>Ga0207141_10124_pt1 | contig 23970 bp, 30 predicted proteins | sample Alteio_BWMinHeat_5_FD_153553 | JGI IMG/M metagenome (GOLD analysis project Ga0207141, IMG submission 153553) | Enriched cells from forest soil in Barre Woods Harvard Forest LTER site, Petersham, Massachusetts, United States -... | ecosystem: Environmental > Terrestrial > Soil > Temperate forest >... | reverse complement strand
CAATTGGCCGTTTTTCGTCCCGTATTGCCACCATTTCATTCGCCTCCTAACAGGTGTCCTTGAGGGTTCCATCGGGACCCCGACGGAATCGCTATCCGCGTTCTGGCCGCGTAGATCAGCCCTACAAAAGTTCTTTAGAGACACACGGAGACATCAGTGCGCTCAAGGCGCATCGAGATGGAGCCCTAGATCAGGAGTGAACTGTGGAGAGTATAAAGGTCGGGAGGCGAGTATTCCTGTTTCTCGATTGCAGGCGAGATCAGAGGTACGGGCATAGCCATTTCAAGGACGCGCGCGTGTTCGACCACTGCTACCGTAGGCACAGCGAGGGAGACGCGAGCCTTCACCAACATCCTGGGTGTTTCGGTGGAATTCATCGTCTTGCAGCAGCCGTGGCTTTGGTTTGCGGGTGTACACGTCGATGTGCCACAGCATTGCATAGCCTGCTGGTCCTCCGAAAACGCAGCCATGCAGTCCTCAAATTGCAGGAGCAATACGGCCCCAACCACCAATAGCAGAAGTGATCTCTTGAAGATCATCCTAACCAGGGTAGGGGCCTCGAACTCCGAAGTCAAGGAGTGCATAATGCTCCCGTTTCTTTTGCGCCGCCGAGCAGATCGATCCCTGCAAGAAATTGCCAGGCCGCTACTCCGCGCTGGAGGATCGATACCAATTTGTTTTCGACGCTCAGGAAGATGTGGCATACCGATTATGGCAACTTGCTGGCTCACCGCCCGACATCGACCGGATGCCGGCGGCCAACTCCAATTTAAGGCTATCCACAATCTGCTCCTCACGCGGCGGAATTTGCTACGGCCCCAGCGGACCGTCTCGCCCCACAACCCGTTCTATACCGACCCGCTAGGAATTTTCAGCCTGATTACAAAAATGAATCTGCGAGCTGTGGATTGCGGGGCTGTTCCTTGACCGATTCGTGCGGACTCACCGATAATCATCTCAACGGCGAAAAACATTTTGAACACCCGGGGGCCGTCCGAAGTTCTCCGCTGTCCGCCATATCCGTTGAAACGGAGTCCGCAATATGCCTGCAATCCATCAGTTGATTCCCAGTTGTCCGAGAACCGGGCGGTCATCGGTGCTAGAATCGCCTCCAGCCCGAAATCCTCGCAAGCGCGCCACTAAGGGAAAAGCCGTAACAGAACAAGGCGATACGCATGGATTGGTTCATAAAAGGTTTGAAGGCGCTCTATGAGTCGTATGGGACCGCCCATCCAAAACTCTCTATGGTTGTCGTGGCTTGCCTTGGCGCGGCTCTATTCGCGGGCTTGTGGTCATTTGCAGCCAAACAGGTCGCAAAGGATCATCAAGCCTTGGCCATTCCTCAGGGGCAGGTGAGCGGTCCAGCGGCCACCAGTGGTAATGAGAGTCCCGCCGTTACAGGCAACGGGAACACCATCAAATACGGCGAGTCTTCGCCTCCCCCCGAAAACAAACCGCACACGCCGAAGTAAGGAGTGATCCGTGAAATACGCCCTAGTCTTAGTGATGCTACTCGCTATGCCGTGCTGGAGCCAGACAACTTCCACGGGAAAAGCCAATACAACTGGCCCATGTAGCCCCGCCGTTACGGGCAATAACAATCAATTCAGTATCACTTGCCAAGGAATTGGCAAAGAGCAAGGCCAGCAAATGTTGGACATCTTGAACAGGATTCTGGCAAACCAACTCGACCCCAAGGCGGTTATGGCGAAACTGGATGAAATTCTGAAAGCGGTCAACCCAAATCTTCCGACCAAAACATATTTCTGCAACGGTGAATGGCACACTGTCGGACCTAGCGCAGGCGCTGTCCAACAAATAACAACGGGAGGGGACGATGCTACATTTCAAGACATGATTCGCCTCAACAACTCTGCGCAGTACGCAGACTTACTCAAGGCATGTCTGGCACAGATAAACTCCGCTCCGGAATGGCTGACTCCGCGCCTATTCTGTGGGTTGGCTTACATGGGCATCGGGAATAAGACGAAAGCCAAAGAAATGCTGACGGAGTTCGATTCCAGAACGGGACCGGCATATGACGTTGATGCGTGCCACCAAATGTCGGTCTATCTGCATGGACAACTGGAGTGACCAGCGATGCCCGGACGCGGACAACAAAATCGCCACGGCGGATCGGAAGCGAATGTGCTCATAAATACCCAATCGTGAATATTGACAGGCCGCTGACGCACTGACACAATTCCTGACCAGTTGGGTCACTTCAACCTTGGGCAGGAGGGTACATGGTCATCGGAGAGCGTTTGCGGGCATTGCGCGAAATGAAACATTTCTCTCAGGGCGTAATTGAGAAAAGGACCGGACTACTTCGTTGCTATATTTCGCGCGTGGAAAACGGGTACACGGTTCCCGCTGTCGAGACACTTGAGAAGTTCGCCCGCGCTCTCGAAATCCCGATGTACCAACTTTTTTACGACGGCGATCAGCCGCCAAAGCCGCTGGATTTTCTGAAACGAAAACCCGCCAACGGCAACTCGTGGGGCAGTTTGGGCAAAGACGCAACCATGCTTGCCGAATTTCGCCGCCTGTTTGCACAAATGAAAGAGCGTGAACGGGGCTTCGTGATCTTCACGGCACAGAAAATGGTGAAGCGGTAGGCTGTTTAAGCGCTGCTGTGGCGGAGATCGCAACGCGACCTACCTTAGTACCCCAATACAGCGATTTGTGGATTGTGGGAGTCCTGTGATTCAGTGTACAAAAATGAGGTATTCCTTCACGGAATCCGACATAACCCCGAGGGAGGTGCGTCCCGATGCGCCGTGACTACGAGGTCTTCGAGAGATTCCCCGATGGTTCCACTCTGTGGCGAGCTAGCGTAACCGGACGGTTTGAAGCACAGCGAAAAATGCAGGAGTTCAGAGAGCACTCGGAAAATGAATTTCTCACCCTCAATGTTCAGGCGCACGATTTCATTCCAGCTAGCATAACGACTCGGTCCCGGCTAGCAACCTTAAAGCGCATCCGCGCGGCCTGAGCGTCAGGAAGTGCTTAACTGGCTTCCGAAGATAAGGGCGCGAATTCGATAGCCTCATTGCGGCACGACCCGGTTCGACTCCCGCCAGCCCCACCAGCTTCAGAACGATTTCCATCCAAATCTGCCCGGATGCGGACAACAAGATCGACCCCGCCGACCGACCCCGGTCAAATCGATGCGGCATTCGGAGACTAGCTCTCTGGAACATTCCTGAAGGCAATTATGCCTGCCGTTGTGCGTTGAAAGGTGCTGTGATAAAAGCGCTATATGGCTCGCGCGCTAAATTCTAATGAAATGCACGAAGTTTCCGTGAACTCTTGGGAAGAGTTCGAGCAACAGTTGAAAGAATTACGATGTCGCGAGGGAGACTCTGCATCGCGGCTGCTTTTCCGTGGACAAGAACAATCTAGTTGGTCTCTCGCCACAACGCTTGAACGGAACGACAAAGCAGAGATGTCCTTTGGACAATACTATGGCTTCATTTCCAAAGTTCGACCGCAAATTGAGTGCTTCACGGGCAACGTGTGGACGATACCTGAATACCCCGAAGTAGAAGCATTGGTAAAGGAATTTGACGAATTTAGTCTGGGACTTTCTTCAGGAAGAATGCCCGCATACTCCTATATGGTGCATCTTCGTCATCATGGGTTCCCGTCACCGCTTCTTGATTGGTCTCGGTCACCATACGTTGCCGCTTACTTTGCATTCAGCAAGGCTGATGATAAAAGTGATGGGAAGGTAGCGATATATGTTTTCTCCGAGGCGGCTTTTAAGCTGGGAGGCAATCGCATGCCTTTCATTCATCGTTTCGGACCATACGTGAAAACGCATCGGAGGCATTTTCTACAGCAAAGCGAATATACGATCTGCTTTTTCTTCGACACCCAGTGGCGCTTCGAGCAGTACGACAAAGTGTTTTCGTCCAATCGGCAGCAGCAAGGTAACCTTTGGAAGTTCATCATTCCATCAGCACAACGGTTGAAAGTTCTAAAATTGTTTGACGAATACAATCTAAATGCGCACTCGTTGTTTGATTCCGAGGAAACCCTTATGGAGACATTAGCACTCAGAGTCCTGCACTTCTGAACTACCGAAAGATCGAGAAACGGCATCAATGATTTCTATGACAAGGTTTCGCGGTTGAATTCTCTAATTCCCTATAGTGATTCTCTATCGCGAGCCAGCGTGAAAAACTTGCACTGCCCGCGTATGCATTCATGCGGATCGCCACGCGAGGTTTCGGATCGACGGCGGATTAAGAAGATTTTAGGAATGCAGCAGTGATGTCGCTCGAAGAAACGCTGGTCGAAGTTTGGCGACAAGCCTTCGCCGAGGGCGCTAAAGCCGTCGTATTGGACGAACAACGTTACCCGATCCTCCGGACATCGAAACGCAGGCTGCGCCAGGTAGATTTCAAATTCGAAGGAAAAGAGATTCGCGGGTTGGAGCAGAACCCGGGCACGAAATCACGGTGGGCTGTGATGGCGCGGGACGGGAAGAAGGTGATGCGTCGAAGGCCGATACGTGGCGAACGTGCTGGATGGAAAGGTGACGCTTTATAGTGGACTGTCCTCAGTGATCGCCGGGCGTCACGCTGGGCACGCGCGTGATAGTTCCACCCTAGAAGGGTCCTAATTTCGAGGTGACCGAAACCTTTTCAGGCAAGAATCTCTTGTGCGTCACCAAGACCTACGAGAGCGCAATCTCGAATCTGCACCGGCCAGCGTCGCCCTTCAGTGTCCCGGAACCTATACTGTTCTGGCAGGCAACACAGCGTGCCCGGATGATAATTGACGCTCACGATTTTGCCCGCATATCGTGCGGAAACGTCGTCGGGAATTCCCTGTGAAACCAGAACGCCAACCTCAGGCAATTTGACTCGGCGTTTACGCCAATCGTGTGGAATTCGCCAGATTGTGCCTGACGGGCCGCGCCAAAAGACCTTCACGGGCTCGCCGGGTGACAGGTGCACCTCAACCATTGCCGGTTTCGTGTGGTATGCTCTAGCAACGTCTCCCCAAGTAATGTTGATGTCCCACAAGTCCCAACTGGTGGGAAGGTTCATCGTCTGGGTAAAAACGGTTTCCTGTGAAACTGGGCAATAGGCTTCCAGTGGCGTCTCAGTGCAGAATGCGGACTCGGACAGCCACCCCCGAGGCAAACGCCATTCTCGACCTTCTGAATCCGTAAACAGCACCCGGAGTGGTCGCCAGTCGTTCCAGCAGTTTCCCTGCGGGTCTATCAATAACGGATAGTCCTGCGCTTCGACTTTATGGGTGAGGGCGGGCTCCTCTGGCTGAATCCTGACAGTGATTGTTCGTCCCGCTAGGTCACGCGCAAGACTTGCCGGCAAGTTCCTCTCCTCAAGACGGAAAGCATCGCTGGGAAGAGTAAGTTGGCATGTTTCAGTCACGTTTTGCCTCTCCGTCAACGCGCTAGGAAGACAACTGTCACCGTTTTGGTTTCTTCAGAATTGGCAGCAAGAATGAACGCGCCATCAGTCCCACGCCACTGATCTTTACCTACAGGCGCTCCGAAATGTTGAATCAGACCTTGTCTGACTCTGTCGGTCTGATCTTCGGAAAACTCAAAAATCATTGCCGATAATTTCCATGCGGTGAACTTAAAGATTCTCTTCTTCCCAGATTGCCAATCATTCAGGTCGATTCTGTAGTCGCCTGTTACTAGAAATTTCCGACACTTATTGCCTTCATCAGAAGCGGAGTTGGCACCAGACTGCACCATTTCTTTGCAGACTTCAAGGGGATCTGACTGCAGTTGGTTTTCCGCTGCGCTCCACATCATGGAGTTCTCGCCGAGGCTGTGACCTTCGTAGGATGTCGCCGTACTAACTTCCGATTTCTTCGCGCACCCCGACGCCAATAAACTGAGAACAACAATCAGATGTCGAAAGGAGAAGCGCATCGCGTGTTCCATGGCCTAGCATATACTCGCCTCTGAGCGTAGGCGGACCCGAGGCGATACTCTCAGTACCCTTAGTAACGTTGCTGCTCAAGGTAAATTATCAGATACAGGAGGGCATGAAAAGAACCCTACAGGTCAACGTGAAGATGACACAAGACGACTTCGACCTGCTGAAGAAAGCCGCTGACAAACGCTGGCCTGATGCGGTAATGACCAATTCTGGGATAGTCCTTGCTCTTGCGAGAATCGCTGCCCGAGATACACTCAAAAAGAAAAGCCGTTAGTCGTTAGCGAGGCCCACATTGCGATGCCATTTTTACTCCATCCGAGATCGGCCTAAATCCAGTCGATAAACATCTGTTTTGTGGACACTTTCGAGGCGTCACTAACCTACTGAGCTTGCAATGGATTCTGACTAGCGATTCGCAAGGGTTTTATGGACAAGGCTGCGGCTGTACCCCAGCTCCTCAGCGATCGCGCGTACAGAGCGCCCCTGTGACCGCAGTGAAGCTATTTTCGGAGCATCCACGGCCACACGCGGCCTGCCTAATGTCTTTCCCTTCGCACGCGCATTCCTCAGACCAGCCCGGACGCGCTCCTGTATCAACGCCCGTTCAAACTCAGCCATCGCGCCGATAATCTGGAACATGAGCCTGCCCGATGGAGTGCTTAAGTCTAGGTTGTCTTTGATGCTGATAAACGACAAGCCGAGCGATTCGAGGTCAGCGAGCGCATTCACCAAATGTCGGAGTGACCGCCCGAACCTGTCCAGCTTCCAAACACACACCGCATCGAAGCGACGCCGTTTGGCATCGGCCATAAGCCGATTCAATTCTGGCCGGGAGTCCTTTGCACCGCTGGCCGTGTCAGTGTACTCCCCGGCGATGTCCAATCCGCGACGCTCGCAGTATTCCCTCAGCTCCCGCAATTGCATGTTCACGTCCTGTCCGTGATTCGAGGTTGAAACGCGCGCATAAATTGCCGCCTTCATCGGCCACCGTCCAGCGACATCAGTTCCACTTCCAGACGCATCAGACAATCTCTGACGTTGTTCCGGGTCTCTTTGGCCAGTCGTGTTAGGTCTGGCCCGTCGCCGTTGCCGCCTTCCGCGTGCCACACCTTGTCGAGGTATTCCGCGATCTCCCCGGCCATGCCGTAGCTTGAAAACTCAACCACTCGGCAACGTGAGAGGAAACGCGGCTCAAGTGAGCCAGTCTCGTTGCAGGTGAAAATCCAAATCGTGTTGGGGCATTGCGCCGTTGCGTCCAGCTTACTCAAGAGAGCCAGTTGCGCAGCAGGTGTCATCCTGTCTGCCTCGTCCACAATTACGAGATGGAATCCGCCAGAGAGGGGGACAAACGCGCACATGTGGCACACGTCTTCAATGGCTTGCACGTTGCACTTCTGAGATGGAACGTGGTGGACCTCTGCGCCGATCTCGGATGCCAGAGCGAGAGCCATACTGGTTTTGCCAACACCCGGAGGGCCGACGAAGAGCCAAGCCGACTGGTAGGGATGTGCGGCAAACTTTCCCATGATTGTCTTTGCTTTTTCAAGGCCAACGAATCCGCCGATTGTGACGGGACGGTACTTCTCGGCAAGCGAAGCGGGAAATGCGAGTGCGGGAGTGCTCATCGAGCACCCCCCTTTATCTCTTCCGTTTGTGAGACGTGAAACACGGTAGTGGTCCATGGACGCCGGAATATCTTCCGCTCGCCAGTGTCCCGGTCTACTTCTTTGCTCTTCGTCTCGATGAACGTCACGACCTTGACGCCATGCTCGCCCTTGCGGACATATCGGCCTAATGCCTTCCATGCCTCGAACGTGAACACGTTCTCTCTCGGTTTGATTTCCGACTCCGGTATGCCCTTCGCGGCGAATCCTTGGAAAATCGCAGGGAAATTGCTGAAAGATTGCCCGTGAACAGCCCGTTTGAGAGATTCAACGTGCGACTGTGGGACATAACTTGTGTTTTCCATCGAACGTGCCTCCGATTTGGAGTAGCGCGAGCGAACGCGCCCGTTTAATAGAAAAATTCTTGGAATAAATAAGGGCTAAACGGATGAGCGAATCGATTTGTGTGATGGAGATGCCCCGGCAGAATTTATGAAAATTGGAAATTGCTTTAGAGGTGGCCGTGCTAGGCGACAGCCTGCGGCAGCTTCTCGACGACTGGCCTGCGGCTTAGCCGAGAGGGCACGACAGCAAGAGGAATGAGGGAAGTTAGCTGACTTTCGTAACGCGAGCCATCTTTACGACAGGGGATTTTTTCTGCCGCTCTGCAAAGCCAATGGCCTTTGCGTGAACCGTGTACGTACGAGCAAACCGCTCCCCGTCTTTATAAAATACGATTACCTTCCAGTGGTGGTGTTTCCTGCGACTGTCTGTTCTAAAGTTTGTAGGATTCCGAGGAGTTTTCATTCCGGCGAATACTAACACGTTTTGTGACTGGACTAAATAGGAAGTATCAGGTGTCAATGTCTTTACCTTCGGAATCCCGAATGACATATTTGTTAGCTCCTTGAGCCAACGCAAGATCGACACTTCGATGCCAGGCATAATTCTTGTTGGAGCGGGGAGTGGAGCGACGGTCCCGATTGGCTGTGCTCGTGGGCCGTAGCGGGGACGCTACTCCCCGATTCTCCCTTCAAAAGCCACCTTCCGATAATCCCGTGTATCAGGACTTGGGCGGCTCGATAGCTGGCTCGGCGGAGTCGGAAGATTTGCTGATCCGACAAGAATCTCGCCACATGACTCACTTGCGTCTCTTTGCTGCCGATGGTTGTAACTTTTTGATTTTTGTGCCTATACTCAGTCAAACATGCGTGGAATTGGGCGCAAATTCGCAGCTGTCGCGGCGCTTCTGGCGCTGCTTCTTCCTGGGCTGTCCGTTCTGGCGGGAGCGCTTTCCGCTGCCGATTTGCCAGCTTGTTGCGGAACGACTTACTGCCCGGTTCACCACCGCCAGCTCCGCGACCTGCAAAAAGACAAAAGCAATTGCGACTCGATGGGCATCCCCGGCCACTACTGCGCGATGCGCGCCTGTGACGCTGCGTCGGCTCTCATGCTCGGAGCGGTAATCTTTGTCCTCGTCGCGCCCGTTACCCTGAGCGGCCCCGTAGTCGCGGAAGCCGCCCCCGCATCAGCGTCTCGATTCTCTTCGTACATTGCCGTAGTGCCGTTAACTCCTCCTCCTCGCGCCCTCCCCAGCTAACCAAAGTTCATCAGGATAAAAAATCTGGGCTTCCACCGCATCGACTTCGGTGAGCGCGGTGTCGCTTTTGTGCGATTCAAGCGAGGATAAAAAATGAGATTCGGTAAATTGTTGGCAGGCTTGAATGTCATCTTGGCAATCGCCGTCTGTGTTGGCGTGCTGTTCCCCGCGTCCATCCGGGCGGAAATATTCGGCAACGTCCACGGCATCGTCCACGATCCCCAGCACCGGCCCGTGCCCGGAGCGGGCGTTGAGTTGAAGGCGCAACATTCGGAGTGGGCGCTGCGCCAGAAGACCAACGACAGCGGTGAGTTCGAGTTCGGCGGGGTCCCGCTCGGTGAATACACCGTCACTGTGTCGCTCACGAATTTTCAAACCACCGAGCAGGCTTTGGTTGTCATGTCCGGAACGAGTCCCGTTCTTCACTTCCAATTGGAGATTGCCTCGGTCACCGAAAAGACGGTGGTGGTCGGTGAGCCAGTCAACGCAACTACGGATTCGGCCACTCCCACAACGCTTCTGAATCGTGAAGATGTTCAAGAGACTCCGGGAGCCAGTCGAACGAATAGCTTGGCCATCATCACGGACTATGTCCCCGGAGCGTACATCACCCACGACCAACTCCACATTCGCGGCGGACACCAAACAAGCTGGCTTGTGGATGGCGTGCCCGTGCCGAACACGAACATCGCGTCGAACCTCGGGCCGCAGCTCGACCCCAAGGACTTCGACTACATGGAAGTAAATCGTGGAAGCTACGGCGCTGAGTTTGGCGACAGGACATACGGTGTGTTCAACCTCGTTCCTCGCACCGGTTTCGAACGCAACAATGAGGCGGAACTCGTCCTTAGCGGGGGCAGCTTCTACCAGACCAACGCTCAGCTAAGCTTCGGGAGCCATACCGAGCGTTTCGCCTACTACGCAAGCGTGAACGGGAATCGAAGCGATTTGGGCTTACAACCCCCCGTCCCACAGGTTGTTCACGACGCCGAGAATGGTTATGGAGGCTTTGTCTCCCTGATTTACAACGTCGATCCTTCCAACCAACTTCGGTTTGTGACCTCATTGCGGAGGGACTACTATCAAATCCCCTACGATCCCAATCCGAACGACATCGAAAACCAAGAAACCGCCCCGAATATTTTTGCGGGGCAATATCCAACCTTCGGGCTCCGTGATGGTCAGCACGAAGGTGATGCGTTCGTGAACTTTTCCTGGGTGCACACATTCAACTCGAAAACGCTGCTGACCGTCTCCCCTTTCTACCACTACAACAGCGCCAATTTCGACAGCTCGCCCAACGATGTACCGACTGCCTCGACCGACCATCGCACGTCGATCTATGGCGGAGGTCAAGTGGCCTTCAGCGCTAGTGTCGCAAAAAATGATATTCAAACGGGCCTATACAGCTTCTACCAGCACGATGACGAACTCTTCGTATCGGTTAGCAACCCGGGAAGCGTGGTGCAGTTTAATGACTCCGAGCATCCTTCTGGGAGCGTCTTTGCTTACTATTTGGATGATAAGTTCAAGCCGGTTTCCTGGCTGACGCTATCCGCCGGCATGCGCCCCACCCATTTTTCTGGCGGATTCGGCGAGACCGCGATCAGCCCGCGCTTCGGCGCCGCCGTAAGCATTCCTCACCTCAACTGGACTTTCCGCGCCTTTTACGGCCACTACTATCAAGCACCGCCGCTCGTTACAGTTACTGGAGGTCTGGTCACCTTCTGTGCAACTAACAATTGCCAGTTCATCCCCCTTCACGGCGAGAGCGACGAAGAACATCAGTTCGGTGTCGTCATTCCGTATCGCGGATGGACGCTCGATGCCGACAATTTCAAAACCAATGCTCACAATTTCTTCGATCATGGTTGCCTCACTTCCGGGGATTGCATCCCCCTCACGATCAGCCATGCGGTGGTTCGCGGCTGGGAACTGACCCTTCGCTCGCCACGGATTGCCCATCGCGGACAAATCCATCTTGCCTACTCGAATCAAATTGCCGAAGGCGCACTGCCCATTACGGGTGGTTTGACTAACTTTCAACCGCCAACCGATCTGTTTCCCCTCGATCACGACCAGCGCAATACTCTCAATTTCGGCGGCGAAGTCACTCTTCCTTGGCAATCGTTCGCTTCCACGAACGTTTACTACGGCTCCGGCTTCAGCAACGCCTTTCCTGGAGCGCCATATCCTGGGGACCACCTGCCGCGGCACACAAGTTTCGATCTTTCGCTAGGCAAGGATTTCGGCGAGCGCTTCTCCACAACGTTGACCGCTTTGAACGTGACGGGGCGTCGCGTGGATCTGGACAACAGCCAGACGTTCGGCGGCTTCCACTGGAACAATCCACGCGAGATTTTTCTGGAGATGCGTTACCGCTTCCACTACTAAGGGCGAAATGACTCCGGGAACTTCACCGCGACCCAGCGCGAGCTCCCGGATGTCATTTTGTCCGACAGGTTGCCATGACGACCAAAGCAAAACGATCATGACGAATCCAATCAAATTCCGCATGGCCGGATTCGCGGTGATCGTGTGCGCCTCCCTATTCCTTGCAGGCTGTAAGAGTTCATCGAAAACGTTCACGTTGACGGGACGCGTGATCAGCAAACAACCCGACACTCAACAACTCATTATAGACAACGACGATATTCCCGGATTCATGTCGGCGATGACCATGCCGTACACGGTGAAGGATCCCGATGGATTTCAGCGGGTGCAGCCGAAGGATGTCATTCGAGCGGATGTCGTTGAGGACCGGCCCGGCAAGTTTTGGTTGGAACACGTGACGGTCACCGGAATTGCAGCCGCTCGATCGCCTGCCCAAGGCTCGGCTCCAAAGATCCTCGCGGTTGGGGAGACTGTTCCCGATGTCCCACTGGTCAACCAGGATGGCAAGACCCTGCGTTTCGCGCAATTCAAGGGAAAGGTCGTCCTTCTAACGTTCATTTACACGCGGTGCCCTTTTCCTGACTATTGCCCGCTGTTGAGCAGACAATTCGCGGCCATCCAAAAGGAACTAGCCAAGAACCCGGACGACTACAGTGGAACCCATTTGGTCAGTGTCAGCCTAGACCCGGCCTATGACAAACCCAAGGTAATGCGCGAGTACGGATTGTCCTATCTGGACCATGACCCGAAGGGGTTCGAGCATTGGGATTTTGTTTCGACGACCCCCGCCGACCTGCAGAAACTGGCGGAGAGTTTCGGTCTCACCTACTACGAAGACAGCGGCCTGATCTCGCACGCCATGAATACGATTTTGCTCGCGGGCGATGGAACTGTGGCGGACACATGGCCCGATAGTGAATGGCGGGTCTCCGACGTTCTCGACGTCGTGCGTCGCACTTCGACATCGGGCAAATAGCATCGTCGTCGAGCGCGCTGCGGATTTACGGCAGGCCAAGATCGATCCTACGAGAGCCGAGTATGACTTTTCGAGGCCGAGGTTTGCAGGACGTTTGTGTCGTCAAAATTAAATGCGCCGCATCGGCGGTTTATCCCCCGAGACGGCGCAGGTCAAGTTTGGGGTGTCTTCTGTCCGGAATCTTCCGCTCTTGGTTGGAATGTGTCAAGTCAACACGGCGTCGAGCCGAACGAACATCATGCCCTCGGGTCTCGAATCGCGTAGCCCACATTCCGAACCGTTTTGATTAGCTTCACGTCGTGATCTCGATCGATCTTTTTGCGAAGTTGATAGATGGAGACATCGATCAAATTCTGGCTTACGTCGCCGTTGGACTGCCAAGCCGAATGAGCGAGCATGTCTCTTGGGACGATCTGACCCTCGCGCCGCATGAGAAATTCCAGCAACTGGAACTCCTTTTGGCTCAGGACAATGTCTTTGCCTCTTCGGGTAACGTCGTGAGTGCTCGGGTTCAATATCAAATCGCCCGCCTTCAGCACGCTTGGGCGCGAACTTGTCCAGCCGGAAGGCAACAGTTGGCCACACGTCGGACATTGATTTGCTTTGCGCACGGTGTTCGCTTGAATCGTTCGGTATGTTAAGTCAGGCACGGGTGAAGTGTCCATCCAGAGCGAACATAGGGAATCGACTGCCAAGTCCTGTGAAGTCGGCTTATCGTCATGTGGGAATTTCAGTCCGATGTGGGTGCTGGGAGGCGCTGTTACCGTGTCTTCAATTCTTGAAAGGTAGCCCAGAATCGCTCGCCATTCGCTTTTTGAACCCAGTATTGTGTGATTTTATTGGAAGGTGAGCACCGCGCTCCAACGACGATGCCTTCGCCAGACTCGCCGCCCACTTTCGCATTAACCTTCAGCGCGAAGCAGTCCGGCGGACTAGACGAGCTGGGAGTACCTGGCTGCAACAGTGATGTCAGCGAGAAAACGCCTTCGTCAGTAAGCTCGTACACCGGCTCGACCACCGTGGACGAAAACGGCCCGATGCCGTGAACCTGTAAAATCGATTCTGTCTTTGACCACGCAAAGTGGGCCATATTCTTGGGCGCAATCCCAAAAGTTCCCCTATCCATGGGTTCTAGCGCGGAGCGATTGAACCGCCGGCCCATTCCGAGCGACCAACTCCCTTTCACGACAGTGATGTTTTCGTCTATCGGATGAGTGTGGGGAAGAGTGATATACCCTGCATCCTGATGAATCCGAAGCACAAACGCCTCCCCGGGTTTGGTGAAATCGCCCGCCACCTTCTCGACCCACTGCCCCGGCTGAAATCTGGTAAGCGGGTAAACGGTGTGAGACGCGGAATGATCCTGCGACTTCGCATTGTCCCACGTGAGAAACGACACCAGGAGAATGACGATCGAGACGGTTCTGGATGAAGACAGGGAACACCTCCTCGTTTCAGTATTTTGAGGAGTATATCAGTGCCAATCAAAAGTGCAGGGGTGAGAGAGGCTAACTCCCGGAATGGGCGGCCAATCACGGAGACCCGGTAGTGGCTAGACCCTGCCGACTGTTTCGGAGATCACCTGTGAGACCACCCAGAAGGGTCCTCTACTCGCGCTTCAGACCGTGAATTTCAGAAAAAGTCCCATGAAAAGCGGCTAACCCATTGATTTCGTTGGGCCAGGGCGACCAATAGGTGGGAATCCACGGGCATCGACTTCTATGGAGCGTTTGACCAGGAATCCACGGGACTTCGGTGAATTAGACCGTCGCGTGCTTTTATGGCGTTGCGAGGACCCTATGGGGTGGACAGCGCTAACACCTGGTTGGCGTACCCAGGCTAGGTTGCGAGGGCTTATCTCGTTGATTCTAAAAGTTGCAGAGGTGAAAAGCCAATCTCCTCCACTTGTTCGTAAGTTGGCGGACCGAGAATCCTTACCTCAGATTGCAAAGACAACATCAACATTTCAAGGAACATAGGTACAACGGCTTGACCCGTTAGCGCCTTTTGCGCGGTCATTCACCATAATCCGACTCGTCAACAAGAATCGAGTTTCGACCAAGACACGGCTCTTCCCGTCGAGTGCTTTTACGCTGGCACGTTACTGCTGGTGTGACCCGTGGGCTGCCGCTTGTCAGAGCAGAATAATTTTGCCGCTCGTCGGCAAGGGCCGGCAAAGCCGGCGGTTAAGTCCTTTGTTCACGTAAACAAAAAGTTCTAGTACTAAAGATAGAATATTATGTGTGTGATATCACAGGCCTTAGCTCCGACCCATTTCCCCTCGCTGGCGCGTATACTTTGTAAGAGCACTAAATGCAGTTTCTCTCCGGCCTCTTAGAACCATCTCGCAAACGCCGACGCCTTGCACTGGCGCGAGCTGATCTCCCTCGATGCCTCTCTCGCTAGGAGAGAAGCAGCTTAGTTTCATCCTTCCCAGAACACCCCAGCATCACGCACGGTTCAACGTGTGTGATGCTGAAATCCAAAACGCTAAAGGAACTTGAACATGAAAATAAAGGTGAAATCGATCCAATCCTCCACGAAGCCTCATCGTCTCGCAGACGCCAGCGTCGAGCTGACAGACAGCGACGGTGACTCACTTCTGATTTCGGATATTCGCATCCTACAAAACAAGCAGGGGCAAAATTGGGTGGCCATGCCATCGCGGTCGGTAAGTGATGGTGGTCGTTCTTACCAGTATGTCCCGCAGCTCGAATGCAATCGCCAATTGCAGCGAAAGATCGAAGACGCAGTGTTGGCAGCTTTTGAGGAGTGGAAACAGTCTCAATCCCACGTGGAGGTTCGATGATGAGCACTCCACAAAACGCAGTTTCGATCACCACGTTGGAGGCGATATGGTACGACCCGGACGTTCAAATCGCAGAACGCGAATGGGTCCTCGATGGCTTACTCCCGATGGGTGCATTCGTCGGTTGGATTGGGCCAGAGAAGTCTGAGAAAAGCCTATTTGGAATGCGGCAAGCAATGACCATTGCCTGTGGGCGTCACTGGAACAGCTACCAATGTGTGAAGCCACGAGTCGTTTCCTACTTGGACGCTGAAAACTCGAAAGAAGATTTACACGAGCGATACCACGAGCTTCTAAAAGAGTTTTCTGAGGACGATCAGCAATTGATCCGAGCGAACTTTCATCTGGTTGCCGGGAGGGACCTCGTCGCTGCGGGAGAAACGTTGGACCATACGAACGACACTTTTTGGAAGAGGTTCGCCAGTGAACACCCAGCGCAGGTTTTCTATCTCGATTGTCTGTACATGTTCCATAACAAGTCCGCGAAGGACAACGAAGGACTACTGGAGGTTCTTAAGGGGCTTCGGAGGCATTGCGGTTACGACAAATGTGTGATCGTGCTTCACCACACGCGCAAGCGCACGGATGAGGAAGTTGGCAAGGCGGGGATGAAAAACCGTGTGAGCCTCCGCAAAACTGGCATCCGAATATGGTCGGACAAAGCATATGGAGGAGGCGTTTTCAAGAAATACGCCGATGTCATTCTAGGCCAAGAGCGATTCGACCAGAAGGACGATGACGGCAATGTCAGCGCCTCCTACATAGACTGGCAAGGATACGGTCGAATGCTGGCCGACACGCCCATGCTCAGTTTCGAGTCGGATGGCGAACACAAGTATCGACGACATTTGGTCACGAACCTGAGCCAAAGTGCGGCGAAAGTACTCGCAGAGGTTCAGGAATTGCGAGGCCCGTGGAAATCTCGGCATGAACTCGCAAAGTTGCTCCAGTCCTGTGCGCGGTCGAGTGCCTACAATCTCATTGGTGAACTCAAAATAAAGGGCAGGATCGAGATCGATGGCGGAGGCACGGTGAGTTTGATTAGGAAATAGGGATTGCAGCCAAGTTTTGCATCTAAGTCTTTTCCATTAAGTAGATTAACCAGTCTTTTCACCGATTGGATGTCCAACTAGTCCAGCTTACATTTGGACGCCGCAATTCAAACAAATAAATGGATTTAACCAACAAATAACCAGGGAAACCATATCCCACGCTTTAACGTTCAGTGCGCGGTGTGGAGCGAGAGGAGGATACGATGTAGGGAATCGAAAAAGTCTGGTTCACCCGCGCTCCGTTCCACCCGAAAAATGGGTCCAGTCATCGGCTAAGCTCAATCCGCCTCATCTCCGGATTTATCCACCACCTAGCAGTCGGTCTCCAAACCAGCAAGGGTCAGAACAGAGGGACAGGTGTGTCTTCAGAAGACATTCGCCCAGAAGTGGAATCTCCGCAGTGTGCTAGCATTTCTCCCGCGACACCGAATCGGAAAGGTAGAAGCATGAGCCGCCGATCCGGTCAGACAGGGTATGTAGTCAGGAAAGGCCATATGTGGCACGGACGCTACTACGTTGACCTTCAAGACAAACGTAAACGAGTGTCTGTGCCGCTCGGTCCGATAGAACAATTCACCAAGCCAGAAGCCAAGCGGAAACTGCGCGAGTTGCTAGAGCAATCGGGCGTCAATACCGAAGCTCATTTGCTCCAAGCGGTCAAAGTAAGCCGAACATTCGAGCAGGAATCCGACTGGTGGAGGGAAAACAAGCTTTCACTATTCAAGCCGTCTTGTCAGGAAACGATGGGCAGTCATATTGACAAGTATCTGCTACCCCGATTTGGCGAACTTTCGATTGACGCCGTGGATGAACGACGAGTGCAAGAGTTCGCTGCGGACCTTAACCGCACGGAACTGGCCCCCAAGTCCATCCGCAACATCATCGGAGTGCTGAAACTTATCCTCGGAAAGAGCCGCTGGAAGGATTGGAACCTCGTCCTTCCCGAAGTTCCTCAAAAGGAACAACGGTTCTTTACCGAAGACGAGATGCGGAAGATCATCAATTCCGTAGAAGGGCAGTGGCGTCCACTATTTGCAACGATGGCCGGAACAGGGCTTCGCTGTGGCGAAGTATTCGGGCTACACGTCGAGGACCTAGACCTGTCATCCTGCCGTATCTTTGTTCGTCGTAGCGTCTGGCACGGGCAGGAAGTCACGGTCAAGACCAAGAGCGGAAACAGAACCGTGAATATCGAACCTGCACTAGCTGAGATGCTGCGGGAGCATTTAAGCGGCAGAGCAGCGGGACGAGTCTTCCAGACCAGAAACGGCACCCCTTTCTCAAAGGACCACGTGCGGCAAAAATTGGAGTCTGTCCTTAACAAGCTTGGCTTGAGACACGGAGGACTCCATGCTTTCCGTCACGGCAGAGTGTCGGTCCTTCAGGAAAACGGTGTACCCGGGGACTTAGTGAAAGAGTGGATTGGACATTCCAGTTTGCGAACAACGTCCCGCTACACTCATATTAGCCCCGAATTTCGGGAGCGAGTAGCGGCACAAGTGGGAATATTTAACCCCATGTTGGACCCAATTGGACCCAATTTTCAGGAAAAGTAAAAACGCAAAGCATTGAAAGGAATGGTCGGGGCGAGTGGATTTGAACCACCGGCCTCCTGGTCCCGAACCAGGCGCGCTAGCCAGGCTGCGCTACGCCCCGAAGGTGCGCACTCGGGCGCGGAAGGGAAATGCCCGGATGCAAATCCAGAATAGCATAGCTCCCCCGTTCAAAACTAGGACACGCCGGCTTGGATGTCGCGGGATTTTCACGCGGGTGCGCCGTGGTATAGTGACTTTCGCCGCTCCGGAGTCTTCAGACGGGAGCGCCTGCATGGGAGAAAAACGCGATCACGATTCGCGGATTTGCATATGCCTCTGATCGAGCAAATACAGAAAGATTTGACGCAAGCCATGATGGCGAAGGACGAATTGCGCCTGAGTGTGCTGCGCATGGTGAAGTCCGCCCTCAAGTACAAGGAAGTGGAAAAAGTGCGGGCGCTGGAAGACGCGGAGGCGATTCAGGTGCTGCAGACCATGCTCAAGCAGCGGCGCGAGTCCGTCGAGCAGTTTGGCAAGGGCGGCCGCCAGGACCTCGTGGACAAGGAAACGAAGGAAATTGCCATTCTTGAAAAGTATCTGCCGTCCGCCGCGTCCGATTCGGACATGAGCGATGCGATCGAAGCGGCCATCAAGGAAACCGGCGCGAACTCGCCTAAGTCGATGGGTGCCGTGATCAAGGCGGCCAAGGCGCGGCTCGAGGGCAGGACGGTCGATGGCAAGATCCTGTCCGAACGGGTGAAAGAAAGACTCGCGAAGATGGCGTAAGCGCCCGCTGAGAGTTGCTCGGCGCAGCATTCCCGCTGCGTCTCGCATCTCGACTTTCCGGGCGCTCCCCGCGTATTCTCCCACCGTGCCCCTGCCTGAAACGATTCCCGTTCGCTACACCGAAGAAGAAGCCGGATACGTTACGGTGCGCCCGCTCGTGCGCCAGACGTTTCGCATCGATGAGCTTCTCGACATGATCCTCAATGTGTCGGGGAAGGATGTGGCGCGCGTCCGGCAGCTCCTGCATTCCGGCACCATCGTCTATCATTTTTACCGGTATTCGTGGGCGGGGTTTGACGTCGACGAAGCGGAGCTTGCCGCGGCGCTGGCGCAATTTCCGGACTCCGATCCGTCGCGCCCGTTTTCTCCCCGCTCGTGCACGAACGCCGTGTTCGACGAAGCCGGTGCGAACCCTCGCCATCTTCTAGATCTGGAACGGTCGGCGGCTTCGCGCCATCGGTGGTTTCGCCGGCAAAGTTTTTGGGAGCGCCTGCTCGAAATTGCTGTTGAAGAAAATCCCGCATACCAAAAGTATTCCTACAGCCGCCGCGCGGACCTTTACGGTCTGGATCTGGACGGCCGGAATTCGCCTCTGATTGCCGCAGCGGCCGATCGCTTGGCAACCGGAAAGGTGCGCGCCGCGCTGCAAGTGTTGCCGCGAACGGCATGCATTCTCTTCGTTTGCCCGCGGTAACCCATCCGTTTCGCTCCGGATGACAGCGCAAGCCATGTGAGTTTTCCGCAACCGCGCGGGCCAAAACATTCTCGAAACAAAACAATTTGGGCGATAATGCCGGGCAAGCGTTGGGGTCCTAATCTCCGTCGAGCTTTGCTCCAGCGTCACCGGCGTCCGGCCCGGAAAGGCAACAGACTAAAGTCCGTTCTACTGGCTTGCGGAGGTGATTTTTGGCCACCAAACTCTGGAATTCCACGGCTCCGGCTTCGGAGTTCCGGCCGTATGTGGACGCATCGACCACGTTGACGGAATTCAGCTGGCGCGCGGTAATCCTTGGATCGCTGTTCGGGATTTTGTTCGGCGCCGTCTCCGTGTACGTCGGGCTGCGCGCCGGACTTACCGTGTCCGCGTCGATTCCGATTTCGGTGCTGTCGATCTCGATCCTCCGCGCCTTTGGCCGCTCCACCATTCTTGAAAATAACATTGTGCAAACCACCGGCTCGGCCGGCGAATCGGCCGCGGCGGGAGTGATCTTCACGCTGCCCGCGCTGATTTTTCTCGGCTTTTCGCTGAACACCGAATACTGGCGCGTCTTCTTTCTTGCGCTGATCGGCGGCTGGCTGGGCGTGCTGCTCATGGTCCCTTTGCGCCGCCAGCTCATCGTCAAGGAGCACGGCAACCTCACGTTTCCGGAAGGCACCGCCTGCGCCGACGTTCTGGTCGCGGGCGAGCGCGGCGGGTCGTTTGCCGGACGCGTCTTCTGGGGCCTCGGTCTCGGCGGCGTGTATACGTTCTGCATGAATACGCTCGGCATGTGGCCGGGCCAGCCTGAATATCGCCCCAGCTGGCTCCCCGGCGCGTCATTCCGCGCGGCGATCACTTCGGAATATCTGGGCGTCGGCTACATCATCGGCCCGCGCGTTTCGGGCACGCTTTTCGCCGGCGGCGTGATTTCTTGGCTCGTGCTGATGCCGGCGATCAAGTTCTTTGGCTCGCTTTCTCCCACGGTGCCGCTCTATCCGAGCACCGTGCCGATTCCGCAGATGACTCCCGACCAGCTCTGGGCGAGCTACATCCGCCCGATGGGCGCGGGAGCTGTCGCGGCGTCGGGGTTGATCACGCTGATCAAGACGTTGCCAACCATTTATTCGGCGCTGACCGCGGGACTCGAGGACATGCGCAAGGGCAGGGAAGCCGCGGCCGCGATGGACCGCACGGACCGCGACCTGTCGATGCGCTTCGTTCTGATCGGCTCGGCGGTACTGCTGGCCATGATGTGGGCGCTACTGAAATTCAAGCCGGTGCCGGGCGCGCAGACGGGCGCGTTCGCGAACTTAATCGCCGCGGTCTTCGTCATCGTCTTCGGCTTCTTGTTTGTGACCGTGGCTTCGCGCATTAGCGGCTTGATCGGCAACTCCTCGAATCCGATCAGCGGCATGACCATCGCCACGCTCATGGCCACCTGCGCCGTCTTCCTCGTGATTCATTGGACGGCGAACGCCTACGCCGTGCTCGCCCTGACAATCGGCGGCGTGGTGTGCATCGCCGCGGCCATCGCGGGCGCGACCTCGCAGGATCTAAAGACTGGTTACCTCGTTGGCGCAACGCCGTTCCGGCAGCAGATCGGGCTGATTATCGGCGTCGCGGTTTCCGCATTTGCGATCGGCGGAACGCTGATCCTGATGAACATCGGCCTCGCGCAGTACAAGCCAATGCAAATCCCGCTGAGCATCGACAATCTTCCCACCGGCGTCGAGCGCCAGGACAATTCGTTTCAGCATGAGGGCAGGACCTACGTTCTGGTGAACGCGCTCGGGTCAGGCGTCGTGCCCGACGGAAAATATCTCTACGATCCCGCAACCAGTCAGATCGAGATTCAGTGGGTGCAGGGCATTGGCAGCGATCAGGCGGCGGCGCCGCAGGCCCGGCTCATGGCCACGGTGATCAGCGGCATCCTGAATCAGCGGCTTCCGTGGAGGCTCGTGTTCCTCGGCGTGTTCCTCGTGATCGCGATCGAGATCCTGGGCATCCGCTCGCTGCCGTTCGCCGTGGGCGCGTACATTTCGATTGCCACCACGATGGCCATGTTCGCGGGCGGCCTCTTGCGGTGGCTGATCGAGCGCGGGACCGAGCAGAAGAGCGGCGCGGAGAGCGAAGTCAGCCCGGGCTCGCTCTATTCGAGCGGACTGATCGCGGCAGGCGGCGTCTTCGGTTTGCTGGCCATTTTCCTCAATTTGCTGCAAGACCCGGAGCTGAGCAAGCACGTGCCCCATTGGCTGGCGGGTGCGTTCTTTCTGCCGTGGCCGGCGAAGATCTTCGCCTTCGGCGAAAAATTCATGCCGCAGGTGAGCCAGTCGCCATGGCTCGGCGTGGTGATGTTCCTGCTGCTCGCGTCATCGCTCTTCTTTTTCGCTCGCAAGAAGCTGGACTGATCCGGGTGGGGTGGCACAGCGACTCTTCGCTGTGTGGTTTTTGCAATCATAGTTGTGCCGGTAGCGTATCCTCAGTCCACAAAACCAGACAGCCAGGAGTGGCTGTGCCACCAAAATCCCGTGATAGACTCGCGCGCATGAGCGACAATCTCCCGAGCCGCCACGATGTTCTGTTGGGAACCGCCGCGGCATTCCTGATGCCAGGTGCCCTAAAAGCCGACGCTGTAGACTCCTCCATTTGCTTCCTGAGCGCGATCGAGATGGCGCGCCTGATCCGCGCCAAGAAACTCTCGGCGCGCGAAGCCCTCGCCGCCCACTTGAAACAAATCGAGCGCGTCAATCCGAAAGTGAACGCCATCGTCACTCTCGTGCCGGAGATGGCCGCCGACGCTGCCGCGAAGGCCGACGAGATGCAAGTACATGGCGAAAAGCTGGGCCCGCTGCACGGCCTGCCCGTCGCGCACAAGGACCTGCTCGAAACGCGCGGCATCCGCACGACGTTCGGTTCGCCGCTTTTTAAGGACTACGTTCCGGCCGAAGACGATATCGTCGTCGAAAGAATGGGGCGTGCGGGCGCGATCACCATCGGCAAGACCAACGTCCCCGAATTCGGCGCGGGATCGCAGACGTTCAACACAATATTCGGCGCGGCGCGCAATCCGTACGACCTGACCAAGACGTGCGGCGGTTCAACGGGCGGCGGGGCAATTTCCCTGGCCTGCGGATTCGCGCCGGTGGTCAGCGGGACTGATACCGGCGGCTCGCTGCGCAATCCCGCCGCTTTCTGTAACGTGGCCGGTTTCCGTCCCACCGTCGGCCGCGTGCCGAACCCGAAAGCCGCCTTCGCGTGGTCGACGCTGAGCACCTCCGGATGCCTCGGCCGCTCGGTGGCCGATCTCGCCTACGTGCTGAGCACGATCGCCGGCCCCGATCCGCGCGCCCCGCTCTCGATCGACGAGCCGGGCGAAATTTTCGCGCGCCCGCTCGACCGCAATTTCAAGGGCGTGCGCGTGGCCTGGTTCAAAGACCTCGGCGGCGTGCCCTTCGATCCGCGCGTGCGCGCCGTGGTCGACGGCCACCGGAAGACATTCGAGTCGCTCGGCTGCATCGTCGAACAGGCCGAGCCGGACTTCGCCCCCGCCGAAATTTCGTTTCGCGCGCTGCGAGCCCTGGCTTCCGCGGGCGCGCACAGCGCGCAACTCCGCGATCACCCGGACGCCTTCAAGGACACGCTGAAGGGCGAAATCGAAGAAGGACTGCGGCTCACGGGCGTCGACGTCGCCGAAGCCGAGGCCGCCCATGCCCAGCTCTGGCGCGGCTTTCAGGCGTTCCTCGAAAAATACGAATACTTCGTCCTGCCCACCACACAGCTTCCGCCCTTTGACGTGGACACTCCGTACCCGACGGAAATCGCCGGCGTGAAATTCACGAGCTACATCGACTGGATGAAATCCTGCTGGTACATCTCGGCCACCGGCAATCCGGCCGCGTCGGTCCCCGGCGGCTTCACGCCGGAAGGCCTCCCCGTCGGCGTCCAAATCGTCGGCCGCAACAAGGCGGACTTCAGCGTCCTGCAACTGGCTCACGCCTTTGAACAAGCCACCGGCTTTGGCAAAAAGCGCCCGGGCATTGCCTAGGTGGCACAGCCACTCTTGGCTGTGTGCTTTTGTGCACTGAACAAAGCGCCATTCTCAAAGATGCGATGGCAAAAACCACACAGGCAGCCCCTCGATGGCTCGGGGTAAAGAGTGCCTGTGCCACTCTGTCCCTTCCCACCTGCTGAGTTGCTGGCCTTGCACTTCCACTCGAAGCTTCCATTGCCCGCAGGTTTCGCGGAAACTATGCTCCTCGTTATATGGAGAGATAATGAAAGCCATCTACATCGCCGCCTTGGGCTCCCTGCTGGCGCTCTACGTCGGCGCGGCGCGCGCGCAGGGCGTGGACCGCGTTGACACGCTTCCGACCGCAATGCAGGCGCAGATTGGAAACACCGTCGAGGTTCACTGCGACGGGCCCATCGCGCTTTTCTACTCGCCCGTTTCAGGATCGACGAAGACGCTCAAGTGCGGAGACTCAGTCACGATTGCCGGTGGGCGCGGTGATTCGTACCTTGTGCGCACGGAAAACGGCTCCTCGGGTTACGTGGAGGCGAAGCTGCTTCCGACCGATCCGTGCG
>Ga0207141_10098_pt2 | contig 24326 bp, 20 predicted proteins | sample Alteio_BWMinHeat_5_FD_153553 | JGI IMG/M metagenome (GOLD analysis project Ga0207141, IMG submission 153553) | Enriched cells from forest soil in Barre Woods Harvard Forest LTER site, Petersham, Massachusetts, United States -... | ecosystem: Environmental > Terrestrial > Soil > Temperate forest >... | reverse complement strand
TCACGGCGCCTGTGTCCGCCTCCCCTGCGCCCCCCGACACGAAACCTTCAGAAATGTGAACTCTCGTGTCGTGTTGCTTTTAGCCATTTGCCTCCAGTATAGGGTCGTGTCCCACTCCGCTTTTGAGCCGGGACTTTTACAACGCCTGTTTGGAGGCACATGAATGAAACCTAATGAGGATAAGAACCACGTCCTTGCAATCGAATATCGGTCTCCTGATGAGTTGAAACCCAATCCCCGGAACGCGCGTGTTCATAGCGACAAGCAGATTCAGCAGATAGCTAGAAGTATTCAGGAATTCGGTTTCAACGTGCCGGCCCTCGTCGACGCCACCGGTGTCATCATCGTTGGGCACGGCCGCATTGAAGCCGCGAAGCGCGTTGGGCTCCAATGTATTCCCGTGGTTACCGTCGACCACCTGACGCCGGCACAAGTTGCCGCGTTCCGGATTGCCGATAACAAACTGGCTGAGAATTCGCGATGGGATCGGAAGTTGCTCGCTGAGGAACTCAAGTACCTCCTCGCTGAACAAATCGACTTCCATATCGAATCAACGGGCTTTGAAATGGGTGAAATCGACCTCCTGGTCGAGGGAGTCGAGCCGGCCGACGCAGACGATCCGGCTGACGAGGCACCCGCTCCGCACACCGGGCCTGCGGTGACGAGGTTGGGAGATATGTGGCTGCTCGGCCCGCACAGGGTCCTCTGTGGTAGTGCGCTCCAAGAACAAAGCTTTGCGAGGCTCTTGCAAGGGCGCAAAGCCAACATGGTGATTACAGACCCGCTATCCGATCTCCGGATCGATTGTCATCCTTTGGGGCAGGTCGTCCCCTATGCCGAGTTTTCGCTGGCTTCGAGCGAAGAGTTCATCAGTTTCTTAGCCAGCGCCTGTGCTCTGCTTGCGGCGAACTCAAGCGACGGATCATTGCACTACCTGTTCATCGATTGGCGCCATTTGAGGGAGCTGCTCGCTGCGACCAAATCAATCTACGACGAGTGGGAAGGGCTGGTCGTCTGGGACAAAGGCACTGGCGGGAATGGCAACTTGTATCGGTCGCAACACGAACTGATATTGATTCTTAGGCATGGCAGCACAACCCTCCGGAACGATAACCGGCCTGGCCAATCCGGAAATACCCGTACGAATGTTTGATCATACCCTGCACTCAACACGCGAAACCGTGAAGAAGGCAGGCTGCTCAAGCTGAACCCGACCCCTAAGCCCACGCAATTGATTGCGGACGCCATGCTAGATGCAAGCGCACGCGGCGATGTCGTTCTCGACTCGTTTTGTGGCAGCGGAACAACAATGATTGCCGCTGAAAGGACCTCTCGCGTCTGCTACGGAATTGAGCTCAATCCGGACCTCGTCGATTTGGCGGTTAGGCGTTGGCAGGCACTCACGAAGCTATCGGCCACTCATGCGGTTTCTCGCCGCTCGTTTAACGACATTCAGGAGGAGGTACCTCACAGTGAAAACTGACGACAAGAGTTCGAGCACCACTTCGGAGGCAGTTGGTTTCTGCAAGCCCCCTAAAGCAACGCGCTTCAAAAAAGGCGTTTCCGGCAATCCGGCAGGACGCCCGAGAGGCCGGTTGAACGTGGCTACCGTTTTCATCAAAACGCTGCACGAAAAAGTGATCGTGAATGAACGTGGGCGAAAAAAGACTGTCACCAAACTGGAAGCCGCGCTGACGCAGATGGTGAACAAGGCCGCTTCGGGCGACTTGCGCGCCCTTCATCAGCTACTCGAATTGGCACGGGATGCCGAAGCGCGCCAGAACACCCCGGGCAGCCAGACCACAGCCCTGAATGAACTTGATCGCGAAGTGATCCAGGGAATTCTGAAACGCTTTGAACCGGAGGAATCACACAGTTCAGACACAGAGGAGGCCGGCGATGCTGAATGCAGCTGAGTACATCTCGTTCTCGCGCAACGATTTCTATACTTTCATGCACCGCGCGTTCCTCGAATTAAATCCAACTGCCGCCTTCGCGCACAATTGGCACATCCAACTGGTCGCGTCGAAGCTGGAAGCCTGCTGGCGTGGGCAAATCAATCGGCTCATCATCAACATGCCACCGCGATCTCTTAAATCGCACGCGGCCACGGTAGCTTTTCCGGCCTTCCTTTTGGGTCACATCCCCAGTGCACAGATCCTTTGCGCGAGCTACGCAGAGGATCTGGCGTACAAGCATTCTCTCGATTGCCGAAATTTGATTTCGAGCACCTGGTACAAGAGCTTGTTTCCGACACGACTGTCCCACCAGAAGCAATCGGCCCAAGAGTTTGTGACTACGGCAGGCGGCTTTCGGCTTGCCGCCTCAATTGGCGGAACGCTGACGGGTCGTGGTGCGGATTTTATTATCCTCGATGATCCTTTGAAGCCGCAGGACGCGCTGTCTGAGTCGCAGCGAAACGCGGTGAACGAGTGGTTCACCCACACGCTTTATAGCCGTTTGAATGACAAACGTCGGGGTTGCATCATCATCGTGATGCAAAGACTCCATGAGGACGATCTCGTCGGCCACGTGCTCGAGCAAGAGAAGTGGGACCTAGTGCGGCTGCCGGCGATTGCAGAGGAAGACGAAACCCACGTCATAGACACTCCTTACGGACGTAAAACCGTGAGTCGGAAAGCAGGGGAGCCACTACATCCAGACCGTGAGCCGCTTCCTGTCCTCGACCATTTGCGACGGACTTTGGGCACATACAACTTTGCGGGCCAATACCAGCAACATCCCGCACCACTTGGCGGCGGAATGGTAAAGATGGAATGGTTCAAATTTTATCGCCGAGGGGAAGAACCTCACGCGTTTGAGCTGAAATTTCAGTCTTGGGACACGGCTGCGAAAAGCACAGAGTTGAACGATTTTAGTGTCTGCACCACGTGGGGACTGCAAGGCAAGCAACTATTCCTCCTCGACGTTTACCGCAAACGCTTGGAGTTTCCCGATCTCAAACGGGCCGTCGTGCAACTGGCAACGCGGCATGGAGCCAAAACCATCCTTATCGAAGACCGAAGCTCCGGGACGCAACTGATCCAAGATCTCGTTCGAGAGGGTCTTGCCGGTGTCACCCGGTACGAGCCGAAGATGGACAAAGTCATGAGGCTTCATTCGGTAACGAGTACCATCGAAAATGGATTTGTTTATCTGCCAGAACGGGCAGAATGGCTTGGCGACTACATCCATGAGCTCACTACGTTTCCAGCCAGCCGATTCGACGATCAAACAGACAGTACTGCGCAAGCTCTCGATTGGGTGAAAGGCGGCGTCCTCTGCCTAGGCCTTATCGACTACTATAAGGAGGAGGCGGCTAGACTGGGCATTTTTATAGAGGGTTTAACCGAAGCTTCCGGGAGCGGAAACGTTGAAGACGCTAACAAATGTCCTAGCTGCAGTTGTGAGAGCTACTCCCGCGTGGGTCCACAAAAGCGCTGCTCTCAATGCGGCCACCAGTGGCCTCCCGTTCGGCCCGAAGGTCACCCACTTACGAGGTACGACGTCTTGAACAGAGCTGGGCACATCGCTCACATGAACCGATTTTCCTGGAGCCGTAGGCGCTGGTAGTGCAGGCAAATGGGATCCGTATCCCGCCTGTATCGCCCGGTTCGAATTCTATTCCCTACAAAGAACGCACTCGAAGACGAAAAAACAAGATCATCTTGGCCCGCGTCACGTGAACTCTCGATTTTGGTCACGCCCGCCGCTTACCGCCGCGCTTCACGGCCGGTGCTTGAACAGTTTCGCTCTGTGCCTGGTTTCGAATAGCTCGATCGAGAAGGAACTCGATCTCCCTATTGAGCGAACGATGTTCTTGTTGCGCTAGCTCAACTATCTTCGCCTTCAAACTTATGGGAATGCGTATCAGGAGCCGCGCGAGAGGTTCTGCCGGTGGCCTAGGCATGGCACCTACACGAAGATTTGTCTGTTGACTTCTTCTGCCAAAATGATATCATTATGATATCTTCATGTATCCAACGGATCCAGGAGCGCCAATTGCAAAGTACCGAGATGGATTCCACCGCTAAGCTAGTACGTCAGAACCTACACCTAGTCAAGAGGCTTTATCCAGGGCTGCGGAAGCAAGACTTTCAAGCTTTGCGTTCTCTCACCGAAACGTTACGCCTTGGCATTTTGAAGGGGGAAATTCTCTTCATCGAAGGGAAGTGGTACGTGACACACGCTGGGCTTCTTCAAATCGCCTTGCGGCGGCGATGCGTTGGAATCCGCACTGCACTTCAGGAGAAAGTTTCGGACTCGAACGCTTGCCGTTGGGTCTTTAAAGCGACCGTTTACAAGTCTTCCAGCTCTCGCGGCTTCGTCGGTTATGGCGATGCCGATCCATCCAATGTTTCTTCTTTGGTCCACGGCGCGGAGATGCGCGTCGCCGAAACGCGTGCCGTCAACCGCGCCCTCCGCAAGGCCTACGGCATCGGTCTCTGTTCGGTCGAGGAACTAGGCTGGGCTCCCAGATCCAACGGTCCGACGCCGCCCGATCAGCATAAAGCTTCAACGAATGGAAATAGCGGCCACCAGAGCGGCCAACCTCGCCTCCGCGATCGCCTCTGCCTTTTGATTCGCCAACACCAGCTCGATGCTGGCCTAGTGAAGGCGTATGCCGCCGACTACTGCGGAACCGCCACCTTACGGGATGCCAGCCGAGAGCAAGTCGAAGCCTTCATCAACCACCTGGCCGAACGTGCCGCCAAAGACCGCGACGGACTGGTTTGTCAGCTCAACAGCTATTCCAAGTCGGAGGAGGTCGCACCATGAAACGCCAAATCCCGGGTTTGCATGGTGAGCCGCAGAGACGCGATGACACCTTGGAAGGCGCTTTCCTCGTCCGTGTCGATCGGGTCTTTTTCCGTTGGCATCCGCATAGGCCTTTTTATGTGCTGCGATTCGCCGTCCTGGAGCCCGCTGAACACGAGAGTCACCTCTTCGAGGGCCGCCTCTATTGCTCTCCCAAAGCTCTGTGGAAACTCCGCTGGTTCCTACGTGATTTCGGCTATGACCAAGATCTCATGGGCCGCGATGAAGTCGACGAGAAGGCGCTTCTTGGGCTGCGAGGGATCGTACGGATCTCTCACACAACTCTCAATCGCCGCACCTTTCTCAATTTCAGCGGATTTGCTCCAGCAAGTGAATGGGAAGAACTCTCAGTTCCGGCGCTGAGAAGCCAGGCGGTGCCCCGTGACGTTTAGCTACTCCCAGATTTCCCAATTCCTGCGTTGTCCGAGGTCCTATCGCTACCGCTATCTCGAGGGCTGGAGAGAAAAAGACTCGCGGGCGGCGTTGTGCTTTGGTCGCTGTTTTGAGAAGGCCTTAGCGGCACTCTTCGAGCGCGAAGACCCCGGAGCGGTGTTGTTCAAGGAGTGGGGAACATACCGCGATGTCCCGCTCGAGTACTCTCACGGAGATGACTGGGAACGGGTCCTCCGGCAGGGAATTGGGCTGCTCGAGCAGTTCGCCCGAGACAACCGAATCCGGATTCGACGACCCAAGCTCAACCAGCAGAAAAAGATCGTCCGCACTCTTTCAAACGGCAACGAGTTTGTGGCCTATGTCGACGCCATTGGCCACCTGGACGGCACGCGCCGTCTACTCGAATGGAAAACGACGAGCGCCCGTTATCCGGACCAACCCGAGGGCCTAACCTCACTAGACCTACAACTCGTCTGCTACTCCTGGATCACGGGCATCTCTGATGTTGCCATTGTGGCCTTCGTGAGGAAGCGCGTCCCTGAGATTCAGTACCTGCTGGCTTCGATCACAGAAGAGCAGCGTCAGGAGTTTGGCCAACTGGTTGAAGCAACCGCTCGTCAGATCGAAACTGCCCAATTTGCTTCTCACCCCGGAATCCGTTTCCCGCAAAACGGGTGTGTCAGCTGCGCACACCTCGGACTGTGCCTCGGGAACGAGTCACTGGTCGGGACCCAACTCATTCGTCAACCAGGAGCCGCCGACCTTGATTGGCTTGACATGCTTGACGACTAACAGAAGGCCCTTGATGCCTCCAAAGCTCAATCGCCAACGTGCAGTGTTCGTGCTCTCGAAGATCGATGAGATTCTGGCTTGGGAGAGGGCAAGGGAGCAGGAGCGGGATTCGAAGTTCGTCGAACTTGGTCGATATCTATGCGAGGTTCGGGCAGGGCAGTACTGGAGGGTGGACAACGTCCGTTCGTTCGATGAGTTCTTAGAGAGGAAGTTCCCAGAATCTAGGCGCAAGGCCTACTACCTGATGGCAATTCACGAGCAGCTGACGCCACTTCGCAAGCGGGAACTTGAACAGATTGGATGGACCAAGGCGAGGGAGTTGGCCAAGGTAGCTCGGCGGGACAGGCAGGGCTTCGAAAGTGCACCCTGGGTGCACAAAGCCACGACGATGCCCAGGGAGGAATTCAAGCGCGAGGTGGACCGGTACCTGACCGGTAAGGAATCGGAATCGTGGGAGCTTCTCTATTTCAAAGCGTACAAGAGCCAGTTACCCGTGATCGAACAGGCCTTGGAAACAGCGGGGCTGATGCTTGGGAGCGACAAGTCGCGAGGCTATTGCTTGGAAATGATCTGTGCGGATTTCCTGGCGGGAGCGAGCTTGGAGGCGGGCAATCAGGATGCTCTATTGCCTTCCCTCACTCGGCTCGTCCTTGGTCTTCCGAACGCTCAGAGGAAACAACTCCTTGAAGAAGTGCAGGTGACGCTTTGACTCGGACCCGCGCCAAGCGGCCCCGTTTGAGGCTTGATCCTGAATCCTATCAGGAGCTTTGCCGCGAGGTATTGGAGCGAGACGGCTGGCGTTGCCAATCTTGCGGGCGAATGGAAAATCTTCAAGTCCATCACATTCAGTGGCGGAGCCGATCGGGCGATGACGCGGAAAGAAACTTGATTGCGCTTTGTTCCGATTGCCACCAGTCATGCCACAGAACTGGCTGATAGACTCCGATAGGTTGTTCTATTGCCCCGTTAAATTCAAATATGCGATCACGACGACCACTCCGCCCGCCTCATCGAACACCGACTCACGGTGCGAGGTATGGCTTTGAAATCGCGGACTTCAATTGTATGCATTCCACAGGATGTTTATTGCTCCGGGCTTGACAGATACTGCGCTACATTGCCTGAAGTTCACATTATCCGCTGTTGGCCACGCGTAGACGTGAATCGCGTCAATTGGTGCAGATCCATATCCGGCAACAGCAGAGGGATCGGATGCAAAGTTCCATTGAATTCTCGTGGAAGTAGAGACGCCTTTCGCTGCCACACTGATCGTTGCTTCACACCCAGCCGCACTCAAAAGTCCTGTGTTGAGTGAAGTTGATCCTGAGCCGACGATAACTTCGGCTGTGCCTGTTAGGTTAGGAAATGTATAAGTGCGGTTCGTTGTGTTGGCGTGGGTGAACGAGCCCATGAATTGTGTAGAACCACTTATGCTAAGTTCCTGGCCTGGCATCATACAGACAGAACCAACGGTACAGTTGGTCGGAATGTTTGCAAGATTGTTTGAAAGTTCATAGGCTTCGTTATCTGAAATAGCACCCGGAGCGAATCCAAGCACGACTGGTGCATAGGCTTCGATTGTGTGAGAGCCATCTGAATAAACCTGCAATGAAAGGCCAATAGAAGAATCTGCAGTCGTGATTTTGCACACACCGGAAACATAGTCCCACTGGCCATCACCTTTATACCGCTGCTGGATTGAAATATTTGGCAAACTAGAATTGTTGCAGCGGTTGGCACCACCGGTAAGATAATTTGTGGCAAGATTTGCGGGGGTATTCGACGCGTAACCATTTGCCGTTTGAGATCGTACCCAAACGCCAAAAATATAAACCACCCCAACAGCTATGGATGGGCCGCGGAAGACTGGCACCAGACCGCCGGGAGTGCCGGAACCTCCTGAAAATTGTCCCGCTCCCGTAGTTCCATCTGGTGCCTTAATTCCCGTTGTGACTGAACCCCCATTGAATGAGGTCCAAGACGAGGGATTTGTGTTGGCAAGATTGACGGCTTGAGCTGCTACAGGTGGGAACATACCGCGGCCTACATCACTGCGCGCCTCGGCGCGGCCAGAGAAGAAACCCTGCTGGCCATAGCGCAAGGGGCTTATATCCTGATTGGAGGGATCAAGATAGCCGTCAAGCCATGTCACAGGTCCAACGGCCGTCCCCGCAATCCCCGAGAGAACAGCAAATTTAGCTTGACTCGAAGACGCATTATCCACCTCAACGACCGGAGTAGTCCCTATCGCGTCGGCTAATTCAATGTTCTGTGCCCTGACATTAGTAGGATTAGTGGTTGCGCTGATCCATACTGGCGGCGCGACGACATGAGAAAAGTCACCCTCAACCGTGATGCCATTAACGTAAATTCCGCCCCCACCGAGGCCGTCCCATAATCTAACGCCGCCCATCGAGAAGAAGTTCCCATTGTTCAGCCCATTTATGAATATGAGCCCCGAACCGAAACCTGAGCCGGGATCAACGACGATCGGGATTTGGTAATCTGCGATGACTGTACCACCAAGAAAGGTCGTGGGCACATTTGGACCGGTATTGGGGATTGAGAAGTGTCTGGAGTCGATGACGGTGCCAATAGTGTAGGAACCATTGAATGTTGGGTCGGAAACCTGCTGTAGGCCGATATGTTGATTTGCAGCAAGTTTAAATGGGGAACTTGTAGTAACGGCAGTGATATTCGAATTACGGGACACAGACGCGATTCCAACCTGCGCCCCCGAGTTCCCTTGGAAACCGCAATTGTTGAACCAAATCCAGAATGTGTTGCTACCAATAAAGACATTCGGTCCATTTGTTTGATTTTGTTGAATGTGGCCAGTGATCCTGTCGAAGGTCACTCCTGACACGCCACCCGTACCGTCTGCGCAATTCCCAGAACTATTGCATCCGAGACGAATACCCGCAGCGGGATACTGGTAGGCGAAATTCGAGAAGACCATGTTCGAATTTGTACCGGAGAGCCAAACGGCGGGGTGATTGTTGTCTGCGCTGCCGCCGATATTGACTATCGGGGCGGAACTGCCTACTCCCTGAAAGGTGACACTGCTTTTTTGTTTTCTCCATCCTGCCGGCGGCGAAACGTAACACGCCTTATCCCCTGAACCACAAATCCAAATCCCCTGGCCTCCCGTAGAGGTCGCGGCAACTCCAGCTGTAAAGTAGATCACCCCTCCCGTAGAAGGCAGCGCATCGTACGCCGCCATGATGGTCAATTTCGCGCTACCCCAACTCAATCCGTCGTTGTTGTCCTTTCCGTTCGGAGATGCGAATTGAATCGCGTCCGTCGGTTTAGGTGCGTGCGCAAATAGTTTCCACGTTGACGGTCCACTACAAAGATATAGAGCTCCGTTTACGCTGATCAGCTCAGCCGCTTGCGTTGCGGTACCCTGCTGACAAATAGTCGGAAGCGAAGTCGCAGATCGAACCCGCGTGGCAACGTCTTGTCCTCTAAGCGCACTGTGTGCAACAGTCAGCAAGAAGATTGCAGCCAAGACCTTCTTCATTCCATCCTCCCAAACTGGCTAAATAACATTACAGTTTGTCTATAGTGGTAGTCGCGTACGAATTGTCATTGATTTGAACAAGTTTCATTCCTGGGTTGTGATCAACCGTGGGCTGAACGTCGCGATCGTGACGACTTCTGCGTTTGTCGCGGATTGTCCTGCTGGCAAGGCGTTCATTACCAATCGGCATTCCAACTGTGTCGGGTTATTGTCTGGCGCAAATCTCGATCGACGATCTGCTAATTGGACCGAACACACAGACTACTTCCCACCGATCTCAGGATTCAGTCGCGGGACAATTATGTGACCCGTCTCCCATCCTATGCACCAAGTTCCATCATAGGTACCATAATCAGGGCTAAACGGAGGCCACAATCAGCGGTAACTCTTGGTTCACGAGTTCTGCGAACATTGCGATCTGCGCCGGCGAAAAATCCGATTCCAACACAGCCTTCACATTCCTAGTCACTCTGATCGGGTGTCGCGACGAAAAAAGCACTAGGCCGTGTGGGTTCGCATCCGCAGCATAATTTAGCATCAACGCCGAAAGTATTTCCTGATCCAATAGACGGCAGCCTAGCTTTGCCGACCAGTCTTTCGCCACATCCGTCCGAGCACTTAGGAAAGCTAGGATCGAACGATAACTTCCACCCAGGGCCCCGTGTGTGATCCTCAGCGGATCCGAATGGTCACGGGGCAAATAGTCAGCGTTCCTACTGAGTACGCTATTTTGAAACTGAAGAACTCTGCACAGCCGAGGTTGCCGCTTAAGTGCCAGTTCAATATTATCAATGCTAGTTCCTAGTCCAAATGAGCGAATCTTACCTGCCTTGACGCTGTTTTCAAGAAATTCGAGTAGCTCGTCCGGAAGCTCGTCCCTGACAACATAGTCGTGTAATAGGTAGAAGTCGAGATGGTCGGTTCTGAGTTCGTGTAGGCTGGTTTCGAGACTTTCTTGAGCCTGCTGTGCGCTGAACGCACCACTTTTCACGAGGGATTGCGTTCCGCGTTGGAGAAGAGTACGGGCGGAAGGCATGAGTCGCACGATTCGGCGGCCGACATATAGTCCAACCCCAAGCGCCGTCGTCCGCTTTGGCGGCTCAATACCGAACTTCGTGCTAATCGTTACTTCGGACCGGCGCCCCTTCAGGAATCTTCCAAGAATCCCCTCCGCTTCGCCGTACCCGTAATACCGGGCGGTATCGAAGTGACGCACCCCCGCGTCAAACGCCGTCTCTAGCACTCGATTAGCGTTGTCGCGATCAGTTCCCGTCAGCGAACTGCAACCGAAGGCAATGGCCGGCGTTTTTAAGGCTAGGCCCGGTAATATGATCTCCACCATGCGTCGTTCGCGCATATGACTTCACACCAACACAATTACAACAAGACGTACCTGAGCCGATCGGCTATTCGTAGGCAAAGAGCAAGAATCGTCAAAGTTGGATTCGAACGCGCGCTTGTGGGAAATACGGCGCTGCTTCCAATAAATAGATTGTCAACCCCGTGTACTTGGCAGTTCGCATCAACGACACCTTTTGGGGGACTATCATGCATTCGGGTCGTCCCCATATGGTGCGCGGAATCATGGACCTTGCCGATCCATTCATCGGGATCGTTTAGAAATCCGACTTGACACAAATCGAACGAGCCTAGTCCGAGTCTTTCGAATTCGCTTGCAACGGTCCTGATGTACTCGCAAAGCGTCCTGCGCTCAAGTTCTCCGATTCGCCAATCGAGTTTGACCCTGCGCATCCCGAGGCGGTCTCGAACTTGGCTCAACATGACCCGGCTATCCGGATTGGGAGCAACCTCAGCCTGCGCTCCGATGTAGATGGGACCATGTTTTGGAGTTCCGGAACGCTCCTTTACGTAAAAGCGATATCCCAAACGGATCAAATCGCCTGGGCTCCCCAGCGCATCGCGTAGGAAGCCTTGCACTTCCCCAGGCCTTCCTTTTGTCCCTCGGATGACAATTCTAAACAACTGCTTTAGGGCCACAATACCCGAATCCTGCGCGTCGTCGAACATCGCTGATCCATGAATACTCAGGAGATGCTTTTCGGCTTGAATTCGCGGGCTCAGCGCGACGAATGGAAAATACTTCAATCCATCCCGATAGAAGGACTCGAAACAATTCTGAAGGCACTTGCGGTTGTTTGTCAGAAGATCGCCGAATCGTATATGAATGTGCTCTTGAAAGAAGCGGCCCACCAGATCGTGCTTATTTCCGAGGCCTTGCGGCTCCACACGGTCCGATGCAAGCAACAAGCGCGCCGTTTCGATTCCGCCGCAGCAAACTACGTAGGCGCGAGCTTTCGCGGTCCCTTGTTTCCCCGCTAGAGTTCGAAACTCAATTCGCTCGACTGTCCTGGCCAATTCATTGGTAACGATCGAAGTGGCGTTCGCGTGCAAAAGCACCGCGATATTGGAGGCACTTTTGAGTTCCCGGCGATAGATAGTCCCGAAATTCGGTTTGGGACTCCACTGCGAACATCCCATGTAAAGAATTGCTGGATCGAATCCAGGAGCCTGAAGTCCGAACGCGGTGCAAAGGTCTTGGTAAGAGATGCGGGGTCCAAGGTGGAGTACCCGCTCCGCACGTTCATAAAAGGGTTCGAGTTCTTCGTGAGAGATGGGCCAACCGCTGTACGGCACCCAGCTCCGGTTCTGCAGATCGAAAGCATCTAAACGTAGAGCTTGCCCACCCCAGAACGTTGTTGTCCCGCCAAAAACGCGCGCACGCCCGTCGTGGACACTGCGGTGCGGAAGTCCGACCACCTCGCTATCGTACAATTTCTGAGTTTCCGCTTCGGCCTCTAAGCCACCCCCCTCAAGCATCAGTACGCTAACGCCTGTGCCGATAAACTCCCGCGCCAAGGTAATTCCTGCCGCTCCGCTACCCACGATGCAGATATCAGCAGCAATTTCAGATCCGTCGTCAAATTCGGCGAAATCCCTTATCATCAGCTCATCCGAAGAAATGACAAGTAGGCGTCAGCTATGTAATCCCATGAAAAGTAACGCTCGGTCGCTTCGAAACTGTGCCGTCGAAGGGTGTCGCGCAGCGCCTGTTCTTTTAAGACCAAGACGAGCTCGCGAACTAAACCTTCCCGATCGCCCATGGGTACGAGTCGCACTCCTGCCTCGGTGACAGGAAATGCGGTCTCGGCGTCAGAAAATCCGATAATGGGCAGCCCGCAAGCAATACCTGCGATGCCGCTCCCTCGACGTGACGAAAGCCCGGAGCGAACAAAAAGCTGAACATCGGCATTCGCTAGAAGGCTACTCGCTTTGTCGGCCTCCAGGACTCCAAAGTCCTCCAGCTTCACGGGACTATTGGCTAGCAACGGCCGAAGTAGAGTACCCGCCACTTTCGCTCCGCGCCCGAATACGATCAACTGCAACGGCCCCACTATTTCAGCAGCTTCTGAGAGCACCGCCGCAATCATAGATGTCTCAGAGATGAGATTGCTGAATCCGAAGACAATGACGACAGGAATGCTGTTTCGAGGCATCTGGGTCATTCGTGGCGTAATAGGAAGATTGCTACCAACAGGCAACAGCAGCGTCTTCGCGCGAATAGTGTGATCTTGCATCCACGGCACGCACTCAGGTGAAATGGTGCTGACAATTTTGTCGGCCAACCGCGCCGCACGACGCATTACGGTCAACTGCACGCGCCGCCGTAAACGGTCCCTCCAACGGCGGCCTCCGAAAGGTTGCGGGTCATGAAATACAATCAGGACATGCATACCAGCATCCTTCAGGCATTTGATCATGCGAGTGAAGGTCAGCGGAAAACCATGCCGCGACCAAGCTAACGCCGTGTATTGAACTAGCACCCAGTCGCATCGCCGCTCCATGAATCGCTTCTCGACGTCCCTTAGAGCGCTTCGCCAGCCCCGCTCAACCCAGGCTATGCGGGATATTTCGAGCGAGTATCCTCTTTGTTGAAGCGACCGTGCCAATAGTTTGCAATAGTCTTCCAGCGCATCGGTCGGCTCATCCTCGCGACCGAGCAAAGCAACCCATCGCTGGTAAGCTCGGGGTATATCAGCGGTCGGCTTTGTTAAACTAGGTCTTGAGACCATTGAGCATTTTCCCTCGACACCAAACCTAGGTTGTTCATGTTAGCAGGCCCCGCTGCCAAACAAGAATATCCAACGATTGACGGCGTACTTGCCACAAGAGGGCCAGCCAATATTTTCTAGCCCTTCAGCCGCGGACACATTTAGCCTGTTGGCTGGGTGACTCCTTCTCCTAGCGGAGGCCGTGCGGCGCCTGTCGTTCGGCGAGTAAACCGGTTTTCTATGAGGTTAGGGGGCACTCGGCGAACTGCGTATTTAGGTCAACAAGCAAGGGGGGATCTGTACGTTAATTGCGTGAAGGGATTTCCTTGCCTCTTATCAATGATCGCCTGAAGCCTTTGCATCATAACCATCCAATACAGCGCTACGCTTTCTACTCGATTTCCATCGCGACTTGGGTGTAATACTCCCCGGATGCGCCCAATACTTTGCATGAGCGACCAAAGGCGGCGGTGTAATCGTGGAACGCTCTCCATTCATGCAGCGGATTAGCAAACTCGTCGAAGATCAGAATTGAACCCCGTTGTAAAATTGGGTCGAGCGTTGCAAGGGTAAAAAGTGTGGATGAAAACAGGTCCCCGTCATTATGTATGACCAGCCTCGAGCGGGGACTGAAGTCTTGCAGAAACGGCCGCAAAGTATCGTTGAACCAACCTTTTATAAAGCGTATACGGCTGTCGCTTGTTTGGGGAACAACTCCGCCTACAGACATCGACCCCTTTCGCGCCTCTCCGGTAACACTGACCCAATCCTCTGGGATTCCTTCAAAAGAATCGAACCCAACAAAGCGACTGTTAGGATGGATATTCATCGTGCTCCATTTGAAAATGGAATCTCCATATCGAACTCCAAATTCCAGATAGTCGATCGATTCCTTCTCTAGAATTGTCGACTGTATGTGGGCATATAGATCATACCTGTTCCGAAAGTACTGAAAGGGACGCTGCCCCCTCAGCCAACGATGCAATTGTGCATTCCCGCCCAGGGCATTCAAGAACTCGGCTTGGTTCCTAACCGCTGCAGACGCCAAGCGTTTTCTACGAGGTTCACTAAGCAAGCGCAAAATTGTTTTCATGACCTCCCTCTTTCAGCGACCGCCCCAAGGAATCAAAAGTTATGTTGGGCGCACCTCGCTTGCATGATACCTGCGAGATTATTTCTTGAGAATAAAAAGTGCATGAGTCGCCCAATCGCCAGGACACACGTTCTGAACGATAGGCTCTATCCATTCAGACAGCGCACAGGTGCAACGTCGGATTGCCCAGTACGCGAGTCGAGCCGTCGAAACCGGCTTGTTCTTCCCTACAGACGTCCGACCCGGTAGCGAAGGAGCGGCATTTGTCCTCCGGAGCCCCCACAATGCTTGCGCAATCTGGACAAAAGCCCGGTCTAAGACAAGGTACTCTTGACCGCGCCATCCAACCAGAGAAAGACCCGCTGAGGACGCCCGCTGGATCCATTCCGACGGACGACGAGAGAAGATGTGAGGTCCTTGACCCCGGATCAACTCGAGTAGCAAAAGATGACCTCCAGGTCGCAGTACGCGTGCCATTTCTTGCAACGCATATCCCTGATCCTCGGGAGGGATGTGCTGGATGACGGTGACAGCGGATACAAGATCGAAAATCCCATCGCCGAAAGGGAGGTTTTGAGCACAGCCAACCACGAGTTGGCACTCAACGCCGCTGGCGGCCGCCAGTTGCAACATGCCCTGGGTGGCATCCACTCCCACGGGTACAAGATTCCGCTGTAAATAGCGACGCAGCCAACGGCCCGTCCCGCAACCGACGTCGAGCACTCGAGAACTATCCCGGAGCTCACAGGATTCGAGTCCCTCGCGCCAGGCGTTCTCCTGCAGCCGATCAATGAGAGCGTTGAACCACGCAGGCGCACCCGGATGCAGCACAGGGGAGAAACCCTGTGCGTCAGTTCGCCCGTAAGATGCTGCCAGGCCATCCCAATATTCTCTCCAAGGATACACACGCCCCCCGTTCGAATTTCTGAGCAGGACAAAACAATCATTTGAATCGCTTGCGGGCACTGATATCGCCGGAGCTTGCCTCGCCGCGGTATCTGGCATTTCTCCCAGATCGAGTCTAGCGAGTGGACCTAAGGACACTAGTGCTCGCTTCGAGCGTCGGACATCGTTTTGAGCCGAGTAATTCTTGCACGTTCGATCACCTCCCACATGTGCCGCGCATTTCGTTCCCAAGTATACTCCGCGGCCGTACGAGCTGCATTCGCCGCAACAGTGCCGAGAAGATCTGCATCCTCTGCCAGTCTACGGATCCATTCCGCGAGAGTACCAGCGTCCTCAGGGTCTTCGAGAACCACGCCATCCGTTCCGTGATGGATTAGTTCGCTAACGCCGGCATGCCTACTGACAATCACGGGCAACTCGCAAGCCATTGCCTCGAGGGGAGGAAGGGCAAAAGCATCCTCAAGTGAAGGGCCAGCATAGAGATCTGCAGCTGCATAGTAGAATTCCACATCCCGTCGGAGCGGAAGAAACTGAACGCGATCAGCCAAGTAGTTCAGGTCAAGGAAACCTCGATAGGGAGAAGGGTCATCTTTACCGACGACAAGGATTCGAAACTTACGGTTTGCAAGCCGCGCCACTGCCTCAAGCAGACAGTTCAAACCCTTCTTCTTCCAATCATTTCCAATTAAGAGGATACAAAATTCGTCCTGGCGCAATTCAAGCTCAATCCGGGCGCGTTCGCGCAAGTCGTACCGACGTCGCGCGTGGAACCGTTCGACGTCACACCCGTGATAAATGACATGCGCATTGTCTTGCCGTGCGTAAAAGCGATTAAGGTCCACCGCCACTTTCTGGGAAACTGCGACTAGGGAGACATCAGGGTCGGTGTAAACGCGCCGTTCGAGCGCCTCGGCTAGGCAATAGTAAATGCGACGATGGATCAGCAAAGGCCAGCTTGCAACCGGGTTGCTCAAAAGGCGCAGTTTTTTCTCTACTTGTCTATGAAACTCCGCAAAGACGATATGGACTGAGATAACATCGGCATGAAGACAATTGATTCCGGGCGAAAAAATCAAGTCTGGAGTCAAGCCATGGTACATTCGGTTCCACGCACGGACAATGGAGTTGGCGGCTAGCCACCAGAGGTAGCTCAGGAGATGGGGACCCGGTAGCGCTAGTACACGGTGCCAACGAATGCGGCTGAGGTCTACATCCTCTACGCGAGTGCTGTAGAGGTGGATCTCGTATTCCCCCGCTAATCGTTCCAACATCTCGGCCAAGCACATCTCAGTCCCATGATGCTTGTCCACAAAGGGAGAAATCACCGCGAGGCGAGGCTTAGGTGGCACGATCGCTTTTCACTGGCATGGTAGTAGCGGCATACTCCGTGGCCAACGATGGCAGCCGGAACAGAATGCCTAGTAGCAGCCAAAGATATGCATTATTGATATAGTTCTGAAACGCCTGGAAACCTCCGAAAGTGTCTGGGAAAAGCAATACAAATGTAAACCACAAGATCGCGAAGGCGACCGGGAAATAAGGCGTTTCCTTGAGTTTTCGAACCACGCTCCAGGATGCTAAAATCACTTTTGTCGTCCAGAAGACCCAAAAAAGCAGTCCAAAAATCCCCAATTCCAAAATCAGTGCTCCGAAGCCGCTCTCCACTCCAACTTGTGGCGGGGGAACCCCTAGAATGCGGGTGACGTACTGTATACCTAATGAGGCTGCGCCAATGCCGTTACCCATGACCCAGTGTTGGTCATCGAAGGCAGCCATCAAATTGTCGAGAGGATATTGCCAGGCCCGAAAGCCTAGTTCGGAGGTGGCACTGTCAGGCGAGAGCGTTTCGGAATAGAAAGCCCAGCGTGCTTTTATGGCCTCGGGAAACATCAGCACGACCAAAATCAAACCAAGCCCGGTCAACAAAGCGCTTCGTTGGATGACACGGATCAACCTGTGCCCTTCCCGCCACCGCCAAGGTGCGCCCCAAACCATGGCCGTGGACATAACCACGGCGCTGCCAGCGATGTAAAGGAAAGCCCCACGTGAACCGCTCATGACGCCCCCCACCGCCGACAGAGCAATGGAAAGAAACACAACAACCCGACCTTTCCGGGTTCGCATGAGAAGGTAACCAGCGGCTCCAGTACCCATAATAAACATGAGTGTCATATAGGATGCAAAACGGCCGTCACTCACGAAAACAGACGTAGGTCGTGACACAAGAACGCCGGAAATTGGTGCCCTCCGCGTGAGGTTCCCTAGCACTTCAAGGTCAGGCGCCAAAACCGCTGGATTGAGAAATGTGAGGCCGACAATGGACTGGATGATGCCCAGCAACGCAATGATCCCCGCAAGACCCAGATTGATAACTAGGAATCGACGCAAATCCTCTTCTGTTTCGATAATGGCATACCCCAAAAACATAAGCGGTATATAGTAGTAGTATAGTTTAACTCCAAGTAATCCATAAACGAAGCTTGGCGAATGTGGATTAAAAATCTGAACTACTCCAATCCAAATGAATAGACTCAAAGCAACGAGAAATGGAGGCCTGAAGAGCTTTACGGTGTGACGCCTCATTGCAATTAGAAATGAAATATATGCTACGCCAACCAAGAAATCCTTGGCAAAATAAATGGCCATATTGTTGCCCATATACTTTCGGATAAAGTCCTCGAAAAGAAGCCAGATCAGGAATATATAAAATCCATTGCGCCAATTATTTATGATTTGAATAGTTATTATGACTACGACTACTCCAATGCCAGCATAAATAAGCTGCCTGTCAGCTCCATTCAAGATCCAGGAGGTGAATAGCAAGAGGAGCGCAAAGCCGAGAAAGAACCACAAGGCGGGACTAAATCGGCGCCTACTTTGGAGTCGAACAACGGTATCTATTCCGGGCATGGATCGCTTTCCCTCAACTCTTCCGTAATTTATGACACCACGTAATGGGGCTAAGTTCACCCATGATACTGGCGACCTCAATCCATTCGCTGAGGCCCAATCGTAGAACGGCCCTTCCACGTTGCGAGAACGTGGGACGTGTCTTTCCATTTCAATAGCCAATTTAGCTCGTAGTTAAGTTCCACGAGCTGGCGAGGGACTTGGCTTGACTCTAGGCACGATCCAAAATGATGTACCTCGACGAGCAGCGTCGGGTGATATGACTCGATGGTCTTCCGTGCCCCCTCAATTACTAGCCCTTCTGCTCCTTCCACGTCTATCTCGATGAAATCAACTGGACGTTCCCAATCCTTTAGAAATTCATCCAGCGAAACTAACTCCAGAGAGATCTTCTTTGCTCCTTCGTTTTTCAGCAGAGTGAAACTACTCGGCAAGGTGCTCTCGGTTGGAAGTGTTCCCTCGAATCGGCCACATCGATCTGAAACTGCCTTGTTGACAGCCTGGATATTCTTGCAGCGATTCAACCCAATGTTATCCGAGAGGATTTGGAAGTTGGACGGAATCGGCTCGAAAGCGATTACCTGCCCGTTCGAGCCAACTATCCGAGACAAGATGAGTGCGTAATAGCCTAAATGCGCTCCTACATCGATGGCCACGAATCCCTCGTGGACAACCTCAGTTACAGCTTTCACTATTTCTGGTTCCCAAGTTCCATAAATAAAAGCACGGAACCGGGACCAGTCAACTTTCATAAGGTAACCTTCGAGAAAGCCCGCGCATGGCAGGCAGGGAAAAGGCTCTCCCGGAATTCGGTTCAAAATCCTGTGAATCAATACGGCCGCCCGAGACGGCTTTGATGGGGACCCAAGCAGGGTCGCCTTGGCTCGACTGGGAATCAAGCCCGCCAGCGTCGTGATCACTCTTCGCACGGGACCAACCTTCGGTAGAGCGCAAGATGTTTCCGTACCATCAGGGCTTCATCGAACAGAACCCTAGCTCGCTCCAAAGCCTTCTTCTGGAGGGCGGCCACCAGGGACACATCTTCCAAAACCAGCCGCATGCACTGCGCCAAAGCGATTTCGTCGCCAGGGGGGAAGAGCAGTCCAGCCTCTCCCACGACCTCTCGCAGAGCTCCTATGTCAGATGCTATTACGAGCCGACCGCGGAGCATGTTTTCCGCGGCGACTAGACCGAAGACCTCACCAGCCAGAGAAGGCATTACGAATGCGACAGTGCCCGAAAGCGCCTCTTGAATCCGCTCGTCAGGCAGATAACCGAGGAACTCCATACATCCGCTGAGCCCTCCGATGGCCACCTTCCGCTGGAGTGTCTCACGGTCTGGGCCATCGCCGATGATCTTGACGCGAAAGATGTATCCCTGTTGTTTCAGCCTGTGTGCGGCGCTGATAAGAATGTCGACGCCCTTCGTTCCCACGAGCCGACCGAGAAAGGCGAAGGTTGGTGGTTTGACACGATCTTTTGAAGGCTGGCCATTCGCGTCAGCAGGCGCGAGGCCGTGAGGAATCAGCGTCGTCCTCGGCAGTCGCAATACGTTCGACAGCCAGTCTGTGGGAGCTACATTGGCAGAGATCAGTTCGCACAGACGACGCCTCGAAAACGTAAGAAGCCACATCTTGAAACTCTTTATTCTACCGTATTTCTCGTTACAGCTCAGGCATTCCAAGTGGCGACCGGCCATAAAGTGCCCAGGACAAAGACACCGGGCTGGCTCGTAAAAGAGCTGTCCATTGGGACACACCGCTTGAAAACCATGATGCTCGACCACGATACGCTTTCGCATCAACCAGCCGAGAAAGAGTGGCAAATGGGTCGGACCGGCCAGGTGGATGACTTCCGCCTGCCGGAAAAGCTTAAGCAACCTCACTACTCCCGGCTGACGCACGACTCGAAAGCCCAATGCCGTATCGTCCATGTCGCCGGCAGCCGTCGACGTTGCCAATGTGGTTTCGAGGAGCTTTGCCTCCCCGACTAGTTGTAGCCCAGTCAAACCACGGGCAAGTGAAAATACGACAGTCTCCGCGCCTCCGATCTTAGGAGCGAAAGCGTGAGCGTAGATCAAGATTCGCATTGCATCTCGTTGCACATAAACGTCTACTCCGGACGAGAGTCCTCTTTGAGCTTGCGTGCAAGCGCAACGGCTCGGACGACAGCGTTTATATTATCGGACGGCGCCCAGGAGTGCATCCGTCGGCGAGCGGCATCACCAAACGCACGCAACCTATGGGGCACCATGAGCGCTTCCCTCAGAATTACCGCCAGCGAGTCGATATCGCCAAGAGGAAATACAAACCCGTTCTGTCCCGCGGAGATCAGATCGGCGCCGGCGCCCACTCTGTCGCTCACCGCCACCGGACACCCGCACAACATCGCCTCATTCACCACTACGCCAAAAGGCTCGTATTCTGACGGCAAAACCATTAGATCCGAAGAGCAATATATCCCCGGGAGCTCCGTCTGATTTGCAAACCCAACGAAGTGCACCTGGCCGTTCAAACCCAAGGAGCGTACCTCGGCACCGAGTTCTTCGCGCAATGGCCCATCTCCCGCAAAAATCAGGTGCGCGCCCGGGACGCCGGATGCCGCAAAAGCGCGAAGTAGGTCTTGTGGTCGCTTCCAAGATTGCAGCTTGGCACAGAAAAGGACAACAGGAGCAGTTTCAGGCACTCCCCACGCACGTCGTACTGCAGCACGGTCGACGGTTGCGGCGCGTTCGCTCCACCATTCGTTGTTTACGACGTAGGGAGTCAGGACGATCCGATCAATCGGTAGGCCCAGTGATCGCATCAACTCGACGCCCCTAGTTGAAGGAACTATCACCACGTCGGCGTGACGGAACAGAATTGGCCAGAGCCATCGTTTCACCACAGATTTCCACGTGCGGCCATCGCGCGGTCGTAGCTCGGAAGCGTCGGTGCCAAAGAGGACGGCTTTGCCGGAGAACTTAGCCGCGGCGAGAGCAATCCAAAAACTCGCGTAGCGGTAGCCAGTCAGGAGAATTACTGCGTCGTGCCCGCCTTCGCGAATCAGACTCCATAGACCAGGATTGAGCAGACCCCAAAAACGTCCAAGCCCCTCCCGCCAGGAGCGGTTCGGAGCATGCATCCATAGGTAACCTTCGAGCAGCGGCACGTCCCAAGCAACTTCGATACCGAACTCCGGGTCCATGCCCGCATAGGCCCCTTGCATGCTGCAATACGCCACCTGAATGTCGAGATTGGGGTGCCCTGCCATATGCTGAAGGATCGGCGCAAAGTATTGAACGGGATGCGTACAAACGAGCAACACGCGGTGCCTGTCTCGACCTACCACTCCTTGCTCCGTAGCCATCGCTGTGTGTCAGCTGACACTATCTGGGAATCTAGCCGTTACTCGCTGCGGAGCCAAGTGCGTTAAAGTTGCCCATCCATTCCGGTCCCCAATGTTCGACCATGCGTGCCAGTCCCTCGGAAACAGCGATTTTTGGTGACCAGCCCAAATGCTCAGACAATCTCCTGATATCACTAATATAGACCCGCTGATCGCCCGGGCGAAACTGATCGTAAGTAACTTTAGGCGTCCGACCAAGAAGTTTACTTAATGGCTCTTGCAGCTCAGTCCAAACCGAGATTGTGTTCAGCGGACCACCGCCAACATTATAGATTTCACCAGCCGTTCGCTCGATGCGAGAGATAGCGTGCATCATGAGCTCAACCAGGTCATCCACATAAAGTAAATCCCGAACTTGCTTTCCGTCCCCGTAGATAGTGAGAGTTCCGCCGGACAGGCCCGTAAGAGCGAAATGAGCCACCCAACCTTGATCTTCATTACCGAACTGACGGGGACCGTAAATGCAGGACATACGAAAGACGATGGTCCGCAAACCGTAGATGCGATGATAGTCGTGAACGTACTGGTCCGCAGAGCCCTTTGAGCAACCGTAGGGTGAATGAAAGTCGAGCGGGCAAGTCTCGGACACACCATACGGCAAGTTCTCGAACTCATAGCGGGTTGAACGCTCGACTATCTTTAAATGCTCAAGTCCTCCGTAAACCTTGTTCGTCGACGTGTAAAGGACGATTGGCATCGGCCTTTGCTTTCGGGCTGCTTCGAGAACATTTAAGGTTCCCTGCGCATTGATCGAGAAATCCTCTTGCGGATCCGTGACCGAACTCGTCACCGCAACTTGAGCAGCAAGATGAAACACCACGTCGACGCCGTGCATCGACTGCTCGACGGCGCCGAAGTTCCTTACGTCTCCTTTGACAAATTGCATTCGGTCGCCATGCAGGCGGCGAAGCCAAGCAAGATTCGCCTGAACTCCAGCGCGGCTGACATTGTCGAACAAGATGACATCGTGGCCTTCGCGTACAAGCCGGGCTGCCAGATTCGTACCGATAAAGCCAATTCCGCCAGTAATAAGTATCCTCACAAAACCTCCTGTGTGGTGCCCGCCCGAATCACCACTTTGCCTTTTCGATTTGCGGATGCAGCCTTCTCAATTACATCCAGAATTCGAGGATAGAAACTCTGCCACGAATGTCTTTGAATGAGTTTCTGCCCGGCCTGGGTCAACTTTCTCCTCAGCCCTGCGTCCCCGAGGAGATGGGTGACTGCTGCGGAAAATGAGTCAGCGTCGTCCGCGATCAGCGCGTGCTCTTGATGGACGCACCCCGTTCCCAGCGCGCCAAGAGAAGTCGTCACGACAGGCACTCCTAAGCTGAGCATCTCGAGAAACTTCAACCTTATTCCCGTCCCGGAAATTACGGGTACAACCCCAATTGCGACGTCACTCATGGCATCGGGGATCTGTGATGGGCCTCGACTAACTATTCGGGGGTCCCGTTTCCCCAATGCGACCTGCTCGCTGCCGGGACCGATGACGCGAAACTCTGCTAGTGGTATTTTTTTCCAAACTCTTGGCAGAATCTGGTCAACAAACCAACTGGCGGCGTCTAAATTTGCACCCCAGGACATGTTCCCGAAGAAACCGATGACGTGCCCGCCGGGGTCGCTCTCTCGGCTTGGGAACTTCGAAAGATCGACGCCGATTGGTACGATCTCGGCCGGTCTCGTAAGGTATCGCCTCGCGAGGTCAGCAGCGTCCTCCGCGTTGACGGTGCAAACTACAGTGGCGGCGTGACACGTTCTCGCCTCGAACCGCCTCACCATCCACTCCTCTAGCATCCAGCGTGGGTGCCACATCCCATTGCGTCGGCGCGCATCCCTCGCATCGACTGCCTGGACCGAATGCTTGAATAATACCGTAGGCGCATAAGCTTGAAGTATTGGAGCGTAGCCGGCAACCACATTCTCAGTCAAGACTACAACATCGGATTTGTCTGTTTGAACGTGCCTAATGATTTCACCGCGCGCCCGGCGAGTCATTCCGACCAGCGAGGTTGGTGGAATGCCAACCACAACTGCCTCGGCAAGCCGTCGAATGCGCGCCGACGTTCCCAAGCTGGGAATGGCCTCGATGTAATCGATCCTCACATTGGGCAGTTCAGGGATGTGCTCCTTCCCTTGGGACGAGTCTCCAATCCAAAGCAAATGAACGTCGTGCGCGCGGCTCGCTGCATCCAACCAATGAAAAATGAGGTTCCTTGAACCAGTGGTCGGCGGATAGGGGAAGGGTGCAGCAATGAATAGGACTCTCATTTTTCCTGGAGTGTTCCTAGTTGGCGATCCTTCTTGACGAGCCCGCGAATTGCACCAGGGATCCAAGCGGTCAGATGAACGAAAACAAGCAGGAAATTCACTGCGCCAATTTTGAACCTCAGAATGGCATCCCGAATGGCGGTGCGAGCTGCCCCGCCCAATC
>Ga0207141_10122_pt1 | contig 24578 bp, 30 predicted proteins | sample Alteio_BWMinHeat_5_FD_153553 | JGI IMG/M metagenome (GOLD analysis project Ga0207141, IMG submission 153553) | Enriched cells from forest soil in Barre Woods Harvard Forest LTER site, Petersham, Massachusetts, United States -... | ecosystem: Environmental > Terrestrial > Soil > Temperate forest >... | reverse complement strand
GACGTGGGGTCGAGGCCGATCAGGGCAGGCGCTATCGTTGAGAGTACAATATCGATTACCGTCTGCTGGGTCTCACCGCCATGACGGCCGTGGTCTCCGCCCCAGTCGGGTAATGGCGTCGCTTCGCCGATCCCCGTCAGTCCGCTGTCGGTTATCACTTCGACGAAGACGAAGCTGCCAAGCGGAACATGTAGGCTGGCCCACCAGAAATCGCGCCGCGTCGGAAGACGAAACGCAAATGCTGTGATGCCTGTAATTTTCATGCCTGGTCCCCGGTTACAATTGCGAGGGACCTTAGAGCCCAACCGGAGGCGGCAATAGAACGGGACGCTCTGGGGCTAGAATGTTTCGGTCGGGCTGCCGGCTCGTGAGATAAAGTTAGTGGCCCTGCTAAACAGCACCCGCTCCAGCGGCCGAAGGCCAGCAGCGCAAATGCACAACGGAATGGCGCGGCGGTTCAATCCAACGCCCGGTTCGTCCCGCTAAAGTTCGTACCAAGGTCAGTGCTGGAAAAAGGAGACCCCAAATGCCGATTAATAAAGCTGCCAATGGCAGGCATGTGGTCAGGGTAGAACGTGAGTCTGTGGTCGAAATCCCCGGAGACTCCGGACGTGTACTTGGGCAGACCTATTATTATGGTCTTTATTTTCACGACGACGAGGTCGCTCAAGCCTGGGCTATGGAGACTTTCGAACGTTCTCCTGGCAGGGGATCGCAAAAAGGGGTGACCATCAATCTCTATCGCGACGGTTCAACCACAGTAATGTCTTTCCAGGGCGGCAAATCAGACCTCGGTGAGAAAAGCCGAAATGGGTTCGAGGGAAGCTGGGAGTTTATAGGCGGCACCGGCCGATTTGAGGGCATCGTGGGGGGCGGTGACTATTCAGGCGAATCCTTCGACGGCATCGCATACTCAAACGTATCAGGGAATACGAGCCAATCAAAAGATGCCGGAAAGCCGTAAATGGTAATAGAGCAAACCGAATACAAACAGCGGCAGACGGCACTCGCCGCTCGCCTCGATGATGCGGGCCTTTCGGGTGCTGTCGTTGTATCGCGTGGAGGCTCTACCTTCGACCGGTACGCCGACGTGCTTTATCTGAGCGGGCACTATCAGAGCTACTCATATTTGCAGGATTCGCCGGGCCTGTTTTCTGGGCGAGCGCACACGGCCCTTGTCATTTCGACGTCGGGGCGTGCAATCCTGTGCGTGTCGGTTTCCGAGTACGAAGCGGCGAGCGTCGTTGCGGACGAGGTCCGCTGCAGCGACGACTTTGCCTTAACTGTCGCCGATGCCATGGTCAGCCTCCGGCTCGATGATGGAGAGGTCGGACTGATCGGATCGGATGTTCTGCCTTTGCGAATGGGCCGCGCTCTTGCCACGCGGCTTCCGAGTGTCGTCTGGCGCGATTGTGACGATCTTCTGCTCGCCGAGCGTCGCATCAAGAGCCGTGCCGAACAAACCATCATCCGCCATGCGACCCAGGTTCATGTCGCGTGCCTCGAAGCCGCCAAGGCCGCAGCTCGGCCAGGGAATACCGAAGCGGAGGTGATCGCTGCATTTGGGCAGACCGCCCTCCAGAGGGGTGCCGCGATATATTTCTCGTCTATCTCGTCGGGCCCACACATAGCGCGTTGGACGACACGCGCCCTGCCCGGCTTCGGGCTCAGGCGCCTTGAAGAAAGCGACATGGTCCGTTTCGACATGGGAATTGTCGTGGACGGCTACCTGTCGGATTTTGGACGCACTCTCGTTATCGGTGAGCCTTCGGTGCAGCAGAACAAGCTAATCAGCACGCTGCACCTCGGAATCGATGCCGTTCTGGACGCAATCGGACCTGGCAAATCCGTTCGTCAGGTCGTAGCCGCGGGTGAGAGAGCCCTTCGAGAAGCAGGCGTGACAGCGAACGACGAAGGTGTTGGAACAATCCATGCGAGCTTTCCGATCCATTGGGGACACGGTCTTGGCCTCGGATGGGAGCGGCCATGGCTGGCGGAAAGCGAGACGCTCGATATTCTACCCGGCATGTATCTTGCCGTGGAACGCACCCTGACCGCGACCGGCACCGGTACGGCGGCCGCGGAACAGACGCTACTCGTCAATGAGCGAGGCATTGAAATTCTCAGTGAATCCAAAGACAGTCGATGGTGATGACATGAGCCAATCCATGGCCTCAATTGATATGCGCGGCGGACGGGTAGCCATTACCGGAGCGGCGCAGGGAATAGGCCGAGGCATGGCCGAAGCCTTCGCCAGCTGGGGTGCGTGTGTCGCTGTGATGGATAAACACGCAGACCGGGTCGAAGCCACGACGGCCGCTCTTTCCGTCTATCCGCAAGTTCATTTCGGTGCGGTGATGGATGTAACGGACGAGGGGTCGGTGGATGCCGCGGTCACCGCAGCATGGTCGGCACTGGGCGGCATCGATTTGCTGATCAACAATGCAGGCGTTCTGTCGGTGTCCCCCGTTGCAGAGCTAAAACTCGAGGAGTGGCGCCGGATAATGGATGTGAATACGACGGGAACCTTTCTCATGTCCCGTGCCATGGTGCGCACGTTGCTCGCGCATAAAAGTGGTGGCTCGATTGTCAACATCGCATCGATCGGCGGTAGACGTGGTGATCCTGGAATTGCACACTATGCGGCGTCGAAATTCGCGGTGATCGGCTTCACCCAGGCTCTTGCTCGCGAGGTCGCCAAGGACGACATCCTCGTCAATGCTGTATGCCCTGGAGTGGTCGATACCCCAATGATCGCCGAACTGGCGGACAAGGGGCAGACCAGCATGGCGGAATGGGTTAAGGGCCAATGCATACCGCGTGCTCAGACGCCGCGCGATATCGCATTCGCTGCCGCATTCCTTCACTGCTCGCGAGCCGTGACCGGCCAAGCGATCAACGTCGATGGCGGAACACTGTTTAACTGAGCGGCTGCTGACTAAAAAGATGAATGCCTGGTTTCGGCAGGAAGAATGCTACAATAAAGCGTGGCGGGATCTGCGCGAGATGCATAATTCCGGTAGGACGCCGCTTGTGCCGGGCCTCGCCGCCTGAGGTGCCCGTCGACCCGCCAACCGACAAGTTGGCGCCATTCGGCTCAAGGTGCCGTCCGGTACGCCCGGGTTTCGATCATCTGCTTGCCCATGCCGTACTGCACTCGCCGTAAACCCCCGTCACCATCGTAACGCCGATCTCGTGGAAGATCATTGCCCGGCAGCGATGCAGTGCACAGTTCCTCAGCGATGCCCGAATGGCTGCCCCGTCCGCCTTTCGTGGCGAATAGTGCCCGCCGAAACGTCACACATCCGGGACAAACACACCTCCTCCCGGCACGATCCTCACTCCCACTTGGTCTCCCTGGCCAACCCCGGAATCCTGTGTTGTCACTTTCAGGTCGAGGGCTGGCTCCACGAGGATTGTCACCCGCGTTGCCGGGCCTGTGAACACGCTGCTGACGACCACGCCCTTGAAGAGGGCACCTTCCCGCGGCACAATCTGTAATTCTTCAGGACGAAGCGATATGAACCCAGCAGATCCGATATCGGAAGGACTGGTCTCGTCGTAACGCGCAAACTCAGCGCGCACGCCATTGGAAAATTCTACCCCGACGGCACCGTCAACGTAATATTTGATGCTGCATGGGATGAGCGAGGTCTCGCCGACGAATCCGGCGACAAAGCGCGAGACAGGTCGCCGATAGACATCGGTTGGTCGTCCGATTTGGCAGATTCGCCCCGCGTTCATGACGACAACGCGATCACTCATCACCAGAGCCTCTTCCTGGTCGTGGGTGACGAGGACAAACGTCGTCCCCAGGCTTCGCTGAATGGCTCTCAGCTCGATTTGCATACGCTTTCGCAGTTGAAGGTCGAGCGCGGCGAGAGGCTCGTCGAGAAGCAGAATCCTCGGCTCGTTCACGATGGCGCGTACCAAGGCAACACGCTGGCTCATGCCACCGGATAGTTCGCTGACGCCACGTTCCCGGTAGCCGCCTAGACCGACGAGCTCGAGAGCCGAATTTACCTTGGCCGCGATGGCGCGCTCGTCGAGACCCACGGCGCGCAGGCCGTATGCGACATTGTCGAACACGTCCAAATGTGGGAACAGCGCATAGCTTTGGAACACCATGTTGAATGGTCTATGTTCGGGGCGCATGTGGGTGACATCCCTGCCACCGACGACGAGGCGGCCACCCGACGGTGTCTCAAGCCCCGCAATTATACGCAGCAACGTCGTCTTGCCGCAGCCCGAAGGGCCGAGCAGCGTGACGAATTCACCGCTGCCGATTGACAGATTTGTCGAATGCAACGCGATCTGTCCGCTGAAAGACTTGGTGATCGCCTCTATCGAGAGAATCGGGCCGACTGAGCGCGCATCGATCGACACTGAGGATTCATCGGATTTCATCTGGGGTGCCAGCATCCTGCTCATATCATAGCGCCTTGCCGATCGTCGCAAGCGTCGCTATGGCCAGATCCAGCTGCAATGCCGTATCTTCTTTACCGTACAGCGCCGGATGGCCGACTGGCACTAGGAATCGGCCGTCCGCCAGCGTGTCACCGACGTTGAGCAACGCCGCGACGTCAACGCCCCGCGCCTCTCCGACGGCGAAGGCGGACGACGCCTCATTGTTGACCACGAGACATCCCTCGTCTCGGAAGGCCTGCAGCCGTGGAATGGCCTGCCTAAAATGCGCTGTTATCGTCCACATCGGCCCGGACTTGATTGGTCGCAGCATATCGCGGCAGGCGGCCAGGAGCGCATCGGTCAGAAGCCTCGAAGGATAGGCATAGCGACTTGGCGGCAGGTAGTGCAACGAAACGCCCTCATCGCGCAATGCCTTGGTCGGAACGAACAAGTCATCGACGCCGACGTGAGGTGAAATCGTCCCCGCCCCACCAAGAAATACAATATAGCGCGCGCCCAACGCGATGAGCTCGTCGAGGCCGCCCGCTGCGTAGGACCCCTTGGCGGATTTCCCAATGACCATCGGCACTCCAACGTGCTCAAACACGGCAAAGGGATGATCAGCCATGGTGAAATTGTCTGCCGCCGCGCCATATCGCTCACACACCAAATCGAAATGGGCGGGAATGACAGTCTGAATCGCGAGCGCCGGCAGATGCGGACGCGGACGCCCGGTAATACGCTCGCAATATTCGAACCAGTCCTCAGGGTCGAACGCCGACGGTTCCGCTGTGGTGTCCCAAAGGAGGGGCAGGTCGGGGTCTGCGCTCTTCATGCCTTTATTTCTCCAATTTCTTCCGCAAAGCGGCGGGAGCGATTGCGGCGGGTCGCGGAGGCGCCGATTGCTATGCTGCCGAGCGAACCGACTAGCATCAGAATCGCGACAGCATTGAGTGCTGGCGTGAGGCCAATTCGCATTTGGGACGATATCCAGACCGGAACCGTCGCATTGGTCCCAATGGTGAAGTTCGTCACGAGAAGCTCATCAAGAGATATCGCAGCCGCTAGGATCCCCGCTGCCAATACGGCTGTCGCCAGTATTGGCAACGTCACCGTTCGCAACACGCGCATGGGCGATGAACCAAGATCTCGAGCAGCCTCTTCGACCCGGGGGTCAATCTTTTCCAGGCGCGCCCGAATGACCTGGATGATGAACGGGATGACCAACATCACATGCGCCGCCGCTGTCGTAGCTACCCCGAGTTTGACTCCCAGCGTAATAAATGTCGCAAGAAGCGACGCCCCGATGACGACTCCCGGTACCGAGATTGGTGCAAAAATGGCAAGCATGGTAAAATGCCCGAGTACGAACTGACGTCGGGCTAGCGCCAGCGCCGCCGGCAACCCAAGAAGCATCGCGCCCGCGACGCTTATTGCCGCTATTGTCAAGCTGGTGCCGAGCGCTCGGTGAAATCCCGGATCTTGGACAACGTCGACATACCAGTGCACGGTGAAGCCTGTGAAAGGAATCCCGGGATTTGGTGTGTTGTTGAATGAGAATATCATGACGGTCAACAACGGCGCGAAAAGGAAAACAAGGCCCAAGAACGTGATGGTTTCCGTTAGGGGAATGTCGGGAAGCGATAACCGAAGGCCCGCGAAGGCGCGCCAAAAGGATCGCGTCGCCATCCAGGCGGTTGCCCTCTCGACGATGTAGCAACCGGACAGCACGAGTGCGAAGCCGGCGACCAGCACCACCGAGAGCGCCGCCCCGAATGGATAGTTGCTTGCGCCTCCGAATTGGTCGGCGATGATAGAGCCGATCATCTGCCCGTTCATGCCGCCGACGAGCCTGGCCGCAACATAATCGGAACCGGCCAGAATGAAACAGAAGGCAAAGGCGGTTCTAAGCCCGCGTGCCGACAGGGGTAGCGTAATACGAAGAAAGGTTCGCCACGGCCCGCAGCCAAGATCCCGCGAGGCCTCGAGCAGCCTGCGATCTATACCCTGAAGGCTCGCAAATATCGGAAGAATCGCGATAGGCAGGTAAACATAGATCAACGTCAGGATAATTGCAGGATAGCCGTATAGCAAAAACTCAAGGGGCGCCCGCACAAGCCCACTCGCTATGAGAGCCTTGTTCAGGATGCCATTCGTGCCGAGGATGGTGGTCAGTGCATAGAGACGTACTACGTAGCTTGAAAGCAGCGATGCCATCACAAGGGTCAGCACCCGTGGCCCCCATACGGCTAATCGAAATACGATCGCGTAGGCCATGGCATAAGCGATTAGCACCGCTATGCAGGAAGCTAGAAGTGAGCTGCTCAGAGTTTTGAATAAAACAGAGACAAAAATCGGACTCGTGGCGAGACGGCTGTAATTCTCAAGTGTGAAGGTACGCGTTACGCTGAAGAAATCAGCCTTCCAAAAGCTAAATACGACCAATATTGCTAAGGGCGCAGCCAACATAAAAAAAAGATACACCAGAAGCGGCAAGACCCCCAAGGTCACAAATGGCTTCCTGCTCCCATCGACGCCTGTAATTGTGAAACTTTCATTTAATTCTGTCATCACGTTGCTTTGAATTCTATCCAAGCTTGAACCCATTCTTGGAACGGCACGTCGGGGCCGCTCGATTCAACGGTAACCCCCGGCATCATCGGAGCGTTCGCAAGCGCCTGCGTGCTCGATTCATAGCGAAGCTCCGGCGAGATTGCGTCGATGGCCGCGTCATTTACAGGAAAGGCGAGGCTATGCTTGGTGCTTAGCCGTTGTGATTGTGTCGCCAACGAAGAGTCGATGAACTTGTACGCCGCTGCCTTGTTGACCGCATCCTTGAGAACCATGAAGCAATCGATATAGCTCCACGCCGCCAGCGAGGTTATCTGCATATTTTTTGCTCCGGCCGCGCGCGACTTGGATAGCGAGTTGGAATACTCGGGAAATCCGACCCATATATCACCGCGGGCGAACAGGCCGATTTCGTCGCCATAGTTGTGGATGGTCAGGACTTGAGGCCGGAAGCTCTTCAGGAGCTTGATCGTCGCGTCGAACTCTTGGCGCGTTAAGTTGTTTGGACGCTTGGCTCCGGCAAATACCGCAAAGGTGGTGATCACCGCATACGGATCATCCGGCATGCCTATCTTCCCGGTCAATTTGGGACTGAGAAGGTCCTGATAGGTCCGAGGGGCATCCACTTTGTCGGCGTTATATTCTAGGTAGCCATAGCCCCAATGAAAAGGCACCGCGTAGATCTTTCCACCGCGTCGGATGACCTCGGCGTCCCGGAACATCGGGGCAACCTGATTCCAGTTCGACAGAAGGCTGACATCAATCGGTTCAATCCGATCGAGCTTCAGCAATTGATCAATTTCCCCTTGGTAGATAATTACCGCGTCGAAAGAGCCGGGCTGGGCGGTCTTTGTGAGGATCTCTTCGTTCGTGGTATTGTACGCCCAATTTATTTCAAGGTCCTTGGGCCAGGATTCCCTGGTTTCATAGGGCTGGCTTCCCAGGATGTTGAATGGCCCAGTCACAGCAGCGATGCTGTCCTTTGTGAGACTTTGGGCGAATGCAGCCGAGGGAATGCCCGTCAGCGCCATTGCTGCCGGCGCAAGCCCCAACAGCCCGAGCGACTTTAGCACGCCTCGCCGGTTGAGGATAATATAAGGATAGTCTGAACTTTCCCGAGATTTCGGCATGTCTCAGTCCCCTGCTGTCCGTCGACAAACCTACAGTCGTTGATGCTTTGTTGCCCATGAGAGGGCACAAAAGTCACCTTGGAAGCGAGACTAAGTTCTCCGAATGGATTGACATAGAACGCGCCATCCTTCTCATTGAACACCCGCGACGACCCGCGAACTTCAGGCCGCCGGCTTAGCTGGCTGAACCGCAGACGCTTGTCGCCGAAAGTCGGTAGGAAGTGCGCCAAATTGCCGTTTGAATGTGCGGGTAAGGTGAGACGTATCGGCGAAACCGCAATCGACGGCAATCTGCGTAATCGTTAGGCTGGAGTGAGCCAGCAGCCACTTGGTGCGTTCCAAACGCATGGTGCGGTAAAATGCCGACGGCGAAACCGAAAATGAACGCTGAAAACCGCGCTCAAGCTGTCGCGGGGGGACGCCAATACGCTGTGCGATCCGATCGATCGAAAGCGGCCCGCCGAGGTTCTGCTGCATAAGGAAGATAGCCCGTCGCACCCGCTGATCGTGAACCTTAAAGAAATCGTCAGCGAACGAGAGCTGAGGATGGCTTGCCGGGCGCAGCTCATCGAGAAGCATGTGCGGAAGGATTTTTCGCGCCCTGTCCGATCCACATTGCTGTTTGATGATGTAACCGGCCACGTCGACACTCGCTGCACCGCCCGCGCAGGTTATTCGTTTCCGGTCGACTACAAAGATCTGATTGCTGATGGGCCGAAGAGTCGGAAAGCGCTCCGTGAAATCCGACAGATGATAGCCGTGCACACAGGTGCGGTGGCCCTGGAGAACGCCCGCCTGAGCCAAAGCAAATACGCCGGTGCACAATCCGACAATAGTCACCCCCGCTTCTGCTGCGCACCTTATGTAAGTAAGCACTCTGGGGTCTTCGCTCCCTGCCTCACCCAGCAGACCGCCCACGACGACTAAGAAGTCGAATCGCGACGGGTCGCTGAATGTTTCCTTGTGCGCAATGGCTGCTCCGCAGCTCGAGGTTACTTCGTTCTTGTCGGCTCCTACCAAAGTCCATGAGCACAAATTGGGGTGGCTTCGGTCGCCGATGTCACTCGACAACCGCAACGCATCGACAAAGCCGGCGAAAGCCATAAGCGTAAACTTGGGTAACAGTGTTATGGCGACGCGGAACTTAGGCACCGCCCCTTTCTCCGGCTCAAACTGCTGAGGCAGCAATTCCATAAATCCCGGGCGATAGTCGACATCCGACGGATCGATTGAACGCCTTTGTACCGTCTGTCCGAGCGCCGCCCGATGTTGGGTCGCCACGGGGCTCGTCGCCTTCGATTTTATTTCCATCGCAGAAACCCCGTCATCGAACGCCAGGCGCGTTTGCCCTGAATTTCATGCACGCGTCAGATCAAATCGCGGCCAGATACCCAGGGCCCGAACCTTAGATCGCATTCAGAATTATTCCCATTTGCACCACTGGAAAAGCATCCGATTTGCGGAAAGATCATCCCCATAAAGAGCCGCAAAATCGGGCCAGCATGTCTCTTGCCAGTATGAGCCCATGTCAATCAGCGCAAATTTGTGCCTGCATTGGCATCCAAGCTTTTTCCCTGCGACGGTAGCAATGAATATATTGGCCAGCTGTCGGTTTTGTGGACATCGAGATAGGGTGTTAAACCGAACTGGATAGCTGGAATGCGGCGAAGGAAGTTCGGCCGAGAGTGCAAATCTGTGGCGGTCAGATTCAAGGGCGTTGGTTCGGACATGACAAGGTCTGCCGAACTATTGGAGGATGTCCAAAGTGGGCGTGAGTTCGAAAATGTGTCCGCGTGCAGTGCCATCCCTTTGTTGTAACAAAATTCGTTCTCCAGCCAAACGTCCCATCTCGTGTGGGTCCTGATCAATCGAAGCTATATGTTTGCCAACCAGAAGCGGGATCTCATTGAGATCGAAACCGACGAAACCGACGTGATCGCGGCGTCCGGGTGCCAAGTCGTCGAGGGCCTTTATGACCCCGACCGTCATAAGATTGTTGGTGATGAACACAGCATCAAAAGGAATGTCGTCTTCCAGCAAACCGCGCATCGCGGCATAGCCTCCGTCGCGACGGTTGTTGCCGTATCTGACCTGTTGAATTTGCAGTTGGCCTAGACGTTCGGCTGTGGAGACGAAGCCGTCGAGCCGCGTCCGACTTGTGGGGTTAGGGGGCCCGACAATGCAAACCACCTTGCGATAGCCCGCGCTCGTCAAATAATTGGCTGCCAAAGTACCGCCAGCCAGATTGTCGGTCAAAATTGTGTCGTAGGAACTCACGGGTACGGCACGATCCACAATCACCACGGGAATCCCCGCTCCCACGAGCCGCGTAAGATCGGTTTCGTCTGAGGCGGGCGCAATGACCACCCCGCCCACGCGTTCTGAGAGGGCGACATCAAGGTAATGACGCTCTTTGTCGGGATCGTCGTCAGAATTTCCAATGAAAACACATGTATCTCGTGGAAGGCATACTTGCTCCAGACCACGAGCAACGCGGGTGAAGAATGTGTTTTCAAAGTCTGGCACGATCAATGCCCATAAATGCGACGTAGACGTACGCATTCGCTGCGCCATGCGGCTCGGCCTGTAGTCTAATGTGGACACCGAAGCATGGACGCGTTCCATCAGGTCTTGGCGCACCTTCAGCCCATTCACCACACGCGATACTGTGGCGACCGATACCTGAGCATGTCGAGCGACATCATAGATCGTTATGGTGAGGGGCCGATCTCTACTGTTCATCGTCACTTTTCAGATGGACCGGTCCGAGTGCGCGCAGCACCGGACCGGCCAAAAAAGTTTATGCGCAACACCTGCTAAATCTCGCGGGCTGCCCATTTTGCCATTCGTTCCCACAAGAGGCCGTAATTGGCCCACTCATGAAGATTTCCGCACCAGTGATAGACAGGGTCTGTCGTGTAGGCAACGGAGCGGCCTTTGCCAAACTCAGCAACGGCTAGAAAGACATCACCTCGGACCCTCATCACAATCTCCGACTCAGTCTTGGGAAATACTCTATTGTAACCCAAGATGATGCGTTCCTTATCAAACGAAACACCCTTTAAAATTGGATGTTCTGGCGAAAGAACGTCGAGGGTTGCGCCATCGGGAACTTCAACGCGATCATCATTTCCGCGGTCACAAGTCACCGGCAACACGGCTTCGATCGGCGTGCCGCCCCAGATGCCTTTGCCCTCGATCCCCGAAAACGTGGTGTAGCCTCCTGCCATAATAAGCCCGCCACCGCCTTCGACCCATTTGCGGAAATTGCCGACGCGATCAGGACCCATTGGAACTATTCGCTCCCGGTTGCCCGGGAGCAGGGCAATATTATTGTAACCGACATCACTGAGGATGATTACGTCCCAGTTTGCGAACTCCTCGGGCGTCATCGGAAACTCGGCGCGGACCTTGTCGGCCGGCATGTGGGTCAGCTCAATGCCGGGACGCGGACTAAGGGCCTCTCGTAGCACGCGAGCCGAATCTCGATACGAATTGAGGATGAAGGTATCCATACCTTTCGCCGTAATCAGCGTTTCGGCTTGCGTGTCCCCACAATACAAAACTCGAACTGCCATATCCCTATCCCTTGTAATACTGACTAGATGAAGAGCTGCCGTCAGTTGCTCGGCTGGTTATAGCGCAGGCCGTCGTTGACGGTGATTTTGTCGAGCCCGTTGGCCTGCATCCCCCAGGCGGTCAGGATCTTTTCGTAGGACCCGTCTGATTTCATTTCGACGAGCGCACCCTGCACGGCATCTCGCAGCGCGGTGTCTTCTTTGCGGAAGGGCATGGCGTTGTATCCGGTGCCGTATTGCTCGAAGGCCAGTACTTCGAGCCCGGCGGCGTCCGGCGATGTCTTGATGACGTAAGCCGCCACCCCGTACTGATACATAGTCGCATCTGCACGCTTGGTTCGAACCTGCAGCAGGGCTTGATTGATGTCCTGGAAGACCTGAATATCAATCTTATCTGTGCAGCTATTGTTCTGCTTCTCCACAAGGCCTTGCATAACGCTGCCCTGCAGCACCGCGACATGCTTGCCGCACAAATCGCCTATCTTCTTGATCCCTAGGGGATTTTCCTTGGGCACAACGATGGCGTTGCCATCCGTCGAATAGTCAACAAAATCCAGCTGTTTCTCACGGGTTGGTGTGTCGCCCATCCCGGTCAAAGCCGTGTCGAAACGCTTGGCCTCGATTGCCGCAATAATTCCTGGGAATTTCACAGCTGCCCATTCGGCCTTAAGCCCAAGCTTGGCGGCAATTGCGTTGCCCACATCAATGTCAGAGCCGATGAGCGTCTGGCCATCCGCCTGGTAGTAGGTATAGGGCGGTGAACTTGGATCGGTCGCGATCTTCAAAGTCCCGCCTGTCTTAAGTGCGTCAGGTAACTTGGCTGCCAATTCAGACGATACCCCAACAGCTAACGCCTCGCCGTTTGGCCCAATCTTAAGATCGGCGCCTAAGGCAATGTGTGATCCCAACAATAGTGCCGATGCCAGGACTATTGTTCGCCCCGTTTTCGAGAGTACGCTCATGGCCTTCTCCTCTGGTTTGCCGCTTGGAGCAGCTAATTTTCGGCCGCACTCGACCGACTTGAAAACGCGCCGGTCATGCTGCCCGCAGGGCTGGCCGGTGGACCGAGAAATGATGGCGAATGTAGTTGTCACCCCCCGTGTCGATGAGGTCGGCGACGGCAACTCCAACAGCGGGGGCCATCTTGAAGCCGTGGCCAGAGAATCCGGCTGCGAGAACGATCCGGTCACTTTGGGGATGAAAGTCGATGACCGGATGATCGTCGGCCGTAAAACCATCAAGGTAGACACCCGAGCGAACAGGCTCGCCATCCACGCCTTCCAGCAAGGTTTGCGCGACACGGCGCATGATGGCCGTGTCGGAATAGGAGACCGTTCGGTCAACAACTGAAGGATCGACATCGCTCAGGTAATTGACGGGCGGCATGATCTTGATGGTCCAGCCATCCATGCACGGGAAGCCCGAGTAATCGATTTCTGAAGTGCGCCGAATACAGACAGGAAAGCGCGAGGGAAGATATATCGAGGTATCTTCGACACCGAACCAGGTTCCCACCAGCCGGCGCGCAATAAACTGGGGTGAAGGCGCGTCAATCATTCGTGCGCCCCAGGCACCACACGTGACGACCGCCGCGTCGAACCGGTGTGTAGCGCCGCCCGCCACGATTTCCACGCCATCCGTTTTCGGGATAATCCGCTCCACCTCGCAACCCTGATGGAGGGTTGCGCCGGCAGCGCTCGCGGCACGAACAGCCGCCCTCACGGCCAGTTCCGGTCGTAACAGTGCGCCGTCAAGGTCAAGAAGGGCGAACTCACCACCATGGAGGCGGTGTTGTGGGAAGCGCGCACGCAATAACTGATCGTCAAGTACCTCGTGGCGCACGTCGTGCTCGCGCGCGCCTTCGATCGTTCCGGTCAACCAGTCTGCCCCTTCCTCGCCGATATAAAGACACCCTATCGGATAGTGGAACTTGCGATCGGCACCAGCTTGCAGTTCGGTCCAAAGTACTAACGACCGTTTGAGCAACGGGATATACTGTGCACCTTCGCGATAGGCGAGCCGAAATATTCGCGACTCTGCGCCATGGGCGCTGGTGTCGTGGGGCACACCCATGCGATCAAAGCCCGTGACGGTATGGCCTCGCTTAGCGAGCTGCCATAGGGCCATGCTGCCCATGGCACCAACCCCAACAACTGCAATCTTTTTGGCCAACATTGTAATCCTCATCGTTATTCGGCGTTGCAGAGTTGCGTTGCCTTTGCCAGGCCAACTCACATAATCCTCGATAAAAACGCCTGGGTTCGCGGCTCGGTGGGACGACTAAGGATTTGGTCGGATCGTCCTTGCTCCACCAAGCATCCAGCATCCATGAAGACCGTGCGGTGACTGACTTCGCGTGCGAACCCGATCTCATGTGTGACCACGATCATTGTCATGCCCTTGCTGGCGAGTTCGGTCATGACTGACAAAACTTCATGGACAAGTTCGGGGTCTAGTGCCGATGTCGGTTCATCGAAGAGAAGTACCTTGGGTTGCATGGCAACGGCGCGCGCGATGGCCACTCGCTGCTGCTGGCCGCCTGACAGCTGTGACGGGCGATGCGCAGCGAATGCTCCCATTCCCACCGATTCAAGCAAAGCCATCGCGCGCTCTCGCGCCGCTGCTCGAGACAGGCCTAGAACAAGCCTTAGACCCAGACTAACGTTCTCTTCGGCCGTTAGGTGCCCGAACAGGTTAAAGCGCTGGAAAACGACGCCCATCGTGGCACGCTGCCGAGCGAACACTGGAGCAGGTAGCTCCCACAAGACGCCATCAATCTCCTGGCAGCCGATGCGTTCACCGTCGACCCAAACGCCGCCGCCGTCGGGCACCTCCAGGAAATTAAGGCAGCGAAGAAAAGTGCTCTTGCCCGAGCCAGATGGACCAATGATGCATACAACCTCACCGCGATCTACATCGAGGGACATTCCCGAAAGGACGACATGTGTCCCGAACGCCTTTCTAATTGCACGAGCGCTCAGCATGGGAGACGTCGACGAAGTTAAGCCCAAAGGTTCGATCGTCGGCTTGGGGATTGTGACCGTCATGGCACAGTCCCCACCATTACAGCCAGACGCGGTGCGCGGGCGTCATTGAAGCGATGCTCAAGCCAATATTGAACGGCTGAGGCCAAGGTCGTGAGCGCCAGGTACCAAACAGACGCAACAATAAGGAGTTCGATAACCTGAAAATTCCGGGCGTAGACGTCTTCGGTTTTGGTCAATAACTCCTGGGCGCCGATGACGGAGACAAGCGACGTATTTTTCAACATTCCGATCGCCTGATTGGCCGTGGGCGGAATGATGACATTCAGCGCCTGAGGCAAGACGATATAGCTCATGACTTGCCTGTCGCTGAGGCCGACGCTAACTGCGGCTTCGCTCTGGCCCTTATCGACGGAAATTATGCCTGCACGCACGATTTCCGCCATATAAGCCCCTTCGTTAAGGCCCAGCCCAAGCAGCGCGGCCGCGAAAGGTGTCACCAGAGAGTTGATCGGGATCTGCCAAGGTCCGATCCCTATGACCGGAAATACGAGAGCGATGTTGAACCAAAATATGAGCTGTACCAGCAAAGGTGTGCCGCGAAACAGCCAGACATAGAGCATCGCAGCGGCTTTCACCGCAGGATAACGAGAGATGGCCATGACAGCGAGGAATGTGCCTAGCACCACACCGATCGCCATCGACAGCGCGGTGAGCTCCAAGGTCATCAAGAGGCCTTGAAGGATTGCCGGATGAAAGAAGAAGGCCAAGGCGACAGACCAGGCAATCGCCCCGCTCATTGCGATCCGAATTGCCAACGCAAGGCCCAGTACGATCACCAATGCGGTGACGAGAAGGCGCTTTCCTCGTCCGAGCGCGCGCGGCCTGCCTGAAAGCAGTTCGGCGGAGCTTTCGCCAACGGGGGATGGAAAGCTGTGACTCACGATTTGCCTCATCGAGATATCGATTTCACACTATTAGAAATCGATATCTTGTCAATCTAGCTCGTGCATAAACCCTTCTTGGATCACGGCAAGGCGTTTGATCAAAGGGCGCATTGTCAGGCCAACGCCCCCCTGGGTGGAGAAACTTGATCGCACAAAGCTGCCTGTGGGCCGCGACCGTCCCTGGGTGTCCCGATCCCCTGATGGGCTGCTGGAAATCAAACCATGAACCAGATCTATCTCGAACCGGCCCGCCTCTAAACTCAGGTCGCCGCAATCATTGTTCTCAGCGAGACATTCGCCCTCAAAGACTGCACGGCGATCAATCGCTTTGTTCGCGATATCCTGCGAATATAGGTCGATCTCGACCCCGGCCTTGCAGATCATCAGCCGCCACGCGCCCCGGCGCTCCCGTGAATCAACGATGCTCTCCGACAGTCAGCGGACCACCCCAATGAGCGAGGTTTCCAGACGAGCGCGTCCCTTTCGGCGGACGTTAGAGCCCGCGAAGCCAGGTCAACAAGTGATCATTTACCGCTTGAGGCCGCTCCTGCTGAGTCCAATGACCGCAACCTGGAAGCAGGTGAACCCCCCGCAGGTCGGGCAATGCGGCTCGCATGAGGGGCAGGCGGTCTCCGAACATCTGGAGAACCCGGTCCCGCTCGCCGCCGATGTAGAGCGCCGGCTGTTCGATGTGGCTTCCCTCAAAGTCCCGTAGGAAGGCGAAGTCCCGATCGTTGTTGCGGTAACGATTGAGCGGCCCCCTAAAGCCGGACTGCTCAAGCTCGCTAACGTAGTAGTCAATATCAGCGTCGGTGAGCCAGGCCGGCAAGCGATCCGGATCGGGAACGCGCAGCAGGACTGGGTCGCCGGCCCGCTTGTCCGAGGGCCAGGCCTCCGCCGGCGCATCACCGCTCCATGCGTAAAAGAAGCGTCGCAGCCCCCCACGGACGTCGGCTTCGAATTCGGCCTCCGCGACGTCTTCTGCCTCAAAAGAGTGCAGGTGAGAGAACCGATCCTGGCTCGTGTAGACGGCGTCAACGATCTTCCGCAGCGACTGATGGGGCGCGCCGGTGTAGGGCACCGACAGGCCAACGACGGCCCGCACTCGGTCGGGATGAACGAGGGCCGTGGTCCAGACAATTGGCGCGCCCCAGTCGTGGCCGATGACCGCCGCCGGCTTGTCTGGGCTCAGGGCGGCGATGAGGCCCGCCACGTCTCCGGACAGACGTTCGAGGCTGTAGGCCTCGACCTCGTAAGGCTTGTCAGAGCCGCCGTAGCCGCGAACGTCGATGGCACAGGCCGTGAAGCCAGCGGCCGCGATGGGACCCATCTGATGGCGCCAGGAGTACCACGACTCCGGAAAGCCGTGGACCATGACAACCAGCGGGCCGTCGCCCTGGAGGGCGACCCGCAGCGCGACCTCGCCCACTTGAACCTGCCGAAAATTAAACATGATGTTCCCTCTTTCGACCGCCGCAACCCAAAAGCAACTCGTTAGCATTTAAGATGTGGCGCCCCCATCGACCGCGAGGGTCCGACCCACACCGAGCGCGGCGGGCCGGACCATGCAAGTGCCCTTAGAGGCCCTCTGTCAGAATGATGCGGAAGTCAGCGCCCCTTAGCCGATGCTGTTTGGCATCCTGGTACTCAGGGCTGTCGTACCAGGCCTTGGCGGCCGTCATGTCCGGGAACTGGGCGATGGAGACGCTCTCTGCGGAGGCTCCCTCAAGGACCTCGAATTTTCCGTTGATGGCGACCAGCGTCATCGGGTGGCCGGCGCGCGCCGTGACCGCCTTCGGTCGATAAAGGTCGAGCTCCGTGGCGTCGGTCGTCTTGTTGTTGATGAGAATCACATAGGCTGGCATCGGAGACTCCTGTTTGGATAGAGGGCGGTGAGGAGTGCAAGGGGACCCAAGCGGATGATCACCAGTCCTGACGGCGGGCTCGCTACAAGGGCTCGTGGAATGGACGTACCTCGGTAGGGAATAGCAGGCCGAACGCGGTTCGTAGGTGAGGTGCCAGGCGTCGTCGGCGACGTCAGACCGAATTCGTCCCTGATCCGGTCAAAAAGGCTGGAGCGCGCCGGCGCATCCAGAACATCCGATCTGATGGCCGTCGCACCCAACTCATTCACGGCCGCCGCCAGCGTTGCCGCATCGCGGCCTGTAGTTGCAACACGAGCGCCTTCGGGAACAAACCGTTGCGCAGTCGCATGGCCAATTCGGCTTTTCCCGCCGGTGATCGGAGCACACTTGCCTTTCAACGGCATATACCTCGCCTCCTACTCATAAAATAACAGCGTTCCAAGTCGCTAGCGATGTGGCCCGACGGTAGGCAAAGGTATGGTCGGCATGGCGATCTCCTTCGCCGACAAAGGAACGGGCTGCACCGGAGTGTTACAATGCGACGCAATATGCCGTCTGGCTGCAACAACGGCATTGACCGTACTGGCGCTGCGCCGGATGCTGGCATTGCGCAGCAGGCCTTTCCAACAATGGGCGAGCGCCCCGGTGGCTCATCCGTTCAGGAACATGGTCGCGTGCTCCAGAAAGACTCCCACATGCTGTGACTGCGCCCCGTGACTTGCGTCCGGATACATCACGAGCTGGGCGTCAGGCAGGTGCTGGGCCAAGATGAAGGCGTTGATCGGCTTGACGACGACGTCCTTGTTCCCATGCACGACCAAGGCGGGCTGGCGGATCCTGTCCAGCATCGCGTAGCGGTCCGTCGAGGGAATGGCGCCCCACTCGCGGATCGCCTCCAGCTGCGCGCCCGCCGCCTTCTTGGAGATCGGCGCATCGCGGTCCGCGGTGCGAAGTTTCAGCCGTTCAATATACGCTCGCCCCGCGGCCTGGCTGGCCTCGCTGGGCGTGAAGAATGCCCCCATGAGCAGGGCGACCGGATCGTTCAGCTCGTCGGCCGAAAGTTCGGTGAAGGTCATGCCTTCCCCGCCCCGAGGTCCCGCGCCCAGCAGGATCATCCGCCGGATCATGTCCGGGTAATCCTGAGCCAATTGCTGAGCGATCATGCCGCCGAGCGAGAATCCCATGACGTCGAAGCTCATAAGATCGAGCGCCCGGCAGAAGTCGACACAGTCCTTGGTCATCGCCGCGACCGTCGGCGGCGTGTCACCCGTCGAGCTGCCGACGCCAGCGTTGTCGAACAGGATGACCTCACGCTCGCACGCCAACCCGTTCGTCACCAGAGGGTCCCAGTCGTCCAGGGTCGCGGCTAAGTAGTTGAGCACCAGCAGAGGCAGGTCTCCAGGCCTGCCGAAGCGCCGATAAGCGAACCGGACGCCTCCGACCTGTACGAATTCGGTGGGAGCCGTTTCGTGCGTAGCATTTGACATGATGATATTCCTTAAAGCGGGTTTTATTCTCCGGCGCGTGGCAAGTTCACCCCTGGAACTTGTCTCCGAACATCGGCAGGCCGCTCCGCGACTGCTCGCGTGTGGCCTCGTCCTGGATCACGTCCCAGTGCTCGGCCAGTTGGCCGTTCTCGAGGCGCACGATATCCACCACGATCCAGTTCGCCGGCCGGCCTAAGCCGCTAAACCGGCCGTGGAGAAGCACGTAGTCGCCGTTGGCAACAGTAAGCCCGTTCTCGTAGCGCAGTGCCTCAGGGGCCCCTTTGATCAAGGCGAAAAGTCCCTCGCGTCCGGGCGGGATGTGCGCACTGTGTTGAATGTAGTTCGGAGACCAGAAACGCTCCGCGGCGGCGTAATCCCGCTTGTTGAAGAGAGTCTCGAAGGCGTTCAGGACGATTTGCATGTTGTCGGCCATGGTCGTGCTTCCTCGATAAGCTTGATGATTGTCGATGCTGGAAGAGAACTCTCGACGGCCTCAGCTCCGGTAGTCTGGAGGGACCGAGAAGATCACTTTCTCCGGAACGGGTAGGACCTTGATGCCGCCGGGTAGAAGGGCCTGGGCCGCCGCGACTACGTTCAGAGACTCGCGCACCAGCTTGATCACGCCGTTCTCGGCTACGAGACGAGCAGCAAACATGTGATGGAGGGTGCGCCCGGTGGCCCGCGCCGTCGTATGGGCCATGTATTCGGCGAACACCTGCTCTGGGGTGTCAATCAGGACAACGGTGTCCTCGGGCAGGAAGCCGATGTCCACATAGAGCCCGGCGAGTTGGTCTTGGAGCTGCCTGATCGCCTGGCGACCCTGGTGGCGCCAGGGGATGCCCAGCGAATGCAGGAACGGCAGTTCGAGCGCTCCATCCTCGGCAAACAGGGTGGCGGCGTCTTGGCCGTGCGTGACGGCGGCGAGGAATTCGAGCAGCAGGGTCTTGGCGTCTTTCATTGTGATGGCCTCTCGGAATCGAGCGTTCGCTGTGTCCCGGGACTCATACGCCTTGCCCATCATGGCTAACATGTCATACTTGCCACCTTTCTCGCCATGAGGAGCGAACGTATGCGCCGCATCGGTTTCATCGTCTACCCGGGCTTCCAGCTAATCGGCTATACAGCCTCCGCCGTCTTCGAGATCGCCAACCTGTTGAGCGAACCGCCGGCCTATGAATTCTCGGTGTTGTCCGAGACCGGGGGCCTGGTGCGCGGCTCGGCGGCCGTCTCGGTCGAAACCCAGCGGCTGGACGATGTGAACGGCTACGACACGCTAATCGTCTGCGTCAGCCTGGACCTGCCGCAGACCTCGCCGGAGATGCTCGACCTGCTCCGCGCTGCCGCTCCCGCCACCCGTCGGATCGGCGCTATCTGCACCGGTGCCTTCGTCCTGGCCGAGGCCGGCCTGCTACGAGGCCGGCGCGCCACCACCCACTGGCTGGCGGCGCGCGAGCTTGCCCGGCGCTTCCCCGACACCCTCGTCGACGAGGACCGCATCTTCGTGGCCGACCAGGGAATCTGGACTTCGGCGGGCATGACCGCCGGCCTCGACCTCGCCCTGGCCATGGTGGAGGAGGACCTGGGGCGCGAGCTCGCCCGCTCGGTGGCCCGCGCCATGGTGCTCTATCACCGTCGCTCCGGCGGTCAGTCGCAGCATTCCGCCCTGCTCGAGCTGGAGCCCAAGTCGGACCGCATCCAGTCCGCCCTGACCTACGCCAGGTCCAACCTCAAGAACCCCTTGACACTGGACGAGCTCGCCGAGGCGGCCCGGCTCAGCTCGCGCCAGTTCAGCCGCGCCTTCCGCGAGGAGACCGGCCAGACGCCGGCCAAAGCGGTGGAGCGCCTGCGGGTCGAGGCCGCCCGTCTGATGCTGGAGGAAGGGCGCCACTCGGTGGAGACCGTCGCATACGAGATCGGCTTCGGCGACCGCGAGCGGATGCGTCGAGCGTTCCTGCGCAATTTCGGGCTTCCGCCGCAGGCCGTCCGCCGCACCGCCCAGCTCTAGGCGGCGCCGCTGTTTTACGCGGCACGCGCGCGAAGGCCCGCTCCGAGCTGAACTCCGGACGGACAAGGATCGATCGAGAGCGGCTGTGCGGCGCAGGCCCTCGCTGTGGCTGACAGGCGCAAAGCCGGCCGCTCGACACCCCGTCAAGACTTCGGTGCAGAGGTACTAGTTGGATCGCACTATCACTCTCGGGTGGGCCGGATGACCTCCAGACCCACGAAGTCCACACGCTTTTCAAACCAACAGTCGTCTTTCATCAGCTGGGCAAGCTTGGCTGTGATCGGCCGGGTCCCGCATTCGCTACACACGCACCGGGCAAAGACCGAAGCCAACGGGACACCCCGCCATGTTCCACCATCGAACTTGGCGAGGTCGATACGCCCCTGGTGCTTGCATCGCCGGCACTCGAACGACAGGCTGGTCCATCCGTAATCCAGCGCTTCGCTTACGCTCTGAGGCGGCTTGTCGAGCCCCACAGTTACGCCTCCCGTTTACTTGGGTGGGGTTGCTCAAGCCGGGTGAGCAGGGCCTCCCAGCGGCCACGCGAATAGCCCTTGGAAAGGTCCAGGAGGAGCTTGGTCAGTTCGGCCTCACGGGCCGCTAGCTCGGTCTGTGCGTGATCCAGGGCGACCAGGAGGACCTTAACGGCCGCCTTCGCGTCACCGTCACAGGCAGCTATCGCGTCATTCGCGCTGGCCTCTAGCTCTTCAGGCGCGACGTTGCTGGCTGTCGATGTCATCGGTGGTCGGATGATTGGTGCGCGGAATCTCTGTGTTGCAGGGTGTCAAGTTACGTTCCCGTTTGAGTTCGGCATCCATCATCTTGTTGCGGCGGATCATGCGGCGTAGCGCCGTCATTACGTCGCCTCCGGTCCGGGCAAGCTCTCGTTCCACGATTCGGTCGATTCCTGGCCCCGTGTGCCACTCGTCCAATTGCTCGTAGCCCTCCGCCTCTAACGCGGCCGATGATTTCTTCAACTCCGCTATCTTTGCGTCCGCAGCATGAAGGGATAACGCCGCGTAGTCGGCAAACCGGAACATCGTAAGGAAAGCCCTATCGACGCTACCGGCTTTCTGGACGAGGGCGGCCATCTGCTCCTCTTCCTCGGGCGAGGCCTCTATCCTCGGGACAATTAGGAAATCTTCAATCGCCATGGCGGTCTCCCTCGCAGTTGTCGACACTGAGGCTATGACCGCTTCGACCGAGAGTCCAGCTTTTTGTTCTCTTTTTGTTCTTGTCATGCTAAGGCTCGCTCTCGGTGCCACCCACCGCCATTTCACGGCAGAGACGGAGCCGAGCCATGAATATGCAATCAAGAGAATTTCGTGACGAGCCCCGGCGTCGGTACACGTCACCGCCCCTTACCGTATATGTCCATGGGGCCACAAAGGAGGAACTCGCCAAGGGCAAGGCCGCCGCAGAGGCCATGTTCGCCGGGGCCGGATGCACCCCATACGAGGCGGCTCTAGCCTTCTGGAAACTCGAAGGCATCGAATTTGGGGGGGCCGAAAAGATGACCGAAAAGGAAGATCGGATCGCAATCCTTTGGCTTAAAGCCGCAGACAGGGCCGCTGAGGTAATTTGCGAGGGTTGGCGCCGGCCGGCCGATAGCGCCGAGTTCGGACTGGGGGTTAGCGTCAAGGAGCTTCGTCGGGTATACCATAAGCACATTCAAGACCGTGGGTTTCCCCTCCCGGAGCGCTAAGGCTAATGTGCAATCTGTATAATCTCAACATGACACAGGCCGAGATCCGCAAGCTCGGCAATGTCATCAGGGACACCATCAATTGGCCGGACGCCACCGACATCTATCCCGATTACGCGGCCCCGATCGTACGCACGGGTGAGGACGGCGTGCGCGAACTGGTGACAGCGCGCTGGGGCATGCCCACGCCGCCGCAATACCTTGTGACACCTACTGGCAAGCCGAAGAAGACAGACCCTGGCGTCACCAATATCCGAAACCTGAATTCGTCGCACTGGCGCCGCTGGACGGGTGTGGAGTGCCGCTGCCTGGTGCCTGTGACATCTTTCAGCGAGAACACCGATGCCGATCGGAGCAAGCTCGTCTGGTTCGCGATCAACGACAATCGGCCCCTCGCCTTCGCCGCTGGCATCTGGACACCTTGGACGAGCGTGCGGAAACTGAAGGAGGGAATCGTCACAACCGACATTTTCGGCTTTCTGACAACCGAGCCAAACGCAGTGGTCTTACCCTACCACAAGAAGGCGATGCCGGTGCTACTGTTCAAGCCCGAGGAGTTTGAGGTTTGGATGAACGCGCCATGGGCCGAAGCCAAAGCACTGCAACGACCGCTTCCAAACGACATGTTGAAAGTTATCGAGCGAGGCTCTCCTGCTGCGTAGGGTGAAGTAGGCGGGTGGCTCGAGGGCCAGAGCAAGAACAGAACAGACAAAGAATACCCCCAAGCCCGAAGATCTAGAGGGCAGAAACATCAGATTGTGCCTCGCACCAAGCCGGAGGAGCTCAGGGATCGCTGCTCAAGGAGCCGGCAGTCACGTCTAAGTTCGAGCTTTCTTCCGTCTCGCTCTACCCCTGGACTGCCCCAGGCCCATCGCCTTGGCGATCTGTGATCGATGCGCCGCATAGCTTGGTGCGCTCATGGGATAGTCGGAGGGCAAATCCCACTTGGCTCGGTATTCAGCAGGCGTCATGCCGTGCTGGGCCATGAGGTGCCGCTTCAACGATTTGAATTTCTTGCCATCCTCCAGACAGACAACGAAACCGGGTGTCACCGACTTCTTGATTGCCACAGCGGGAACAAGTTTTACCTCGACCTGTTCGCGTTTCGTGTCGGGCTTATCTATCCCCTGCAGCGCGGCGTGTACCTCGAGGATAATTTTCGGTAGATCCGCCGAGGCAACCGAATTGTTGGCCACGAACGCTTCGACGATCTCGGCAGTGATGACCGTGATATTATACTCTTCCACAGACAAGCCCTTCTTACACGCGCCCGCCAGTCCGGCGTGAAGAAATCAATTTCGCAGCAAGTTGATGAAATTCAACCATCAAATTTTGTAGGAACTTCGCCAAGACTGGTGCAGATGCTGAGAAAAGCAAAAATTCTCGGTAGAGACCCTCCGGAAGGATACTCGTCACACTACAGCCATGATGCAGGATGACGTTAGGCTCGCCGCTTCCCTCCAAGGGCGGCCCGGTCGGTCGCGCCTTTTCACCCCCCCAACCTCAAACGCGACCGGCCGGTTCTTGCTCATTCAAGAGGCGACAATGAAGAAACAAGTTGCAACGATAGCCCTTCTTGCGATTTTTGGGGGCGCCACACAGGCAAACGCGATTGGCTGCGTATCGGGCGCGGTGGCGGGCGGTATAGCAGGCCATTACGCCGGTCATCATGCCGTCCTTGGTGCACTTGGTGGCTGCGTTGCTGGCCATGAGCTGCATAAGAAGCAAGAGGCGGACAAGAAACTCAAACAGCAACAGATGGACAACGAGATCAAGCACGCAGAACCAGCACCTGTCCCGCCTGCCCCGATGCCGACTCAGACCCAATAGAGCCCAGGCTGACGTCCCAACGGTTCATTGGGGTAAATCATAGGGCGTGGGCGGCCTGCGTATTTTAAC
>Ga0207141_10121_pt1 | contig 24615 bp, 13 predicted proteins | sample Alteio_BWMinHeat_5_FD_153553 | JGI IMG/M metagenome (GOLD analysis project Ga0207141, IMG submission 153553) | Enriched cells from forest soil in Barre Woods Harvard Forest LTER site, Petersham, Massachusetts, United States -... | ecosystem: Environmental > Terrestrial > Soil > Temperate forest >... | reverse complement strand
CAGGTTGTCATAAAGAATCGCTTCGTAGCCTTTGCGCTTCAACACATGCGCCACATGACTCCCGATATATCCCGCGCCGCCAATCACCAGAACGGACAATCGCCCTCCCATATGAATTCGACATTTTGGAATGACCGCATGGGGATTCTACCGCATGAATCCGGGTATCGATTGGATCAGGTCCAGCGCAAATTACCGCTCGCCGGGCGGCGTCATATTCTGCAGCAAGATGGGTTGGTACCCAATCGGCACGGTCTGCGATCCGGTGGTGGATGTGACTTTGCCGGTCACGTCGACATATTGGATGTACATCGGATCGAAAGTGTATTGAGAGTAAGTACATGGAGTGCAGGTTTTTGACGTATCCCACACGATCATTGCTTGGTAGCCGTTGCCGTTTGGTCCGGTCACACCGCACGCCCACACCGAGCCTTTCGGGGCGCAGGAATGGTCCAGCGTATTTCCCACCAGCCAGTTGTAGATTTGCTGATACGCAACACCCGGTTTCAAGAGCGTTCCCGGCTGGGTTATGTCGTGCGGATTGGCCACCCACAGTGTCCCGGCAGTGGCGTCACCCCAGGCGAACCAGTAGTAGCGTTGCACGTTCAGCAGCCGATGCATGACAAAGTAGCGGACCAGGAAGCCAGCCTGAAGATTCAAGTCCTGAAAATTACAGCACCCGGGGATGCCCCAGCTAGCCTCGGTGTCGAAGATGGGTTTCTTATCCAGGCCGCGGGGCTTCAGATATTTGGCCACAAATTGCGGCAGATACACCTTCAGTTGCTCGGGGACGGGTTGGTGGCCTTCCGTTTGCAAATAACTGTGAATCGCGATGTCATCCACGTAGTTACCGCCGCCCGCAGCCAGGAACTTTTTCCACCAGTCGAGTTCCACCGGGGACCGGATCCCTCCCGAGGGACTCAGGATCACAGCGGTGGGATCGATCGTAAGAATGATGGAGCGGGCATCCTTCACCATCCGCACTAACTGCGCAGACGTTCCCAACCAACGCGCGGGGTTTCCGCCTTCATTCCACATTTCCCAGTAATGCACCCGGCCGGCGGCGCGGGTGGCGATGGCGGTGACGAAATCCTTCCAGTGTTGATCGGCGCCAGTTCCGTCAGGCTTAAGATCATCGGGCGGACTGCATTTTCCAGGACCGCCCCCGCCGCCTCCGGTGCAGGTAGGATTGCGGGGGTCGGACGCAGCCCATTGCGGTACCCGGCCGAAGGTGTACTCGACGTCCACCTTATTAACTTGGGCGGCGGTGAGCCACGCGTCAAACAAACTCCAGTCGTACTGGCCGGGCGCCGGGTTCATCACATCCCACGACACCCCGGAATCCCACAGACGAATTCCACCGAAGCCGGCACATCCCTTGGCCGGATTCACGCAGATATTATCGACTGGCCAAGGTTCTCCGAGCATGATGCCCTTGCTTAAATCCATGCCGAAGAACGTGGGAGCCACTTGGGCGTTGGCGGGCAGGTTGATGCCGAGTCCCAGGACAAAGACAAGACTGCAAAGCGTGCGCGTCATACTGTTCGATCCTTACTACCCGGCGGGGAACCGACCGGATCGAGCTACCCAGGGGATTAAACCGGCACTACGGCTTAGTACTGCAGGAACAGATGCCATTTTACACCGATTTCCCATTTTAGGAATCGAAAATTGTGATGGGTGAATCGGGGCGGGAGGGGGGCTCTGCGACGCGGGTCAGGACGCGGCTTGGTCCAATGTACCTGCACCGTCGGGGCTGTTCGATTTTGATCCCTATGGGGAAGGGGTGCCCCACCCTTCTTCGTGTTCTCTGCGAAGAGGGTGGGGGCGGATGCGGCCCAGCTTGTCTAGAAATATCCACGGCCTTCGCAAAGGACACGAAATGCTGGGCCGCATGGCACCTGACCGGGCTATTGCCCATCTCGAAATAGCGAGGAATCTCGGCAAGCCGGGTTATACTGTGGGCGCTTTTGGCTGTGCCTCCCCGCAGTCAGGTACTTCCCCCGATTCGTCACGATAGTGCGTGGTTCCGTAGCGCCGATAGTGCGCATCGCTTGGGACGGTGGTGAGGAGACTAGGCATGACACGAATTATCTCTGTATTGCTTGTTCTGGCTGGATTGGTAGCGACAGCGGCTGCGCGGCAGTTCAAGAAGCCGGTGTATTACAATCTGGACGCTCAGCCTTACCAGATAATCTCTGCGGACTTTAACCACGATGGTAACCTTGACCTAGCCGTCGCAGAATTTAACCCCGGCGAAGTCGGTATTTTGCTGAGCAAAGGCGACGGTAAGTTTCGCCCCGCCCATTTCTTCTCCGCCTCGGGTGCCATTGCTCTGGCGGCGGGCGACTTTACCGGCGACCATAAACTCGATTTGGCAGTTCTGGAGTATGGGGGTACCGGGCTCAGCGCTTTGGGTATCTTCCTAGGCGACGGTAAAGGCAACTTCCACAATACAGTGAACTACGACACTGGTGTAGAGTCCACAGCAGTTACTGTCGGCGACTTTGATGGTGATGGGCGTCTTGATATTGCTGTTACCAATGGCCTCGGGTCTGGCGGTGATGGGAAGGACGGCAGCGTAATGGTATTCTTCGGCAAGGGGAACGGGACATTCCGAAAACCTGTAGTCTACGTATTACCGTCCTATCCGTCCGGCGTTGCAGCTGCGGACCTAAATGGAAAGCACCGCCTTGACCTCGTAGTTACGTTGGGCAGCGGTGAGTCCGCCGCGATTCTGATGAATACTGGCCGTGGAAAATTCAAGCATACGAACACGTATTTCGCAGGGTCGGGGCCAAGTGACATTGCCATCGCGGATCTGGATGGCAACGGTACAATGGATTTGGTAGTCAGTGACGCCGGAGGGTCATCGGTAGCCGTCTTGTTTGGCAATGGTGATGGAACCTTCGGTAAAACAGCTCTCTATTCAACAGCGCCATTAGGTCAGGGCGAGCCAGAGGCCGTAGTCGTGGCGGACTTCAACCTTGACGGGAACCCCGACATCGCGGCTGTAATCGACAACGGCGAGGGCGGCGTAGCATTGTTCTACGGAGACGGCAATGGCAACTTCCAGCCTCCGGTCCACGTCAATGTTCAATCCCACCTCTCTTTGGCTGCCGGAGACTTTGACAAGAACGGCGCTCCCGATCTGGCCGTACCTGCCGTCGGCATTCCCGATGCGGTTGGTGTGCTTCTGAACAGGCAGTAGTTTTCCACACAGACAACCTGCAGCTCCTGTCCGTCTTCCCGAAATACGGTATCTGCCGAGTCACTTAGCGGATGTTCATCCGTCGCGTATAAGAAAGGACGAGGGGGCTGCGATATCACCAACTGTCCCGGTGGTCGCATGGAAATCAAACCAATCCATCGCTGACTTGACCAACAGCGGTAAGGCAGACCTTGTGGTCGCCAGCGGGGAGGCGGTAGCTGTTCTGCTTGGCAATGGCGACGGAACGTTCGGGACTGCAACCCTGTACTCGACGTCGGAATTAAGCAATGCCAACGTTTATGCAACGGTTGTCGCCGACTTTAATCTTGATGGGATTCCTGACATCGCGGGCGTATTTGGCCAAGGCTTCCCTGACCATCTTGGGGTGCTGTTGTACGGCAAAGGCGACGGTACCTTTGGGCCTCCTCGCCCTTTCCAAGGTGAGCAGGATAGCAGCGGGAATTCGCTGACGTGGGGTGATTTTGACATGGACGGTGCTCCCGACTTGGCGGTTGCCGATTTTCCTAATGGAGCTGCTGCGGTTTTTCTCAATGCCCAACAGTTTTTCTAGTCGCAAGGCTGGTGCGGGTGGCCGTGACTTTCCGAACAAACCCAACCTTCAGTTGCAGGAGCCGCTCACCAGCCCATACACATCCAGTTCTCCCCGCGTATTGGTGGAGTCGGTTGGATCCATGGTGCCGATGTAGACCATGCCATTGGCAATCGTGGGCACGGTGAACTTGAGCGAATTGCCGGCCAGATCGCGAGTGTGACACTGCGCGCTGTTCCACAACTCGGGCAGACTGTTGTTTGAGCCCACGTGCTCGGCATCGTAAGCGTGCAGGATCGCCGGCGCGGGGACGGTCTTCAGCGAAGGCCATGCGTCTCCCTGAATCGCCCAAACGACGGCGGTTCCCGACACATTGGCATTCGAGGAAAGCGAAGGCACCGGCCCGTAGAGAAAACTGTTCGTGGACGTGGCCACCGGCACCGTACAGACCGGAGCGGGAGTGCAGGTCGAACTGATCTGATACTTGTTCATGGGCGACTTTCCGCCAACGAAGTAGATTTGCTGGTTCCAATACGCGGCCGTCGTATGGTAGGAAAACTTCGAGCCCAGGAACGTCTCGATGTTCTGATTGCTTCCCTGCCCCGGACAGCCGGGCGCGGTCCCGTTGTAGCCTCCTGGATTGGCGCGGTCCATCACATAAATGTTTCCGTCCTTGCCGGCAGTAACGGCAAAATTAGTTGTGCCCGAACCCACGCCATCCGGAATCAGCATGACCCCGCTCGAACCGAGATCCAGGTCCTTCGATTCCAGGCAATCCTCATCGTAGGGTGTAAAAAAACCATTGGGGACGAGGTTCAACGCCGGGGTCAGCTTGACGAAGCTGTCTCCGAAGTCCTGTTTTGTCTGGTCGAAGACGCCGTCTCCAGTCGTAAAGTAAAGGTACGTCTTACCTCCCGGAGAATCTGCCCCGACGGCGATGCCCGCACCGCTTCCCCAGACTCCTCCGCCGCCAGCCTGCGCGCCCGGCGTGGTGGTAAAGACATAAGGTTTAGCTCGCAGACGCTTGGCGTCGAAGCCGAACACCCACCCGTTGGGCCGCTTGGGAGCGCCATCGATCATGGACAAGCCGACGTAGAGTCCGCTATCGCCGTTGGGGAAAGCTTTGGGCAGCAGCAACAAACCGGGGCGCTGAATGTGACCTCGCGATTGGAAGGCGATGCCGCCAGCGGTTCCAGCAATCGGGGTGGGTCCGCTGAACTTCTCCTTCAAGGTTGCCAGATCGAGGGCATGCAGTCGATGGACAAAACACGGAGACGGCGGGAGGACAGGGGCAGCGAGGCACTTCGGATTGGTAGATTCCGAATAGGTGACAACGTAAATGGTATGGGTCGCGAGATCGATGACTGGCGTTGAAAGGATTCCAATGATCGGAGCGAGGGCGTGGCACTGCCGGTCGCCGACCGCCGCGCAACTTACGGCTTGTTCGCCCTTAGGCAGCAAAGAGACGTGGTTGATCAGGGCACAAGTGGAGCTATCGCCGTCGAAGGCATAAACACTGTCATTCATCGTAGCCACATAAACTACGTGGTTGTGGCCCGTGATGGTTCCCGTCGTCACCAGCGGTTGCGCGATCAACTGTCCATCGATCGTGCCCGAGGCAGACGAACAAATCTTGCCAAACTGAGTCTTGTTTACGTTGGTTTGGGTGAGAATGGTCTCGGTGGAGTTCAGTCCGGTGCGGCCGATGTCGTTGTGCCACGTGAGTACGTTGGTCGACTGCCCGTGCAGCAAAGTCGTTCCCAAAGCCAGCCATCCCACCAAGAACAGGGAGCGCCCAAAACTGCCACTCATAAATCTCCTCCGGATTCAGGAATTCTTAGGCCTTCAAGCAGCGCAGAGCTGCCCTATTTTGACCAAATCCTAGATGCAGGATACACCAGATAGGCCGTCACGCAAGCGTTCTATTTGACGCTTTGCTCCTGAGGTTCCTGCCGGAACGCCATTTACCCCCTTATTGCTGCAGGAAAGGGTGGGTATGCCCTTGCTCTACCTGGCACCTCCTTGCTGTGCTCGGATGCGTGGCAACTACTCTACACCGTTTCCTTGATTAACACCGGGTGAATATTGCATCGAAAGGGCGCTTTGGGCGCGCCTTATAAGGCTCTCGGGGGAGAACAAACTTGCAGATGCTGCAAACTCTTTCACGTTGACAGACCATGCGAAAAACAAGTAGAACTGCAGAACTGAGATCGCCGGTTCGTTAGCTGAGTCTTCCTGATTGGTATCCCGCCCGGCAGAAGGAAAAATTCATGAAACTCGTAAAGTTTTCTCCCGCATGGAGCATGGTTTTGTCGATCGTCGCCTTGGCTTTGGTGTCGGTCAGCACCGCCTCGGCGCAGACCGAGAAGGTTCTGCACGCTTTTGGCGCTGGAACCGACGGAGCCTATCCCTTCGACACCCCGATCTTCGACGCTAACGGCAATATGTACGGCACGACTTGGGAAGGCGGGAATACGAACCACGGCACCGTGTTCGAGATGTCACCGGACGGCAAGGGCGGCTGGAACGAAGCCGTGCTTTACAACTTTCAAGGGCGTCCCACAGACGGAGGCAAGGTGAGTGGCGGTGTGATTCTGGACGCTGCAGGCAATCTCTACGGCACCTCTCGTTACGGCGGCTCCGAGGCGTGCAGTGGCGCTTGCGGCACGGTTTTCGAGTTGAGCAACTCCGGCGGCACTTGGACCGAAACCATTTTGTACTTATTTACCGGAGGCGCGGATGGCTTCCATCCTTTCGGCGGACTGACCATGGATGCTGCCGGAAATCTCTATGGCATGACGCATGACGGCGGTTCCAAGGGACGCGGTACGGTTTTCAAGTTGTCGCTCAACAACGGCACCTGGACAAAAACTATCCTCTTCAACTTCGGCGGCTCTGCCGGAGAATTCCCCGTCTCTACGCTCACGCTCGATTCGCTCGGCAACCTCTACGGGACGGCGTCCGCAGGGGGCGTTAAGAATGGCGGCCTGGTTTTCGAGCTGACCAAGACGGCCAAGGGCAACTGGAAAGAAATTGTTCTGCACAATTTTATTGGCGGTGCGGATGGCAGCGAACCGAGCGCCAACGTGATCTTTGACACGGCAGGCAATCTTTACACCACGACCTTTTACGGCGGCGGTGGTGGCTGTCCGGCCGGTTGCGGAACCATCGTCGAGCTGTCGCTCTCCGGCAGCACTTGGACGGAGACCATTATCCAGAAGTTTACGCAGGACGCCACTGGATATCACCTCAACTCGGGCGTGGTGATCGATTCCACCGGCACCATCATCTACGGAACTACGCGGGACGGCGGCGATTTGAATGTGTGCAACGCCACCGGCTGCGGCTCGGTTTTCAAAATGACCCTTTCCGGCGGCATCTGGACCCGCACTCAGTTGTATGCCTTCCGCGGATTTCCGGCGGACGGATCGGTTCCCTTCTCGGGTGTAACCCTGAACAACGGCGTTCTTTATGGCACCACCGTTTTCGGCGGCAAAAATCATCCGGGAACCTTGTACGAAGTGATACCTTAATGCAGACTCTGATCAGGGTTCACTCCGGCTCGGATGCAGAAGGGTAAGCTTGAGGGGTGTGGAAAACTGGCCTCGTAGTCTTGGGAAGGGCACGGCTCGGCCGTGCCGCTGCCTCCCAATGAATATGCGGCTTTCAGCCGCTGCAGCTTGCCGCTTTCAGACTAACGAGCCGAACCAGAGACGCCACACCGCTTTGTGGCATTGCCCTTTCGGCTATTGACACAGCTCCGAGTTCCTCCTACCCTATCGCGAATAGACAAAATGAAGGTGTCGGTGAGTATACAGTAAGCGACTAAGAATCAACAAGATAGCGGACAATGTACTTCCGGGTAGACAATCCTGGCGAAACTAATCGAACCGGCTCGGGTTTAAGCGGTTCTATGCAATACAAATCCCCCTTACGAGGTGAGCGATGACAAGAATCACTAAGTTGCTTTCAGTCCTGGCGTTCGGTTTGCTGCTTGTAGGTTTAGCCACCGCCCAAACCGCAACCACCACCACGACGACGACCGATCAGACTACCGCCGCGCCCCCGGCCCCTAACAACGGTGTTAACAATGGGTCGAACAATGGCGGGACGAACAACAATGGCAATAACGGGACGAATAACAACGGCCCAAACACCGGTCACCCTCTCAACGTCGGTCCCGGCAGCCACGAGCAAGGCCACGGCTGGGAGAACCACGTAAACAACCGCGAAGAGCACCAGCAGGACCGCATTGCCAATGGCATCAAGGACGGTCAGTTGAGTGCTGCCCAAGCTTCCCAGCTTGAAAAATCCCAGGCCAAAATTCAACAGCAGGAAGCCCAGGATGAGGCTGCGCACAACGGCCATCTGACTCCTAAGGAGAAGGCGCAGTTTCAGAAAGAACAGAACGCGCAAAGCCGCAAGATCCACAACGAGCGGCATCCCAAAAAGTAGGCGCTTCGCCAATTCACAAGCTGCGAATCGCAGATCCAGCGGGCCCCATTCATTCGCAAGGACGCGAATGAATGGGGTACCAGCTGCGGCATTGGTTTGATCGAAACATCCCGCAAAACCACCGTGCGAGCCTGACAGCGCCGATCTGCCTTCCCCCCGTTCGTGTGTGCAATAATTTTCACATGTTGCTGTGATCGCCAGAATTCAAGTGATTGATAGAACATAGAGAGCTTTGGCACGGCAGGTGCGTTTACCTAGCGAGTCCAATGTGTGAAGCAATCAGTACCAAGGCCCCTGATGGCCAATCGGTTTGCACCAGAACTTCCCCAAGCCGGGCTTACTCTGCCCGACCGTGGATCATCAAAGAGACTTTAGTCTCCATTGCAATCCTGCGATGGTGTGTTAAGTTAAATGCAGGTCCTCCCACTCCTCCCCTTTTATTCGTCACGAAAAATAGCTTGTCGGAGATTTATCCAAAAATGATCAAGTCCAGATTGTTGGTACTGCTTATGGTGCTTTCGCCATTGTTCTCACACGCCCAAACGGTTAAGACCTTTGAGGGGATTGATGCTTCGCTCGAACCATGGGCGCAGCACGACGTCGATCCCAACGGCGCGATTGGCACCAAGCAATACATGGAGTGGACCAATATCGCCTTTCAGGCCTATGACAAAGTTACCTTCTCCCCGGTCTGGTCGGCTCCGCAATATGGCGCGTCGCCCTGGAAAAACAACGGCAACCCGTGCAATATCGCCGGCGATGGCGTGGTTCTCTTTGATCATCTGGCATCGCGCTGGGTTATCGGCGGCCACAACTCGCCGAGCATTCTGGGCCCCTACAACTACTGCGTGGCCGTCTCCAACACCGACGACCTGACCTCCACCACTCTTGCGTGGTACACATATCAGTTCCAACTGAACACGGGTGCAAACACTCAAGGGCATCCTTATTTTCCGGATTGGCCGAAGTTGGCCACCTGGGCCGATGGGTATTACGTCGGCTTCGATCTGATGGATGTTGACCAAGGCTATCGGATCATTGGTGTGATGGCTTGCGCCATGGACCGGACGAATATGCTCAACGGTGGCACTCCGAATCCCATACAGTGCTTCAGCGATCCCAACCCGATCCCGCTCAACGGCGCCCCGTATCTCAGGCACAGTTTGGTTCCGGCCGACATCGACGGCAAAACCGCCCCGCCCGCAGGACGCGATGAATTTTTCGTGAGCATTCAGAATCCGCCGCGCGACGGCTCGAGCACCACTTCAAACTCGATCAACTTGTGGGATTTTCATGTGGATTGGGTGAATCCGGCAAATTCCACGTTCACCAATTCATCGATAACTGTTCCGACCTACACGCCAGGATGCTACACCCCCGGACGCCCGACCAATACTTATTGTGTGATCGAACCCGCTCTGCGTTCGACTGGCGGCCACTACTACATCGATTCGATGGGCGATCGCTTAATGCCCCGCCTGGCCTACCGCAACTTCGGAACTCACGAGTCGTTTCTGATCAGTCACACTGTGCAAGTAGGCATCACCAGCCGGGTCACCGGCGTTCGGTGGTACGAATTGCGCGGATCTGGAACTCCCGCGCTCTACCAGAGCGGCACCGTAAGCCCGGATATCACGATCGATCGTTTCATGCCCAGCATCGCTCAGGACCATACCGGACATGCTGCAGTCGGATTCAGTATGTCCAATGCCAAGAATCACCCCAGCATTCGTGCGGCGTGGTGGAACTTGGCCACCAACAGCAAACCCGTCGGGCTAAACATTCAGACCGGCACCGGAGACCAGGAAAACAGTCCAAGCTGGGGAGACTACTCCAGCATGACCGTGGATCCGGTGGACGACTGCACCTTCTGGTATGTGAACGAATATTTGCAGTCCAACGAAACCGGCACCGCCATCAGTTGGGACACGAGGATTGGCAACTTCAAACTTTCTTCCTGTAAGTAAGCGCCTCGCTGAATTTTTTCAGCGACAGAGACGGGACAAGTGAAATGCAACATCAAGCATCGCAGGGGGAGTATATGTCGAAATTCAGATTAACCATCGTCGCTTTTGCCGCTCTCATCGTCGTGGCAATGAGCAGTCCAGTGGGCGCGCAACAGGTATCGCCCCAGTTGTTCGGCATGCACATGACCGGCGGCGTTACCGGCGCCGAGCCCTGGCCCGTCGACTCCATTTCCGGCGTGCGCCTTTGGGATAGCAACACACCCTGGTCACAATTGAATCCGTCCCAGGGCACTTACAACTGGAGCATTCTCAATATCTGGCTGAACCACGCTCAGGATCATGGCGTCGATGTCCTGTACACCTTCGGGCGTACACCGCAGTGGGCTTCCTCGAATCCCAACGATTCAACTTGCGGCAACGAACCCGGCTCCTGCGATCCGCCCAACGACCTGAATGCCGATGGCACCGGCACCGATCAACACTGGAAAGATTTTGTTACCGCCATCGCCACCTTCTCCGCCGACCGTATCCACTACTGGGAGATTTGGGACGAGGCGCCGAATCCCTTCCGCTGGAACGGCACCGACGCCCAGTTGATCCGCATGGCCAGCGATGCCCGCGCCATTATTCACAGCATCGATTCCACTGCCGTCATCACCACGCCATCCGGTTCTCTGCGATACGCAAACGACATGACCTGGTGGAGCAACTACCTCGCCGCCGGCGGCGGCAACTTTGCTGACGTCATCGCTTATCACGGCTACATCCAGCCCGGCAAGGGGCTCCCGGTTCCGGAAAAACTGGTAAGCCTGTTGACGCAATTCAACCAGATACTGAAAACCTACGGACAGTCCGCCAAACCTGTCTGGGATACGGAAGCCAGTTGGGGTGGCACGATCCTTACCGGCCTAACCGATTTCGATATGCAGGCCGGCTTCACCGCCCGTTTCTATCTCATCCACCAATCGATCGGCACCCAGCGCTTGTACTGGTATGAGTGGGAAAACTGGTTCGACGGTACGCTGTGGACCTTCAACTCTCAAGTGGATCTCGCCGTCGCAACCCAAGGCGGCAGCAATATGACCACCCTCCTCGGATATGGAGACGGCACATTCACCGCACCGGTGAACTACGGCACGGCGAACAGCCCAGCCTCGGTCGCCGTCGGCGACTTCAACCGAGACGGCAAACTCGATGTCGTCGTCGCCAACCAGGGCAGCAACACCGTCAGCATCTTGCTGGGGAACGGAAATGGAACCTTCCAGTCGCCGGTAACTTATAACGCCGGCGCCGGCCCCATCGCGGTTGCAGTCGGTGACCTGAATGGCGACGGGAAACTCGATCTCGCTGTAGCCAACTTCGGGGGCAACAACATCAGCATTCTCCTCGGTAACGGCGATGGCACATTCCAACCAGCCGTGAACTATGCCGCTGCCAGCGCTCCTCGGTCGGTTACGCTAGGGGATTTCAACAACGACGGCAAACTCGACCTGGCCGTAGCCAACTCCGGCAGCAACAACGTCAGCGTGCTGTTGGGCAATGGCAACGGAACCTTCCAGACGGCGGTGAACACCCCTGTCGACTCGACGCCTTACTCTGTAGTCGCGGCCAAGTTCAACGGGGATGCCTACCTCGACCTCGCCGTGGCCAATTGGGGAAGCAATAACGTCGGCATCCTGCTCGGCAAAGGTAATGGCACTTTCAAGCCCGCAGTCAACTATCCGGCAGGCACGAATCCGTCCGCTCTGGCGGTAGGCTACTTTAACGGAGCCGCCCCGAAAGTGGCGGACCTCGCCGTTACCAACGCGGGAAGCAACAACGTCAGCATTCTGATGGGCGCGGGCAACGGCACATTCGCAGCCGCAGTGAACTACGCCGTCGGCACCCAACCCAGCGCGATCGCAGTCCGTGATTTCAACGCCCAACTCAATAACGGAAGTGGCAAGCCCGATCTCGTCGTAGCCAACCAGGGCAGCAATAACGTCAGCGTGCTTCTGGGATTAGGCAAGGGTCTTTTCCAGGCGGCGATCAATTCCAACGCAGGCAGCAGCCCGGTTGCGCTCGCGGTAGGAAACTTCAGTGTGGTCGGCGCCGTCGATCCCGGAACCCTGCTCAAGCCCGGCGTCGCCTACCAAACCGTCTACAACTGGATGGTCGGCGCAACCATGGCAAAGTCGGCATGCACGGCGGTGAAAACTATTTGGACCTGCAAGCTGACCCGAACCGGAGGCTACCAGGCCTTGGCCGTGTGGGACTCGTCGCAAAAAATGCAGCCTCGGAGTCTGCACCACCAGCACCTACAATGTGGGTCCACCGTACATTCAGTACCAGAACGTCTACGGTCAAACCACTCCAATCACCGGTTCGACAGTGCAGATCGGCTACCAGCCAATCCTGCTGCAGAACCAAAACCCGTAGCGCCGCACCAGGCCACAGATAAAAAGAGAACCCCGTCCAAGCCAGATTGGACGGGGTTTTTGGCGGGTGGCCAACCCAGAGCAACACAATTCTAAATCAGTAATAAAAGAAGGGTGCCCCATTCTTCCGCGTCCTCTGCGGACGAGTGGGAGGCGAGAAGCACAACGGCACAAGCCCGCGATTCCGAAGACGCCTACGTTCCCGTCCCAGCCAGCGAAACCATCTGCGGACTCGCTCCCCCGTCATCGGTGATGCTTAAAATCGCGGCCCGTTCGCCTTTTGCTGTGGGTTTGAAGATAACCGTAATCTTGCAACTTCCCTTAGACGGTACACTACTGCCGCAATTATTGCTTTGCGAGAAGTCCCCGGCGTCCGCGCCTGTAATCGCAATTTGGCTAATCGAAAGCGAAGTCGTCCCCACGTTGGTCAGCTTGATGGGAGCCGGAGGGCTCTTGCTTCCCACCTTCTGATCCCCGAAGTTTATGCCCACAGTCGAAAGCTCGACCACGGTTCCAGTCCCAGCCAGGCTGACGGTCTGCGGACTTCCCTGGGCGGCGTCCGTAACTGAAAGCGTTCCGCTCGCTGGTCCCTTGGCCGTCGGCGTAAACCTCACCCGAATCTGACAACTGTTGGTCGGATAAAGGGACGACGGGCAATTGTTGGTCTGACTGAACGGACCGCTCGTGGAAATGTTCGATATCGTCACCGCGTCTGACCCCGTATTCGTCAAGGTCGCGGTTTGTTCGGAACTCGTGGTGCCGACCACTTGCACCGGGAATGTCATGCTGGATGGAGTCAGGGTGACTGTCAGGTTCGCGCCGGTTCCGCTAAGTGCTACCGTCTCTGGACTGCCCACCCCTTGATACTCCACAAAAAGCGATGCGGATCGCGCTCCTGTGGCCGTCGGCGTGAATACGACTTGAATCTTACAACTGCCGCCTGGCCGCACGCTTTTGCCGCAATTGTTGGTCTGGGCAAAATCTATGGAATTGGTTCCGTTGATGCCGATTTGCTTTATTTGGAGTTTGGACGAACCGTCGTTGGTCAGCTTGGCGATGAGTGGCGCGCTGTGGGAGCCCACGTTTTCGATCCCAAAGGCGAGGCTGCTCGGCGCAAGCATGACTGACGTCTGCAAGAAGAGGTTGCCCCCGACCAGGTCCAATCTTCCGTCACCATTGAAGTCGCCCATGTTCAGGCTGTTGGGGCTGTTCCCCGCGAGAAATGCAATAGGGCTCTGGAAGGTACCGTCGCCGTTGCCTTGCAAGAAGTCGATATCATCCGACGAGCCATTGGGCTGAATGAGGGCCGCGTCTACTTTCCCGTCCCCATTGAAGTCTCCGATTGCGACGTCGGCCCCCGAAGAGTAGTTCCCAAGGTTAAAGCCACCGTCGCTTGTGAACGTGCCATCTCCCTTCCCGAGCATCACCTCAAATCCGCTGGTCACGACATCTAGATTCCCGTCGCCATTTACGTCCGCTGCCGTCGCTGAATACCCGTAATATGCTGTTTTATATGGCATGCCCTGCTGGAACGTGCCGTCACCATTGCCGAGAAGTATAAATAAGCTACGGTTATAGAAATCCGAAGCTGCCAGATCAAGGTCTCCATCGCCGTTAAAGTCAGCAATCGCTGGATCGTCTAATTGGTAACCCTGGGTAGAAATCTGTATTGGTGATCCGAATGTGCCGTCGCCATTTCCCAGGTAGACAGCGCCATAACTACCCCCTGTAGCGAGTAGATCGAGTTTGCCGTCGCGGTTGAAATCAGCGGCCTTTACCGTGCAGCAATAAGAGTCAAAGACTTGTTGCTGCACCATTTTTCCGTTGCCTCTGCCGAGAAAGATGGTAGTGTTGCCCAGGCCATCGAGCACCGCCAGGTCGAGTTTTCCGTCGCCGTTGAAATCAGCGGCCAGCATCACGGCGTCGGCAACTACGGTTTTTGTCTTCACTGGGGGACGGAAAGTTCCATCGCCGTTGCCCAGGTAAATGTCAATTTCTCCAGAGCCATCGATGTTGGTTAGACCGACCGCAATATCCAGCTTGCCGTCGTTGTTGAAATCTCCGACGGCGTTCACCGGAGCCGCAGGAAAATCAGCAATAGGACTAAGAATCACAAACGATGAGGGCTTCCGTATGGGGAGAAACACCACGTTCGAAGTTCCCCCGCCCGGGGGTGGGTTCGTTACCGTGATGGACGCCGTTCCGGTTTTAGCCACATCCTCCGCATCGATCGTCGCCCGCAGCTGATGGTTGGAAACAACTTCGGTGAGCCGTGTCGATCCGTTCCAGTTAAGCACTGCATCGGTTGCGAACCCTGTGCCATTCACGGTCAGGGCAAATGCCTTATGGCCTGGTTTGATCGTCGCCGGAATCAAGGGCTGATAGACGAGAGGCACAGGGTTGGTCTGCGCGACTGCCATGGCGCTGAGAAAGATCACAATCAGCCACAAAACACGCCGCGGTCTCACGGGATTCTCATGGATGAGTTGCATATGACTTTCGCCATGGAGCCAAGCCCTCAGCCCCCTGAGCTAACCGCCCTAAGCTCGCGGGTTCCGGGGCGGAACCGGCTTGGTTGATGTCGGGGACGTGATCAGCTTCGCCCTTCGTCTTGCCGGTGACAATAGGTTTATTCGCGACTGTTTCATACGCGTAGCCAGTTAACATAGCGTAGGCTTTGCGCCTCGTGACAGTCACATTGAAACGTGCCCAGCCAAAGTGTGTCTGCCCATGAATGGAAAACTTCAGACCAAGATACCCACGCGTGATATTTATCCATGGCCCCTTGGTGGTGTAGCCGCATCCAGAGCCGGTACAGAACCTTTTCTGGGTGACCATGATGTGATGGCCCGGCAGAAACTCGCCGCTGGGCCCGACACTGACGCCGGCACCTAGCTCAGAAGCGTATTTTCCAGTTCCCCAGACGGCGTTCCCTTTACCATCCGGCAGCACCTTCAGGGCATTGTAGGTGCCATTCCCGTAAGTCTTGACATAATTGCTGATCCGGAAATCGGCGATGCCGTCGTGGTTGAGATCAAGATTCAAGATCATCTTCGGCGTGATCTCCGTGTTTGCCGGGGTGTACACAATCTTGGCCTCGGCGGGTTGCGCCAGCGCCAGCATCCCCACTCCGGCGGCGCTGGCGGCGGCTGCATAGGCGAACAAACTCTTGTCGAGTCGGGTGCCGAGACGAATAGTAGGCCGCTCTTTCCTTGAATGTGCCCTTGTCATTGTTGTTTGAGCCCGTCAACCGGCTACAGCGGAATCCACGTGAAACCTGAACACGGCACCGAGTGTACACCTATCTTTGACCGGAGCACACCGTGAAAAGATTTGCATCATGGACTTCATGAATCGAGCGCCTATGCTCAACAACACAGCCCTCAGACCTTAGTCGAACCCTCTTGATTTCGCACATTTTCCGATTGACTTGCCAGCCCTAACGCGGCTAACATAATGACTACACCATTAGCTGTTTGATAACAGCACAGCCGGTTCCAGTTCTTTGACAATTTGACGCCAGTCCAGCCCGGGTATCCCCCCTCCGTAAGTCCTTTAGAAGGGATATTTTACGAGGGTATCTCCGAGACAGTCCCTTTCTTTTCATGGATCTAGCAAGAAAACGCAAATTTCGGGGTATATACCTATGGCACACCTTCGAGCAGAATCGGATTCGCCCCGATGGTCACGCTCGTAGCCGCCGCGTGCGTGGCTCCCGTCAGATCAACCCAATCCTTGTTGAACTGCGCGGGAACGGCGTAGGCGGTGGTCCCGCATATGATCGGCACAGCCATCGCAGAGCAGTTCTGCCCAAAACTGCTATCCCACACCAAGCTGTCATGAGCGCCGCTGGCGCTGGTGAAATCGCAGTTGTAAACCGTGCCGGTATTCTGACAGAACGGGACATTCGTAGGCACCGCATGAGCCAGCCAGTTGTAGGTAAGGATCCAGGCGTTGGCCTCAGGCTGCACTAACTGTCCGGCCTTGGGATCGAAGAGTTCGCCGATATCGACGAAATCGTATCCATACCAGAAACTCTCGGTGATGCCCGCCGACCAATAGAGCGCAAAGTAGCGGGCAATCAATCCGGCGCGGGCGTTGGCATCATTCTGCCAGATATTGTTCGCCGAGCTCGTATTGCCCCAGCTGCCTTCTCCATTCCAGATCGGTTTTCCCCCAGCGAGCAAGCGCACTGCGGGAAGCTTGTTGGCGACGACGTCCTCGGGAGTCGTAGAGTCGACGTACAAGTGCACGTCGATAATGTCGACCGCATTGAAGCCCGCGTCCCCGGTCGTGCACGTCGCCTTCGGATTGTGATCGCAGTGCAGGAAATTCTCGATGGCGTCCGTGCTCTCGCCCGCAACCGACGGTGCGACGATCACCGCATTCGGATCCGCCGCTGCCTGCAGTCCAACAGTGAGCAGAACTTGCGCGCAGGTTTCTCCGGTTATAGTCACTGCGCCCGTACCGGCGATAATGCAGCGCGTGTCTTCGGCCAGGCGCACCAGTTGGTTGTACGTGCCTTGAAAGGACCAGTTCGGCGGCGCATTCTCAAGGATGGACGAGCGGCTGAATTCGTTCCAGATTTCCCAGTATTTTATGTGCGCATGCGTCTGGGTGTAGGTCGAGTTGTTCACATGGCCAGCGATGGCGGCGACCCAGTTTCTCCAAGTCTGGTTGGCTCCGGTGCCATCCGGGTTGAGGTCGACCGGCGGATAACATGCTCCCTGAGAAGCAGGGCCCAGCTTAAAATAATTGCAGTTGGGATCGGCGTCTTCCTGCGCAGTCACGGCCCAGGGTGGCGTTCTCGAAAGGGTGTAGAAGACATCATTCACGTTCTGCTGTTTTACGTCTGCGAGTTCCGTATCCAGGTTGCTCCAATTGAAGCAAGGATCCGTTGGGCCGCTGGAAGCCAGACAGGTCTTGGCGATTTCCGGCCAGTTTGCGTTGCCACTATCCCAGCCCCGGAACTGGCCGTACGGCACTTGCACCGGATAGCTGCTCAGCTTGTTCACCTGAATCCCCCAAAATGTACAAGGAATCCCGGTGCCGCCGGGGACGCAGTTGGTAAACGGGATCGCGGGTATCTGATTGCCACCCGAAGACATCCGATGCGCGGAGCCGCCTCCACATGCGGCCATGGCCAGCACAGCAAACGCCAACACAATTGCGCCCAGACTTCTCATTTATAAGGCTTCCTTTTAACAGTGATAACTCGACGAGCAGACATCAATCCCAGACCCGCAAGGCGCAACCGCCTGCGAGCCTATGAAGTGAGATGACGGTCCTCACTCCTTGGGGGTACACCCATGATACGCGTGACCGATGTGTGTTGTACGGTGCAGTTGTTGAAACCCTATGGCGGACGGAAAGTTGCGAGGTGCGGAGGGAATCAGAAGTGCAGCCTGGAGTCAACAAGGTGCTGGTTCGACGCAAGTTTAGGCGCTTGGGCGGCAAGCATGGCGCAGTTTGCCGGAACCCGTAGATTATTCGAAATCGTTAACGTGGAAAATCGGAATTGGGCGCCGCGGCTGCTCACTCCGATAGCGCGACATGGATTGCTCACGGCACGTACTCCCAGACCGTGCCGCAGCCGTATCCACTGCAGTTACCGCTGCCGCCCTCCGCAGTGATGCCAAACAGTGTGCCGTTGACAGTCCACAGCACCTCGTCCACCGGATACTTGCCGTCCGGTCCGTTGAAGCTGTGCAGCAGAGTGAGCTTGCCCCTCGCACTCAACTCGTACAGCGTCCCCTGGTGGCTAGCGCCACAGCGGTCGGTGATTCCATATAGATTGCCATTCGAACCGCGAGTTAAGCTGGCCGGCGGATGGCAGCCGCGCGCGCCCCATTCAAAATCGTGCAGGATAGTCTCCTTGCCTTTCTTGCTCACTTTCCATATAGTCCCGGCGAAGTGGGAACCTCCGTCGTTGGTGGTCCCATAGATGTTTCCAGCCTCGTCCAGCACCGCCGATCCGTATGGGGAGTAGCCGTCCCTGATATCGCGATCGCGTCTAAAACTGTGCAGCACGGTAAGCTGGCCGCCCTTACTCAGCTTGTACAGTTCCCCATAGTCGAAGAGTCCTCCCGATGTAGTCACCCCATAGAGATTGCCAGACTTGTCCATCGACAGGTACCCATAGGCCGGGTTCGCGCCGTCTGACCCAGTGAAGCCGTGGAGAACAGTAAATTTTCCCGCACTGTCGATCTTGAATATTGTCCCCTTGTTGTTGAAGGAACCACAGTCGAGGGTGGTGCCGAACAGAGCACCGGACCTGTCCAAAATCATACCTTGGGAAGGGTTGCAGCCGTCCGACTTTCCAGTAAAGTTGTACAGCACCGTCTCAGTTTCCGCAGTGTCGATCTTGAAGACGGTGCCGCATCCGTAGGGCTCACAGCCAGAGCCCCCAAGCCAGGTAGTGCCATAGATGTTGCCGTTGCTGTCCCGAACGAGCGCTGCGTTGGGAAATGCGCCGTCCGACGGAGGCCCGGTAAAGGTATGGAGCACCGTTTCCGTCCCGGCGGTGCTCACCTCGTAAACAACGCCGCAGCCCTTCGGAAGCTGGCAGCTCAAATCGCCGCCGTAATAGGTAGCACCATATAGATTTCCGGCCTGGTCCTGAATTACGCCCGCGAAGGGGACGCCTCCGTCCGCACCACCCGTGAAGTTGTAAAGCGTGGTAAACGTCTGTGCCTGCCCCCATGCCCCGAGCAGCAGCAGAGCCGTGGATGCCAACAGAATGCGTTTCAGCGGGAATCTCCTCTTTGTTCAAAAACCGCTCCGATAATACACCCCTCTTGCTCATCGCTACCAGTGTGAAACAATTTTCATACGGACCAGGCCTCAACAGTTCGAGATCTTGCGCCGTCGCAGCTGGCCCACCCTAAACCTCCAATCGACGCTTCGGGGTGTCCCGCTCAAGTTTGGCCTGGTCGGGGTTCTGTTTGGCAGGGATCCGAGCGACGACTCGAAACATGCGCGAACGCGGAGCTGAGAAATTTGGTCGGCGGCGGTTGCAGCTGAAGGTCAAAAAGCGCAACTGCCCGGATTGCTGAAAGTGTTTCCGTCCCGGCACGGGACCAGCTTAGTTGCGATGGCGAGCGCCCAAGCGAAGCTTGAGCGGGGCAGCCTGAAGAGTGTCTGTTTATAACGCTAGGTGCGACTGCGCGCATTCACTCGTTCTGGTTCTGCAGGAAGATGGGCTGATAGCCGATTGGCACCGTCTGCATTCCACTCGTCGACGTGACATTCCCGAAGACGTCTACGTATTGGATATAGATCGAGTTGAACGTGTATGGGCTGGTGGTGCAGGGGCTGCAGGTTTGCGAGGTGTCCCACACAATCTGTCCCTGGAAATTGTTTGGTCCGGTGATGCCGCAGGTCCACACTCCAAGCTTCGGCGGCAACGGTCCGGTACAGGCGGTGCTGATCGTATTCCCCACCAGCCATTTGTAAATCTGCTGGTAGGCGATGCCTGCCTTCGCCAGAGTTCCTTTTCCGGTAAAGTTGCCGGAAGCGGTCCACAACCTGCCGGCATTGGAATCCCATTGGTACCAATAGAAGCGATTCGTGTTCATGTAGGCATGAGCGAGAACGAAACGCGGGACAAAACCACTCTGTAAATTCGGGTCGGTAAAGGCGCAGCAGGTAGCGATGCCCCAACTGCCTTCGGTGTCCCACTGCGGCTTGGCGCTCTGGCCGTAGGTTTTCAGGGTTTGCTCGAATCCATTTTTTTGGTTGAGAAAAACAATCATCTGTTCGGGGTCGGGATGTTGTCCCGACTTGTCGATATAGCCGTGATAAGTGATGACGTCGGCGAAATTGCCCCCGCCCGCTTTGTAGTAGTTCTGAAACCACTGGGTGTCGGTGGGATAGCGGATGCCGCCAGACGGACTCAGAATGACCGCGGTCTTGTCTATCGATAACACCGTCGTGCGCAGATCCTGGGCGATGCGAAGCATTTGGTTGAGGGTTCCGCTCCAACGCATCGGGTTCGGAGCTTCATCCCAAGTTTCCCAATAATGGATCCGCCCATTCGAGCGTTTAACGATGGCAGTAACGAAGTCCTTAAAGTGCTGGTTGGTGCCAGTCCCATCGGCATTCAAATCGTTTGGAGGAGAACATTGGCCGGGGCCGCCGCCAGCCGCACACTTCTTGTTATTGGGATTCGACGAAGCCCATTGCGGTACCCGACCGAAACAATACACAACATCAAGGTTGTGCGTCTGAGCTTCATTGAGCCAGGCATCGAACACGGTCCAGTCATATTTGCCGGGAGCGTAGTTGATTAATGCCCAAGCTGTGCCGGAATCCCATAAGCGCGTGGTTGCAAACGAAGCCACCGGCCAGGGCTCACCCACCGGTATTCCCTTTCCCATCTGCATCCCGAAGAATGTTGGGGGAACCTGGGCAACCATGCCCACACTTATCAAAACAATAACCAGAGCGAAAAATGCGAGAAGCCTGCTCGTTAGTCTGCCCATAAACTCTTCAACTCCCACCGCATGGTCCGGTTACAGCTTACACTCGAACCAGGCTCGCCCCAAACTGGTGCGTCTAGTCGCCGTCCACGTAAGCAACGCCCTGGGCGAAATTGCTCGCGACCGGGGCGCGAGGAGCGCCTACGGCCGCTGAGACGCCGCTGATCGAGCAAGAAGTCCCGTAGTTGTCGCCAGCCCTTCCACCCGGTGAGGTCAGCTTCGTGGTCTCGGTCATATTTTTCCAGCCGCTCGACGGCTTGGTGAATATGTACGCGGCTCCCTGATTCTGGTTGGATGTTACCGTGGCGTTGGGAGCGCCGATCACAACCGTGTTACCGTCGATTGAAACCGAGTAGCCGAATTGATCGCTGGTAGCGCCATCCGAAGCAGTCAATTTCCCTGTAGGTTTCGAGGTTGTGGTCCAGCCGCCGGTCGGCATCACATACACATAAGCGCCACCCTGCTGATAAGTCCTGGCTATTTCTGCACCCATCGCGCCGACTACAATCGTGGTGCCACTGATGCCCACCGAGATACCAAAATTAGCCGCGGGTTTGCCGTCCGACGTGGTCAGTTCCGCGGTCTCGGTCATAGTCACCCAACCGCCGGTTGGCTGCACATAGACGTAAGCCGAGCCCTGGGCGTAGGTCGCGTTGACTCCAAAGTATCGCGAACCCACGACGATGGTGCCGCCCGATATGGCAACGGACTGAGCGAATCCATCGTCGGAAGTGCCATCCGACGCCGTCAGCTTGGCAGTCTCGGTCTGGGAACCATTCCAACCGCCACTGGGCTGTACATACACGTACGCAGCACCTTCGAAATCTGTGCAGCTCGGGCCGTTCGGGCATCCGGTTCCAATCGATGCATTGGAGGCGCCCACAACGACAGTGTTACCGCTGATAGCCGTGGAAAACCCCAATTCGTCTCCGCCGATGCCGTCAGATGCCGTCAACTTGGCATTCTCAGTCAAGGCGCCCTTCCAGCCACCCGAAGGCATCACGAATACATAGGCCGTCCCCTGATTGGAATTCGTGCCGACGCCGGCGTAAGGAGCTCCGATCACGATGGTGTTGCCACTGACAGAAACCGAGCTGCCGAACTGGTCGCTCGGCGATCCATTCGAAGCCGTCAGCTTGGCGCTCTCGGTGGTCTGCGTTTGCCAACCGCCGGAGGGCTTGACGAAGACGTAAGCCGCACCTTGCGAACTATTATTCCCGACCGCCGCCGAAAACGCACCTACCACAACTGTGTCACCGCTGATTGCAACGGATTGCCCCAGCTTGTCTCCCGCCACGCCATCAGAACTAACAAGTCTGGACAACTGAATCCAGGGGTCAACCACGACGGGATAGACGGCGCCGGCATCGTTTACTCTCAGGCGCAATTCCGTTCCTCGAACTTCCATCCAGCTGGGCAGGATTTTTCCGGTTGCGTCGGATGCACTCAGTCCGCCGTAGCGCAACGTTTCCTGCCGCTTCCGGTCACTCAGTTTCAATCCAGTTCGGTTTGCGTCCACCACCGCCTGCAAATCTCCCGACAGCGCCAGCGCGATGGTTACCGCTTCACCCCGCTGGGCCGAGGGCGCTTCCGCCAAGGTGAATCCCTGCTCCAATCCCAGCGGTCCGTTCACGTACCACTCCGTCACCGCACCTCGCCGGTATTCCACCCGGTTCTGCTTCGCCTCCGGGCGGGCCGCCCGCAACTGCTTGATTGCGTCGCCATAGCCGTAGCCTTCGAGCGTCATTCCCCAATGCGCCGACCCGCTGCGCACCTGCACCCCGGAGGTTTGGAACCCGGCACTCAATCGCTGCTGCGCGTTCTGCGCGCGCAAATAACCATCGTGCATACTTACTTTATAGCTATCACCATTCCGGCCCAATGCGGACGAAATCGCCGACTGCGCTCCTGCCGGGAGACTCCCAACCTGAGCTTGCGCGCATAACGACGCCAGCGCCATCAACACGATCGCGAACCCGAACTTGATCCGTAATATTGGGGACGAGCACTCAGAGTCGCGAGCGTCCGCGCACGCACAGTTTGCCAACCGCAGTGTATTCATGCCGAGGGTTAGGGACACCGGGAATCCTCTCTTACTATTTAGTTATTCGTCTCAACGAACCGACACATCGCTGGATCGAACTGGTCGGAAACGGCGCTGATGATGCCGCGCTCCGGGGGAGTGATCAGCCATCAACTGGAGAGACATTTTCATCGCTCCGCCTGCGCTTGTCAAGCACTTGTTATCAACAAGCGAACTGCGTCCGAGACGCTAAAAGACTGGGGTAGAAAGGCTCCTTGACGCATTGTTCGGCACCCACATAACATCTTGCGGCGGACCATTCGCCGGGGATCGAAACATCATGAAATCAAAACTCTTGGTGGTGTTGCTGGTGCTGATCCCGTGCTTCGCGAATGGGCAGAAACCAACCACGTTCGAGGGCATGGACGCGTCGCAACTGCCGAAACCGGAATTCGACGTGGATCCTAACGGCGCAATCGGCACCAAGCAGTATCTCGAGTGGGTCAATCCTTACGTGCAGGCCTTCGACAAAATCACCTTTTTGCCGCTTTGGTCAGCTCCCATCTCGGCCGGAGATATTTGGCTGAAAAACGGTATTCAGAACTGCAACATTGCGGGCGATGGGGTGGTCCTCTTCGATCGTTTGGCTTCGCGCTGGGTAATCGGCGGGCACAACTCAATCAGCATCGCCGGCCCGTACTATTACTGCATCGCGGTCTCGAACACGGACGACCTGAGTTCTCCGACGCTGGCGTGGTACACGTATCAATTTCTGCTCAATACCGGAGTGAATTCGCAGAATAATCCGTATTTTCCCGACTGGCCAAAAATCGCCACCTGGGCGGACGCGTATTACTTGAGCTTCGATCTGCTGGATCCCAACAAGAAATACATGGATATCGGTATCGAAGCTTGCGCCATGGACCGGACGAACATTCTGAACCATGCCACGGCCAATCCGATGCAGTGCTTTAGCGATCCGAATCCGATTCCGCTGAATGGAACTCCGTATCTCCGTCACAGTTTGATTCCAGCCGATGTCGAAGGGACGACTGCTCCGCCCGTGGGCCGGAATGAGTTTTTTGTCTCCATTCAAAATCCTCGGCTGGACGGAAAAACTACGACCTCGACCGCGCTCAACCTGTGGGCGTTTCACGTCGATTGGGCGATTCCTAAGAACTCAACCTTCACGAACTCGCCGCTCACGGTCAAGAGCTTCACACCCGGTTGCTACACTCCGGCGAAGCCAACGACCACCGTCTGCGTGCCCGAACCCGCGCTTAACACGCACGGCCACCACTACATCATCGATTCGGTTGGAGACCGGCTCATGCCGCGGCTCTCGTACCGGAATTTCGGCACCTACGAGTCGCTCCTGACCAGCCACACCGTTCGAGTCGGCGCAGCCCTAAACTTGCAGACGGCCGTCCGTTGGTATGAACTTCGAGCCACCGGTGGCGCCACTCCCGCCATTTATCGGAGCGGGAACGTGGACCCGGATATCAAGCTTTA
>Ga0207141_10119_pt1 | contig 24821 bp, 29 predicted proteins | sample Alteio_BWMinHeat_5_FD_153553 | JGI IMG/M metagenome (GOLD analysis project Ga0207141, IMG submission 153553) | Enriched cells from forest soil in Barre Woods Harvard Forest LTER site, Petersham, Massachusetts, United States -... | ecosystem: Environmental > Terrestrial > Soil > Temperate forest >... | reverse complement strand
GCGAGGTTAGCGGAAATGCTGTAGGTTTATCATTTTTTACTCTTGTGCATTTTGGATCGAGTACTCGCGGGCGCTTTCCTCTTCGATTTTGTCTGATTGTATTCTACGGCGGCGCAGACGAGATTTTTTAGAGCACGCTCCTTAATCTTATCGCCCTCGAACAAATCGATGGCTCGCCATGCATTGCCTCGGAGGCCCGCGTTGAAGAGATTGTCCGGATCGGGGAGGCTCGCCCCGTGGGAAAAGGTCAGCTTCACCTTATCTTTGTAGGCGTTGCCGACCGCGATCATTCCAGCGCGACCACACCGGGCTTCCCATCCACTTCCATTCCTCGATGATCCCCGGGTCGGCCTCAAGGATGCTCTTGCGGATGCTGGCGAACGTTTTGCCACGCCAGTCTGTGAGTTCTGCGACCAGTTCGTCAGTTAATGCAGACGCAGATTCCAGCGGAACGGGCCTTTTCATGGACACCTCCAACTCTCGCACCTAATTTAGCTGCACTCAGTCTGGCCTGCAACCTCCGCAACTGAAAACCTCTTCTGGTTCGATAGCGCTAATCCGAGGCTTTACGGCGTGGCTTCTGTTTTTTCGAGATTGATCGAATGACCAGCTTGCCTCTGCCGTTCTCACGCAACGGCACTTTAGCCTGCGCGATAGCGGCGGCGATGAGTTCCTCAACTTCTGGACGCGTCGGCGTAGCTGGCGATTCGATCCTGATAAAACGATTTTGACTGCCGCTGCCCAGGAGCAACTTATGCGGATCGGGTAGCGTGGCTCCGTGATAGAACGACAGCCCAACTCCATTCGCGCCTGCAGCAATGGAGAGGATGCAATCGGATGGTCGCTCGGTCGAGCAGTACCCAATCACGAAAAAATTGTAATTGTCGTAAACCAGCTCATTGGCGGTCGGCAGACGCTTGCGCAATACTTTGCGAACTGAACGAATCAATACTGCGTTTTTCGAGTCAAATTTCTTGATAAAAGCCGCAAGTTGCTGCTCGCCTGTCGCTTCGGCTTGCAAAGCTATTCGTTTGGTGGTCTTCATGGATATGCATCTGCTTTCTTGAGCCAAGTTCAACGGTGTATATAGCGCCAGCGATCGCCTTCTACAGATGTTTCAGCTCCGGACGTTTTACGGACTAATCGGAAGCTGATCCATCCGCCCGGGTTTAGAGTGTATCCTGTCGGCTGTTTGACTGCTTCCTCCGCAACCCGTTGCAATGGGAACAGTTGAAGTGGTTTTCCACTCTGCCGGAGATTTGTTCGTATTCGAGTGTTACTGCGAAAGCGATGACTAAGAACCATGAATAACGAAGACGCAGTGAACCAGGTACTTGCTGACTATTACAAGGCGTTCAGTACACTAACTGTCCAGTCCATTCTGCGCTATTTTCACCAGCCAGCTCTTCTCATCGGACCGTCGGGAGTGATTGCCCTTCCGACCGCAGAGGCGATAGTTCCCATCTTCGGTCCGGTCATGGAAAGCCTTCGGCAACGGGAGTATCGCCGGAGTGAATTCAGCCTGCAACAGCTCCGGGTTCTCAGCTCCACATCGGCATTGGCGATGGGCATGGCCGTGCGATACAAGACGGATGGTCAAGAGATGGAGCGGGTGGGCCTTACCTACCTGCTGCATAAAGGGGATAGCGGTTGGAAGTTTGCCGTGATGGCGCTACACGATACGGACAAGGTCGCGCCGAGCAATTAGTCGTCGCAGCGGGCACTGCTGTCTGCGCATAGTGACTCAAATGCTGGAGGGACGATGCGTCACCGAATTCTGCACCTGATCTGCGTCGTAGTCCTTACGAACGCCGCCTATGCGCAGCAAAGCCATTGGGCCACAGCCGACGACAAAACCGCGAAGTTCATGATCGACATGGAACGCAAGTGGGCCGAAAGCGTTTGCACGAATAACGGAGTCGTCTCTGAGTTGTTGGCGGACGATTTCCAGGGCACCAGCACTGGTGGCGAGCGCTACAACAAGGCAGATGAGCTCCGCGATGAAAAAGGTCCACACTCGGCGCACGGCTGCGCACTCGACGATGCCAAAGTGCGTTTCTTCGGCGAAGACGTGGCGATCATCTACGGCAGCGAGCACGCCATCGGTAAAGATAAAACGAATCCGGGCGCGAAGCAGTGCCAGGTCTGGACCGATACCTGGCTGGAGCGCAACGGTAAGTGGCAGATCGCTGCCGCACAGGACAACAAGGTCGATTGCAAGTAGGCAGAGAATGCTCCACGCGAAAGTAGAAGTGTGGCTAGCCCACCCTTGCGACGTAAAGCCGGCCAGCCCCGGTATCAGTTACAGCTTCGAGCCGCCATCGACGGGAATACTGGCACCGGTAATCCAACGTGCCTTATCCGAAGCCAAGAACGCGACTACATCCGCTACGTCCTCCGGCTTGCCGATTCGCTTTAGTGCTTGCATTCCAAGAGCGGCCTCGCGGCCTGCTTCAGTCTTCGTAAAATTCGACATATCCGTATCGATCACACCGGGTGCGACTGCATTGACGCGAATACCTTGCGGCCCAAGAATGGCAGCCCAGTTCTTGACCAAAGTCTCTAATGCTCCTTTGGTCGAGGCGTAAGCAAGCAGAGAGGGGTTTTCCACGCCGGGCTTGCCAACCACGGCGTGGGACCCGAGCGAAGAAATCACGATGATGTTCGAGCCTTCACCCAGAATGGGCAGCAGTTGCTGCACCAGGAAGAACGGACTTCGGACGTTTGTCGCAAAGAGGTTGTCGAAATCCTCTACCGTAAAATCCGCGAGGCGTGCCGCCTTACTGATTCCCGCGTTGAGCACAAGCACATCCAATCGATCACCGACGATGGAGCGCACCTGTTTGGCTAGCAGCGCAGCGCCGTTTGGAGTTCCTAGATCCGCCGAGATTGCATTTGCGAGCCCGCCTTCCGTCTGGATCTCGGAGACCAGAGATTCCGCCTCTCGCACGGAGCGGCCGTAGTGAACCAGGACGTGCGTACTGGCCCTGGCAAGCGCCGCTGCCGTCGCGCGGCCAATTCCTCTTGATGCGCCCGTCACAAGCGCCGTTTTTTTGTGCTGAGCCATTCTCTCCTCCAAGCGCCGTTACTCGCGAGAAGTCTCATACGGATGCCGAGATTGAATCAACCCGCGAGCACCCCTCCATCCACCCGGACGCTGAGCCTAAGCGGCGCGAGTCTTCCCGTGATATGCGGGCGCAAAGACGTCCCGCACAAAGTCTTCAAACGAAGTCGGTGTGGTGTTCTCCCGCGAACGCGGCTCCCGCGCAGCGAGGACACCTGTATTGATTGCCTTGAACATCTCGATGTACACCGCGGCTTTCTTAGGCGGGATGCCCATTTGCTCTAACCCCTGCTGCACCTGGTCGTAAGGAAACTGCACGTAGCGCAGATCCGGTTTGCCAATGCCGCGCGCAATGATCGCGGTGGCTTCCGCCATCGACAGGTCGCGCTCGCCAAGCAGCTCGCGAGTTTGTTTGCCAGAAAAATCCAGGTCCAGGAGGCGCCGGGCGGCGTAGTTGCCAACATCGCCCGTCGCGGCCATGGGCAGCTTCAGGTCGGGTAGCAGTGCATGTCCGAAGATTCCCATCTCCTGAATCATGCTGATCGCCGTCAGATTGTTCTCCATGAAATATGCGGCGCGCAGGTGCAGAACGTTCAAATCGCCGATAGCGTTGAGTTTTTGCTCCGCAGAATGCAGCCCCGTGACTGGCCCGGTGCCTTCCGCGACATGAGCGCCGTAGCTGCTCAAGTACACCGCGTAACGCAGGCCGGACTCCGTCACGGCCTTCGCAATCGCATCGCTCTCTCGCTCTTGGTCTTCCCGGGAGGTAATCGGGGGCAACAGCAAGTATGCTGCGCGAGCGCCGGTGAAGGCTTTGGTGAGCCCAGCCGCGTCGCTCACGTCGCCCATGAACGCTTCCGCGCCTTGGCGCACAAAGCGCTGCAGTCGCCCCGCGTCGCGCCCCACGACGCGCACCTTCTTGCCCTTCGATAGCAAGGAATCGGCGATGATCGAGCCGGTGTTCCCGCTCGCTCCCAAAATCACATACATGGCATCCGTTGAAACCGCGACCTTGTCTTTGTCTTTAAGGCTGCTCACATTCGTTTCTCCTTTTTTTAAGTTCAACGATCCGCTCCGATTGCAACGTCGGTTGCCCGCGCTTATATGTGATGCCAAGAAGCACATAGTGATAACAAAAATCACTGGCTCCCTCGACGGATTTCCCCAACCACGTCGGCGAGGGTTATTCGATCGAGACTATTCTCGAAGCTGTGCTGCGCTTTTCTTAGGACCGACGACATACACCCCTTAATGTTGCGGCTAATCGGGCATCTCTTCTCTACAGGATAGTTATGAATCGCGAATGTCGGTGGTGCCGCGCTGGCCCGATAAATGTCCAAAAGCGTTACTTGTTCAGCGGAACGCGTAAGGGCGCTCGCGCCGTTCTTACCGCGCGTTGTGACGATCAGGCCAGCCTTGGACAGTTTCGAAAGCGATTTCCTCACGAAGGTGGGGTCTGCCTGCACGCTTTCAGCGAGGGTTGCCGAAGAGATTTCTTTCCCGTGAAAAAAACCAAGCGCCGCCATAATGTGCGCTGCAACCGTGAATTGAACGTTCATCGCGGGCATCAAATTTCCTAACAGCATATGTGATGTTGAACAGCACAATTCGGATACAAGCTTTTTTCAATCGACCGGGAGTGGTCGCGGCAAAATCGGTTTTTTCAGTGTCAAAGGCGCCTCTGCCCCAGTGGCCGTGAGCGTCTTCCCTGACGAACTGTATCCCAGCTCCCCCGGAGCTGGGCTGATGTTCTCGACCAGCATCTCTGTGCCGGCCTTATCGTAGAACGTCATAGTCATCCTACCCGTGTCGATAGTCCACTTCTCGAGTGCCGGCCCAGGTGCTCAAGGAATGTCTCGCGTTGACCGGTTTCGGCGACGGCAAGCACCTCGTGCACCACTGGGGAGACGACCCTGTGCGCCCTGCCCGAAATATTCCGAATGGCCGTCGGCCAAGTAGGAATCGCACCGTTCGACGCCGAGCGCCTTAAGTGCCCGCACATGCTCCGGGAACGTCCTCGCGCTACCGAGTCGGTCGTGGAGGTCGTCAATTTGTTCGATCGTAAACATGGATTTGCTCGATGGCAAACATGGCTGATGCGGCCTTCGCGCTAGACCCTTAGCGAGCCGCGGAACGCTCTCGCGGCATAGTAAGATTCCGCGCCGTTGTGATAGACGAAAACGGTGTCGAAGCGGCGATCACAGAACAGGGCGCCGCCGAGTTTTCTGATAGCAGCAGGTGTTTTCACCCAGCTCGAGGTTTTCGCATCGAACTCTCCAAGTTCCTGCAGCTCGCGATATTGTTCTTCCGTTAAGAGCTCAATGCCCATGGCAGCCGCCAGATCCATCGCGCTGCCTTTTGGCTTATTTTCTTTCCTTGACTCCAGCGCTTCACGGTCGTAGCAAAGACTTCTGCGGCCTTTAGGACTTTCCGGTGAACAATCATAAAAAATGTATTCGCCCGTCTTTTTATCATGACCAACAGCGTCCGGTTCACCGCCAGTTCTTTCCATTTCGTTGATTGACCACAGTTTTTCAGGATTAGCTTCCAGCTTTCCTTGTACGTTAGCCCATTCAAGACCTTCGTGGCGGTTCATGTTTCTTTCGAAACGGGCTTTCAATGCTCTGAGTACTTCTTCACGTTGTTCTCGTGGCAACTCCTTTTTATTCCGCTTAAGTGGTTGGTGCATTGTCTTGCGATCCCTTCATTCACGGTTTTTGAGCCGCCTGAGGCGGCCCCGATTTCTTGCAATCAGTGCATTTCGATACCGAATTGCTTTGCGTACTCTGCGTTCAGCCGCTGCCAGCCGGGGAACTTCGTGGCCTCGGGGCCAGCGATGCGGCCGATGGGCGCTCCGCTGAGAAGGTGATCCAGAACATCGAAACAAATATGCCACCCGGCAGCACCCATTGCGATGAAGCGGTGACCGATGTTGGTCCACAGCGTCAGGCGCGTACCGCCAGCAAAGGCTTCGAGTTCCCATCGCATATCGAAGCTACCCCAGTTGTACTCAAGCACCTCGGGAGCGTCGGCTCGCGTCACTTTTGCTTCGGTAACACGGAGCGTGGGCGCTCCCACGGTGGTGAGCTTCACCGTGGTTCCAATCGTACCCAGGCTGCCATCGGCGTCGAAGGGAGCCCACTCGCGCAGATGCGCCGGGTCGGTTATCGCCTCCCAGACTTTTTCCGGCGAGTGGTGCAGTTCTCTGACGAGAATGAGCGTCCATGTCTCTTCACCGTTTTGTCCCCGGTCCTTTCGTATCCGCGCGATGTCGGCTGGACCCGGTGTGTATTGCTCGCGTTCGATCATCTTTGTTTCCTTAAACAGCCGTCCTTACCAGCGTGCCAGCTGGGTGAGCTGAATGAGGTTGCCGCAGGTGTCGTTCAGCATCGCGATGGTTGAGCCGGTCACGTCGGTGGGCGGCATGGTGAACTCGGCGCCGCGGGCTTTGATCCGCTCGTAGTCGGCCTTGACGTCGTCGGTGAAAAACATGGCCACGGGCTGGCGCTGTTTAAGAATCGCCTCCTGATAAGCTTTGGCTGCGGGGTTGTTGTTGAGCGCCAGCTGCAGCTCTGTGCCGTCGGGCTCGTCGGGCGAGGCCACGGTCAGCCAGCGAAATGGACCCTGAGTGAAATCGGCCTTCTTGGCAAAGCCCAGTACCTCCGTATAGAAGCGCAGGGCCTTGTCCTGGTTGTCCACGTATACGCTGGTCAGTTTGATTTTCATTTCGTTTCTCCTTATCACGTTTGCGGTTTCGGCCGCGTCGTCTTCTATTTTGTCTTCCGTTTCTTTGGTGGTTTCTGATCCGTGCGGTCGCGATCCTTGCGCTCTTGATTCATGCGGTCGAGGTGGCGTTCGAGAGCATCCACGTGAGCAGACCAGAACCGGCGGAACTGAGCCAGCCAGGCATCCATCTCTTGAAGTGGTTCAGGCTTCAGCCGGTAGAGACGGCGCTGGGCGTCCACCGTGGATTCAACGAAACCTGCATCGCGCAGCACGCGGAGGTGCTTTGACACGGCCGGCTGCGTCATACGAAGCTGGCGCTCGATCTCTCCCACGGACTGTTGTGACGAGACCAGGAGGCTCAATATCGCGCGCCGGTTCGGCTCGGCAATGATTTCGAATACAGATACCACCCTCTGTATATACTCTACAGAGCATATACCTGTCAAGGTATATAGAAGGAAAGCGAGGCAACACGTGCCTGCCATTTTCACTGTCTTTTCCAGCGCAGTCGAGAAACTTGCATTTCCTGCTCGCGCCGGCTCAACACCAGGTTCCTCGACTTCGCTCGGAATGGCAGTGAATGGAGAGCAGCAGGCGAGGGCGCCCGCGCAAACGTTTAGCTCAACCACGCTTCCGTTTTGCCGGGACGAGTTGATCGTAGCGGAAACAGCCCATCAGGTGATCGTTCACCATACCTGTAGCCTGCATGAAGGCGTAGCAAATCGTGGTGCCGACGAATGAGAATCCGCGCTTCTTCAGGTCTTTGCTCATGGCGTCGGATTCCGGGGTGCGGGCTGGGACTTCGCTCACGGAGCGTCTGGAGTTCACGAGTGGCGATCCGCCGGTGAATTGCCAGATGTACGCGTCGAAGGATCCAAACTCGTCTTGCACTTTGAGGAATGCTTTTGCGTTTCGGATGGCGGAGGCTATCTTCAGGCGATTGCGGATTATGCCAGCGTTGTTCATCAGGCTTTGGACTTTTCGGCGGTCGTAGCGGGCAATCTTTTTCGGATCGAAGTGGTCGAAGGCGGTGCGGTAGTTTCCGCGCTTTTTTAGGATCGTGTCCCAGCTTAGACCTGCTTGAGCTCCTTCGAGGATCAGGAATTCGAAGAGCTTTACGTCGTCGTGGGTGGGGAGGCCCCATTCTTCGTCGTGGTAGCGGATGGAGAGATCGTTGGTGGCCCAGGAGCAACGGATCGGAGTTGCGGGCTTCGGGTTCATCGTAATAGTCTAGCTGCGCACGACAGGGACGGGGTCAAAGACCGTCCCTGTACAAGCTTCCCAGCACAAGCATCTCTGCGCAGAGCACAGACGGGCGAGACGCCCGTCGCAACGTGATCTAAATACAGCCTACCTGAGCGACTTTGGGTCGGAGAGGTTCCTGGGGCTCTTTTTGTCTAAGAGCGAGACCAGTTCTTGCGCACTAGATGGGGTGCTTACTTTGTGTTCGCGAATGATTTCTTTCGCGGTCAACTTCCGGCCGTACAGCTTTTCGTTGGCGCTGCCATCCGAGCGAAGTGTGGATCCTTCGAGGGAGATTCCGGCGAACAATCCCTTGGTGCGGGAATAGGAGAGAATCTCGGCGTTCATTACCACATCGGTTGCGCCCTCGGCGGTGCGGCCTTTGGGTCCGGCTGCGGCAGATGCGTCACCGCCCAACTTTACCTTGCTGCTCAGCAGAGAGCGCGCTCCTTTAGGATTCATCACCAGCAAGACGAAGTCGGTGGCTTCTCCGCCTAGCTGGAAACCAATATTAATGCCTTCCAGGGCATACAGGGCGGGCGGACCCCAAGGGCCGGTATAGTGCTCTCCACTGCGGCAAATCATGACGCCGCGGCCAAAGCTCGCGCCGATCCCGATCGCGCCCTTCTTTACCGACGGCAAAACGATGATGCACTCGGCCTTGTTCAGCAGATCCTGAGGGATGTCGTCGGGGATGTTCAGAATCTCCTTTAAAACTTCTCCCGATTCTTTGACGCGCTCCTTTTCTTTCTCATTGCTAGCAAAAGCGGGCAGAACGAGGGCATAGACCAGCAACAGCGCCAGTAGGGTTTTCATCGAATCTCCTGTTTTCGTGGTCTGGCTATTTTATCCTGTAATGGCAAGCTGAGATGCCGAGTGAGAGATAACTAAGTCGGGCGAGTGGGAATCTTGCCTATGACCAAACGGGTGCTACTTTTGTAACTTGGCATTTGCTAAAGTGTCTCCTAAAGTCCTAGCAGTAAAAGCGGCATCTGGCGGGTGCTTCGGCCCGTGGCGTGCATCTAATAAGGCGTAAGCGAACGGGGCGCGGAGGATAAACGCCGTAAGTCGGGACGGGATGTGGAATGAAGTACATAGGGAAGTATTTTTTGCTCGGAGTGCTTGTGGCCGGAGTTGGGTTGCCGCTGCCGGCGCAGGTGACCTCTTTCGCGCCGGGCAGCGACGCAGTGGTCTCACTGCCTCCCTCCAGTCCTGATTCCGCCGAGTCCGACGAGTCTGTTCTAACCATCAAGACCCGGGTGAACGAAGTCAATGTGCTATTCATTGCGACCGACAAACATGGCAAGTTTGTGCGCAACCTGAACGAGAAAGACTTCGCGATCCTGGACGATCACAAGCCTCCGCAATCGATTTCGAATTTCCGCCGCGAGACAGACCTGCCCATCCAGCTTGGACTCTTGATCGATACCAGTGGATCGGTGCGTGGGCGCTTTGACTTCGAGCAGGATGCGGCAGTCACGTTTCTGCAGAACACCGTCCGCCCGAATTTTGACAAGGCGTTCGTAGTGGGCTTTAACGGGCACAGTCAGATGATGCAGGATTTCACGGACAATGCTGCATTGCTCTCTGCAGCTGTCCATCGCATGCACGATGGGGGAGGAACCGCGCTCTACGACGCCATCTATAAAGCCTGCCGCGACAATTTGATTAAGGATCACGAAGACCGTCCTTCGCGACGCGCTATCGTCGTGGTCAGTGATGGCGAGGACAATCAGAGCGAGTTCAGCGAAGCCCAGGCGATTGAAATGGCGCAACGCGCGGAAGTCATCATTTATGCGATTTCCACCGATGACAGCGGACTGATTCTGCGTGGCGACAAGGTTCTGCAGCGCATCGCCGACGCCAGCGGTGGCCGCGCTTTTTTCCCCTACAAGATGAAGGACATCAAGAACTCGTTTTCGGCCATTGAAGACGAGCTGCGCAGCCAATACATCGTTTCCTATCACCCCGCCGACTTCGAAGCGGACGGGCGCTATCGCCCGATTGAGATCACGGCCCTGAAAAAGGATCTTCAGGTGCGCTCGCGCAGGGGCTACTACGCTCCACGGCGATAGCCTAACCCCCAGCCTGAGCAGGGGTTTCGCTTCTGATTGCTTGGCCAGACCGGTCTAAGCAGCCATGGACTGATGGTGTTTTTTTCTCAGTTCATAGGTGGCCGGACGGTGCTACAATTTGTGAGGGCAAGAGCGGATTTTTTTTGTGAATTTCCGCAAGGCCAGATGCTGCGGACGTTCTTATGTCAGGTGGACCATTGAAGGCCAAGTTTCTCTTCGTCGTGAGTTTGTCTTGTTTGCTGCTGGTGGGGCCTTGTTATGGCAAGCGACGCCACGCCTCGACTAGCCAGGCGACGCCACAAGACCAGCCTGAGCCTGCACCTGTGCTTCCTCCGCCGACTCTGGCTCAGCAGCCAGCTTCTGCTCCCCAAGTTTCTTTCCAAGGCGGCCAACTGACGATTTCGGCTCAGAATTCGACCTTGGGTGACATTTTGAAGGCGGTTCGGACGCAGACGGGTGCGACGATCGACCTTCCGGGGAATGCTTCTGAACGAGTGGTCGGGCATTTTGGTCCTGCTCCGGCTCGCGATGTGCTTACGGCTCTGCTCAACGGATCACACTTCAACTACGTACTTCTAGGCTCGCCAACCGATCCCGGAGCGCTGGATCGCGTGATTCTGATGGCCAAGTCCGGAGGTCCAGCCGATAGTGGTCCTCCGCCAACCGAGCAGGCGAGCGCCTACAACCAAAGTGTCTATGCCCATCCCATGGCCGCCCCGATGGCGCCGGCCCCAGGAGGGAACACAGTTGTCGTCGAAGGTCAGGACGCCGAAGACCAGTCAGCCGATGATACTACCGACGCAAGTGATGACACACAGGCTGACGATCAAACCGACCAGGCTGACCAAACGGATGATCAGGCGGCCACCGACGACCAACAGCAGCAGCAAGATGGACAACAGAACGTCAAGACTCCCGAGCAACTTCTTCAGGAACTGCAGCAACGGCAGCAGCAGTTGCAGCAGGGAGTACAGCCTGGAGTGCCGCCCGGAATGCGACCGTTTCCGAATGGACTGCCAGGCCAGCCAGGCGCCGATGGAACGAACACTCCGCCACACTAGCCACACCCAGCGGCTCCTTCAGGGGAGTTCTCACAAACTATTTAGGAGTAAGGCTTAAGTCGAGACGCCAGTGTGTGCTAGCTTCCGCTGGCGTGGGCTGCACGAGCTTGACTGGGGGCGATCGCAGGTTTTTCCGTCGGGCGCTGGCGTGACTGCTTAGCAAAAGCATGAAGGATTCCAAGGACTGAACCGTAGGCGGATAGAATTCCAATTGCCAACACCGTCACCACGGTGAAGCACAGGATGCCAACGCTAGAAAGACTGCCCAAGGTTTCCAACCCTCTTACGAATTGCCGCTTTCTGTTGATTTCGCCGCGCTCTCTGAATCTACCTGCGTTGACGCTTGCCACTGTTAGCAAATAAGATACGTAAGTAGAGCTGCGCACTTCCACTTTCCAACATCTCTGGGGACCCGTCCAATTACGAAAGGGAACTGAGGGGTATTACTTTCGCGGTTTATGGCCATTACCAAGATCTCGGTGCGCGGGGCGCGCCAGCATAACCTCAAGAACATCGATGTCGAGATTCCCCGCAATAGCCTGACGGTCATCACCGGCCTGAGCGGGTCGGGCAAATCCTCGCTGGCGTTTGACACCATCTATGCCGAGGGCCAACGTCGTTATGTGGAGACGCTCTCGGCCTACGCCCGCCAGTTTCTGGATCAGATGGAACGGCCCGATGTGGATGCCATTGACGGGCTAAGTCCAGCGATCTCCATTGAGCAAAAAACCACCAGCCGGAGTCCGCGCTCGACTGTGGGAACGATCACCGAAATCTACGATTATCTTCGACTTTTATTCTCTTCAGTCGGAGTACCGCATTGCCCGAAGTGCGGGCAAGCGATCAGTCGTCAAACGGCTGACCAGATCGTGCAACGCGTGATGGCGCTGACCCCGGAAGACCGCGTCATGGTTTTGGCGCCCATCGTGCGCGGGCGAAAAGGTGAGTTCAAGAAAGAGATGGAGAAGCTGGTACAGCACGGTTTCACGCGAGCCAGGGTGGACGGTGAACTGGTGAGTCTCGACGATGATCTGGCGCTGGACAAGCGGAAGAATCACACCATTGAAGTGGTCATCGATCGGCTGCTGGTGAAGCCAGGGATCGAGCACCGGCTTGAACTTTCCGTTGGGCTCGCGATGAAGCTGGCAGGAGGTCTGGTGCAGGTGGCCGTGGTGGGCGGCGAGGAGCAACTGTACTCAGAGCGATTAGCGTGCCCGGATTGCGGCATCAGCGTGCCCCAACTAGAGCCACGGTCGTTCTCCTTCAACAGCACTTACGGTGCTTGCCCAGAATGCCACGGACTGGGCAGCCGCTACGATTTTGATCCTGCGAAGGTGGTTGTCGACTGGTCGAAGCCATTACTCGATGGAGGGCTGGGGCCGGGATCGGCGTCGCAGGGCTTGATTCACATGCTCCAGATCGCAGCCACCGCGCATGGCTTGGATCTGAGCACGCCTTTCGAAACGTTTCCGGAGAAGGTGCAAAACCTGCTCTTGTTCGGGGAAGCCGGCAAAGCAGGCAAGACAGGGTTCCGCGGAATTCTGTCCTACCTCAAGCGCGTGTTAGAGGAATCCAACTCTCAGGGCTACCGCGATTTCTTGCTGGATTACATGTCAGCTACGGGATGCCCAGCCTGTCACGGGCAGCGCCTGCGCCCCGAGAGCCTGGCGGTTAAAGTGAACGGTATGTCGATCGCGGACTTTACCGAGTTGCCGGTTTCTCATTCGCTCGAGCTGGCAAGAAAGATCCAGCTTAAGGGACGCGAAGCCGCGATTGCCGGCCGCGTCATGCACGAGATCGTGGAACGGTTACAGTTTCTGCACGCCGTGGGTCTCGGCTATATCTCCCTGGACCGCTCGGCGGCCACGCTGTCGGGAGGCGAGGGACAACGCATCCGCCTGGCTACGCAGATCGGATCAAAACTGCGAGGCGTGCTGTACGTGCTCGACGAACCTTCGATCGGCCTGCACCACCGGGACAACGCGCGCCTGCTGAAGGCGCTTGAAGAGTTGCGCGATCTGGGCAATACGGTGCTGGTTGTTGAGCACGATGAGGAGACCATCCGCCGAGCCGACTACGTAATCGATCTCGGCCCCGGAGCAGGGCGGCACGGAGGCGAACTGGTGGCCCATGGTACTCCGCAAGAAATTATGGAAGTGCCGGGGTCGCTCACCGGAGCTTATATCTCGGGCAGAGCGCAGATCGAGATGCTGCCGGAGCGACGGTCGACGAACGGCACGGGCATTACCATTCTGGGCGCTCGCGAAAACAACTTGAAGAACATTGATGTAACGTTTCCGTCGGGGGTAATGACGGTGGTCACTGGAGTCTCGGGCTCCGGCAAGTCCACCTTGGTGAATGACATTCTTTATCGCTCGTTGGCGAAGGCTCTTTATCGTTCGCGCGAAGAAGCCGGGGCGCATAGATCGATCTCCGGCGCGGAGAACATCGACAAGGTTATTCGTATCGATCAGTCGCCGATCGGGCGGACTCCGCGCTCGAATCCCGCGACTTATACCGGAGTCTTCGCCCAGATTCGCGATCTCTATGCCATGCTGCCGGAATCACGGGAACGAGGCTACAAGCCGGGAAGATTTTCATTCAACGTGAGTGGCGGACGTTGCGAAGCCTGCCAGGGCGAGGGCCAGCGGCGTATTGAAATGAGTTTTCTGCCCGACGTTTATGTGCTTTGCGAACTCTGCGGCGGCCGGCGCTACAACCACGAAACCCTCGCAGTAAAGTACAAGGGATACTCCATCGCGGATCTGCTCGAAATGCCGGCATCGGATGCTCTGCCGATTCTCGAAAACATCCCGCAGGTACGGCAGAAACTGCAAACCCTGGTCGATGTCGGTCTGGGATACATTCATCTCGGTCAATCAGCCGTAACACTTTCCGGCGGCGAAGCGCAACGCATCAAACTGGCGCGCGAGTTGAGCAAACGGCAAACCGGAAAAACTTTATACCTGCTGGATGAGCCTACGACCGGCTTGCACTTCGACGACGTCAAGAAGTTGCTGGACGTGCTCCATCGCCTCACCGACCTCGGAAACATGGTGGTCATTATCGAGCATAATCTGGATGTGATCCGCAACGCTGACTGGATCATCGATCTCGGTCCCGAGGGCGGAGAAGAGGGTGGACGGATCGTCGCTCAGGGTACGCCGGAGCAAGTCGCCCGAAATAAGAAATCATATACGGGACAGGCGCTGGCGGAATATTTTAACGGGAAATCAAGAAAGACTTCCACCGCGGAGTTGCTGGCTTGAGCGGGCGGCATCGGTTTTATTTTTCGTGTAAATTCAAAATGTCCCTGCGGTAATCTGAAAGCGCGTGTCCTCACCCTCCAATCCGTGGTCCGATCCTGATCTGCTTCCGGTCCCCAAAGAACCGGCGCCTGTGATCGATATTTCTTCCGAGAACCCAGTGTGGAGCGGGTTGGACGTGCTGCAAATTTTGTTTTTGACCATTGCCTCGGTCGCAATCTTTCTGCCGGTAGTTGCGTTCGCCGCGCAGCGCTTGCTATATCCGAAGGTTGCATTCGTCCAGGTCGTTACTTATCCGGTCGTGTCGGTGCTGGGTCAAGGCTTCGCCTATCTATTAATCCTGGCCTTCATGATTTCGATCATAAGGCGTGTGCCCGGCCAGCATTTCCTGCAGGCGATCCGGTGGAATTGGCCGCAAAATTGGTCAGCTTTTCTGCTGGCAGGCGTGGCGCTCTCCTTTGCCTTGCAAGGGATCGCACATTTCCTGCCGATGCCGAAAGAACTGCCAATGGACCGTTTCTTCCGCACGCCGAGTGAAGCGTGGGCGCTCTCGCTGTTCGGCATTACCTTTGCACCCTTGCTCGAAGAACTGTTTTTTCGCGGATTCCTCTATCCCGTACTGGTTCGCTGGCTCGGTGTCGCAATAGCCGTCCTGACGACGGCAGCCGGCTTCAGCCTCATTCACGCTCCACAACTGGGACGCGCCTGGGGCCCGGTGCTGGTGATATTCGTGGTCGGGCTGGCGCTGACAATTACTCGAGCTGTGACGAAGTCGGTCGCAGCCGGTGTGCTCATGCACATGGCATATAACGCTACGCTTTCGGTCTTGCTCTTTGTGGGGACCGATGGATTCCGGCACCTGGAGCGGCTGAATCAATGAGGCAGGCTTCAGGGTCTAGGTTTTTGGCCTCAGGTTTTGTTACGCACAACTGCCATAGTACCTGACGCCTGACGCCCGAAGCCTGAAGCCCGAGGCCTGAAGCCTGATGCCGCCTCATGCTATCTTAGATTTTCCATGTCTTCTGCCCGTCAGGAACTGTTACGTCTGTTGGCAACCAAGTCTTTTCGCCTGGGAGAATTTAAGCTCTCATCGGGCGGCACCAGTGACTATTACGTGGATTGCCGCACCACAACTTTGGACGCACGCGGGTCGCAACTCACCGGCCAGGTCTTTCTGGAAGAAATTCGGCAGCGCGGATGGCGCCCGCAGGCCATCGGGGGATTGACCATGGGCGCCGATCCGGTGGTCGTGGCGGTAGCTGTTACGAGCGGCGAGATTCACGGCTTCCTCATCCGCAAAACTGAGAAGCAGCATGGCACCGGGCAGCGGATCGAGGGCTTTCGAGAAAAAGGCGCGCGTGCCGTGATCGTGGACGATGTTTGCACGACAGGCGCTTCCACGATTCAAGCGATCGAGACGGCGCGTGAGTTTGGATTTGAGATTGCCGGTGTAATGTGCCTCGTAGAGCGCGAAGAAGCAAAGGGGCGTCCGAACGTGGAGAAGGCTGCCGCCCCCGCTCCGTTTGTTTCGATATTCACGGCAACGGACGTGCGCAAAGAACATTTGGAGCACAAAGATGACACATCCCCGATTTTCGTGGTCGCTGCCAGTTGCGAGTTATGTGGAAGGCCCGCGGTGACGAACATGCCGCGAAACCGCTGCGAAGTACACAAAACGTGATGAAAAACGTTAATCGGAAGATGCCAACGACCAACGACGAAAGACCAAAGACTAACAAATGATTCAAACTCTCGAATGGACTGACAAAGGCGTACGCTTCATCGATCAGACGAAGCTTCCCACCGAAGAAACCTACCTTACCTGCAAGAACTACGAACAGGTTGCCGACGCCATCCGCAATATGGTGGTGCGCGGCGCCCCAGCTATTGGTGTGGCGGCCGCGATGGGCATTGCCCTGGGCATGCAGAACTCGAAAGCCGAAACCGGAGGCGATCTGAAACGGGATTTCGACCAGATCTGCGAAGTAATCGGCAAGACTCGCCCAACCGCGGTCAATCTTTTCTGGGCCATCCGACGCATGCGCGACAAATTCGAATTGCTCCGAGTGCGCCCGCTACCGCAGATCAAGCAAGCCTTGGTCGAGGAAGCGCAACGCATGCACGCCGAAGATATCGCCGCCAATATGGCTATGGGACGCTATGGTGCGACTCTGATGCCCGCGAGTGGCGGGGTCCTGACTCACTGCAATGCCGGAGCCCTCGCGACTTGCGGCTATGGCACGGCGTTGGGCGTGATCCGCGCAGCGGTTGAACAGGGTAAGAAGATCAACGTCTACGCCGATGAGACTCGTCCATTTCTGCAGGGTTCGCGCCTGACCGCATGGGAACTAATGAAAGATGGCATCCCTACAACTGTAATCTCCGACAATATGGCCGGCTCGATTATGAAGCAGGGCAAGATCGGAGCGATTGTGGTAGGCGCCGATCGCATCGCAGCCAATGGCGACGTGGCCAATAAAATTGGGACATATACCGTGGCCGTGCTGGCGAAGGAGCACGACATCCCCTTTTATGTAGCCGCGCCTTTGTCGACCATTGACTTCGAGGCGTCAGACGGCAGCAAGATTCCCATCGAACAACGCAACGAAAGAGAAGTCACCCACATCGCCGGTAAGCAGATGACACCCGACGGAGTGCAGGTGGAAAATCCCGCATTCGACGTAACCCCGGCGAAGTATGTGACTGCGATTGTCACCGAGCGTGGGATTGCACGCGCACCATATGAAGCGTCGCTCGGGAAGTTCGCTGGGGTCGAACGCGCGGCGACGAGTAGCTGATCAGCACCAAGCCAAGAAGTCGCATTGCACGACTGATTGCTGGGTGCTAATTGCTTTCTTCATGCACTTTATTACTCAATCACAACTTTCATTCGAGAGTGGCGGCAAGGACATTCGTTTGGATTGCTTTCTGCCTGATGCGAACGGACAGCGCTTTCCGGCCGTAATTGGGCTGCACGGTTCTGGAGGAGGACATGCGTCGATGGCCGACCCTGCAAGCCTTCTGGCCGAGCAGGGCTTCGCAGTTTACGTGCTCCATTATTTCGATCGCACCGGCACAACCGAGATCGATGGCCTACAAACCATCTTCCGACACTTCCCATCCTGGATGAAAACCTTGTGGGACGCCGTCAGCTTCGTAGCTCGCCAACCCCAGATCGATCCCAGGCGTATCGGTTTGTTGGGATTCTCTCTGGGAGCATATCTCGCTCTGTCCGCTGCTGCTATCGATGCTCGCATCCAGGCCGTGGTGGAGTTCTTCGGTGGTATGCCGAAAGAGATGAAGCTGTTTACCCGGCGTCTCTGCCCGGTGCTGATTCTCCACGGTGAGCAGGACAAGACCGTCCCAGTCGAGGAAGCCTACCACTTGCAGCAAATCCTCGAGAAGAAACAGATTGCCTACGAGATGCAGATTTACCCCGGAGTTGGTCACGGCTTTAGCGGAGAAGTATGGCGCGATGCTGGTTTGAGGACCCTAGCATTCCTACAGAAACACTTGGCTGATGGCATCGCCGCTGAAACGGAAGCATGAGTTTCCTGAAACTTTTCGGCGGGAATCTTCGTAAATTACACTAGACGACAAGGAGAGCCTGTCATGTTCACTTTCCTCCTCTGGTGCCTGCTGTTCGTGTTGTGCTGGCCTCTCGCCCTGTTCGCGCTGGTACTCTACCCGTTCGTGTGGCTGCTACTTCTACCGTTCCGGATAATCGGAATTGCCGTGCACGGAGTGTTGGAACTTGTATGGGCGGCGGTGATGCTGCCAGCAAGACTCTTGAGCGCCCCATTCCGGCTGCGAGTGTAGGCGCGGGCGCCCTTGCGGGGCTTGCCAGCGAAGAATTTCGACTTACTCGACACCCTTCGCCGGGATTGCCAGCCCCAATTCCTTCATCACCATTTGCAAGTCTTTCCACGTTTCTTTCTTCTGGCGAGGATCGCGCAGCAGAAATGCGGGATGATAAGTGACTGCGAGCTTGGTGCCGCGGAAATCAAACCAGCGCCCGCGAAACTCGGACATCGGCGCATTGATGGCCAAGAGGGTCTTCGACGCAACTGCGCCCAGCGCCACGATCGCTTTCGGTTTGATGGCCGCGATCTGCCGCATCAGAAATGGAGAGCAGGTCTCACACTCATCACGCTCAGGTGTGCGGTTTCCTGGCGGACGGCACTTGATGATGTTCGCAATGTAAACATCTTCCCGCCGCAAGCCCATGGCCTTGATCATGTTGTTGAGTAACTGTCCGGCGCGACCAACGAACGGCTCACCTTGCTGGTCTTCATCCGCGCCCGGAGCCTCGCCGATAAACATGAGCTCAGCTTTCGGGTTGCCCACCCCGAAGACGATCTGCTTGCGTCCCTGTTTGCTCAGGCGGCAGCGCGTACAGTCACCGATGTCCTCGCGAATCAGCCGCAGTGCCTGTGTGGGATCGGTCACGGCTGATTCAGCTCTCGCGTTGGCCACTTCCAACCGGTCTGTTTCCGGTACAACTGTCGCGGTCTTTGCCCTGGGTGTCATTTCCTCTCGCTCTTCTGGCTGGATTACTGCATCTTGCATGGCGCTGAGGCAGGCTTCGGCGGGCTCGCGACGATAAAAATCGTAAATGCCCAACTCGTTGTAGTAGCGGACACGTTCGGCCAAAGCGCGCTTGAGTTGCGGATCGAGCACGCCAGCCATTCGCTATTTTCCAATCTTTAATGGAGTATGTTGCGGATTCCGCAGCCGTACCACCTGATCGAGGACGCGCTGCGCGACTTCCCACTTCGTGGTCTCCGGGACTTCCACAACTTCGTGCTGAGTAATTATGGTGACCGCATTGCGATCGGAGTCGAATCCCACGCCCTCGCGCGAAACATCATTCACAACGATGGCATCGAGCGACTTCGCGGCCAGCTTCTTGCGCGCGTTTTCCAGCGCGTTCTGAGTCTCAGCGGCAAAGCCAACAATCAGTTGGGATTGTTTGTGGCGAGCGATCTCGCTCAGGATGTCCACTGTAGGCTCAAGGTCGAGCGTCATGGGTCCGCTACGCTTGATCTTCTGCGAGGCTGAAGACTTCGGGCGATAGTCTGAGACGGCTGCCGTCTTTATCACGATCGTCGCCTGCGGCAGGAGTTTCAAAACCGCCTGCCGCATCTCTTCGGCAGACTCTACCCGCGTGACCTCGGCTGCGCCCGGCGGATTCAATGCGGTCGGTCCGCTCACCAGCAACACGCGCGCTCCACGGCGAAGGGCAGCCTCGGCAAGTGCATATCCCATCCTCCCACTGGATCGGTTGGTGAGATATCGTACCGGGTCAATTTTCTCGCGTGTAGGTCCAGCTGTAACCAGAACAGTTTCGCCCGCCAATTCCTGCGAAGCTCCGACCGCCTCCAACGTAGCGCCGACTATCGCGTCGTTCTCCGCCAACCGTCCAGGCCCGGTCATGCCACAGGCTAGATATCCGCTGCCTGGCTCGACGATCCGCACACCGCGCTTTTTCAGAGTCTCAACGTTCGCCTGTGTAGCCGGATGGTCCCACATGTTGACGTTCATCGCGGGCGCGACTACCACCGGGGCCGTGGTTGCAAGATAGAGGGTGCTGAGAAAATCGCTGGCGATGCCTTGCGCGAATTTGGCCAGGACGTCCGCGGTAGCTGGCACAACCAATAGCGCATCGATAGATTGCGCTACGGCGATATGCTCAACCGCGGAATCAATATTCGGATGCTCGCTCGCGCCCGCACCAAACATGTCGGTAATAACTTTCTCGCCGGAGAGTGCCGCAAAGGTGAGAGGCCGGATAAACTCCTGGGCGGCGTGGGTCATGACGACCTGTACCCGAATGCCACGATCCTGCAGCAGGCGGGTAATTTCCGCCGCCTTGTAGGCCGCAATCCCGCCACTGACGCCGAGAGCGATTTTCATAATTGCCGATTGTCAATTTCCAATTGCCAATCGTTCCGTATCGGAGTTTGCTTAATCGGCAGTTGGCAATCGCAAATTGGGAATTTCTACTCTTGTCCCAGCGCCTTGTCGAGCATTTCGCTGACCACATCGACTGCCGACTTCGGCGTCTCCGGGATCACCCACTTTACCTTGCCTGCCTTGATTTCATCCTGCGCGATTCGGCAGGGTTTGCGCGAGTGAGTTTCGATCACTGGGGGCGCACCGCCTTGCAACTGACGCGCGCGTCGAGCGGCTACCAGGATGTATCGATAGTTGCTGTCGAACCCTTCGATCAACTTCATAGTGTTCTCCCCTGTCACTAGCGTCCGCCCGAAGTCGCTGCGGTTGCAAACGAGGCTATGATCGGCTGCAGGCGTTGCCGGATGTTGCTCAAGCGGCAACCTTCGGCTTTGGCCAGCGTCTCTGCATCGTCAGCGGATCCTTGAACTCCCGAGCGCTTCAGCCGTTCCGCAAGCAGAATCGCCGTCAGCGCTTCGGTGGATTCATCCAGACGGTCGTTAACCAGAATATAGTCGTATTTCCCGTAATTCTCAATCTCACGACTGGCCGTGACCAACCGGCGCTGAATGACCTCTTCCGCATCCAGGCTGCGTTTTCGCAGGCGCGCCTCCAAAATCTTGCGATCCGGCGGCATTATGAAAATACTTACTGCCTGGGGAAGCTTGTGCTTGATCTGCTCCGCACCTTGCACATCAATGTCGAGCAACAAATCATGCCCGTGCTCTTCCGCCTGTCGCAAAACGCGCCTCGCCGTACCGTAGCAATGGCCAAACACATCGGCATACTCCAGGAATTCATCTTTCTGCACCATCTCCTCGAACTCGGAACGGGGTACAAAGAAATATTCGCGCCCATTCTGCTCCGTCCCGCGCGGCGACCGAGTAGTGTAAGAAATCGAAAAGTCCAGTCCTGGAACGATCTCCCGAGCTTTATCCACGAGCGTGGATTTGCCCGAACCGGAAGGTGCCGAGATAATGTAGACCGTGGTCATTCGAGGTTCTGCACCTGTTCCCGCGCCTTTTCGATATCGGCTTTCATGGATAGCCCCAGTTCGGTAATTTTCATCGCCTCTCCGGCCAGGCCGGAGGTCTTCGAAAGCAAAGTATTGGCCTCCCGGTTCATCTCTTGCAGCAGAAAATCCAGTTTCTTGCCCACTTCTCCCCCTTGATCGATCAAGCCGAGAAGATGTTTTGCGTGTTGATCGAGACGTACCAATTCTTCCTGAATGTCACTGCGATCCACCAACAGCGCGGCTTCCTGCAAAATACGTTCCGGTTCGATTTGTGACCCAATCAACTCCTGCAAACGGGCCTTCAACCTCTCGGCATAGATGTGCAACGCCGCCTGGCGGTGCTTCTCCACCCCTTCTCTAGCTTGCTGCACGTGCACCATGCGTTGCCGTAATTCGCGCTCTGTGCCGCGTCCTTCTTCCTCGCGCATTTGATTGAGTTTGGTAAGCGCCTCTTCCATCTTGGCGAGAACCGCGGTTTCCAGGCCGTCGCCATCCGGCAACGCTTCAGACTCCAGTGCGCCGGGTATGCGAAGAATTGCATTGAGATCAGGATCCGCCGCCAGCCCGAATTCTGCGGCGGCCGCACGAAATGCCTGAATATAGCCGCCTACCAAAGTGCGGTTGATTGAGAAACCCTCGCTCACATTGCGTTCCACATTAAGAGTCAGCTCGACATGGCCGCGAGCCATACGTTCCTTCAAGCGCCGGCGCAGCTTCATCTCCAGATCGTCGCTGTCGGACGGCATGCGGAAATGGATGTCGAGAAACCGGTGATTTACCGATTTGAGCGACAAGGTGAAACCGAGCTGGCCGTTGACCTGCCCTTTCACTTGCGCGAATCCGGTCATGGAGCGGATCGACATATTTAATCTAAGAACGAGCGTGTCCAAGGTAGGCTCGGGCGTCCTCGCCCGTGCAGGCCGAAGAAAAATTTAAACCTAATGTTCATTCCGCATGGACTTCCGGTCTCGCCGATTCCGCTTCTGCAAATTGCAACTCATACAGGCGGCGATACGTACCCAGTTTCTTCATGAGTTCCTCGTGCGGTCCGATATCCGCCGCGGTCCCGTTCTCCAGCACCACGATTCGATCTGCGCGCCGAACCGTGGAAAGCCGATGAGCAATCACCACGACGGTGCGTCCGGTCATCAGATTCTGCAACGCCGACTGCACCAGCGCTTCCGATTCGCTGTCCAAGGCCGACGTGGCTTCGTCGAGAATTAGAATTGGCGCATTCTTCAGCAGCGCCCGCGCGATGGCGATCCGCTGGCGCTCCCCACCCGAAAGCCGCACGCCCCGCTCGCCAATTACCGTCTCATAGCCGTTAGGCAAATCCATCACAAAGTCATGCGCCAACGCCGCGCGAGCCGCCGCCTCCACGGCTTTTTGCGGCACGCCTGGCTGTCCATAAGCAATGTTGTTCCGCACGGTATCGTTAAACAATACGGTGTCCTGGGCCACTACCCCAATTTGCGAACGCAGCGAAGCCAGCGTGGTCTCGCGAACGTCGCGGCCATCAATGGTCAAACTTCCAGAAGTCACATCAAAGAAACGCGGGATAAGATGCACTAACGTGCTCTTTCCTGCGCCACTTGACCCTACCACGGCCAGAACCTCACCCGCACGAACTTCGAGATTGATATCGCGCAAAATTTCCCGGCCTTCACCGGCCTCTGACTCGCCGCTCGCCTCGTAGGAGAAGCAAACCTTCTCGAACCGGATGCTGCGCGAAAATGGGGGCAAGGACCTGGCGCCGGGCTTCTCTTTCACATCGTCCTCGGTATCCATGAACTTGAATATCTCGGAAGACGCCCCCAGAGCCTGCTGAAAGTTGTTGTTGAACAACGCAAACTTCCGCACCGGATCATAGAGCTTGAACACGGCAACGATAAACGCTAGAAACGTCCCCGACGAGAAAACGTGGTGATTTATCTGCTCACGCCCCAACAAAAGAAGCAAAGCAATCGCGATCGCGCCAAAAATGTCCATCAGGGGCGAACTGATCGCGACCGCAGCTACGGAGCGGAGATTAGCGCGAAACAAGCGCTGCGCGGCTTTTCGGAATCGCGCAATCTCCCAGCGCTCCATGCTGAAAGCCTTCACGATCCGATTGCCGGTGATGGTCTCATGCAGAATATTTTGAATGTCGGCCAGTTTGTCTTGACCCCGCCGCGTGGTATGCCGCACCCGCCGTCCGATTCGCCCCGCGGAAAAGATAATCACCGGCACAAACAAAACCAGAATCCAAGCGAACTTTCTCCCCAGCGCCACCACCACCAGAGCGGTAAACAGGAAAGTAAAAAACTGCTGTAGGAACTCCGCGAGCACGCTCGACATCGCGTACTGCACGCGTTCGACGTCGTTAACAATAGTTGAGACCAGAGTCCCCGTGGTGTGCTTGTGAAAAAATGCCGCTGAGCGTTGCAGGATCGAATCGTAAAGATCGTTGCGCAGATCCGTAATCATCCCGAACCCGGCGTAGTTCACAAGATACGTGCCCGCATAGTCGCAAATTCCTTTCAGAACCGTAGCCGCCACGAGGGCAAAGGCCACGACCGTCCACGGATTCTGGAAGTGCGAAGGAACAAACTGCTGCAGGTAGATGGGATGCCCGGTGCCGGGAACCGTAAAGAGCTGCATCTCGCGTGACTGCGAAGCGGGATTCAACACCCGGTCGAAGATAGGCCCGATCAGCAGCAGGCGGAAGGCGTCGAGCAATCCCACACCCGCCATCAGGAGCACGGAAGCCCCGACTGGCCACCAGTAAGGTGCCACGTATCGGATGAGGCGCGTCAGTTGCCGCATCGGAGGCTCCCCATGCGCAGCGTAAAGCGGCCTACTAGCGGCGAAATCAGCATGCGTCGCAAGGCACCATTCTACTTCAGTCGTTGGTCATTGGTCGCTAGTCGTTGGTTCTTCAGATATTGATCCTGACCAACGACGACTAGCCGGGACTATCCCGATGCCCCACCTTCACCCGATATCCGGCTTTCCGCAGGCGTTTGCTGACGTCTTCTGCGATCATCACTGAGCGGTGCTGCCCGCCGGTGCAACCGAATGAGATGGTCAGATAACTCTTACCCTCCCGGATGTAGTGCGGCAACAGATAAACCAGCAGCTTCGAAATTCGATTGATGAATTCCGTGGTCTGCGGAAACGACCGGATGTATTTCGCGACCTTGGGATCGCGCCCCGTAAGCGGACGAAATTCCGGCACAAAATGCGGATTCGGCAAAAAGCGAACATCAAACACCAAATCCGCGTCCTCCGGCACTCCATGCCGAAAGCCGAAACTCACACACGAAACCAGAATATTGTTCCCCGACTCCTGTTTCTGGAATCGCTCCGTGATATGAGCCCGCAGTTCGTGGACGTTGAATTTGGAAGTGTCAATCACCAGATCTGCCATGGCGCGAA
>Ga0207141_10117_pt1 | contig 25527 bp, 25 predicted proteins | sample Alteio_BWMinHeat_5_FD_153553 | JGI IMG/M metagenome (GOLD analysis project Ga0207141, IMG submission 153553) | Enriched cells from forest soil in Barre Woods Harvard Forest LTER site, Petersham, Massachusetts, United States -... | ecosystem: Environmental > Terrestrial > Soil > Temperate forest >... | reverse complement strand
CATGTCAGTAGTGCTCGCACTGTGCTTATCGTTCTTCTTGCATTGGCGTATCCGAAGCATGTTCTTTCGGCGCCCGGATCTGGTGCACTTCGTGGGCAAGTAACAGACCCTTCCGGTGCGGTGGTTATAGACGCCACCGTGCTGGTGATTTCCGCCGCAGGGCAAACGCGGGCTATAAGGACGAACCATGAAGGCGTGTATGAAGTGAAGAACCTGCTGCCGGGCAGATACACAGTGAGAATAGTCGCGAAGGGCTTCGCAGAGTATACAAGTCAAAGCATTGAGATCACGGGTCCGCCTAGCAAACTCGACATTGTGCTCAAGATCGAAGTCGAACAGCAAAAAGTTGTGGTGACCGACAGTGCCGGAGCCGCAGTCGACGTCAACTCCGCCGACAACGTGAGTGCAACCACCATGACTGGGAAGAGCCTCGACGCGCTGTCCGACGATACGGGCGAACTGGAGGCCGAATTGAAAGCGTTGGCAGGAGCCTCTTCAGGACCCAACGATGGACAGTTCTACGTCGAAGGATTCACAGCCGACCACGTGCCACCGAAGGCTTCGATTCGAGAGATTCGGATCAACCAGGATCCGTTTTCGGCGGAATACGATCGGTTGGGATATGGCAGGATTGAGATCCTTACCAAAGCGGGCAGTGACAAGTTTCACGCTGAAGTGTTGCTCGATGGAAACACTTCCGGACTCAACTCCCGAAATCCCTTCATCACGCAGGAACCCAGCTACCATTCGACTCAATTCAACGGAAGCGTCAGCGGCCCGGTTAGTAAGAGCACGTCGTTCTTTTTCAATGTGCAGCGTGGAAACATCAATGACGAAGCCGCCATCAACGCTTTCGTATTGGATCCGAGGTTCAATCAGACTCCACTCCGCGCCGTCATTTCGACTCCTAAGGCGAGCACGAGCTTCAGCCCACGCTTGGACTTTCAGTTGGGCAGAAACGACACCTTGACAGCTCGCTACCAGTTCTTCGAAGGGAATCAAAGCAATCAGGGGATCGGGCAGTTTTCTCTGCCTTCGCAAGGCTACGACGCCAGCGAGGCTGAACACATGTTGCAAGTTAGTGATGCGCATGTCCTTAGCGCAAACGCTGTCAGTCAAACCGGTTTTCAATACGTGCATGATCAGAATGCCCAGACCTCTCAAAGCGGACAACCCACTGTCTCCGTCCTAGGTGCATTCACCGGCGGTGGAAATAACCTGGGTGACGTCGTCGACAGGACAGATCGCTACGAGATATACAACCGTACTTCGATGTCCGTCCGGTCACACCAAATCAAATTTGGAGCGCGCCTGCGCGCATACAGGGACGTGAGTGACTCAACCAGCGGTTTCAATGGCACATTCATATTTCCATCTCTCACGGCGTATCAGATCGCGCAGCAGGGGTTGCACCAGAGGCTCACGCCAGCCCAGATTCGCTCGCTAGGAGGAGGCCCGAGTCAATTTTCGATCAGCACGGGCAATCCGAGAGGAGACATCACGCTAGTCGACGCAGCCGTCTATGCGGAGGAACAGTGGCGATTACGCGCCAACTTAGCGCTCAGCTACGGTCTACGTTTTGAAACCCAAAATCTGATACATGACCATGCCGACCTGGCACCTCGGGTGGCTATTGCCTGGGGAGTCGGCGGCAGGAAAACCCAAGCACCCAAAACCGTGATACGAGCCGGTTTCGGCCTGTTCTACGATCGCTTCCCCTACCGACTGGCCCTGCAAGCCGAACGTCTGAATGGCATCCGCGGTACCCAGTTCATAGTCAACGAACCGGCTTTCTTTCCCAACCTTCCGACACTGAACACGCTCCAGGGCACTCAAAGTTTTTCCACGATTTATGAACTTGATGCAAAGCTCCACGCCCCTTACACTATCCAGACTGAAGTCAGCGTAGAGCGCCAAATCTCCAAGAACGCCAACCTTGCCGTTTCTTACTTACACTCACGAGGAGTAGACGCGCTCCTTTCCCGTAATATCAATGCGCCTTTTCCCGGAACTTATAATCCGTCCGACGCCGCCAGCGGCATTCGTCCATTCGGACCAGTCGGAAACATTTATCAGTATGAATCTGAAGGCATCTTCGAGCAGCAGCAGCTTATCGCGAATCTCAACCTTCGCTATGGTTCCAAACTCTCTCTGCAGGGCTATTATGTGCTCAACTACGCCAACAGTGATACCGCCGGGCCTTCCAGCTTCCCATCGAATCAATACGATCTAGCCGCGGATTACGGGCGGGCGACATACGACAATCGCCATCGGCTCTTTGTCGGCGGCACTATGGCGTTACCCTATGGATGCCGCTTCAGTCCATTTATCCTGGCTCGGTCCGGCCTGCCTTTTAACATTACCGTTGGGCAGGATCTGAATGGCGACTCCATCTTCAATGACCGGCCGGCATTCGCAACGAACACACAGCGAACGACTGTCGTGGTGACACGTTTCGGTATTTTCGACAAATCGCCAATTCCTGGCGAGACGATCATTCCCATCAATTACGAAACCGGCTCAGGACTCTTCACTCTGAACTTGCGCATCACGAAGACAATTGGCTTCGGTGGCCGGTCCAGGCAAGCCGACGGGAGTTCCCCGAGCGGGCTAGGCACGCCCAGTGGTCACGGGAGCAATGGATTTACTTCCGCAATGCGTGGACTTCTCGGATCGGGGATCTCGACTGACCGCCGCTACGACCTGATCTTGGGCCTCTCGGCGTTAAACGTTTTAAACCATGTCAACTTGGCGCTACCAATTGGAAATATCAGTTCCCCGCTTTTCGGCGAGTCGATTGCCTTGGCCGGCGAGCCGTATTCCTCCTCCGCCGCAAACCGCACAATCCATTTGCAGGCCGCACTACGTTTCTGAACAATTTCTGCGGATTTGCTCTTGCTGACTTCATCGCCACCAGATGCGGCCTTTCACTGTTTCGAACAATTCAGAGTCCGCACGTCCAGCCAGAGTAGGTAGAAATCCAGAACGAACTCTCATGCCCCTTGCGTTAGGTGAATCTTTCTTGTGTTTGATCACACAACGACTTCTGTCTTCCTAGGGCGAATTTCAGGACGGTGTATTTTTTTTTGGTGCGTGTCTCCCGCCTTCTGGCACATTCGTCGTCACATTTGTGGGGGACACCAAATCATGCGAATTTCCGAAAATGTTCGGGACGCAACTGGCGAAGACGGCATCGTGCTCTTGGATATCGGCCAGGGCCAGATGTTCACCATCAATCCCGTAGGGTCTCGCATCTGGCACCAACTCAAAGATGGCCGTTCATTAGAGGAGATTGCCGAAGGACTAGCGACTGATTTCGGGATTGCACGAGAACAGGCGCGGAACGATGCGGATGAGTTTGTCAAGCAACTCGAGGCGAGGCAACTTATCCGAACATCGGAATCCGAAGATTCTGGGGCCGTAGTTTCCGAAAGTGCAAACGGTTTTCTCGGCAAACTGCTGCAACGGTGGAAGCCGAACACAAGCCCGCAATCACCTGCTCGGTAAACGGGAAGATTTGCGATTCAGTCTGCGACGAACAGTTCCCTTCAAAGACTTATGGAGAACATCGCGGTGACGGTGAAAGTTCAACTACCCGAAGTGAAAGGAGAGCGCGATGCTTACCACCTCGTCATCTTTGACGAGACTGGTTCGGATGTTCTGCTTGAGTCTCGGGGCACGGAGTGTCATCTGCCATTGATCGAAATTCCGAAGTACACACGTCCAGCATACGAGATCACCACATCGTTCCGCGATCATCGGCAACTGTCGTCAGTTCTTCTGTTTTCTGGAGCGCTCGAACAAGATGCCGATGCCAGATATTTTGCTGCACTTCAAGTACACGAGAAGGCATCGTCCATACCGAAGGGTACTGCTTGGTTCCGTGTCGATGACGCGATCGACCACCTCCTTCAAGGAGCAGAACATCGAGTTCTTGATTCCAGCTACGCCAAGGCAACCGGAAAAAATGGCGGCGTCTGCGAACCATTCGCCAGACTGAACTGGATAACAGACCTTCAAGATTGGGTAAAAACGGTGATTGGGCCCCTCGGCCTGGAGTTGAGAGGATTTCAGCAGCTTAATGGCAGTGAAGGTTTTTCACTTATTCGCTTTGCGACGACGCTTCGACCGCTGTGGTTCAAGGCGGTCGGCAAGCCTAACTTGCATGAGTTCCCGGTTACACTGGCCCTCGCAAAGCTATTTCCTGAACATTTACCCCTGGTTCTTGCGTCTCGCCCGACTTGCCACGGATGGCTGATGGATGATGCGGGGGACACAGCGCTCTGCGAAACCCAAAGTTCGGACGATTGGCAACGCGCGGCCCAAGCACTTGCCGACCTTCAAATCGAATCCATCGGGAAAACAAGCGATCTTCTGCAAACAGGATGCAGAGAGTTAGGTTCGACAACGCTTGTCGAGCTTGTCGATCCATTCCTCGAAGTTATGCAGGACCTCATGCAACGTCAGACGAAAATCCCTCCACTAGTTCTGTCGAGAGAAGAATTGACCCATTTGGGTATGATCGTGAAACATTCCCTTGCGTGCTTGAAATCGCTCGCCGTTCCAGACACCCTTGGCCACAGCGACTTCAATCCCGGCAACATTCTTGTTTCCTCAAACCGGTGCACTTTTATCGACTGGGCCGAGGCGCACGTCGGACACCCATTTGTCACATTCGAGTATTTGCTAGCTCATTTGCGCAAGGATTGTCCGAACCTTGCCCGGTTCGAAGACATCATCCGGACAGCATACTCGCGGCGCTGGGAGTCCATCCTTTCCGGACCATCAATCTCGGAAGCCTTCATGTTGTCTCCGCTCGTTTCGGTCTATGCGTATGCGGTTGCTGGCGACATCTGGCGCAACCCAGACATGCTGAATAACCCAAGAGTGGTGGGCTACCTGCGCAGCCTGACCAGACGTATGAACCGCGAAGCGGGCTCGCTTCAAGGCCAGGAGGTTTAATGCCTGAATTAATGACACGCCCGCCCTGCTCTCCAATCGACACAGTCACGGACATTCTCCATGGCGTGCCGGTGCCGGATCCATACCGCTGGCTGGAAGATCAGGACTCGCCTCGGACGCGCGCATGGATCGAAGAACAAACCCATTACGCCCGAGCGTATCTGGATTTCATCCCCGGTCGGCGCTCGATTCGCCAGCGCATACACGAGTTCCTTGCCGTTGAAACCTATGACTCCGTGCTGCCGTCTCGAGCGCGCTATATCTTTCGAAAGCGCCTGCCTGGCCAGGAACAGCCCTGCATTTGCATGCGAGAGGGGTCAAACGGCGAGGATCAAATCCTGATTAATCCGGTGGACCGTGGAACGGGCAACTACACCGCCATAAAACCGTTGAAAGCGTCCCTGGACGGGCGTCTATTACTGTATGAAGTCAAGCAGGGTGGAGAGCGAAGCGGAAACTTTGAGCTTTTCGACATCGAAAGTCGCAAAAAGCTCCCCGATGCGCTTCCTCATGGATACCTGCGAGGCTTTGCCTTCGCGCCCGACTGTAAGAGCTTCTACTATGTCCACGAAGGTCTCGAGCCAGAACGGCACTTCCCTCGAGCGGCATACCATCACGTTTTGGGAACTTCGTCCCGCGATGATCGAGAGGTTTTCTCTGCGGAGGATGACGAAAAGCTTCGGCTATCTCTGACCTCGGATGGCCAGAGGCTCGGTTTCGTCGTCAGTCGCTTTCTTGACAAGACGTACACCGATTTCTATGTAAAGCCGTTTGCAAACACGTCTCTGCCGCAAGCGATCCTAACCCGAGCGACTTATGTCTTCGTACCGCTTCTCCTGAACAACCGCATTTTTGCGATTACGGACCTCGCTGCCCCAAATCTCCGCATCGTCGAGGCACATTTCAAGGCGAATGCGGAGCCGCGCTTCGTGGATGTTGTCCCCGCCCGAGACTTGCGCATTCAGCGGTACCTGGTTGCCGGTGAATATCTAGCTGTTTCATATGTCTGCGGTACTCACACAGAAGTGCTCGTCTATGACCTCCAGGGTAAGCGGATTGGCGAACTTGAGGTGCAGGAAAATGAGACCGTTCGCCTGTTGAATGGCTCGGAGGACTCGGAGGACATCTTGTTTGAGGCGGAGTCTTTTGCAGAACCAACTCGTATCTTTCGCTACCTGCCGTCCTCCGGCCGCCGCGTTCTATGGGCCAGCAAAGCAAGCCCCTTCGATGCAGAGGCCTGCGCGTCCAAGCAAGTGTGCTACAGGTCAAAGGATGGGACGAAGATCCCGATGTTTCTTTTCGGCCAAAAGGACGTTCTCGAGAGTGGATCTCATCCCGCCATCATGACTTCGTACGGGGGCTTTGGGGTTCCCATGACGCCCCAGTTCAGCGTCTTCGTGGCTTTTCTGGTCGAGCGTGGATGTCTGTTTGCGTTGCCAAACATCCGAGGTGGTTCCGAATTCGGCCATGAGTGGCATGAGGCGGCCAAGCGCCGCAACCGGCAAACCGCCTACGACGATTTCCTGGCGGCAGCAGAATGGCTGGTTGAAAACGGTCGCACCATTCCAGAAAAATTCGCAATCTTCGGTGGTTCAAATTCGGGATTGCTTGTCGGCGCCGCTCTCACCCAAAGGCCAGGTCTATTCCGAGCCGTCCTGTGCATGGTTCCCATGCTGGATATGCTTCGGTACCACTTATTCGACAACGCGCACACGTGGAAAGAAGAGTTTGGCACAGCGGAAGACTGCGAAGACTTTGCGGTGCTGGCCAAGTATTCACCTTATCACCGAGTTCGTGACGGAGTTGCCTATCCAGCCGTCATGTTGGTCTCCGGGGACGCTGATCGCAATTGCAATCCGCTTCACGCACGGAAGATGACTGCCAGACTGCAAACGGCCAACGTTTCCGAACACCCAATCCTGATCGCTTACAACAAACTTCGTGGTCATTCGCCGGTACTGCCTTTGACCGAGAGGATTGATGCACTTACCGATCGAATGGCTTTTCTCTGCGATCAGCTGGGCATTTCGGTGTGAAAAAGAGAGAAGAAACAATGTTCATATACATCAGAGTTTTCTGGCAATTGTTTCGGTTTCAATATTACGTTGTCCGCGCGGACTTTGCGCGGCTTTACCAGGAAGTGCGGAAGTATCCATACTCTCCACGTTTGGACTCCCAGGATTTCATGCAGCGGATCTGTGGGGCCATGGACGTAGCGTGTGTCGTCTACCCAAGGCAAGTTCTATGCCTGCAACGTTCCGCAGCAACTGCATGCCTGCTGCGGAAGTACGGCGTGCCAGCACAAATGGTGATCGGCGTCCAAAAACTGCCGTTCAAGGCACATGCGTGGGTCGAGGTTGATGGTCGCGTCGTGAACGACAAACCGTACATGCGGGAGATGTATACGGTATTGGATCGTTGCTGAACACAGGTGTATGCCTCGAAGTGCAAAGAGAGGTTGATATGAGGAAATGTCTCGTAAGCATCGCCGGAATCGGCATGCTGCTGTCCGCGGCTGGGCTTCTGACAACCGTTACGCCGAAAGTACGAGCACAAATGCCGGTGGCGCAGAACGATCTGCTGGCCGCGGGAGTCGCCGGCACTGCAGTAAATATGTGCCTGAGAATGGAAACTCCTGCCAAACCTAGGCACGCTTACCACGAAGAGCCACCAACTGGACCGTTGCCGGCAACCCTTGATCCTGCACAGTTCGCCGAAAATAAAACCGCATTCGTTGTCTATTCCATCGCCGCGAAAATTCCCGAGATGCTGTATCAGGAACCCTGTTTTTGCTCTTGCGATAAGAGGGAAGGGCACCAGAGCTTACTCGATTGTTACACGGGATGGCACGGCTACGGGTGCATCACTTGCCAAACCGAAGTGATCTTCATCTACGAACAATCCAAGCGTGGCAAGAGCGCTGCACAAATCCGCGAGGCCATGGAAAACGGCGATCTTTGGAAAGTGGAACTCAACAAATACGTCGAAGCACACTATGCCGAATACAAACATTCGGTTCCTTAGATGAAGTTTGTTTGCGCGAAAGCGGAGAGCCTCATGAGCGTTCAATTCGGCAGATGGAACTTCGATGGTAAGGCCGCGGATCGCGACTTCTTTCAGCGTGCCGCCGGATTAACTGCCAAGTACGGACCGGACGGCGAAAGTTCCAGTTTTCATGGACCCGTCGGCATGTTCTTTCAGCCACTGCATGCTGCAAAAGAGTCGCGGCACGCGCACCAGCCGATTATAAATCTCACTGGAATGGTGCTGACTTGGGATGGCCGCCTTGACAACCGTGAAGAACTCATTCACCTCCTGCATCTGGGTGCGGGAACTTCGCAGTCCGATGCGGGAATCGTCCTCGCTGCTTACGAGCACTGGGACAAGGCTTGCTTTTCCAAACTGCTCGGCGACTGGGCTCTTGCGTTGTGGGATCCGTTCAAGCAATCACTGCTTTTCGCTAAGGACTTCGTCGGAATCCGACAGCTTTTCTATTCGCTCGAACCGAGTCGCATCACCTGGTCCACCGTCCTCAATCCACTGCTCTGTCTGGCTGGGCACACATTTCAAATCAGCGAAGAATACATTGCCGGTTATCTCTCAACTTACCCTGCAACCCACCTGACACCCTTCGTCGGTGTCAACGCCGTTCCCGCTGGCGCATTTGTCGAGGTGACCCGCAATCGCGTTAACACGCACACCTATTGGGAATTTGATCCTGCAAAGAAGATATGCTATCGCACGGATGCCGAATACGAGGAACATTTTCGTTCCGTTTTTGCTCAGGCCGTCCGGAGACGTTTGCGCTCGTCTTCGCCCGTGGCCGCCGAGCTGAGCGGCGGAATGGACTCGGCCTCAATCGTTTGCATGGCGGACGTCATTATCGCCGAAGGCGGAGCCGAGTGCCCGCGGCTGGATACGATCTCCTACTACGACGATCAGGAGCCGAACTGGAACGAGCGTCCTTATTTCACGCTGGTGGAGCAAAAGCGCGGGCGAGCAGGATTTCACATCGATGTGGGAGCCTCGGAAGGCTATCTGCACCAACCGGAACGGGATGATCTCTTCGCGCTTCCGGGCTATGATCAGTTGACAGTTAACTGGGAGAGAAAATGCTCCGACCACCTACAAGCCAGCTGCAGCCGAGTCCTGCTTTCCGGCATTGGTGGTGACGAATTCCTCGGTGGAGTACCAACCCCCATTCCCGAACTGCAGAACCTCTTTGCCCGCCTACAGTGGGCTCGCATGGCCCGCCAGCTCTCCACGTGGAGCATCCAGAAAAGGCGGCCCTGGACGCATCTCTGGTTTGAAACTGTAGAGGAATTCCTGCCGCAAGCAGTCCGCAGATCTTATAAGCGTCCCATTATCGCTCCCTGGTTGTCTCGGTCGCTCATGCTCAAGCAGCACGCCACATTGTGGGCAGATACGCAACGTACGCGGCTCATGGGCGCACTGCCTTCATTTCAGGCGAATGTCAGAACATTGGAGCACCTGAGAAGGCAACTAAATGCCTTGGTTCTGAGCCCAATGGTCTGCTATCGATTTTCGTATCCTTATTTGGATCGCGATCTGCTGTCGTTCCTCTTCTCGATTCCTCGAGAACAGCTTGTGCGACCAGGACAACGCCGATCCTTGGTCCGACGTGCCTTGGCAAGTATTGTGCCCGCGGAGATCTTTGCACGACGGCGCAAGGCCTATGTCGTGCGGCGTCCGCTGGCTCGGATCGAGTCCTCGTTTCTGATAATCGAGAACCTCCTGAGGTCCCCACTTGTAGTTTCGCATGGCTTCACAGACGGCCACGCGGTAGCAGACGCGCTCTCGGCCGCAAAGCACGGCAGCATGGAACACTTGATTCCATTGTTAAGCGTTCTGAAAGTGGAACTCTGGCTTCAGGCGCTGACTCGACACAACCTGATCAGTTCCCCCGTGGGTCAAGAGGAGGCATTCGCTGACCGTCGTGTCTGCGAGAAAGCAGCGCTCGTAACCTGAGCGTCTGGAAAAAATCGAGTCGGACGGATTGAAGGTATTCAAAGAAAGAAGGAAGAGGACAATGTGTAGCAAACCGGAGATTGCCAAGGTCGCTAAACTCTCAACGTCATTGAGAGCGTAACTACTAATGGTGATTGCAACCATCCGGACTCTTCGCCTATGCCGGTGACGATTAACGCATACGAAGCTGACGAATAAGAAGAGCTCGTAACGCAAGCGCACCGGCACCAAAGAAATTCAATCCGCAAGGGTTGAGTGTAAGCCAAGAGAAAAAAGGAGAAAACCTATGTTGTACACCAAACCGGAAATCACTGATGTCGCCAGCGCTGTAAACGCAGTTCAGAGCACTACCAAACCAGACTGTACCCACGCGGACACGATTTCCACTCGTCCTGTCTCGCTTACCGCGTACGAAGCTGACGAGTAGGTCCACCCCGGGGGGCGCCCTTTGTAGCCAGGCCGCCCCTTGGCAAGATTTCAGGTTCAGGGCGGCGCCACACATCGCAGTTATCCAATTCAAAAGGATTGATTGTAAGTCAAACAAAAAGGAGAAAAAAACATGAAGTACACCAAGCCCGAAGTCGCACGCATCGCTAGCGCTGTCCAGGCCATTGAGAACATAACTGAAAAACCAGATTGCACCCACGTGGACTCGGTACCTAAGCCGATCACGCTTAGCGCATACGAAGCTGATGAGTAGCTATACCTGGGGCGCCCTGCCCAACAGGGCGCCCCTTGACAAGATCTCAGTTTCAGGCGGCGCCACACATCGTGAGAAATTCAAATCAAAAAGGGTTGATTGTAAGTCAAGTGGTGGCGCTGGAAACCAACGTCCGGTTGAGGCGGCCCCGCCACCCTGTCATGGCTTTGGGGGGTACTGTGACCGCGATTCGACGTGTTGCCCTGGCCTTCATTGTGCGGATGATCGCACTTGCCGATATTGTACTCCGCCGGGTGGCGTCTGCGCGGGCGACTCAGCCTGTTGCTCAGAAGTCTGCAAAGGGGTCCATATCGGAAATATCTTTTTCGGTTTTTGCAGCTGAATAACGCTAGGTGCGCCACGCTTGCGTGGGTTTATCATCAGAGAGTCCTCCGAAATCCGCCATTAAAGGGCGGAGAAACAGATGCAAGAGGATCACCGTGCCTGCCTGGGATACGCATTCGTCGTAGGCGGGGATCTGCCGCTAATCGTGATCCCACGTACAGACAGCGCTGTGATCATCGAATGCTACAATCTCCTGCTATGCAACCGACGGGGACCGCTGGTCGGTGCTGCAAATCCGCGTCAATTCAGAGGCTCCCATGAACTTCACAAAGCTCCTAGTGACCCTTTCACTTCTGCTATGCGTGCTGTGCGCATTAACAAGGCCAGCCATTGCCCAACAACCAGATTGGCAAAAACATATCGATTGGTGCGTCGGCAATCACACGACTGACCCCGGTGAGACCAATTGTATTGATCAATACGCGGCGACAGAGCCCAGGTGCATTACCGGAGGTGGGCGGGCCTGCTTGATGCAGAGAGCTATCGACTCCGCGAAGCACAGCAATTGTTCCTATGCGTTTCGCTTGACGCTGATCTGCCAATGTCATAACGACGGTGCACGACAACAACTAGGCAAGGCGGGTCAGCAGGCGGTATGCGATTATGAGAAGAGCAAATAACGTACGGGGACAGCGGGGTGAGCTTTCCGCTGCCCCTTTATCGTTACTCTTCAGCCAATTGCTCACTATGCAAGATCTCTAAGCTTCGAGGAGGGACGTTAGCGCATCCACATGACTCCACCTCACTTGTTTGCGACGGAGAGCCAAGATGCATGGGACCGTGTTGACACTCACGGATGATTCTTTACTCGCGCCGAATGTTGGTCATGTTGTTCTGGTTTCGTAACAGATGGCACAGGTCGTTGACTGCTAAAAGTCATAGAGAAATATGCTCTTACTCCAGCCCTTCGCGTCGATACCGTTCACCCTGACGAACGCGAAAGTTATTTGTCTGTTCTATTCTCGTAACAAATACAGATTTGTTGTTGACAATTTCCGATAGCCAACCTATATTCTCGGCCACCTCCCCCGTACTCGGGTTCGATTGCAGATGACCAGATAAGTCATCTTAAGAAAGGGCATTCTAAAGATGCGCTTCCTTGTATTCGTGCTCGCAGCGTTGTCTCCGATGTTCGTCTTTGGGCAAACAGCTTCCTCCACAAATCCTACGACGAATGTTTCTCAATCAGGGCAACAGATTGCTAACGTTGAGGGCACCCCTAACGTAGCCCCGCAGGTAGTTAACACCGCACTTGGCACGCAGGTGACGGCACCAGGGATCGTAACAGTAACTCCTGGTAGCATGACTGGAATCGCACCTGGAACTGAATTGATTGTGGGCTCTGGTGCATCGCAAGAATTGATCACGGTATCTTCAACATCGCCCCCAGACAAGCCTGCACAGTTTTTGGCTCTTTTTACTAAGCCTCATGCTGGTACGGATTCATTGGTGGGTCGCCCAAGTGATCTAACATCAATCGACGCAGAAGGCAACCTGACGTTTGGCACTACTGAACAGTTACTCGAAAGCACAGTATGCAAATCTCCACAACCGCCCGGAGTGGCGGATTGCAACCTGGATGCCAACGATACATATGCCATAATTCATGTCCTGGCGTGGGGTCCCTCGGCAACAGACGGTAGTAATGACATAAAGTCGATCCGATCAACAAACTGGTATGTATACCGCAAGCATGGTAATGCTTGGATCGGCTACTGGAACCAAGCTGATTTCAGTGGAAATAGCCGCCTTTATGGAGCCGCAACTATAGTCTTTCTCTACGTCGAGTTGAATGCCAGCATCGACCTGTGCGATCCATATCAGGTACGGTATCAGCTGACGATTTCAAAAAGGGTCCCGACTAACGTTCAGGCTGTTCAGCAACTTGCGCAGATTATTGTGCCCTCAGATGCTGGGGCTGCAAAAAGAGCGGCTAAGGCCGTTCCAGGCGGTGCGACCTGTCCCACCATCATTCACACAAATGTCTGGGGCGGAAAAGTTCTCAAAATAGGGTACAAAACGAGCGACATAAAAATCGATTCCTACCAGCTAACCAAGGCTAACGGTCCTATGTCGGCTCGCGTCAGCACGCCGTTGTCCGCATCACTGCCTTTGATCAACGAGAAGAAGCAGTGGTGGGACGTGAGCGTAGCCGTTCCAGTAAAGAGCGTTAACGCTCTACAGTACGTAAGCTCGAACGACACAGTTGTTCCGACAAAAATCGCAAAACAAAATTTGTTTGCGATTGCCGACTTTTATCTTCCACCGATTGATTTGGCGGGAACGACGTACAGCATGATCCCTCATCCGATAGCCGGAGTATCCATGGCAAGCCAACCGCTCCACTCTTTTATAGTCGGTGGCGCAATCGGTTTGCACTTCGCCGAGGTGTTCGTTGCCTCCGACTGGGTCAAGCAGCAGAGTTTAACTGGTCTTTCATCCGGGAGCCCGGCCACACAACAGCAGTTGAGTGCGGCGACTTCATATAAATACAAAGCGCAATTCGTCGTAGGCATAAATCTGCCGGTCAAGGCAGCATACAGTGCATTGCAGAAAACGACGAAATGAAATCGATTGAACGCGGATGCTTCGGATGAGTGTACGATCCGTAGCATCGCGAAATACGGTAAGAGACATCCCATGACGACTCGATGCTGGACACTCTGCTTGATCTTGCATTGCATGACCTTTCTGGTCGGGGCAACGCTGTGTCAGTGCCCTAACGGACTTGATAAAGTGGGATCTCTTGATCGCGCAGCCGCGATGGGCCGCGTGGATTCTCGACTCGCTGTTGAACTACCCCGTGGACCACAAGAGCGACAAGCGCAAGAACCGCGGTGCCACAGGTGTACCAGTCGAGGATGCCGGTGTGGGCGCCAGTCCGGAAGTTCGTCCACAGTGGCTCAAAGAAGAAATGATCCGCTTTCAAAGGGACGCCGCGCACCATGTTGCCGAGCGCCGCACCGAAGAATATCGCCAGCAACGCGCTCGATGAGCCAAACGATCCATCGGACAGCGACCGCCACACGTGATTCTCGATTTGCATGCGAAATTCGATTCCGATGCCGCGCAGCACCAGCAGCCACAAACTATGTTGAGCGGCAGGTAGAATCCGCTGAAGGTGGAGGCATAAAGCAGTAGAAAGGCAAAATAGAGCGTTCCTCTGCCCGCAATCAGCCACACTTCATTGCCGTCCCATACCGAACCGATGGTGCGAATCACGGTCACCCGTTCTTCTTCCGTCCGCGCAGAAGGACCTGAAACAGGGGAACCTGGACGACCAGCTTGGGATGCGATTTCCCAGAGCTTCGTCGCATTGCTCTTGTGCCGGCAGTGGTATTTCGTGTCCAAGGATCGGACGTTTTACGCCCGTTTGTCCAATAGCGAGACATTTCTGGAAGCAATCCTGAATCTTGTTGACAGGCAACATTCTCGGGGGATAATTTCGCCACTGCGGCTCCGGACCGTCACCTGAACCGCAGCAGACCCAAGGAAGTCGTGTTGAAAATTCAATCCAAGAATGAGGAGGTCCTCCCCCATGAAGCTCGCGGCCAAGATTCTAACGGTTCTGTTTGCGCTCGCGGCAACCTTCGCTCACTCTCAAACCCAGAACATCACGCAAATTCAACACGTGATCATCGTCATTCAGGAAAACCGCACACCCACCAACTTATTCCACGAGGACTCGCCCCTGATTTCCCGGGGAGCGCACGTTCGACCGCCCAACGACACCGGATCCTGCGGTCCGATATTGCAGAACCCGGTAAAGGCCTGCACGCCGGCCACGCAGAACCTGAGCATTCCGTTGACCGGAGTTGAGCTGGAAAAATCACCGGGCGGCGACCACAGCCATTACCCTGCCTGGCAATGCCAATTCGACAATGGCGCGATGGACGGAGCCTGCCACATCAACGTGGGCAATCCTTCTGGCGTTGCCTGCTACCAAAATAACCTCCAATACTGCAACTACACCTACGCCCTGAATGACACCGGCACGATGACACCTTATTTCAACATGGCCGAGCAGTACGGCTTCGCCAACTGGATGTTTTCCACTCACCAGGGTCCCAGCCAGCCGTCACACTTGTTCCTGTTTACCGGAACCTCCGCACCGGATGCTTACCAGGGAGACTCAGGAAATTTTTGGCAATGGTTTGTTGCGGAGAACGGTAACGGCCAGGGTTGTCTGGCTCCTCTCGGCGCTTCGGTCCTGGAGTTGCCTCCAGCCCCGCCGCAATTTCCGCAGGAGTCGAAAGGATATACGCCGCCCGGCGGAACGGTCGGAGCGGGGTACCCCTGCTGGAACCCGAACACGCTGACAGATCTGCTCGACAAGGCTCAACTCAGCTGGCGCTACTATGACGCGCAAGATGGCTTGCCGATCTGGAACGCGCCAGTCGCCATCGACCATGTCTGCGTGCCGAATGCACTCCCCGGTACAACCTGCACAAGCACCGAGTACAACCATAACGTCCGTATTGGAAACCCGGGAATGGTGTTGCAGGACCTTGGCGCGGTCGCAGGACAGTCCTGTGACCTCCAGGCGGTAACCTGGGTCATTCCTGACGGGACCTGGTCCGACCATCCGGGCAACCATGGCATGGACGCCGGACCCTCCTGGGTAGCCTCCATTGTCAATGGCGTCGGGGGCTTCACGAACTTCGGAGCGCCATTCCCCAACACCTGTGCGGACAACATCAACGGCAACACCGTTCCCTATTGGCAGGACACAGTCGTCCTGGTGGTATGGGACGATTGGGGCGGATTCTATGACGACATTCTGCCCTGGAAGTGCTCCTCGAGCGGAACCTGCACCGGCTATCCTGGCCAACTTAAGTCAGCAGACTACGTCTATGGTTTCCGCGTGCCCCTGATGGTTGTTTCAGCTTGGATAAAGCGATCGGCCTCATCTAATGGGGCGGGCTATATTTCCGGCACGCCCGCCCAAGGCGGTGAGGTTGTGCCGTACGTCCATGATTTCGGCAGCATTCTCAACTTTATCGAATACGTCTTCGGGCAAGGCGGGCAGCATCTCGGGGACCCAGGGGGAATCGGCGGCATCAACTATCCTCACGCCGACTGGTTTGCCCCGGATGGACCGAACGCAGGCTGTAGCAAGACTGTGTGCCCATACTCCCTCTCCGATTTCTTCGTAGACTTCACCAAGAACCCAACACCGCGTCCCTTCAAACTTATTCTCGGGGCGAAATACGACACGAGCTGCTTCCTGGATCCAACGACCTGTTTTGCCGGCATTTACCCGCAGAATCCCGATAATGACGCGTCGGACGAACTGTAGCGGTTTTCGGCAAACCATCGAATGGTGGATGCTGGCGTGAGCAAACGCCAGCATCTACCGCAGTTCTTCTAATCCCTTGTTGTTTTCTTGCTCCGCCCGAAAAACCGCCCCTTCCCCCGCAGCTGTTCGATTTGGTCCGTAGGCGGAGTCTGGTGGCGACCGAATTCCTGGGTCGGGCCTTGCCTGATGAATCCAGAATTGCGCATTCGAATTTGAATTTGAATTTCTGTATCTAACCAACTCAATGCCACAAAAACGCAGTAGTAGATGTCCCGAACCTGCCATAGTTGAGCAAGTTGTTTATGGATCGCCTTGCGAATGGCGTGCTTCTCCGCAATTACTCCGCTACTTTGCCCTGATCTCAGAGACCCTTCAAAAACGAGCCTGAATTCCATATGGTTGTTTCCGTTCCCGCCGGGCAGCACTAGAAATTGTTGAGGCGAACGCCTTCTAGCGCCCTTGGCTTGGCTGGTCAGTTTGTGGTCCCTCCACTACAGATCCGAGCGGGGTGCAACCGGCGTCCGAGCCGCTGCCAAGTCGTGCAGCCCTGTTAGCATTCCGCTCGTACTCAACTCGTACAGCGCCGCACACCCGTAGCCGTTGCCATACTCATCCTCTCGCAAATAGCGGTTGCGAAGTTGACACCCGAGAGGCTCGCGACCTTTGCCGCTTGGGTATAAGCCTGCTCTCCCGCAGACGGTGCGCCAGACATATAGACCAGGAGTCATTCCGCCCCAGAAGTCGGGTTGCGGGAAGCGCAGTGCCGTCAAACGTCGACCCACCCGAGAGTTCCGCGAAGCCCGTTTGTGGATAACTTCCGGTTGGCGGACCACACGTCGGAACTCCGGTTTGTTCCTCGCAGTCCGATGATTTCTTGAACCACCTTTTTCGGCGAGAGCTCGGCTTCGTTGACGTAAGCCCCAAACGCAACCTAGCATGGGCGGGGAGGGAGTGAACTGTGATCGGCCAGGTTCTCGGTCATTGCCGTATCGTCGCGAAGATCGGCGAGGGCGGGATGGGCGTTGTCTATCGCGCATATGACGAAGTCTTGCACCGCGATGTGGCCGTAAAGGTCGTTAACAAAGACGCTCGCCTTGATTCATCGGGGAGTCAGCATCTGCTTCATGAGGCGCGGGCCTCATCTTCGCTCTCCCACCCCAACATCTGCACCATCCACGAAGTTGGTGAAACCGACGGCGACCTCTACATCGTGATGGAACTGGTCGAAGGTAAGTCTCTCCGCGCTATGAGCGCGGATGCGGGGCTCCCGCCACAGTCAGTTCTGCGCTACGGCGTTCAGATTGCCAGCGCACTCGCTCGCGCTCATGACCGCGGCATCATTCATCGCGACCTCAAGACGGCCAATATCGTCGTCACTTCCGACGGTTTGGTCAAAGTCCTGGATTTCGGCTTAGCCAAGCAAGTGGGTGGCGGCCTCTTCGAGGGCACGACCCGCTCGTTCGCAACCATTCAGGGCGCCTCCAGCGTAAGCGGCACCCTACCGTACATGGCACCAGAAATCCTGCGGGGCGATGCGGCCGACAGTCGCAGCGATCTGTGGGCCCTTGGTGTCGTGCTGTATGAAGCGGCTTCGGGGCGCCTGCCGTTTGAGGGGCGCACCGGCTTCGAGATCAGCTCGGCTATCATGCGCGAAATCCCCGGCCCGCTTGGCCCTCCAGTGCCCCCCGGCCTCTGGGCCATTATTCAACGCTGCCTGACCAAGGAACCTATGCAGCGTTATCAACGCGCAGGTGAAGTTCAGGCCGCTCTAGAAGCCATTCAGTCTGGCGCAATCGTTTCCACCGATCCCGGCGCAGAGCAAAATGCACCCAGGACCACGACCTTTCACAGCGTGCGGCATGCGCAGGTCAAGAAGGGAGACTCTCTTCTGTTGGTGGGAACGACAAAGGGAGCATTCATCCTTCGCTCAAATGCCCAGCGCAATCGTTGGGAGGTCGGAGGCCCCTATTTCCACGGGCTCAGTGTTTACTCGATGGCCTACGATCCCCGCGGAGGCAAACACCGAATATGGGCCTCAACGGCGAGTTATTGGGGTACCCTGCTTCGATCGAGCGATGATTTTGGGAAGAGCTGGACTAATCCCCAGCAAGCGCCCATTCGATTTCCTTCCGATGCCGGCGTTTCTCTGAAGAACATCTGGCAGATAGCGCTCGGTCGGCCGGAGGAACCCGACGTACTCTATTGTGGCGTCGAACCTGCCGCACTTTTCGAAACCCGCGACGCAGGCCAAACTTGGTCGTTAGTGCGTGGCCTGTTCGATCATCCACACCGGCCCCGCTGGGTGCCGGGCAATGGAGGCTTGGCCTTGCACACCATCGTGCTCGACCCGGCCGACAGCCGGCGCATGTACGTGGCAATTTCGTCGGGCGGCGTCTACCGGACCACCGACGGCGGGAGCACTTGGACCGCGCAGAACCATGGTATCCGCGCCGTCTTCATGCCCGACAAATATCCCGAGTTCGGGCAATGCGTGCACAAAATCGCGATGCATCCTGCTCGTCCTGAACGCCTTTTCCTACAAAATCACTGGGGATTATATCGCTCTGACAACGGCGGCGAGAACTGGACGGACATTGCCAATGGAGTGCCCTCGGATTTTGGTTTTGCCATGACCATGCACCCGAGAAACCCCGACTGTGTGTATATCGTTCCCGTTGAGTCCGATGAGTTTCGCTGCGCATGCGACGGCCGTCTGCGAGTCTATCGAACCCGTAACAATGGAGCTTCGTGGGAGCCGCTCATGCGCGGCCTGCCACAAAAGCGTGCATATGAGACTGTCCTAAGAGACGCCATGACAGCGGATTCATTCGATCCTACTGGGATTTTCTTCGGTACAAGGAGCGGCCAACTCTTTGGCTCGCGCGACGAAGGACGGACATGGGAAAAGATACTCGAGGGGTTGCCCTCCGTGGTCTGCGTTCGTAGCGCACTCGTCGAGTACGCCTCCGGCGTTGTCCCGCCAACCTCCCTTAGGACCGCACCCGCATCTTCCCATCGGACAAAGTCAACGAGAACCATCTCGAGAAGCAATACACGTCGAACGAAGAGATGATCCATGCCAGTTACTTTTCACATTCCGGGCGCTTTGCGCGAATTTACTGCTGGACGGCCTAGAGTTGCGATCGAGGGCTCTCCCGCAACTTTGGCCGAGGCCTTGTCCGCTCTTTGGACACTCTACCCGGGCGTTCGAGATCGCGTTGCAACGGAGCAAGGACAAGTGCGCGAGCATGTCAATATTTTCATTGGGGACGAAAATATCCGATACACAGGCGGGCTTGCGAGTCCCCTCTCCGCCGGATCGGAGATTTCGATCGTACCTGCAGTCAGCGGTGGCTGAGAGAATTCCCGTGATCTCCAAAAGGCAGGCTCGGCGGGCTTGTCTTCGTGGATGGATAGGCTGGTCACCCCGCTGTCGTGACAGCGCTGCGTGAATTAGTTTTACAGCAACTTATACGCGAGGACGGGTCGGCTTCGAACTCCATTCCTTGGGACACCCGAACGCACCCCATTAAATCCACCGCCACGCCATCGGGCACGAAGTCATTTTTCGCACTCCAGTCTCCGAGCTTTTTGCCGGGATGCGTGATGAAATCGCCGCCGAAATCGAAGTGAACCTCACGAATTTGGAAGCACTCTTGGGTCAACGGAGCATGAAAGACCGGGACGCACTCAGAACCACCCACAAGTTGATGTGGCTTGCCGAACGAAAGAATCGTGACCACGCGCTTGTTCGATGAAACCAAGTGAGGGAGCTTGGCGAGTCCTTGCCATTGACGTGCGACCACATTGGTTTGGGTACGCTGTGTTTCACGCGCCTGCAGAGTTGCTTGATTACGGGCTCGCGAGGCGAAACATCCTGTACCTCGGTGAGTTCCTGAAGTCTTTTCCTTATCTGTTGACCTCCGGTCTGTGTCGCTCCATTTCTCATTAGTCTTCTTCGTCACTGATGAACAGTAACGTAGTAAACAAGCTCAACTGGCAACAGCGGATTTTCCGATTTACTCAGTCAGGCGTACCGTGCGCGATTAACGCGTTCTGGAACCGAGGTTGAATCGACGTATGGGATCTGCTCATCAGTAATTCCGAACCAGTGGTAAATTTCCTTCAACAACTTCAACGCTTCTACCTCAGCAATCGCGTCCTTCAATTCGAACTCGATCCAAAATACCTTATTTTCTGCTGAAACCTTCTTTCCTGCAAAGCTCCCCAACACCGGGTCGACTGGATGATCACTCAACTCGTAGGTCGCGGCCTGGGAGTTTTCTCTCATGAATCCAAAACATGCTCTGACCTTTTCGGGTGGCTTTTCCGTGCCATTGAAAATCTGTGTCGTTAAAGCAAGAAAGAGCGACACCACCTCTGTCATTACGTAGTTGTTGATGTATAGGTTTTCACCGTTGCTCTGCTTCACCGCCCACCCAAGGAAGTCAACGTCGTTTCTCCCAACAAAAATTAGCGTTCCATCCTGCCACAATTCCAACCCCTTTCTTCCGTTAGTCACTCTCCGTATTACCTCGCCGCGAACATGTTGGACAGGAGTATGAGGGTTAAGGTCGAAACCGTGTTGCCTGTATACAGGCGGCTCGCTAATCGCCTTGTATTCGACGGATTTGGACGAATACAGTCCTGTCAATCTCACGGGCTCCATCGGGGCTGCTAGTAGGAAGAATGAAGGCACGTCCGAGAGTTGTGCTGCTATTTTCGCGTCGGCGGCGCGCTGCAGGAGCCGCTCACTTGTCAGAGAGTTTTGCTTTGCCAAGCGATTCGAAACCGATTTTGCTAGCAGACTTTCTATGCTCTCCATCCTGCGTTCTAAATCCCCATACCGTTTGCCGTCTTTCATCGTGTCCCGCAAGACCTGAACAGTCGTCGGCAGCGTGTCGTCCCCGACCCGCTCGAAGTATCCAAAAAGATGGCCACGAATCTGGGAATCAAGTTCACTCTTTACAACGAGGAATGGCTTTTCACTTGCGGATTTCGGCGGCACGTAGATCGAAGCAATTCCCTTTGCAGGGTTTACACTACTCGGATGCCACCGGATTTTGAGGTCAGTAATTGGAGGATAAATAAACGCACTCAAGATGTCTCGGTAAGTATCAGAATGAAATGCGGACAAAGCGAATTCTGAGACAGAAATCACCTCATCGCCCTGGTGAAGCGGATTCTTCTTCGTTGCAGGGCCGATGAGGATATAGCCGCCGCTGGAATTTGCGAGTGCGGAAATATCTTTTGCAAGTTCGACTTTGCTCTTCTCTGTCTTTGTATCATAAAGCCCACCCTTGCATTCGAACTGGACATGCTCCACTGCCGAGACTAGCTCTGCAAACGTACCTCTGGAAAGAATGCCAGTCACTTCGTCAATGGTCAGTTCGCGCAATGTCGTCATGTCGATGTACCGGGTTCACCTGGAGCCACTCATTGTTGATTTCATTCGGACATTGTATTCCTGCTCAACTTGCGTATGGCCTGATTCCGTCGGCGTAGAATCCTATTTAGGTCAATGCGAATCATGGGAAAGCTGACTGGAACTCGCCACGGTGACGCTGCCAATGATGTTCTTGTGTTCTATACGGACAAGACTAGTGAATTGGAGGAGGCAGGCCAATATTTCATGGCGGCTGTGGCATTGGGATTTGCACTCGAAACCGCAATTCTAACGTACCTGTTGGTGGAGTTCGGGGACGAGAACGGAGGAGAGCTCAAAGTTCCCGACTCGGTCAACCTGTCAGAACTAATCGAAACTGCAAACGAGATCGATGTCCTGAGAGCTCCAATCGACGTTCCGTCGCACTCGAACGATGGCAATGCACCGCCAAAGCATGTTGCCCAAGAGGTCGTGGAAAAGATAAGAGCGTTCCGAAATTTAATTCATCCGGCACGGGCTCTGAAAAAGGGTTATGATCCGAGAACTTTCACAAAGGAGCAGCTAAAGGAGTTCAAGGACATGTACCAGTCGGTCACTCACAGCTTGCTCTATTTCCTTTAAGGGGGCCCAACCTTCTTGGCACTTTCTCTAATTGCAGGAATCACTTGCCGTTTGAGAAAATCACCGGCATCCATGAGAGTTGTCGGATTCGGCGTCTGCATGCCGTGTACGACGGTATTCCTCAGCTTTCGCAGACGCTGGATTTCATCGGTGAGTCCAGGATGCAGCTTTAGCTTGCGCATGGCATAGGACATTGAAAAGCGCGGGCGATCCTTCTGGGGGACAAGCCTAGCGAGCAACTTTTCCAGTGAAATCCATTGACTAAGAAAATATCCGATCGAAGCTTGGGTCTGGTCTCCTAATGGAATCCCGAACCGACCTCTCGAAAGAGTTTCCGAGATCAACCCCGAAAGCTTTTCCGCCGTTTTCTTTGACTGGGAGGACAAGACCTTGTCAATGATTACATCGGCGATTGGGTTTAATTTGTCATCAGGCCCAACCCTCTCTATGTAACGTCGCAACTTCGCAGGAGAATCTTCTCGTAACTCTCGAAGCACATCGATCAGCAGGTCAACCTTTCCAATATCAGATATCGACATGTCCAATTTCGAAGCTCGTTGAGCCAGAAAACTGGCAAGATCGAATTGGTCTTTGAAAGGTACATCGTCTTTCGACGACCGGCGTTCAATCGCACGTTGTAATCTTTCTAAAGCGATTTCGCCCGAGAGTACCAACCCATTAATTTCATCCAAGATGGCTAATTCATCTTCAGACAGGTCCCCTTTTTCTGGCTTATAAACCAAGTCGTGTTCCACTTCAGCCCATGCGTGCATGAGAACCGATGCTACCTGAACTTCAACTACGGTGGACGCGTACCGAAGTTGTGTCTCAGGCAGACTTTCGCTCTTGAGTCGCACCAGATAGTGGACGGCCACGTATCCGATAAAACGTTTTCCAGGCTTAGGAGTTTTTGTTTCTGGAAAAGTCTTAGGCTTGCGCACTTTTGCGAATAGTTCGTCGATTACAGCACCCACGCGGTCTCGGTCCGCAGGGAAATACAAAGCAACCCTCACGCCACTGAGATCGATGATGTCTTTATAGATTTCATCGAGATCTTTGTAGTTATTCGTTCTGTGCCGCTTCTCTAATTTTTCGCGAAGGCGATCCGGACGCTTTGCGCGGGATGTAACAATGGCACGAATTCCATGTGATATCAGTGCCGCCTCGATTTTAAGGTGAACCGTGCGGGCAACCTCTCCAAAAAAGTCGAGTTCCCGATTGTAATGGTCCAGAAAATCTTCGATTATGGACACACGATCATGCCTCAGCCAAAGCGAATGAAATAATAGTGGATCGTGTTTAACAATAGCAACGGCCTGACAACCTGTCGTAATGGAAAACGGCGTAAACCCTGGCATCGTAGTCGGCCAGAGCAATGATCACGCGTTTGTATACGACGGCAAGAAGATGAAGGACCTGAACAATCTCATACCACCGAACTTGGGATGGGAACTCTACGTGGCGAATGGCATCAACAACGCTGGGCAAATTGTCGGCTATGGGACGCGCAACGGCACCACGCTGCACGCATTTCTTTTGACGCCGCGGTAAAGGGAAAGATGGTCAGATTCGCGCAGCGAAAGCGAACCTTGCGAGGGCGACCGCAACCACGGTTGTGATTCCAGGCCATGGCGCAGTCGGAGGGAAAGCCGACCTAACGCTGTTTCGCGATGTGCTAATCGAGGCGCGCGAGAAAGTCGCTAGGCTCAAGAAGCAGGGCAGGACTGTGGAAGAGGTGATCTTAGCCAAACCCACCGCCCCTTTGATGCGGAGTGGGGACAGGGCTTTCAGAGTCCCAAGTCGTTTTTGGGATGGGTGTATCAGGGTGTCTGAATGCAGCATCGGCCAGGGTTGTTTCCGTTACGGTATGTGATCTCAAAACCGGGGGCAAGGCATCACACGGTGTGGCGGCATCCCTGCCGCGCCTCCCTATGAGACGGTTGTCTGCTGGTCCAGAAATCCCGAATTGGCAGTTACGGCGAATCAGAGCTCGTTGGCCCCTCCAGGTCGGATTGCTAACCGGAAGTTGTTCCGGTCTAGAAGTCGGCTTCTGGGAAGCTTGCGACTGATTCTTCCCGAGTAACGAGCAAACCTTACCTTCCCGATTAGGTAAGGTTTGCCGACAATCTAGCCACAATCGCTCGTCTGCTTTTTACGCCAAATTCATGCATGAGCAATGTTTGGAAACGGGAATCGGCCTCTTCATAGGTTCTCAGAGTTACGCCGCCGCTGTGGTCACAGCTCCTTTCAGGAACATCAGTAGGTCGGCGTTAATCGTGTCGGCCTCAGTCGTGGGCATACCGTGCGGAAAGTCCTTGTAGGTTTTCAATGTGCTATTCCTCAGCAACTTTGCCGACAGCGGTCCAGCGGCGACATACGGCACGATTTGATCGTCCTCGCTATGCATGACCAGAACTGGCACAGTGATCTTCTTTAGGTCTTCGGTGAAGTCCGTCTGGGAGAAGGCGACAATGCCGTCATAGTGCGCCTTGGTACCGCCCATCATGCCTTGGCGCCACCAATTCCAGATAATTCCCTGAGAGGGTTTCGCACCGGGCAGGTTGTAACCATAGAACGGTCTAGCCGGCACATCGTAATAGAACTGGGCTCGGTTGGCGGCGAGTTGCACCTGCAGTCCGTCAAACACCTCCTTGGGCTGCCCGGTCGGATTGGCCACCGTCTTCAGCATAAGGGGCGGCACTGCGCTGATAATGGCCGCTTTTGCCACCCGGCTTTCACCGTGGCGAGCCAGGTAGTGCACCACTTCGCCGCCGCCAGTCGAGTGGCCGACATGAATCGCATCCTTGAGGTCGAGATGTGCGGTCAGTGCCGCTAGGTCGTCGGCATAATGATCCATGTCATGGCCGTCCCAGGTCTGGCTGGAACGCCCGTGTCCCCGCCGGTCGTGAGCAATCACGCGATAGCCGCGTTGGCCGAAGAACAGCATTTGCGTGTCCCAATCATCGGCCGACAGCGGCCAGCCGTGGCTAAAGACTATGGGCTGACCTTTGCCCCAGTCCTTGTAGTAAATCTGCGTTCCGTCTTTTGTGTTAATCGTCGGCATGGGTATTCTCCTTTTGTGTTTAAGTCAGCCAGAAAATTGTGGCGGCATATATATGTCCGCACTAGGTACAACTCAGCCCGAGCCAACTCTTTGCCTCATCAACGGTCATGAACACGGCGATGTTTTCGTCATTGCGTATACTTTTATACATTAGTACGGTC
>Ga0207141_10092_pt3 | contig 26000 bp, 25 predicted proteins | sample Alteio_BWMinHeat_5_FD_153553 | JGI IMG/M metagenome (GOLD analysis project Ga0207141, IMG submission 153553) | Enriched cells from forest soil in Barre Woods Harvard Forest LTER site, Petersham, Massachusetts, United States -... | ecosystem: Environmental > Terrestrial > Soil > Temperate forest >... | reverse complement strand
GGCCGGGGTCTCGCGAACCGGTCGAAGCACCTAGCGGCGCTCTCGATCAAAAAATAACTCTTGGAGGTCATCAATGACGATGAAGTCTCTTCTCCTCGGCGCCGCTGCTGGTATCGCCACACTCGGTGCTGCCCAGGCTGCCGATCTGCCCATGACGAAGGCTGAGCCCGTCGAATACGTCAAGGTCTGTTCGACCTTCGGCCCGGGCTTCTTCTACATCCCCGGCACCGATACCTGCCTCAAGATCGGTGGCGAAATCCGCGCTGATTACCGCGCCTACGGCAACACCAAGACCGAGACGCGCGATGTGAACCGTGTCGCGTTCCAGGGTGAAGGCCGTATCTGGTTCGATGCCCGCACCGACACCGATTGGGGTCTGCTGCGTTCGTATTTCCAGATCGACGCTGATGGTTACACCTACAGCAAGACCGGCAATGGCAAGTCCAACAACTTCATTGTTGACAAGGCCTTCATCCAGTTTGGTGGTCTGACGGCCGGTTTTGCGCATAGCTTCTTCGGCTACTACGACAACTTCTACGGCGACACGATCTTCGGACCGTACTACGCTGAGTCCAGCTCTGTTAACCTGTTGGCCTACACTGCCCAGTTCGGTGGTGGCTTCAGCGCCACGCTGTCGATCGAAGACGGTCGCGAGCATCGCATTCAGGGCTCGAGCATTCAGAACGATGGCCTGACCTATGGCGGCCAGCAGTATCCGGATGTGGTTGGCGTTCTGGCTCTGGATCAGAGCTGGGGCTATCTGCAGGCTTCGGGTGCACTCCATCAGTGGCGCTCGAGCGAAGCAGATCTCACCAATCTTGGAATTATTAAGACCCGCACTGGCTGGGCAGCCGGCGGCACCGCGCTTATCAAGCTCCCGTTCATCGACAGTGGCCACTTCATCGTTGAAGGTCAGTATGCTGATGGTGCCCTGGAATATCTCGGCGCGAGCAACACGGAGTTCGGCACGGTCGACGACCAGGGCTTCAAGAATGGTAGCCTTACCCAGCTTAAGAGTGGCAAGGGCTGGTCGATCGTCGGCGAACTTGGTGGCAATATCACGCCGGTACTCAATGCCGAACTGGTCGCCAGCTACATTGATACCAAGGCCTCTTTCCTGAAGATCCAGGAAGCCACGGTTTCGGCTAACCTGACCTACACCGTCGTCAAGGGCTTCACGGTGGCTCCGGAAATCACCTGGGTCTATGGCAAAATCAAGGAAAACAATATCAAGACCACCGAGGACGTTGTGGAAGGCGGTATCCGCCTGAAGCGCACCTTCTGATCTGACTTGGGTCAAATCGAATCGAATGAGGCCCGGCGAAAGCCGGGCCTTTTTTTTGCGTTGTGCGCCCAGCATTGGCGCACTCTTGTGAGCGGAAGTCCTGTCGTGAGCTGGTCACAGCGAGCGAAGAGAAGCGCAACTGCGGGAGGGCGACCGACCGTGGAGAGGAAGCGTGGATCGAAGCTGCGGGCCGATAAGCAAGAACCGGATAGAAAGCGGCGCCGACAGGGCGAGCGGGCAACGAACCGCGAAGCTCTCGTGACACTGTCGCTAACGACGTCGAGCGGATCGAATCTCGAATTAACTGCTGTAAGTGAAGTCGTAGTCTCTCCCTTAAATACATAGTTCGAAATTATGTACACGATGATACACTGATAATTACAGGTCCTTTGTTTCATTATTAAAGACAGTTCGGCAGTTCTTGCGGCTTCTTGCTCTGCTCCATCCAGACAAGGAAAGCTTGCCAGTAAGGTAAGTTGGAACTAAAATACATAGCCGCGTCGGAGGATATTGGGAGCTTCCCAATGGACACTGCCAACGTCAAAACCACAGGGCAGTTGAGGCAGGAACCCCTTGCATCTGGCAGTCGCGAGCTTGAATATAGGGTTATTAACGACCAGCGCCTTGCTACCATCCGCTCTTACAATGCGTGGTACGCTTTCGGTCATGTGGTAGCGCACGGCTATTTCTGGTTGATGCTACTTCTAAGCCTCGATTTGGCAAGCAGACCCTTGCTGATTGCCGCCGCCCTTATTGCTTCCTTGATCGTGTGGTTTGCCTACCGGGTCGTATTGACCATCGACCGCGGTGTCGTGGTTTTGTATCCGCGCATCATCTTTCTGGAATTAAGTCTGGGTTGCGATTTCTATCGTGACTACTTACGCAGTCGGCCCCGCGGCAACACCGAGCGTTCTTTTATCGAAAGATGCGAGCATCTCCATACTGAATCGGCGGCTGATCTCTGGGAGCAGATCCATAGCCAATTCAAGGATCAGGATTTTCCCGCCGACCGGCGGATCACCAGGCATTTCAAGAGTGCCGCCTATTATTCCGTAATCTTATTCTGGATCGTCGTCGCCGCGATCCTCTTGCCCGTTTACTTTCCTTGGCAATGAGCCTGACCGGGAAAGGGAAGCGCTACCCATGCCGTTTCGCAGCATCACCATGGCTATCTGGACGACAGCGCTAGTCGGCGCGACATTATTTGCGCCAGTTACAGCCGCGGAAGATGTGCTGCCTACTCCGCTACCCATCCAATCGTTGGCGCCGCTCGTCGAAAGGACTGCTCCATCGGTCGTCAACATCTTTGCCCAAAAAGTCATCCGCAACCGCTCCGCGACCCGTTATCTCGATGGCTCCGCATTCTGGCGCCTGTTCAGGGATACCCTGCTGTTTGGTTATGGGCAGGACCGTTTTCAAAGTTCACTTGGCTCAGGCGTGATCGTCGCTGCGAACGGTGTCATCGTCACCAACTATCACGTGGTTGAAGGGGCCAGCGGAATACTTGTCGCGTTGCCTGGCGGTCAGACGTACTCGGCGGAGGTGTTGGTTTCCGACCAGCACATCGATTTAGCTATCCTACGGGTCGACGCTGGCGGCGCGGCGTTGCCATCTATAGAGTTTGGTGACTCAGATCGTCTCAAGGCTGGCGATCGTGTGATAGCGATCGGCAATCCGTTCGGACTTGGCCAAACCGTGACGAACGGAATCGTCTCGGCGACGGCGCGTACTTCATTCGGCGTCAGCGATTTTCGCTTCTTCATCCAGACCGACGCAGCCATCAATCCCGGCAATTCCGGCGGTGCCCTGATTGCCATGGACGGAACTGTTGTAGGCATCAACACTGCTATCTACTCAACCTCTGGGGGGTCGCAGGGGCTAGGTTTCGCAATCCCCAGCAACATGGCGCGCGCGATGGTTGACAGTGCCGTGAAAGGTAAGCCTCTAGTCCGACCATGGATTGGCCTCTCGAGCCGTACCATACTGCCGCAAATAGCAGAGCTGTTGGGCTTATCCTCGCTACACGGCGTTCTGGTGACAGATATCTTCAAGGGCGGCCCCGCAGATAACGCGGGTCTCCAACACGGTGACGTGATCCTCGCCGTCGACGATTTTCCGATCGATGATCCGCAGGCGCTTCGTTATCGCATTGCCACTCGGGAGGCCGGCAGCACGGTACAATTGACGCTCGAACGTGCCGGAGAGTTCCACAAGGTTTCCGTTTCTTTGCAACGGCCACCCAATGAGCCACCCAGCAACGACAGCTGGATGCCGAACCTTAGCCCTCTGCGTGGCGCGAGAGTTGCGAGCCTGTCGCCCGCATTCGCCGACCAGATTGGTGTTGACAGTGGCATTTCTGGTGTCGTCGTCTTGGATGCGCGAGTGGGGGCCGGTGCATACCGTCTTGGGCTCCGGGAAGGCGACATCATCCGCAGCATCGACGGTCGGCCGGTGCGTATTGTCGATGATCTGCTCGCCTTCCGTGCCACTCCATTCAAGTCCTCTCATATAACTCTGGAACGCGCAGGCAGCGTCTTGACGATTGGCTGGAATTAGCTCTTTGAAGCCTGAGCAGTTCACCAATATCGTTATGTGACAACAGCGGCCTGAGAGTGAGGCTCTCTAGCTTCCCAAATCAGGAAATCTCTCATTCCCTGCCTTAGGCTTGCATGGGATGACCCAGAATGTCGTCGGCGATAGCGATCACGCGAACGGATTTATCAGCCTGTGAGCTTCGGGCCGCTTCGGCCCGAAGCAGCAATAGTGCGGCGGCGCGGCGTATGTTGGCGCTGGCGCTTGTTCTTGAAGGGGTGGATCGAGAACGGGCGGCGCAGAGATGTGGCATGCAGCGCAAGACTCTGCGCGATTGGGTTCATCGCTACAACGCGCATGGTCTGGATGGGCCGATCAATCGCAAGGCACCTGGTGTTCCTCCCGCCCGACTTCAGGCCAGCGCCAGCATCTGGCCGCTCTTGTGCAAGCAGGCCCAGATCCGAAGAAGGACGGCATCGCATGGTGGCGCCGGGTCGATCTGCAGAAACAGATCAAGGAACGGTTCGGGGTCGAGATGCATGAGCGCGCGGTTGGCAAGCACCTGGCGGCGTTGGGTTACCGCAAACTTTCGGTGCGCCCGCAGCATCCCAAATCCGATCCCCAGGACCAGGAAGCTTTCAAAAAAAACCTTGCCAACAAGATAAGGGCAGCTCTTCCCAATAGAGCCCGTGGCAAGGCACTTGAGATCTGGTTTCGCTGCGCGTCCTTCGGATCAGGACGAGGCGCGGATCGGGCAGCAGGGCGCATTGACACGGATCTGGGCCAAAGGAGGTTCCCGTCCCAGAGCTCCACGCGACCAGCGTTACCAATGGGCCTACATCTTCGGAGCCGTATGCCCGGACAAGGGCAAGACGGCTGCTCTCGTCATGCCCCATGCCGATGCCGGCGTCCTCTCGCTCCACCTGGCTGAAATCAGCAAACAAGTGGCCGATGGCGCTCATGCCGTCCTGGTGCTTGATGGCGCCGGGTATCACATCGCGCAAGACTTGGAAGTGCGCACCAACATCACTGTGTTGCGACTGCCTCCATACTCACCCGAGCTCAACCCCGTCGAAAATATCTGGCATTATCTGCGCCAGAACAAGCTCGCCATCGCCGAATACGACGACTACGGCCATATTCTCCACGCAAGTTGCCAAGCATGGAACTTCTTCGCTGAAGACATGGCCCCTATTGCTTCAATCACAAAACGAGACTGGGCAACGCTCAATATCTAGAGCCGTTGGTATCACAACAACTTTGATGTGAGAAAGTCCACGCCCCAGAGCGTCACTTCTTGGCTGCGAAAGCCCGCTCCGCTTCAAGGTTGGCGAGGTCTCGCCCGACCGTGGCGACTGCCAGAAGCCTGGGCTCTTCGTAAAATCTTACGATAACATCCTCTTTAATGAGCGAGCCCTGGAGCTGAGGCCGATCGAACGTTATGGCGTGCCCGGAATAGTTGACCGTCTTGTCGTAATGGCTCGACCAGAAGAAGGGCGGATCGTCGAACGGTTTGTCTTCGCCTAAAATCTGCCGCGCCAGATATTGGCCTTGTCTCTCGGCATGGACCCAATGTTCAACGCGGATCAAGTGACCCGAAACCGGGTCGGGATAACGGGCGATATCACCGGCCGCGTAGACATCATCAGCGCTGGTTTTCAGATGGTTGTCGACGATCACGCCGTCGTCGACCTTTAGCCCTGCAGCCTCGGCGAGATCGACCCGCGGCTTGACGACGCTCCCCACCACGACGAGATCGGCCGCAATTGGGTCGCCATGGTCCATGGTCACCTTGCCGTCCGCATAGCCAAGCACCTCGCGACCGAGATGGAAGATTACGCCCTTCCTTTCATGCACACCTTTGATCCAATTGCCGATGTCATGCCCCATGATCTTTTCCAATGGAATGGTTTCCGGCGCGATGACGTGAACGTCAAGCCCGCGCTGCCTTAAGGCAGCGGCCACCTCAAGCCCGATGAAGCTCGCGCCGATTACAGCCGCGTGCTTGGCTTTTTCTGCCGCCGCGATGATGGAATCGGCATCCTTCAGGGTACGCAAGGTAAACACGTTCGCCCCATCCAACCCAGGTATCGGCGGGCGCTGCGGCTCCGCTCCCGTCGCCAGGATCAGAACATCATAAGGCAGGACGTTCCCATTCTTGATAGATACGGTTCTGCGTTTCGGATCGAAGCTCGCAACCACTGCATTCACGCGAAGATCGATCTTGTTGTCCTTATAGAAGGCGCGGTCGCGCAGAGGCATCCACTCTTTTGGCGCTCCACCAGATAAATAGTCCTTTGAACAATTGGGTCTGTCATAGGGAGCGTCGGAATCCGCGCTGAGCAAAGTTAGATCTCCGCCGAAGCCTTCGCGCCGCAGCATCTCGGCCGCCGCAAAACCGGCCGCGCCGCCTCCGATGATGATCACTCGGCGCGATACTTTCTCCGATCGTCTGGGAGATGCCGCGTCCTGTTTCCTAGCCTTCACGAACACCAAACCGCCTTGCTCCTCAACCACCCAACATGTGACCGGATCAATGGCCGGCGCGGCGATGGCGTTGCCGGTCCGCAAATCGAAGCAGGCATGGTGCCAAGGGCAACGCACGGTATGATCAACGACGAGGCCTTCAGCTAACGGGCCCTGATAATGAGTACACTTGGAATCGATGGCATATAGCTTGTCATTCACGCGCGCGATCAACACCGCCTGATTGTCAACGTGCCCGGCCAACATGCCACCTTCGACGATACCATCTGTTCGCACGCCTTGTCTTAAATCCGGCCCGTTGACTTTCTTGTCCTCGCTCATGGTTGCCTCCTGATTGTTTGTGGCTGAACGCTCCAACCCGAGCGAAGATCCCTTTGTCGCCGCGTCTTGGCCTCGAACCATTAAAGCTGGGCACCAAACCGCCGTGCGGTCCCCAAAATTAGCGACCCGTGTTGGCCGATTTTCCGAGGTTGTTCATAGGGGCCCAGAATGAATGAAGATCGCTCCCGTCGTGCTTTTCGCCTATGGGTGTGCCTTTGCAAGATCTTGCCACGCTTGCCTTTATCGCCGGCCAATCAGGCATGGGAATGACTTGTTGCCCCATAGACGGGAACGCGACATTCGCCCAGCTCACAGGTCAATGATTCGTCTTTGCGAACGAGGCCACCAACTGCGAGCGGTCGAACACCAAAAAGAGATCAATAACGATTGAATCACTGAGGATGGCGCATCCTTAGTGCAACGATCATACGACAAGCCTCCTGGGTAGTCCGGAAAGCAAAGTGGAGTTGGTATCGATATGCACGGAACGTTGCCACGACGGTTTGAGCGACATCGTGGGGGACTTTCTTCAGCGTCTCTTTGGGCGAGCTTAGGTTTCGCCGTCTTGCCGGCGGCTTTTGCTTTATTAGTTGCCCTTCTAAAGTGCGGGCTGGGCGTTACGCTCTCTGACATTTTTGACCTTTTGTATACTGCCGCGAATGCGGCGAGGCCGTGAGTCAATGGACCGGCCATGTGTCGTGAGTGTCGCAACCACTCAGTCGCCGACACCTATTCGGAGGTCCTCCGGCGTGATGCCAAGGCGGCGAATGCCTTGACGCTATCCAGGTTGAGGACGTCGTGCGCAAACATGAACCTGATTGTGAGCCAGTATCGAAGCCGATCTCGATTGAAACCGCGCCAATGCCGAGATCATTGGAGACATCCCCAGAGTAGGGGATCTCAATCGGGATCGGTTTACTCTATTAATAAACACTTTGAGGACGATCAGAGGAGGGCTTGGTTGATGTTGATGGAGAGCATGAAGACTTCGGCCCTTCAAAAGAAAGGGGTCGGCCCTCACCGAGCGGACCATGACACCGAACTTCGGGGTCTAGACGCGACGTCCGTGAAGGTTACGAGCCTGGAGCAAAGAGGCAGGAAACAGCTCAACAAGGTAAAGGTCGCAATTCTATGGGAACTTACGTGAGGTTATATCATAACACGCACAATCGTCTCTCTTTCTCTTCGTGGAGATAGCATAGACTAGCTGTAGGGAAATCAGTAAGATGAGTATACGACAAGAATGCATTCAATGGATCTGTCGCGTTCAATGCGCAACGAGTGATCAGCTTGATGTCTTGCCTGAAGAATGCCCGGATTATCTTGTTGATGCCATAACTGCTCATGGTGCCGCCGAACAAGCCGCCAGCGAGTTTATGATGGATTGCGGGATTGAACATGCGTCTGTAACGGTTAAGGTTGAGATGTGGCGTGCCGCGGACGAAAAAATCCAAGGTGTCAGGCCTGACGTCTACGGCAACGCCACCATCCGCTATGAGCCCGAATATGTCGCTTGCTTTCCCTCAACACGGCTTCAAACAGAAGGCGCAATACACAGATTGTGTGGAGCGATTTCGCGCAATCAGCAAATCCAAAAGTTTGACCAGTTTCGGGGCATCCGGCTGCAGCGTATCGCCGCTCGAACGATTGTTGGTTCAATAAGGCTCATCGAGAGCGCCTGGCGCATCGGCCAGTTAGCGCGAGCGGTTCAAACCACACGCAAATTCTATCGAAACCTGCAATTAGACGTTTGGTCCCGCAATGAGGTGACGGGGATTGATTTTAAAGATTGTGGGAAACGTGATCCAGGCTCGACAGATGACCTGGAACGGGGTCCGCAATTGTAGGGTTTTGAGGTGCTTTGCGAAGTTGTAGGCTGCGACGAAGGCCAGTATGTGGGCGTTGAGACCTTCAATATTGGGGAAGTGGAAGACCCTAGTCTTACTGTGTCATGCTGGCAAAAGCGGCATTACTGCCAAAGGGCTTGAGGAACTGGACGCCGACTTGCAACAAGCCGTGCCGGATGTGGTCAAGAAGCAACTGCGGGCGGTGGCCGTACTCCACAAGCTGACACGCCACTGTTAATCAGCCCTGGCCCAGTGCCCCCCAACAGGGTCCTTGGACGAGTTTGATCCATCCTTGGCAGTTTGAGCCATCCTTGGCATGCTTGTCTTGAGACTTCTGGCCGTTCCGACTCAATTTAGTTTTGAATTTCATGCATTTCAAATTTTGCTATCATTTTTCAGGGCACGTTACCGTTTTTCACGATCTAAGGCTGTCAGAGCAGGCAACGCCAGCCGGCTATGCTGCGCTCATCGACGCATTGCGGCTACAGGTTCCGTTACCCCCGCGCGCTTTAGGCTATTGGCCCACAGCACAGAAGCTATAGGAAGGACGGTTGAAGCATCACCACCGCGCGCCATGCGCCTGCTGCCGATCTGCAAGGCTATCCAACCTTTGTACTCAAAATTCTCGTGTCCAACTGGGCGCTTCATGCCGCATCGGAGGCTGGGTTTCGCGACGATAGCAATGTGCACAATCCTACTACTTGCCCGAATTCCCATCGTTTTGATGATCATTGCTGCTGAAGCTCCCTAAAAACAGCGACAGAATCTCAGCCGTTTTTTCTGGAAACTGATCGACAAAGAAATGACCCCCCGGAAGGGAGGCCTCAGTGACGTCTATGCACCGCTTACGCCATTCATTGGGGATGTCGAACAAGCGGGCCATTTGTCCAGCTGAGCCATATAGGACCAGTGTCGGACAGGTGACCTTTCGATGAAGGTCCTTGGCGTCATGCTCAAGGTCGATGGTTGCGGCGGCCCGATAATCGGAACAGGAGCCATGGATCATTGCTGAATTTCGCCAAGCTTTGCGGTAGGCAGCGATCATTTCTGGATCGAAATCCGTGATCCGTGTGGCACCCCACCCGACAAGACATGTCTCGTAGAAGAAGTCAGGATCGCTCGCAATGAGACGTTCTGGAAACGGCGCGGGCTGCGATAGAAAATACCAATGCCAGTAGGATCCTGCGACATTCCGATTGGTGTCCATAAACATTGTGTAGGTCGGCACGATATCCATCAGGGTCAGCGAAAGAATTGCTTCAGGGGAATCGATCGCCATCCGATGTCCAGTGCGTCCGCCGCGATCGTGGCCAACCAAGTGGAAGCGCTCGAATCCAAGATGCCTCATCAGGCCAACTTGATCATCTGCCATCGCGCGAAAGGCATAATTTGAATGGTCGGGCAGGCATGTCGGCTTGGCGGAGGCGCCATAGCCTCGCAGATCTGCGCAGACGACGGTGAAGCGCTCCGCAAGCCGTGGCGCAACTCGGGCCCACATGGCCATCGTTTGCGGAAAGCCGTGCAGGAGCAGCACTGGCGGCCCGTCGCCTGCGACGGCGCAGGCGATGTCAATTCCAGTTACCGCGATGACTTTGAGTTCGAAGCCTTCAAACATTGCCGCCCCCTGGTCTTGGCCGAACATGAGCCGTGAATTTGTCGCGATCGAACGCGCGTGGCCGTGGCTGCATTAGTACAGTGAACAAAAGAGCCATTGCACCGCAGAGTGTTATGAGAAGGCGGCCTCTCTCGTCTTTGCCGCGATGTCCAGTGTCCACCGTGGAAATGGGGGCACCTTGGCGCCATCTTTGGCGGCGGCGACCGCGCAGTTTAATTTTGCATTCCCCCGATATACGCACAAAGTACTTGTTATTGGATGGGTTTGCCCGGTCGAGTAGCCGGCCGGCCAGACTTTCTGCTGTATCTCCGATCATGCGAACATACGTTTTGCGGTTGATGTGGGTGAATTGACCTAAGGCTCGACTTCCCTCCGATGATTTAAGCGACTCGGCCTTTGTTGATCCGGCCCATTTGTTAGACCATCGGAGGCTAAAGTTTCCCGCCTTACCGTCACTGCACCGGCCATGCACAGCGTCGAATCACGCAATTGCCAATAGCCCCACCGATCAAATAGGATTAACTATATGGAACTATGAACAAACAGCAAAGAGAGCCCGTTCTCTGTTAAAGGTAATATCTGGGCAGCGGTGGAAATCTCTTATTTGTTGCATATACTAAGTAAATGAACTTATGCCTTAAGAAAGCCAGCATTGTAAGGTAGGCAACCTTATGCTATAATTATATTCCTAGGTGGCACCAGACGCTGTTCCATTTGAAGGCGCATTGCAGCCGAGCGCTGTTCTGGCCGAGGTGCTTAACAGCCGAGCGCCGTTTTTGCCTACGAAGGTTAGCGTCAATAAGAAAATCGCTGGGTGGAGATATAATCTCTCACCCTTTTTTCTTTGAATTCCGTCGGGTTTCCCTCAAGCCGCGTCTCAGAAATACTTAGGGACATCAGACCGGCTTATGCATCCCCTATCCAGAATCTTCGGCATCATCGTGCCGATTCGATCAGCGAGAAATCCATGGCTGGACTAAAACGCCAGTACGGGAGGGAACGGCGATTACCGGGCGAGCTAGCGCACATAATCGAGCGGCTCTTTCTCGTCGACAATGCGCCCTTCCGCGGCCGCAAGGGGCGACGCCTATCGCCAGAAAAACCGGTTCGCGCAAATTTATGTATTTCCTAGCAAAGCGGGCCTGACATGGCGGCACGGCTTGGCTGGATCGGGCGCAACCGGCTCACCTGACTGGCGCCTTACCATTATGATGCTGATAGAGCGTGGCGGGAATGTAGGATCTATCGAAGTCAAGCAATTGACCTGCTCCGGTGGAGTTTTTGCTTGCCTCACGCGCGGCGCTAAATGCTCTCGAGTACAAAAACGCGGACCTGGGACGAGAGATTGCTGCTGGTGCGCTGCTCATTGATCAAACTCATCGGCTCCGGTTTGGTCATCCTCAAACGCTCGACGATCTCTCCGAATGCTGGCTCGATGCTCATGCTGGTATTGCGGTCGCTAATCGCGATGGATCGTTTCCCCAAGTCATGCTTCATGTCATGGTCCCGGGCCGATGCGAACCAATTTGGATGGCTCGATCCGAACCAGCAGATCGAACCGGGTCTAAGCAGTCCTAGCTGGGAAACGGGTGCGCACTGGCTGGCACAAGGCTAGCACTATAGTCGAAGCGTGCAGGGGCTCGACATTCCTGAGGGCAACGTCGGTCTTTTCTTTTGCGCACCCAAGATTATCCTGTGGCCTCGTCCGCGCCGTCTCCCGCCGACGTCATGCACTTTCCGGGCCATAGTCATGTAATATTTGTGACGGAAGCCGACAATTTGTGTTGCTTGGCTGAGGGTTAGCGAATATCAACCCAGTCGACAGTTAACGGGCGCACGGCGGTAGCTACCGACTTACAACGTGTACCGACAAGGGCTGCCTTCGTAGAGGGCGGCCCTTTTATTTTGGCCGATCGACTGCTGAGATCTGCGCAAACAAAAGGGCGAAAGGCCTATTTGACCTTTCGCCCCGAAATTGTTCCGGCTGCTATATCCATCGCGAACTGCAGGAGCTGCACCGGCTGCTGTCTACCGAAGTGACTGCGGCGCTTGGCGGCTCACCCGTTTGCAAATTGATAGCGGCGCTACCGACTTACAAAAGTATACATAGCGGTGAGGCCGGATTACCTCAATAGGCGTAAGAGGTATAATGCTAAGTATATTGTATGTCGTGCAATTTGCCCGGGCTGGGTGCCTGTCAACGTCAGGCGAAAATCGGCAGAGCGAGGGCGGGGGTGAGCGGGCAGTACAAACTTGGCCACATGCGCACACTTCGTCGGCATTGCTGGGGCTTGCGATGTCTATCTTCTCTTGTGCCGAACGCGGCTTGATGCAGAGCGTTTTTAGCTTAGCGTCGCGATCCACCGTGGTGCACTACCACCACCCGTCGTTCCGCGCGACGCCAAGCTAAAAACGCTCTGCATTATCCCGTGCCAGAAGTTATGCCGAGCCAGTTCCCTATGGCTCGAGATTTCCGATAAATCTGGATGACAAGTCCGGCATGGCTCCGCGGCACCATTATCGCCTAGTCACCCTTGCGACCATCTTCAGGTGGCGGGCGAACGAGCACACTGTCGATAGGCGCGATGGCCAGGTCGTCGGTCCGCAATGGCTTAGCCAATATGTTCCATGAACTTAAGGCAGCCTTGCATATCTACGGCGCCCCACCATTGATCATCTCTATGTTCTTTGCCGCTTTACCTTCGCAAAAGACTGCCCAAGCCTGCATGAGCTTACGGCGTTCTTTTCAAGCGCATCCCCCGCCGATAGGCCTGCTCCGCCTTGTCGCCGATGACATGAGCCAAGGCCGCCTCAACGATCTCCCGCGAGAAAGAGGTTTCTTCTCCGGCCCAATCCCAGAACGATGATTTGAAGCCGTGAACCGTCACATCCTCGACCTTCATGCAACGCAACAGCATGGCCATGGACATATTGGAGAGCGGACTCTCACACACCTGTCCTGCAAAGACACAGCTGCCGAGGCGCCCCTCCTTCGCCTTGGCGAAAACGGTAACGGCCTGCTTTGGCTGAACCAGAGATGCGAAGCCACCGACCGCTCAGAATAACCTCTACGCCGTGTTGAGCTGCGATGTCACGAATGAGATCGTCTGAAGAGCGGCGTCGATCTTTCCGTCTGGCTGTGCCGCCAAGCGGCCGCTGCTAATTTTCTTTGCCAAGAGGGCGGGCGAGCAGCACTCCCTGCTGGCGAACTCTTGGATAGATACATTGTGAGAATTATTTAGATTTGCTTGGAGTGAAAACAAGTGACACTGCAATAGCTTATCCAGAGTTGCATCCACTGATAGTCCAAGATGGGGCATTGCCCGTAAGAAGCGTACTCAGCGGAGTACCTTGCAAAGTTGGTAGACTATTTACCATGGTCAAACTCTGGCCAAATTACTATGCGAAATCGAAAAGGCCGATTCCTCCTTAGACGGCATTGTCGGTCACGTATTACCTACGCTCCAAGCCCCAGCGTGATCGACCCTTTTTATTTGCCGCCGCCCCATGCGTTGCCACCTCAACCGGAAAGGTGACCGGCAGGGCCGGCAAGTGAACCCGACACGCCTTACCGACGGGCCGTCGGGCAGTGGCCGGTCGCTCCTATTGCGAATGCAAACCAGCGACCGGTATTGCCATTCATAGACGCAAAGCCGTCCTGATCGTCTCTTCCATCCGATGCGAAAACGCACACTCCAACTCTTCGCCCATCTTGGGGTCGAAGTCGCGCGTGAATGGCATATCAGCTTTTGGGTGCAGGCCGGGCTTGAGGACGTACATCAATTTCTAGCCGCGCCTGCCGCCCTTCTTGCCTGATGTCTGCGCACGCTGGAAGATCATGGCGCCACGTTTGAAGCTATTTGGCAGCACTCGCGCCAGCATGTTCTTGGGTACACTACGTTCATTCTTGCGAACGTTTTGTCCAGGTACAGGCTGATGCGTGCCTGCCGACTTCACGTCGCCAGCGGAGTGCACGCCGAAATCGCCACTGCGCTGCGCTTTCTCGTCGTAGATCTCGATAGCAAGGCTGCCCTTCGCGGCGAACTTGGTATTGATCGCCCATCGGATGAACGACGGGTTTTGAAGTGCACATGCGTCGACCAAGTGCGGTGATGATTTCGTTTTGAATAGCCCAAACGGCGTCGTTCATCGCGGGGGAGATCGCGAAGGGCATCTGGTCATTGGCGAACTGGCCGAAGGCGTTGGCGGCGGGGAGGAAGTCGTAAGTACCGATAATGAGTATTGTCTTCCTGTTATAGGGGCGCTATTACCGAACGGAAGAAAGGAGTGTCGCGTGCGTTCGCGTCGTATTTCTCTCTTAAGTTGTGGTTGGAACAATTATCGCAGTTAAGAGGTTCTCTTGGTTGCGATAAACTGGAGTGATTGAATGAAGAATTTAGCAATTGCCGTTTTGTTCTCGTTGTCGGCTTTGGTTGGCACTACAGGCGTCACGCTCGCCGATAACTGGGATCATCATCACCACTGGCATCACCACCATGATGACTGGGATCACCACCACCATCGGGATCACCACGATCACCGGTGGGATCATCACCACCACCACGACATGTGATCTGAAGCAGGCGGCTCAATGAGAGCCGCCTTTTTTGGCTTGAGAGTCGAAGGGGTGCCCAGGCTTCATGCCCGGGTTCAAACCTTCGATATTGGCGATGTGAGGAGTGGGCAGCAGGCGTTAGCAGCGGCGCGATGGCCCCCTTCTTTCACTATGCGAATGGTGTTGTGGAATATTTCCACGAGGCTTGAATTATCGGTACGATAAGCCGCTCTGATGCAACCATTTAAGGGGATTTCATATGGGACTGTTCGATAGTTTATTGGGGCTGGCGCAAAGTCAGGCCGGTAATGAATTACTCGGCCAGCTGGCCCAACACCTGCCGGATGTGCTCGCCCAGCACGGAATTAATGGAACCCAGGGCCTGGCAGAGCAGCTCGCTCAGGGCGGCCTGTCTCAAGAAGTGGCTTCATGGATGGGCAGTGGCCCAAATCTGCCTGTGAGCGCGGATCAGATTGAGCAAGCCTTGGGTACGCCTGTGGTCGCATCTCTCGCGCAAAAGTTCGGCGTTGATCCTTCGCAGGCCAGTCAATTTCTAAGCGAGCATTTGCCGCAGATCATATCGTCGCTGCACGGCGGCCCACCTGCGTGAGGGCTGCCCAAATGCGTCAGTAGCGCGCTTGCCCGTCTTCACCCTGCGGCTCGATGCGCGGCTGATAATGCTCAATCTCGGTGAGCCAGGCGACCTCGACATCACGCTGAGGGCGGATAGGGTCCTGCTGACTGACGCCAAATACGGCGGCGTAGGAGCTTGCGCTCGTTGGTGCGGTCAGCGCGCCCACCGCCGTGTTAATCAGACGCGACGGATCTGTGGCTTGGGAGGGGCACGGCCGAGCTAAGGCTTGCTGACGGCACTCACCACTTGGCTCGAACCCCTGCTGCGTGGGAGCGCCGAGCTACACGACTTATGGATACACGACCCCCGATTCCACCTGCAGCAATCCAAAAGGGGCGCGAACCAGGTGATTGAGTCCACCCTCGTCGTCATGGGCCGTCGTCCTCAAAAACCAGCGGATATTGCCGATGTCCATGGTAAGACGACGCCGTCACCGCTTAGAAGGTCACGGATCGGATTCCCCCCAAACGGCTCGGTAGATCTGAGGGTACGCGGCGCATGCTTAGTGGCCCAACCGCCTTGGGGGTTTCCTTCGCCTCGTTTCGATCGCGCTTGTTGGATTTCGCCCGGATAAGCGTTGATCAAATTGTATGTCATTCAAATTGAGCAAATGGCTGCCGAGATTGGAATAAACGATACAAAAGGTGCCAACCGGGCCCCGCGGTTGATAGATTCTATCTTTGTTCCGATAGGTATTTAATTGAAATACGCCAACATAATTCGTTAAAACTCAGTTAATGAAACGATTAATTGTTAATGAATCATGAAAGTAATTAGACTTTGTCGCTTTGCGTCCCCCCTTGTTTAACGCATATATTCATTCCTGCGAATTGATCCGGGAAAGATGCCGCGATCGATGCCCCTTGTATGCTGGCCTCGGTGTATGAATCTTGCGCCAAAGGGGCACTAAGATTGCATTCTCCGAAGCTTTGAACATAAATTGTTATATATTTTGATTGGGAATTACCATAATGTTGTAATAGATATTTCTTTAGTGCGACTGCTGCGTGTTATAACCAGAATAGTCTGGCAGGAACCAAGACGATGGCCGTGATTGCGATGAGTGAACGGGCTTTGGAATTTTCATCTCCGGCAAACGGGCATGTGGCCCGCGTGCCATCTTTCCCAGAGGCAGGGGAACGAGACTATGCTCTAAACCCGGTGCACGACGTTGACTCTTCCAGCATGATTGAAGATCGCCTGAAGATGCGCGTAACCGTCATCGATGACAGCACCCTGTCTCGCAGCTGCCTCATGCGATGCCTTGCGGCATCCGACGCCGAGTTCACGACCGAAGGCTATCGCAGCGTAGATGACTGGCGACAGGTAGCCACGCATGGGCTGATCTCAACCGTCCTGTTATGCGCCACCGGTGAGAAATCGACAGAGATTGCTATTCGGCGTGATATCAACATTGTTAAGGAGGTTGCGCCGGAAGCACACGTCGTCGTGGTGTCGGATCTGGAAGACCCGACCGTGATTGTCGGCGCTCTCGAGCATGGCGCGAAAGGCTATATCTCGATGACCGCCAATCTGGAGGTGGCTATTGCAGCCATCAACCTGGTGCGGGCCGGCGGCGTCTTTGTTCCAGCCAGTGGTCTGGCGTATCTGCGAACCGCTACGTCCACCCCTCAATTGGCCGCTCAAGCAAATGGCAAACAAGCGAATAAACTCTTCACGGTCAGGCAGCTTGAAGTGATCGATCGCTTGCGCAAGGGTGAGTCAAACAAGATCATCGCCTACAAGCTCAAAATGGGCGAATGCACTGTCAAGGTTCATGTCCGCAATATCATGCGCAAACTCAAGGCGCGCAACCGGACCGAGGTCGCGTTCCTGACAAACGATATGCTGTGAATTAGAGATCATCAAACTATCAAGCGGTGATCGCGTGGATCCAGCCGGCGTTTCCATGTCTGGAATGCGAGCCGGGGGTGGCAACTGGCCTGCGTCTTTAGGAGCTCGTGCAGTCGTCAGGCCGACAGGCCGACATTCGCTCCATTAATTCTCTTAAGTCAGATTGATGGCGACCTTGCGCAAAAGCTCGACCGATTTGTGCATGCCCTCGATCGGCGACATCATCATGTCTTCATGCTCGATGGACAACACGTCATCATACCCCACGAGTTTGAGTGCTGTACAAAATTGGCGCCACCAAGTTTCGCCATGGCCGTAGCCTAGTGTAATATAGTTCCAGCTGCGCTCGGCAAAGCGATCGGGTGCACGGGTCTCGAGCGTGCCGTCGATGCCGGCGGGGATCGGTTCGACCCGGGTATCCTTGGCGTGCACATAATAAATGGCCGGGCCGAGCGCGCGCACGGCTGCGAGCGGATCGGCATTCATCCAGATCGGGTGACTGGGATCATAATTGGCGCCCACAGTTTCCCCAACGGCCTCGCGCAGGCGCAGTAATGTATGAACGTTATAGACCGCCTGATGGCCATGCAATTCAAGACAAAGCCTGCGGATGCCATTATTGTTGGCAAAGGCGACAAGGTCTTGCCAATAGGGAATAATCTTCCGCTCCCATTGATAGGCCTGGATTGCCAGGCATTCAGGTGGCCAGTCCGTGATGATCCAGTTGGGATTTGCATCCCCCGGGCCGCCAGGCAGGCCCGACATCATCACGACGCGTTCGATACCCATGATGCCGGCGAGCCTGATCGTCTTCTCGGTGACGCGATGGTGCTCGGGGCCCTGCGATCCAGGATGTAGCGGATTGCCCGAGCAGTTTAGGGCCGCAATGGTCAGCCCATAGTCATGAATCTTGGCGACAAACTCGCGGCGGACCACCTGGCTGTCCAACATGGCATCGAGATTGATATGCGGCGCCGAGGACCAGTTTCCGCAGCCAAACTCTAAGGTATCCAGGCCAAGCTCGGCCGAAACTGCGAGCATTTCATCAAACGACAGACCGGACAGGCTGTCGGTGATCATGCCGATTTTCATGATGTTCTCTCCCCACGTGCCTGACGCCTCACCTTAATATTGGATCGGCTCGAAGCGGCCGGATTTGGCGGAAGCCAAGGCGGCCTCGCACAAGATCATCGCCCTACGCCCATCCTGGGCGCCGACATCGGGCTCACGCCCGGTTTGGATACAGTCGACAAAGTGGTCAAGCTCGGCAGCGTAGGACTCGCTATAGCGCTCAACAAAGAAATAGAGCGGCTTGTCGGTCGAGATTGCCGCACCATTGGATATTTCGACCGAGGTCGGCATTCGATTTCCTGCCCGCAGCATCCCCAGTGAGCCATGCACCTCGATGCGCTGGTCATAGCCGTAGCTGGCACGCACGCTGTTGTTGATGTGGCATTGACGGCCCGAAGCGGTCCGCATGACGAACATCGCGGTATCGTAGTCGCCGAGCTTGGCATAAGCGGGCGAGACCAGGGACGAGCCTGTGGCGAAGAGTTCGGCGGGTTCCTCGCCAAGGAGATTGCGGGCCATGTCGAAGTCATGAATCGTCATCTCGCGGAACACCCCTCCGCCACCAGCCAGCGCCTCCTCGCTCTCAGGCTCCGGATCACGGCTGGTAATGATGACCTGTTCCACTGCCCCGATTTCCCCAGCATCGAGCCGACGCTTCAGGGCGCGAAAGCTAGGATCGAAACGGCGGTTGAAGCCGATCTGGAAGAGGACGCCGGCATTTGCCACCGCTGCCAGGCAGGTATCGGTACGGCCGATGTCGAGGTCGATCGGCTTTTCGCAAAAGATCGCCTTGCCCTTCCGGGCCGCTGCCATAGCGATATCGGCATGGGTCTTGGTCGCCGAAGCGATCATCACGGCCTTGAGAGCTGGATCGCCCAGAGCCGTGTTGGTATCGACGACCTCCCCGCCGCTGAGGGCGGCAATGCGCTGAGCTGCCTCTGGGCGCGGGTCGACAATATAGCGCAAGCGCACCTTGGGGTGGCGCTTCAGATTGAGGGCGTGCACCGAGCCAATCAATCCGGCCCCGAACAAACAAAAATCGATCATCTCACTGTCCCCCTCGGTATCCGTTTGAGTTGGTGGCGGCGCTATTTCACCGCTCCCATGGTCAGTCCGCGCACGAGATGGCGCTGAACTATCAAGGCAAAGATCACGATCGGCAGCGCACCGATCACGCCGGCGGCTGACATTGATGCCCAGTCGGTGTCGATGCGTCCGATCAGGGTGGCGGTTCCTCTTGGCATCGTCATCGCCTTTGGCGTGGCGGTCAGGGCGAGCGCGAACAGGAATTCGTTGAAGGTCACGATCACCGCGAAGATCGCAGTCGCAGCGAGGCCCGGCGCCGCAAGTGGCAAAGCGATGCGATAGAAGGCGCTGAAGCGCGAGTCGCCGTCGACCATCGCCGCCTCTTCCAAGTCTACTGGAATCTCCCGAAAGAAGCTCTCCATCATCCAGACGCAGAAGGTGATGTTGAAGGCCGTATAGGTGAGGATCAGCCCGAGCCAGGTGTCGAGCAGCTTGAGCTGCAGCATGAGCAGATAGACGGGGATCAAGATCACAACGGGCGGCACAATGCGCAGCGTCAGCAGCGCCAGACCAACCTTGCGCTCCAATCCGAACCGCAGGTGGAAACGGGCGATTGCATAGGCGCCAAGCGAGCCGAAGACGAGCGATACCAGCACTGACAGGCCTGTGACCACCAGCGAATTGGTGAGATAGGCGCCGAACTGCTTTTGAGAGAACAGGTGCAGGTAATTGTCGAAGGAGGGCGCATGCGGATAAAGCGTCAGATCCTGTGTGATCTCCTTGTTGGATTTCAAGGAGGTCGACACCATCCAATAGATCGGCAACAGCACGATCAGCAGGATCGCAGCGATCACCAAGGCACGCAGCACGCGTTCGCTTAACTTCATAGCGGCTCGAGCCTCCTAAGAAGGCGCACAGCCACCAGGGCGAAGGCGAGTATAATCAGTCCAGCCGTTACGAAGAGAGCCGCGGCATAGCCGACCTGCTGGAATTTGAACAAGGTGTCGTAGCCGAAGATTGAGATTAGTCTGGTCGCCTCGCCGGGCCCGCCGCGCGTGAGCACGAAGACCTGGTCGAAGGTGCCGAAAGCATCGATCGTCCGCAGCACGATGGCGAGCGCTAGGATCGGCCGCATCATCGGCAAAATGAGGTCGACAAAGACGCGCCAGGCACCAGCGCCGTCCACCCGCGCCGCCTCGAATGGCTCCTGGGGCAGGGATTGCAGGCCTGCCAGCAGGATGAGGAACATCAGAGGCGTCCACTCCCACACATCGAGTAAGACAAGCCCGGTAAAGGCTTTCAAGGGATCCCCGAGAATCTGCACCTGCCCGCCGCCCATCGCCTCGGAGAAAGTGGTGAGCATGCCAGCATCGCTGGCGTAGATCAGGCGGAAGACGATGGCGACCACCACGGGCGTGATCACCATCGGGACGATGAGTACGGTGCGAAGCAGGCGGATGCCCTTGAATTCGCGTAGGCAAAACAGTGCCAGCGCAAAGCCCAGCACCGTCTCGATCGCCACCGATAAGGTGACAAAACGTATTGTGACCCACAGGGCGTTCAGGAACTGATCGTCTGTCCAGAGCCTGACATAATTGTCGAACCCGACATCCGCGATGGGCGAACCGAAGCGATAGAGCTTGGTGCTGGCGCGCAGGCCATCCCAAAGTGGGTAGACCAGCACGCCAAGGACCGTGAGCACAGCGGGCGCCAGGAGGAGGTAAGGCAAAGCGAGATCGAGCCCCACGCCTTGCAGCCTGCCCCGTTTCTGGCGCACCGCAATCGTCTTCATTTGTAATAGCCCGCCTGGGTGAGGTAATCCTTGACCTGCCCCGCCGCGACATCGAGCGCTGCCGCGCCGCCAGTGCCGGCCTGCAGTGCCTTGTTAAGCTGGATGCCAAGGAGTTCCTCGACCTTGGCCCAGTCAGGCGTGCGCGGGCGTGGCAATGCACCGGCGTCGAGCTGCTTGAGCGCCACGGGAATCAGGCGATTGCCTGGATCGGGAACACCGAAGGCGGCGCGCTTGACCGGGATGGAGCCAGCTTGCGCCAGTTTCGCCTGAACTTCCGCGCTGCAGTACCATTTCAGGAAAGCGATGGCATTGGCCTTGTTGGGTGCCGATTTCGGTACGCCGGCTATGAAGATGCCCATTTGAGCGATAGCCGAGACCTTCTTTGGTACCACGCCAAAGTCGAGCTTACCGACCACCTTGGATTGCTTGGGATCGTCCGATTTCACCGCATTGCCGGAATATTGGATAATAGCGCCGGCGTCGCCGCCCAGAATGGAAGCGCCTTCCTGGTCGGAGTCGAATTCCACGACCCCGGGCGGTGCGTTTTGCTTGAGCGTGCCGACAAAAAAGTCCGCCGAGGCTTTGCCGGCGTCGGAATTGAAGGTGACATTCCATTTGTCGTCGAAGAACTGGCCGCCGAACGACAGGAAGATCGGGTACCAGCTGGTGACGATGGGATTGCCGGAGACACCGCGGAACACCACCGGATATTTGATCATGCCGGCTGCGACACCCGCCTTGCCCTTGGCCAGGATATCGTCCCAGGTTGCTGGCGCGCCATCGGTGTAGACGTCGTTGCGATAGGTCAGCGTCTGCAGGTCGCCAACAAAAGGCACGCAGATCAGTGTCGGCGTGCCATTCTCAAAACCCTTGACGCGTGGGCCCTGGCGCGGTGGCCAATAGCCCATGTCGATCATTGAGCCGATCCAGTCCTTGTCGCTGCCGTCAATGCCGCCGGCGGCAAGGTCTTCCAACACATTGGCCGCGCCGAACTGGGGCACCCAGGGATCGTCGAGCAGATACAGATCGTACTGCCCCGCTCCATTGCGGGCATCGGCGAACCATTTCTCCAGCGTCACGCCATATTCGTCTTCGAGAAACTGGATGTCGAAACCGTCGCTCTTGGCGAGCGGCAGGATCTTTTCCTTAAACGGTGTCAAGCCGCCATCGGCGAAGGCACCGATGATCAGTTTTTTTGTGTCAGCCCGTGCCGGCAGACCAACGCCTGTTGCCACGGCCGAACCGAGTGCCAGCCCTGCGCCACCCTGCAAAAGAGCGCGCCGGCTTATCGAAAAGTTCAAATGATCAAGACCAGTCATAGCTATCCCCTCTTGTTTTCTACGCGATGCACCACGGTTGAACCTGTGGCGTCGAAGAAACAAACATCCGCGGGATCGAAGGTGACGCCGATCCTTGATCCGATCGCGGCGGTAAATCCGCGATGGGCACGCACTGACATCCGTTCGCCCTCGAGCCTCACATCGACGAGCGTTTCATTCCCCATTGGTTCGATGACATAAATTTCGCCGGTCAAAGCCGAGCCGGCATCGGTAAAGCGGAGGTCTTCGGGCCTGATGCCCATTTCGATCACGCTGGCGCCCAGACATTGGGCAAGCTGCGTTTCGTCGAGCCGTATCGTAGCTGCGCCCACATGCAGGCCCGTGTCATCGACGCTGGCCCTCAGTATGTTCATGGGCGGATTGCCGACGAAGGTGGCAACGAAGCGATTGGCGGGTCGCTCATAGATTTCGTCCGGCGGCGCGAGTTGCTGCAATTCCCCCGCACTCATCACCGCGATAAGATCAGCCATGGTCAGAGCCTCGGCTTGATCATGCGTGACATAGAGCGTCGTAGCGCCAAGCCTGTGGCAGAGGCGCTTGATCTCGCCGCGCATGCTCAGGCGCAGGCGGGCATCCAGATTGGAGAGCGGCTCGTCCATCAAGAAGGCGGCTGGGTCGCGTACGATGGCGCGCGCCAGAGCAACGCGCTGGCGTTGGCCGCCGGAAAGTTGGCGAGGGTGGCGAGCGAGCAGGTGGTCGATCTCAAGTGCCTTGGCCACCTCGGCAACCTTGGCACCACGCTCGGCGCTGTTCAGATTTCGGATCCAGAGGGGATAACCGATATTGTCAGCAATCGTCATATGCGGGTAGAGCGCGTAGCTCTGGAACACCATAGCGATATCGCGATCGCGCGGCTGCAGGCGGGTCACATCCCGCTCACCGATCAGCACTTTGCCGGAGCTGGGCATTTCAAGACCTGCTAGGATGCGCAGTGCCGTCGTCTTGCCGCAGCCGGATGGCCCGAGCAGAGCCAGGAAGCTGCGGTCCGGCAAGGCAAGGTTGAGCGAACGCAGCGCTTGGAATGCGCCGAAATTCTTGACGACATTTTGGTAGCTGACGGCACTCACGCCGGCACTCCGTCTGTCGCGGAACGAGACCAAGTGTTGCTCCAAATGGCCATATGACTTGGCATTGAAGTCAAAAACCCCTCCTGGATCGGCGCCACTGCATCTGGATCTAAGGTTTGATGTCGTCTTTGCTTTATCTTGAATCTGTCGAGACAATGTATTGAGTTGATAGTCGTTGCGGGCCGGCTACATTTGCCGGCAATCAAGCTGGCAGCTTGCCGTCGACAACGAGTCCCGCCCGCTGTGCCAACGTATAGAGATTGCGGTAGCCCATCGTCGCATAGGTGAGCGGATGGGCCTTGGCGGGATCCTGTTCGGCCTCGACCACCAGCCAACCTTGATAGTCGTGTTTGGCCAGGATGCCGAGCAGAGTGGCGTAGTCGATGGCTCCGTCGCCTGGAACGGTGAAGATGCCCTCCAGCACGGCGCCCATGAAGCTCATATCCGTGGCGCGTGCCCTGGCCAAAATATCGGGTCGCACGTCCTTGCAATGCACATGCACGACACGGTCGATATGGGTTTCAAGCAAGGCTTTGGGATCGCCGCCCGCGAAAGCGCAATGGCCGGTATCATAAAGCAGACCAACAGCATCGCCGGTGCGAGCCATCAAGTCTCCAATCTCTGCATCGGTCTCGACGATCGTGCCCATGTGATGATGAAAGGCCAGACCAACGCCAAAATCCGCCATGCGTTCGGCCAGCCTGGTGATCTTGCGCCCGTAATCGGGCCATTCCTCGGTCGCGAGGGCCGGCCTTTGGGAGATTGGATCGAAGATTGCGCCTTGACGTCCGCGCGAGGTATCAGCGTAGACCACATGCGCGGCGCCCAGATCCCGCAGCAAGGTGAGGTGCGGCAGGATGGCGTCGAACTCTTCCTCGATTTCCCTTTCGAGGATGCGGCCATCATACCAGCCCGAGACCAAGTCTAGCCCGTAACCGGCAAGAATTGGCCCGAGCACGGCGCTCTGGCGCGGGAATTTGCCCCCAAGTTCGGTGCCCTGATAGCCAGCCTGCCTGGTTTCTCGCAGGCAGGTCTCCAACGGCGTATCGCCGCCCAGTGCGGGAACATCATCATTGGTCCAGGTGATGGGATTGATGCCGATCTTGACGGTCATGCCTTCATCCTTTGTGGAACTGACAGCGCCTCAGGTTGCTCAACCCATTGGCCGCTGTTGGCGGAATCGAGGATTGCTTCACAGATCCGGCTGATGCGCGCGGCCTCCAGAAGATCCGGGTAGGCGTTCTGGCCGGACGCGATGGCCTCTAGGAACATTTTGAGCTCGATCGTCTTCAGATCGTTGAAGCCAAGCCCATGTCCGGGGGCGGGGAGGAAGGCGGCATAATCGGGGTGGCTCGGATCAATCAGCAAACGCCGGAAACCCGATCCGCTCTTGTCATCGAGATAAAGGCCGATCTCGTTCATGTGCTCGGCCTCGAAGCGCAGCGTGCCACGTTCCCCGATGAGCTCGAAGGTGAGGTCCATCTTGCGGCCGAGCGCGACACGGCTCGTTTCGATCACACCAGGGGTGCCGTCGCCAAAACGTAGCAACGCGGCGGCGAAATCTTCGTTCTCCACATTCCGAAGCGGCTTGGCCGGATCTTGCGTCGGCCGCTGCGGATGCACGATCGCGCTGGTGCCGACCAGCGCCGCCACCGGGCCGAGCAGGGAACGCGCCACCGAAATGATGTGGCAGCCAAGGTCTCCGAGCGCCCCGCAGCGTCCAGCCGCTGCCGCCGACAGGCGCCAACTGAAGGGCGCTTCGGCGGAGGCAAGATAATCTTCAAAATGCCGGCCATAGAAGTGCAGGGGGCGCCCAATGACACCTTGTTCCACGAGATTGCGGGCATGACGGACTAGCGGCGAACGCAGATAGGTGAATCCAACTGCGTTGACGATGCTCCGCGCGGCGGCCTCCTCGCCCAGTGCCTGCGCCTGCGCACTCGACAACCCAACCGGCTTTTCGCAAAGAAACGGCTTGCCCTGTGCAATAGCGCGCCGAGCGATCTCGGCATGAGCGTTGCTCGGCACCGCGATGATGATGGCATCGGCCTTATCGACGGCCTCGCGCCAATCGGTGGTTGCATGCGCAAAACCTAGTGAATCGCCAGCGGTTTTCAATCGCTCGGGATCAACATCGGCCAGGATGTGGGCCTGGGCGGCGAGAGGGCAATCCTTAAACACACCGTTGACTGCTCGAATAGCAAGACCGTGTGAACGGCCAATAAATCCGGCACCAATCAAACCAATGCGTACACGACCCTTCATGGGATTATCCGCCTGTGAGGTAGTAAAATTCTACGCCCTGCTGTATCCTCCGCTAGAGCCAGTTTTCGGCAAAATGAAGGAACCTGTTTCTTCCGCTTTGAGTTCTAGGTTCTTGCGATGCAACAGACCTTTCCGCTGGATGCACTTGATTTGGACCGGTCGATCTTAGAGCCGCTGCATCGCCAGCTTTATCATGCTTTGCGGGGCCTTATTCAGGGCGGCAGCCTGCCCGCCGGATCCAAGCTTCCCTCTACCATCTGGCTGGCGAGGCTCGCCATGAATGGGAGCACCGCATCGCCGCGATGAAGG
>Ga0207141_10112_pt1 | contig 26824 bp, 32 predicted proteins | sample Alteio_BWMinHeat_5_FD_153553 | JGI IMG/M metagenome (GOLD analysis project Ga0207141, IMG submission 153553) | Enriched cells from forest soil in Barre Woods Harvard Forest LTER site, Petersham, Massachusetts, United States -... | ecosystem: Environmental > Terrestrial > Soil > Temperate forest >... | reverse complement strand
ATGAATTCTTCATTAAGCAACTACTTATTAATTTTCTGGACATCAATAAGGACCTTTTGACATACTATCGGACCCTAACAACGGCAAAACCACCCGCGGGCAATTGCCTAAAGTATGTATTATCACCGTAGTAATAGTCTTGGCCTTGGACCACAACAAGCGTATAGCTTGACGGTAAAGAATCAACAAACACTCCGGCAGATAAAACAGGAACGGTAACTCCCCAGCCGAACCAACCATGCCTATACCACCTGCCATTATTGTAATAGTGCTGGCTACCATGGCCGTCCCTTCTTACTTGCCTTCCGTTGTCTCTGCTGATAGTCTGACCGTTATCCCTTCCATTGTGCCCATCATCATGTCCTTGTGCGAAAACACCTGGACTGAATAATGACAGACATATCAGAAGAACCAACGCTGACTTAAATCTTAATATCATTCTTAACATTTTCTGCTCCTTGAACATTATTGGGTGCTAGTTGTAGTTGTGACGGTTGTTGTAGTCGTATGTGGTTGCACATACAATGTAATGGAATAGGCCTGTTGTTTTCCATCTTTGAGCACGAATTGGATCTGTACAGAATCTCCGGGCTTGAGCACTAACGCCACCGGTTGAGTACTCGGGCTTTGAAAGACAACAATGCCATTTGGATCAAAAATGAAATTCGACAAATTGCTGTCTTCTTGCACGCCGTTTCTCATTTTTTCTTGCAAAATGAGTGTCCCTGCTTGGCCATCAATGGCCTGGATCTGACCAGAAGCTATTTGGAAATCAGATGCTTCCAATGATTCGGCAACGATCTTTTCAATGATCTTGTCCTCTTGACCATCGACCACATCAAGGGTGACGTTTTCTCCCGGCCGCAGATCGTCGATGGTGAGGAATTTCTTGTCAGATGGGTCTTTGACACGGGTTTCATAACGGGTGATCCTGTATTCTTTTTTTTCTCCCCTACCCGAAGCTTGATCAATCTTGATTTGCATCGTCCCTATTTTAACATCCACCCACATGATCCTTCCCGGCACTTGGCTTACAGTGAGTATTCCCAGAGAAGCATGCGCGGGCATACCGCCAAATAAAATCACTGCTGTTAATATGAAAAACAATTTAAAATAGTTTACTTTCATAGATTCTCTCCTTATCATTTCTTAAAAAACTTATTCTTCCTCTTCCCAAAAAGAAGGAAGCACCAGCGGGCTTTTGTCCGTTAAAAAATCATATTCTTGTGCTTCTTGATACAATTGCTCAAGTTCTTTTTTAGAACTGGACGGCTCATCCATGGTTAAACCGTTAATATCTGATTCAAACCACCTGATAGGGGTATAAAAAAGTTCTTCTGAATGCTTGTTGTCATGGGGAGTTAAGACCTGGTTTCTCATAAGCACCTGCTTTCTTCTTAGTAAATATTGGCTGTCGTTCCTGAATCTGTATGTTTGTATTCTATGGTGGGAGCTAAATTGATTCAATTGTACCAAGGTCTAACAGTTAGTCGGCGGGGCTTTCTCTTGAGTCAGCATAAATGACAAAAACACGATACCCAGGGCTATGACCGTTGAATCCAGATATAAATTTCCCAGCGGAGCATGTGTCAGCTCAATGGCTTTCCCTACCCCATACGCGGCCAGGCCATAACCCAACATATAAGAGGCCATGATCCATCCCGACACTCTTTCCGCGATGGGTCCAAAACCTTTTTGCCCAAAACTAAAAGTTAATGGGAAAAATGCGGAACAAGACAAACCAGCTAAAGCAAACAAAAAAATCCCGGAGACCGGTGAAGATGCCTTGGTCACAGCCACAAGTGAAATAGTTATGAAGATGGGTAAAATCTTGTATACCCACTGTGGTGAGGCCCAGACTGATAGGATCGAGATCAAAAGCCTTCCTACGCTCACCATTACCCAAAAAGCTGCCAACGCATATCCTGCTTCTTGAATCTGGACACCTTTTTCTTTATTCAAAAAAATGATCGCCCAATTGGCAAAAATAGTTTCACAAAATCCATATAAAAAAACAATAAGCAAGAATAAGCGGACCCTAACCGGTAAAAAAACTTGATGTTCTGCAGGAGATGTTGCGGTAGCTATGACCGCCCGTTCATCTTTTAGAGGTAAAATAAAAGCTCCTGCCAAAAGGACCATTAAAGCCGCGATCACAAAAACAGGAAGCACCCACCATCCGATCTGTTTGACCAAAACAGTGACCAAAAAGGGAGCCAAAGCAGTCCCTGTTCCCAATAAGGTATGCAAAACCGTCAGTGCAGAAGCTGATTTATTAGGAAAAAAATTCGTTGCATACACATTGATGGTGGGAAGCGTCGATCCGAAACCTGCCCCTACAAACCCAGTCCCAAGAATAACGAGCATATAAGCGGCGTTATGATTGTTCCAAACTAATTGACTTGCAGCGATCAAGGACATGGCCAGGAGATTAAAAATTAACCCTGTCTGATAAACTACCTTCATCCCCCACCTTCGCGCGAAAGATGGCCCCAGAAGGGAGGCAGCGATTGCAGTCACAACCTGAGGTATAAAAAGCAGTCCATATTCGCTGCTGGAAAAACCAAATTTACCGGGGTCTGTAAAAACCAAACTTGACGCAGGCACAGTGACCAAAGCCAGCCCTTGAAGCAGACCTGTGAGATAAATGCATAAGATTTCTAATTTGCGGATCATGGGATGATTGTAGCAAATTAAAAACCCCCCGCATATTTATTAAATATCAGGGGGTGAAAACAGTTATCACTATTTTATTTGATATTTGTCACGTCCATTATTGAACGTCATGCCTGATGTCCGATGCGACATCACGGCCTGACTGTCTGAGATCATGCCCGGCATCTTGGACGGATTCTTTCAAATCCCGTCCTGTGCCTCTAAAAAAATGCCTATGTCCGGCAAAAGCCCAAATCAAAAAAATGACCAACAATACCGTAAATATCCCTATTTGAGGGTTTCCCCATGACTGATTATCTGGTGAACTCATTCGAATCTCCTTGGTCTGGACCCCCGACGAACAACTGTGAGTGTCGGTTAATCCGACGAAAAACATTCGGGGGTGACAAACTTTGTTAATTATAATAATGCGATACGATCATTGTTGATGACAGTATCTGCCTTGGCGAATTGCAGCTTCATATCATTCAATGATTTTAATTTAGAAAGCCTGATGTTTTCCTGGTCAAACCTGACCTCGCAGCCGGTTTGATCTTTGATGATCCTTTCGATACTTGCCAAACTGGTATGCTTAGGATCGAATTTTACTTCTTTGATATTCTTAAAATCCAATAAACCTATCCGCGTTCTTTCAGGCAGATAGATCGTTCCGTTGCTAAAATCAACGGCAAAAGCAATCACGCCTGGAATAATACCAAACAATAACCCGAGAGCATCCAGAATGGCTACTCCTGCATCTACGCTTCCAGCTCTTTGTCCTCTGCGTTCAGGATACATAAGTGTCCCGCAGCCCATTAACTGCAGGGTGAAAACAGCACAGACAAACAAACGTAATCCATTCACAAATATCTTGTCCATAATTCCCTCCATGATTAAAGTTAAATTCCTGCTTCAATTACTTTCCCAATGTCCGGGGTGTGGGTATCGAGTTTACCTTTTTTCAGGTCTTCCTTGGTTTTCTCTGCCAGTAATCCATACTTTTTCTGGATCAAACCCAGGTCTTCATCCGTTAATTTCTCGATGTCCATCATTTCGTTATGGGCGCCTTTGGTGGCTCGGATGATCTCATCAAGTTTCAACTGGATGGCAATGGTATGGCGGTTTTGGCTGTTTTGGATGATAAACAGCATGATGATGGAAATGACCGCGGCGGGCGTGCTAATCATCAGGTTCCATAACAGGCCAAAATGAAGAGGAAATCCAACTATGGCCCAAACCAAAACAATAAAGAAAGCCGCGAACCCCACATAGGATTGTGCGGCTTTGTCTGATATCCATTTTGCGATCGTCGAAAAGTATTCCATCATCAATACCGGCCCCGTTGATTAGCTATGCAAATGCACGTCAATTCCCGAATCATGACCATGATCATCCTCATGATGTTCATGGTGGTCATAATCCCGATGGTGATCACGATCCACAAAAAAACAACCTGTTAGCTGCACAGCTAAGGCAACACCAAATAAAATCTTTAACGTATTTTTAAACATATATCCCTTTCTTACCGTCATTCTGAGGCGAAGCCGAAGAATCTATAGGCACCTTAAGATCCTTCGCTTCGCTCAGGATGACATATACATATCCGAATTATGGGTTAATAGTCATATTATTGATGACATTAGTTACACCATTAATATTACCGGCTACCTTGGTGGCCATGTCTTTTCCAGCCCCCGTGGTGGCATTGCCGCTTAATGTGACTATCCCGTTATTTGTTTCAACACCGGTCTTGAAAGCACTGGTGGAGTGATGCGTCAAAAAGGCCATCTTGACCTGGGCTGTGATGGATGCGTCATCGATTTTGTTATCTTTGTTCTCATCCTTTTTGTCGCCAGGTTCTACGATGGTCATTTGGTTATCGATACCTTTGATACCGTCAATATCTTTGGCATATTCACCGGTCAAGTCTTTTTGGGCCTGGCTGTCTGCATGGCCTTTTAAAGTAACCATCCCATCAGTGACATATACTTCAGTATTAACAGCGCTCACGTTACGGTTGAATAACAAGGCGCCTTTGACCTTCATGCTTAACCAACCATCTGAATTCTCAGGCGGCTGTTGGCCGCTGATGGCCAGTTGATTGTCTACATTCTTAACTCCGGGCAGACTCGATACGGTCTCTTGAGCTAATCCCTTATGGGACTCATTTTCTACAGTCCCTGTCAAGGTCACAGCGCCATCATTAGAGTTTATTTTGATGGAGTCATCCTTAAGATATGTCCTAAATACATACGAATCTTTGGCAGATGATTGAATGCGTTCATCTGTCTCAGAAGCGCGTACAGACACGCTGGTGAGTAAAACTCCAAACATAACTGCTAAAAACACTTTTGAGTAATTTACGTTCATAAAAAATTTACCTTCCTTTATTGTACTGTTTATGTGCTTCTCCTCTTTATGAGGCCTTCACTTTGAAACTATGCGGAAACTCTCCTGCCAAAGATAAACGAAACTACTGCTAAAACCAAAAACACGAAAAACAGGATCTTAGCGATATCAATGGCTGAACCCGCAATACTGGTGAATCCCAGCACTGCTGCGATAATTGCGATGACAAAAAACGTGACTGCCCAATTTAACATAGTACCCTCCCTTCCTTAAGATAATCAACCTTCCTTAATCAACTACTGCTGTGGCAACGAGTGAACCTGAATACACCCCCGGCGCATCACCATTGGAAAATGGTTTACCGGCTGCAGGGTCAGCAGGCGCAACTTGACTTCCGGTCCACACACCCAAATAGATCCTCAAGAAACCACCGACAACATCCGTAAACGGCACGTGTTGGGCATTTAGGTTAACGAGTAATTGCTTGGGACCTTGGTCATTTAAGAATGTTTCAGTAGTGCTCCCGCCGGAACCTGTCACCTCTTTGGCAAATGTGGCCGTAGATTTAGTGCCCAAACCGTTAGAGGAGCCATTAGGATTAGCTCCTTCACTATAAGTGACCGTTACATCCGGAGTCCCGCCTCCGCCTGAGGTGCCGAAATCAAGCGCATAATAATGATTTGGCAGATAGATGCCAAGCGGGGCATTGAACGTCATAGGGTCAAAGGTCAACGCAGTTGTACCCGGTGCAAGTGTAGTAAAAACATTGCTTGTCGAATTGACGCTCGAAACGGTGATACTGATCCCGGTTGCCCCTGGAACTGTGGCTGACACGGTAAACGTAGTTTGGTTCGCCGCCCAAGAGGTTGATGCCTGAAACAGCAGGAAAAGCCCACCTAAAATTAAACTTGATACCTTTTTCATAAAATCGGTCCTTTCTAAAAAATATAAAGAAGCGTTAGACACACCTTACTCGCTTGATGACCGTATTCTAGGGGAAGGAGAAAAATGAATCAATTGTACCGAGGTATAATAGAGATGAGCGACGAGAAACCAGTCTTCAGGAAGCAGTGAGGCCCGCTTTTTGGGCCATATGGATGAGTTCGGTGACGGTTTTAGCCTGCATCTTCTGCATGACCCGTCCGCGGTGGACCTTGATGGTTTGCAGGGAAGTCCCGCGCTTTGAAGCAATATTCTTATTCATCATGCCTTGAACCACGAAATTAAAAACTTCCAGTTCCCGGGGTGACAATGTTTTGATGCGGCGCAAGATCTTATCTTTCTCGCTTTGATCTTTATTTTGGACCTTGCTTTTTGAGAGGGCAATGGTGATGGCATCAAATAATTTCTTATCCGTAAAAGGCTTGGCAAGAAAATCAATGGCCCCTGCCTTCATGGCTTTCACGGTCATGGGAATATCACCATGTCCGGTAATAAAAATGATAGGGGTGATGATCCCCCGTTCGGCCATCATTCCCTGAAGGGCAAAACCATTTATATTAGGAAGGCGGATATCCAGGATCAAACACGATAGCACTTTAGGGTGCTTAAAAGCTAAAAAATCAACGGCTGAAGTAAATGTCTCTGCCCTAAACCCGTGTGATTTTAACAATAATCCCAAGGCCCTGCATATCGAGACCTCGTCATCAACGACATAGATAATAGAATTATTACTCGTCATCGGTTATTCTTTAAATCAATAGGAATTGTAAAATAAAAAGTGGCGCCATGATCATGATTATTCTCTGCTTCCAGATGGCCGCCATGCGCCTCCACAATAGACCGGCTGATGGACAATCCCATGCCCAAACCATCCTGCTTGCTGGTAAAAAAATGGGTGAAAAGTTTCTTCATATTTCCCTCTGGAATGCCGCAGCCCGAGTCCTTGACCTCAACCAAGATCGTGTATTTATCTTTAAGTGATGTCTTAAGGGACAATTCATGGGCGTCCTTGCTTGACTCCATTGCTTCTAAACTATTGCTAATAAGGTTCAAGAGCACTTGTTGCAATTGGATACGGTCCCCTTGAATTAACGGAGGATTTGTAAATAATTCAAGTTTAATGGATTTATCCCTGGCCGTAACATCCGGCATAATCAGCGAAACAGTATCATTAATAAGGACATTGATATCAAGGGACTCAAATGCAGGCTTGGTCTTTTTTAACAGGTACCTTAACCGCCGGATGACTTCAGCTGCACGCTGATCATCATTGATAATGAATTGCAAAATTTCCTGTAATTGAGGCTCTCTCTCTTTGAGCAAACGCTGGGCTGCTTGGGCATAAGAAAGGATCGCTGTCAAAGGCTGGCTGATCTCATGGGCCAAAGACGAGACAAATTCCGCGAGCTTCCCCACCCTCGTCACATGCAATAGCTCCTCACGCTGTTCCTTGATCTCAAGATCCCGCTGCTTCATCAATGTGGTATTGGTTTTATTCCCCACATAATGGGTCGTAATCCCATTTTTATCGCGCACCTGGGTAATGCGCAGTAAACTCCAAAATTTTTCGCCGTTCTTTTTAAAATTCAGCATCTCCCCTTGAAAAGATTTTCCCTCGCGCAGGGTCTGTTTTATTTCTTCATAAACCCGTGAGTTGTCATTATATCCATAAAGTAAAAAATAATTTTTTCCGATGACTTCATTTTTGGAATAACCGGTAAGATCATAAAAAGACTGGTTGGCATAGATAATAGGGAAATCAGGCTTCTTGGCATCTATAATAAAAATGCCGTCGAAGGTGGATTCCATGGCCTTGGTCCGGATATGTATTTGCTCTTCCGCAAGTTTTTCCCTCTTGGCCCCTTGCCTTTCCCTATCAGCACCTTCTTTTTCCCTATTGAACCCAAGCTTCTCCCTATTGGCCCCTTGCCTTAATTGCCCGCTTTTGGATTTTAGTTCATCCGACTGATAACGGATCTTCTTTTCCAGATTAATGCGGGTCACTTTTTTCAATAGCGGTGCTTTAATTTTATTTTTAATTTTACTTTTCATTGGGCAGCTTGATAATTATCTGAGGCAAGACTAATAAGATCAACCAAGGTCTGGCCATTGACAGGTTTTTGCAAAAAACCCACCGCCCCAACACCCAGGGCACGGCCAAGAGCATCATCCTTTTTCTCGGCAGAAATAAAGATCACCGGACGTTTACACCCGGAAGCGAGGATCTTTTTCTGGGTTTCCCAACCGTCTATTCCCGGCATATGGATATCCAGAAGCAAACATCCAGGAGCATCAACAGCTACATTGTCAAAAAAACTTTGTGCTGAATTAAATGTTATCACTTCAAACTCATAGGTCATTAAAAGAGTTTTGAGCGCGCGGCAAACCGATTCGTCGTCATCTACAATGTAGATTTTGGCAGGCATTTCATTCCTTTCCTTATAATTTATAAGGTTATCTATGGTCAAAGATCATCCACCAATGGCTTTATCTTATTATGTTATACTGCTGTCAAAAATCAATTATACCTGGGTATAATAGGCCTTTTATAGCGTCTATTCAAGAACTGGTTCTTTTCGAGGACAGATATGGAAAAAGCCTTGATCGCCAAGGCTTTTTCCTGTCATTTATGCTTGCCTGATGACCAAGCGTGTCAGGCCTACTAAAATGACCGCCCCAAGGACCGCCATCAAGAACATGCCAAATGAACTAGCGATAGATAGTCCAAGTACGTCGGCTATCCATCCGCCGAACATAGCCCCGACAATCCCGATCACGATATCTCCCAAGATCCCGAAACCCCTGCCTCTGGTGATAAGCCCTGCCACCCACCCGATCACCCCGCCGATAAAAAGAAACCATACCCAATAACCAAAAGAATTATGTTCCATGACCCTTCCTCCTTGTTAAGTTAACTCCATGGACGTATTCTAGCCAGGGAAGGAAAATGAATCAATTGTACCGAGGTATAACAGATAGGTTAAAATATCCTTAAACGCAATTCGTGCTTTAAAGAAATGCTCGCATTCGACCTGCGGGCCTCCTCGATCGATCTCAAATCTTGCAGCGCGTCTTGGCGCGCTTGATCTATCCCATCCAAAAGTTTCTGAGGGGTTATGCCGTTGACTTGCATATATTGTTGAAATAGCTTGGAGGTCATGATGTTTTTCATCACATCCGCAAGGGGAAGCTTGACGGCCTGAATAAAAAGGACTTCTGTGACATCCGCATTGCCGCTCATCATGGCTAAAATGCCCAGATCATAACTGGCCCAGAAAACCCCTGCGCCGGATGCTAACCCTTGCTTAAATTCAAGGAAAGCCCCTGGCACATTCCCTGCCTTATATTCACAAAACCCCAGGAACACATGTGCTTCTTGCATTTGAGGAATATCTTCTAAAACCAGATGATAATACGTCTGGCATGTATCGCTCTCATTTTTTTCAAGTCCGAAGTTTGCGGCAGATAAACTGGCCTTATAGATCTTATCAAAACGCGGCATATAATTATTCAGCTGTTGGACCTTTAATTGCTGATGCATCCGCTCATCGCTCAGCCCTTCAAAAAAATATTTCCCTGAGCTAAACCATTGATAAATTTCTGATAATACCTGTTTTTGCTGATAAATTTGAAAGATGAACATCCCTAAAACGCTGAGGAATAAAATCCCAATAATACTTTTAATGAACAGCTTAGGCATGACTGCAGATCCTTAATAATAAACGGTAAAATGCACGATCTCATAAGTAGTCAAAATTTGTCCTAACACGCCTGCGGCAAAGACCAACAGCAATCCTAACCGCAACCATGATCGTCCCGCGACAGCCAACCACAGGTCCGAAAAAATAGCTGCCGTCATGATAACGCCAATAGGCGTAAGGAAAATAAAATGCCGTTCGACCACAAGTGTGGAATGAGGCGTGGATTTCCAAACCACATAAAAAAGCCCTGCAACAGCAATGGCAATGAAGGTCAAACAAAATGGCAGGAAAGCCCGTCCCAGCGATGCCGATGGCCTTGGGCCTTTCAATAAAAGCAGCAGTAATGTATACATGCCTAAAAAGACCAACTCTTCGAGCTGAAAATTCCTCAAAAAAATCTCCTGGCATGAAATATAAAGTTGTATGCTTATTTTCTCCTGGGCCATAAAGTAATATGCCCCTAAGAATACCGGCAACAAACCTGCAATAAAATGGAATTTTATATCTCTCCTCCCGGCGCACCACAATAATCCCTGGCCAACGATCGTTTGTATAACGCCAAAAGGTGCGCTGAGGCATAGTCCCGCATGAACAAGAGCAAAAGGAAGCACTGGCGCATTCCCCCCTTTTTTAGAGGCTGTATCCAGGAACAGCAGCGATTGAAATGCTGTCAATGCAAACCAAAGCGCATATTGTTTTGCCTCGACCCAAAACATCCAAACCATGGGCATGCTCAAACAAAAGAGAGCAGCGACGACACCTGAGACAAAACCTGATCGAAAACCAAAAAACAGGACAATGGCGGACATGGCCAGGGACATTAAAAGATCCGGCAGGACCCGTAAAACCACTTGCCCATAAGGATCAACGACCAAATTCTCGCCTTTCCATACGAACGGGAGTTGATAATGAAGAACCTGCAGGAAACCTTTTTGCAGGGCGAAATACAAAGGGAATTTATTGTTCTCAATGGTATGGCCTGAAATGATATCCGGCCAGGATGCATCTTGTATGGTTGATTGCTGCAGGCAAAGCTCATCAGTCCATAAGGGCTTATGCCGGGCCAATAATATCCCGATAAAAAAGAAAAAAGAGAACACCAAAATGCCGGTAATGAATCCCTTCACAAAATTTCCTATTTTTAAAGCAGTTCTAAATCATCCTTCACCAAGGCTGATTTTTTCTTAGGATTATACCATATTGAGCATAAAAAACGCTCAGCACAAATGTCTTGTGCCAAGCGAGGCCGTTGGGATGAGCCTAAGCATTACATGATCAAGTTAATTTGCGGCTCCCCAGTTCACGGTCAAATGCATCTATCCCCTCTGTTGTGTCCTTAATAAACTTAAATCTTTCAACATTCGTGTTAGCCGTATTTTCTTCCTCAACTTGTTCAGTAACAAACCACTGCAGCATGATCTCTGTAGCATGATCTCCTTCGCTTTTTGCCAAATCTACAAGGTCATTGATCAAAGCGCTCACCTTCAATTCTTGGGCATATGCCGCCTCAAAAACTGACAAAAAAGATTTTCCTTCTGTTTGCGGGGCCTCGATGGCCGTCAAAACAACTTTTTCTCCCCTGGAAATAATGTATTCGTATAATTTCATCGCATGTTTGAACTCTTCATTCGATTGGACTTTATACCACCCGGCAAATCCAGGCATGTGATGGGATTCAAAATATGCAGCCATGGATAAATAGGAATAAAAAGCACTGAATTCCACATTTATTTGCTTGTTAAGCGCTTTATGCATCTTTGATCTTATCATCATAAAATTCTCCTAATTAAGCCAAATTTATCTTGTCACCCCTAACTCTTTTTTATGGGCTGATCTATTCTGTTAATGATCCTCTTGGTTTGGATCACCTTTGCCTTATGAACGTTCTTCTGCACTAATCTTGATCTTGGCATTGGCTTATCTTTATTCTGTGGTGGTTGGTCTACCGAAACCCCATTATTATGTTTATTTAAAAGCATGGGTAGGTCCTTGATCTTCAAAGCCACGGTAAAGTCCTTGTCAGAAAGGCCTCCCACATCATGGGTTGTCAATGCAACACGAAGGTTCCGATATTGTGTCAAATGGATGTCCGGATGATGTTTTTCATCTTCTGCAATAAGAGCGATCCGATCAATCAGATCAATGGCGGCCATAAAATCCTGCATTATAAATTCACGATAGATCATTTTGTGATCATCCGTTAATTGCCAACCATCGAGGTCCTTTAAAAATTCCCTGGCTTTGTTGGCTGTCAATAAGGAGGGTTTCCCAACCTCCCTATCCAATGTTGCTTTTTGTTCTTTAGGGGACCTGTTTTGATGTTCTTTTTGATATGTAAAATCGATCTTGTTCTGCGGTAATGAAAATATTCTTTCTTTATGTGAATTCTTTCTTGAGGGTTTTTGCATGTGATCCACCTTTTTTTAATGGGCCGTTGCTGCCAAAGGCATAGTCCGACCCCAATATTTTATTGTTTTCAATCCTTATTTATCCGTAGGTAAACCAGCTTCGGACCATTCGTTAATGCCGCCTTCATAAGCCTTAACTTTAAAGTCATTCGCTGCAAGTTTTTCCGCTGCCTTCATAGAGGCAGAGCATGTGCTACTTGCACAATAGGTGACCACTTCTTTGGTTTTATCTAATTCACCCATGCGGCTGTCTAATTGTTCTAAGGGGATCTTCAAGGAACCTTTAATGAACCCCTTACCATAATACTCAGGACTTAAAACATTGACTATCTGGACACCGCTATTACTCTTTATTATTTCCAAAAGCTGGTCTTTGCTGATCGTTTGGACTGTGGTCGCTGAACCAGCACCTTTCATTTGCTCTGACAGCGGCTTGGCTGCTGCAACGCTTCCACAAGATTTGTCCATTGTTTGTACGCTCGATTGCGTATTGGGCAATGGCTTATCTGTATATTCCGGTTGATCGGGCTGATTGGGTTGTTTAGGCTGATTTACTGTTTCTGTACTTGTATTCATTTGCTCTTCATTCTGTGTTTGTTCGTTCATTACTACCCCCTTGTAGTGTTATTAATTAAATTGAAATTTTACACATCGAGACATGCTCTCTCATTAAATACTTGGTTGACCATATGAAGCAAATAGTGGTCCTCGAATGGTTTTTGTAAAAACCCCACCACCCCTGCTTTTAAAGCCCTTTCCTTAAAATCCTCATCCTTATCCGCCGTGATGACTATGACCGGATATTTATGTCCAGATTCCGAAAGTTTTTGCAGCATGTCCCAGCCGTTTAATCCCGGCATATGAATGTCCAAGATCAAACACCCTGGGGCTGTGTTGCGCACATCGCTGAAAAATTCCTCAGCTGAAGGAAATGTTTCCACTGCAAACCCGTATGAAACCAAAAGTAATTTGAGCGAACGACGCATCGACACATCATCATCAACAATGTAAAGTTGATTCTTATTGTTGGTGGCCATTTCATCACTGCCATTAAGTTTCAATTTCTCCAGATGCATGACAGTATTCTAGGGAAGGGGTAAGATGAATCAATTGAACTGGGGTATAATAAAGAGGCGTCAAACAGAGTAAGGCCTGTGACTTTCAAATTATTAGCGGCCAATTTTCTCTGTATTGGTCAGAGATCGGGGATCTTTGTCGTTTGTGACCTTCGACTGAACATCAAGCCGAGACAGGCCCCGCTGGCAAGAGCGTCTGGATTCCCGCTTTCGCGGGAATGACATTGTTCTTGTTGTTCTTTTAGAGATCCTTCGCTTCGCTCAGGATGACAAGGAAAGTGGAGAGGCAATAAAAAAGCAGCCCCTTTTGGGGCTGCTTTTTTATTGGTTGCGGGGACAGGATTTGAACCTATGACCTCCAGGTTATGCTTACCATCTACGGCTTTCGCCGCTCTCATCTTCCGACGAGATTTGTGGTCTGGACTATACCTTCACCTTTCTAAGGTTTCCCTTAGTTTCAGGTGCCTGCCATCTAGTCTCTACACCTTCCCATCTCTGGATTCCCGACAAAAACATTCGGGAATGACATTGATGGGCTTGGCTCGGGATTACCTTATTAGGCTTCCCCGAATTTGACAGGTTATCTGCCAGTTAGTTTCCTAACTGGACGCCCATGCTTTGAGCCTGGCGAGCTACCGGGCTGCTCCACCCCGCGATATCTGCATGTCTGGATCCCCGATTGAAACATTCGGGGATGACATCACTTATTGTTACTTCTGCTGCACCGGGACGATCTTGTAGACTGTTTCTCCCGGCCTGATCAAACCCATTGTTTCACGGCCTACTTTTTCCACATAATCCGGGTCGGTTTGCAACAGGTGACGTTCCTCTTCAAACTTCCTGTTCTTCTCTTCCAACGCCGTGATCCTGCGGGCATACTCTTTATTTTTCTGCTTTAGGTCCTGCATCGTCGAGTAGGACGGTAAAAAAAGAGCCAAGATAATGACCGTCAGAATAAATAATGAAAGAGCGTTCTTTAACATTTATTGAGATTCTTCGCTGCGCTCAGAATGACGAACACTATACTAATAAATCTTAGACCAATTCTGGCCGGCGTAAACGGCTTTTTTCCCTAATTCCTGCTCTATGCGCAGCAATTCATTGTATTTGGCTATACGGTCCGTACGGGACAAGGAACCTGTCTTGATCTGGCCGATATTGGTCGCCACCGCTAAATGCGCAATCGTCACGTCTTCGGTCTCACCGGAACGGTGCGACATGATCGAATGATATTTATTCTTCTTGGCCAAATTAATGGCGTCTAAGGTCTCAGACAAAGAGCCGATCTGGTTGACCTTGATCAAGATCGCATTGGCGGTCTTACTGTCAATGCCTTGCTTTAAACGCTTGACATTAGTGACGAAAAGATCATCGCCAACGATCTGGGTTTTCTTGCCCAAGCGGTTGGTCAACGTCTTCCATCCGCTCCAATCATTTTCATCCAAACCGTCTTCAATGGAGACAACCGGATATTTGCTGACCATACGCTCATAGGCTTGGATCAATTCATCAGCTGAAATCATCTTGCCGTTGTAATCGTATTTACCGTCCTTAAAAAAAGACGTTGAAGCTGCATCCAGCGCGATAAAAATATCCTTGCCGGGCTTATAGCCGGCTTTTTCAATCGCTGCGATGATGATATCCAAACCTTCTTCATTGCTGCCTAAATTAGGGGCAAAACCGCCTTCGTCACCGACCGATGTGGCCATATTTTTATCGTGCAGGATCTTTTTTAACGTATGAAAAACCTCACAGGCCATCTGGATGGCCTTAGAAAAGCTCGGAGCACCGGCCGGCATGATCATAAATTCTTGAATATCCAAATTATTATCCGCATGCATGCCGCCATTAATGATATTCATCAAAGGAACAGGCAAAATATGGGCTTTGGTCCCGCCAATATATCTATATAAAGGAAGACCCTTTTCATTAGCCGCAGCCTTGGCAACCGCCATAGACACGCCTAATATCGCATTGGCCCCTAATTTGCCTTTATTCTCTGTCCCATCCAAGGCAATGACCAGTTTATCAATGGCCTTATAATCCGCTTCCTTGCCCTTAATGGCCTTGGCGATGACGGTATTGACATTATTAACCGCTTTCAGGACACCTTTACCGCCAAAACGGCTTTTGTCCCCATCTCGCAATTCGATGGCTTCATGTTCGCCGGTTGAGGCCCCTGAAGGAACCGCCGCGCGGCCAAAAGCATTGGAGTTTAAAAGGACATCTACTTCTATGGTCGGGTTACCCCGGGAATCAATGATCTCACGCGCTTTAACTGATTTGATCTTGGACATATTCCCTCTATTAAAATTTAATATTATTACAACGCCCAATCAAGAGTTCGTAATCTAACACAGTTACGTACCTTTGTCAATCCAAAGGCTCCCCTCCTTGACAATCGAACAATATGTGGCATACTTTAATCGAGTAGTTGGCAAAACCAGCGAAAGCTGGTGACGCAAAGGATCGGGCCTAAACTCCGCCAAGGCGGAGCAGGGCAGTCGAGCTGCTGACGGTGATTTACCATAGATTTTATGACCCGAATGCTTGCTCGACTTTTGAGAAACTTTCGGGTTTTTTGTTGTGACTAAGGAGGAACCTTGTAGAATTAAGGTGGCGTATGAATAAATTCTTAAATACAAAAAGAGGTTTTTCCCTCATTGAGTTGCTCATGAGCGTTGGGATCATGCTCATTTTCCTTCCCATCGTGGCAAGCATCCTCACCAGCAGCAGGTTTTTGTCTTCCTATTCAAAGCATAAAGCCCAAGCAGCCTATGCAGCCCAGCAGATCATCGAAACATACCGCCAAAGCGCATTTATACAATTAGCCGCAGGGGGAAAATCAGTCATTGGCCCCAATAATGTCCTTTTGGACCCTAAAGGGAATTTTAACAATAATTTAAATTCCTTTTTCGGCACTTCAACGATTACCGTGACCCCGGCAGTGTATACCAACGCTGCGGGAGTCAAGACCACCAATATTAATGTGGACCATTTTTCTATTGTGATCAATTGGAATGAACAGGTCATTAAATTGCTGGTCCCGATGTCTGAAACTTATGCGGCTGATATAGAGGTAGAACAGATCTCGAACCCTGTTCTTAATTAAGACTATGCGGACAAAAATGCACAACGAAGCTTTTACATTGATGGAAATGACGATAGCATCCGCTGTTACCTTGTTTTTAATGGCCGGCGTCTATGGTTTTTACGTTGCTACCAGCCAGGATTATGCTTCGGGGGTTTCCCAGCAAACCCTTCAAAACGGTGCCAATACCGTGCTAAGCAAGATCATTGAAGGGGAAACAGAGGCAAACAACGTGGTCTTCCGGTTATCCACGGCTGTTTCTTATATGATACCCAATGGAGCAGCGAATGCCTTGTACACCTGTGGAGGGGCGCCTCAAGCCGCACCTTGCAATGCCAATAACCTTTTTGGTGAATTGTATTATTGCCAGGTCAACCCTTGCAATCAGGTCAACAATGTCAATGTCCCTAGTGCCCGATGGTACTATATCAACAATGCGGGCACATCCATCATCTATCATCATCCCAATACCCAGGGCATTCCGGTAGATGAAACGATCTACACTGCCCCCACGGGAACGACCTTGGCATTGCGTTTTGCGCCTGCCACAAATTTGCCCGCGAATGAAGTCGCCATCAGTGTGGCCTTGACAAAAAATCTGGCGGGAAATATTACAAACCAAAGGTTGGCCACCAGCGGAACTGCGACAACCTTTGTACTAGTGAGGAACCACACATGATCGACCTACGGCAAAATAAAGGTTTCGCGCTATCTATTGCCCTTCTATTCCTGTTTTTGATTGTTGCCTCCATGGCCATTTATACCCTGGTCGTTATCAATGGTAATTCGCAAGCCAACCGCACCGCAAATGGCCAGAAAGCTTACTATGTCGCTGAAGCGGGCCTGGTAGATGCTTATCAACGGATAACCCAAGCCGGCGTCAACACCTTCCCGTCCAGCACCTGTGTCAATGCTTCAATTCCAACAGGATGCGCGGTTCCTTTTATCCCCGCAGCAGGCACTGATAACGGTGTTTACCAGATGGGGGCGACCAACGGCAATTATGCGGTTTCCATCGTGTTTAATCCTGCACCACGGACCAATTATATTATAACCTCAACAGGCACCTACAATAAAATTTCAAAGACTTTACAACTGCAAATCATCGGAGCGTCGGTCTCTAAATGGGCTTACTGGAGCCAATCTGAAATTAATCCCCAATTAGGCGGAGCTTTGTGGTGGGTGGGAATGCCAGGCATGGTCATGTTGACCGACGGTCCTGTACAGACCAACGGGCAGTTGAATATCTTTGGTAACCCTATATTCTTCGACCCTGTGACAGAATCCAACCTGCCTGTTGTTAATGGGGTACTGGGGAATGTCCCTACATCCAATACCCCTAATTATTTCTTTGGGACAGCGAATAATCCTAACGGTAATGGGAGCGATCCAAATTTTATTTTCAAAGCAGGAATTACCAATGATGCCCCTCCCATTGATCTGCCTCCTTTGCCTACTTTAAATGCGATTCAAACAACGGCGAATGACACCATCAGTGGGGTGCAGCAAGGCTTGGTTTTGACCGGTGCCTCTCAGGTCACTTTTAATCCTACCGGAACGATCACGGTGACCGGGAATGTGGTGAGCGCCGCTTGCAAAGTCATCACTGCTTATAATAAAACAACCATCCCCGCTCCTAAAAATGGGGTCATTTACGTGCAAAGCACCAGCACTATCCCGAAATGTAATTCCCAAGCAAAAGATGGCAATGCCACGGTGCAAGGGACAGTCAGCGGGCAATTGACGGTCACTGCCGACCAAAATATCTACCTTTCCGGAAGTGTCGCCTATAATCAAGATCCAAGGACAAATCCTGCCAGCACGGATATGCTTGGGCTTGTGGCCAATCAAAACATCACCATCGTTGAAGCCACGGCCCCTACACAGCTGGAAGTAGCCGGAGTCATGATGGCCCTACAGGGATCATTTCAAGTGGACCAATACTGGGTTTTTAGGGGTAACGCCTCTACCGCGGTCATGGACCAATACGGAAGTTTGATCAATTATGCTTGCGGGGCCACCGGTGAGATGGATATGTCAGGTAATTTATTAGGCGGGTGGAACCAAATACAATCCTATGACGACAGACTTGGGACAACGATGTCCCCTCCGGGATTCCCTCCCTATGTCAACAATGCCGGAGACGGGGTATATACTAAATTTACCAACCCCGTAACCGGAATTCGCGGCATTTCCGAATGCATAGGCGGGATCTGCGGATGAAAAAAAAGAACCCCCAACCTGTATTATGGATAGTCATGATGATGCTCATGATGGGCGGCATCGTCTATTGGGTCATCGGGCCATCAAAGGCCCTGACGTCATTCATGCAGCCGGACCATTCCTCTTCCAATCCTTCACAAAACTTTTTTGTCCAACTCCTGTCTTTTTTCGGGTGGCACCTCCAAGGCGGCACATGGTCCCAGGGGTCCCAAAATAATAACGGCTTGGGCCAAAACAATCCTTCTTCCCAACAAATGGGAAACTCCAACAAAGGCAACCAAGGCCAAAATGCAATGACAGGGGCAATGAACTCAGGGTCCCCGGGGAACGGTCAAAATAGCAATAGTGCCGGGTATGGCCAGGGCAATAACTCCGGTGATAATACACAAACAAACGAAGGCCAAGGACTAGGAGGACTTTCAGGGACCAATGCAGAAAATAATCCACAGGACAATTCGGTGACCGGTGCGGAAAATAACCCTGAGGCCAACGCGGAAACTGAGGTCAACGCCGAAAATAACCCTGAAAACAACGGGGGAAACAACCCCCAAAACAACGCAGAGGACAACGCCGATAATAATTCCGGAAATAATCCAGAAAATAATTCTGGCGGTAACTCAGGAGGCGGTAACGTAGGCGCCCCCGGAACTGCAGGATGTTATAAAGGATGTGACCCAAACTCAGATCCGGCATGTACGCCTGATTGCGAATTGGGAAATACCACCCAAAATAATTATCCCATCATAAATCCCATGCCAACAGATTCTGAGGTGTCCCGGAGCATCGCCCAGCAGAGTAATCAAGCGAATAAGCTAGCCACAGAGCTGGCTTCCCGCCAATCACTTTCCATGCAGGTCCTGCAACAGGCCCAAGCTTCAAAATATGAAAATATTTCTTATCCGAGTATCCCGGTCCCAAGCAATAACCCGCCGCCTGATGATATCAAAGCAAAGGTACAATCAAAACAGTATTCATTTCATTAACCCCCTGTGCGACACCTCCATCTTGTTCAAATAATTAAATATTTTTAGCAGATTCGTAACTGTATAAATTCCAATAATTTATATAATTTTCTTTTGACGTTTATTTCTTGACTTTATAACCGCATCTGCTATAATTCAAAAATATTATTTTTCCCTCATTATTTTAGTAGGCCAGTTCTTATTCCTTTCTTTAATTCATTTTTCACATCATCCGTATTTGTCATCCGGTAAATAGCGGCACTCTTTCCCGTCGGTAACTTGACTTATGCCAAATTATGTGTTTTACTTCAATTAACAGGAGATTGGCAGGTCCAATCAGAGCTTATTATGTGTAATTATCGTGCTAAAAAGAACAGCCTCTCCTACTTTAAAATTTCGAAGAAACCTCTCCGAAGCATTGGCGAAACTGGGTTTACGCTTGTCGAAGTGCTCATAAGCATCGGGATAGTCCTTGTTCTTTTACCTTTTGCGGCAAGCACACTGACCAATAGCCAGTTATTAGGGTCTTTTTCAAAACATAAAATCCAGGCAGCCTACGCGGCCCAGCAAATAATCGAGACCGAACGCCAATTGGGTTATACCAATGGAGGTTCGTATAATAATTTCGGCCTGATCCAGGCATCTCAAGGGACATTTCCTGTCGCCCTGGACTCAAAGGGTAATTTTAACAATACCAATTGCAACAACAATCCTAATCTGTTTTGCGGCACAGCGACCATAACAGTAACACAACCTTCTGCGGCCGTGGACCATGTGCTGGTAAATATCAGCTGGAATGAAAAAATCCTTAACGCACAAATCCCAATGTCGGTATCTTTTGCCGAGGACATAGCCAATGACCCTATGCTTAACTAAAATAATGGTCCCACGAAAAGATCAAAAAGGCTTTAGCTTTGTTGAACTGATGATGGCGGTCGGCTTTACGCTCATTTTAATGGCCGGCGTTTATGGATTTTATAATTCATCCGGACAAATTTATTCTTCCGGCATAGCCGGGCAGACCCTCCAGGACGGGGCAAATACCGTGATCCGAAAGATCATTGATGGGCAAGTTGAAGCAGACAAGATCACCTATCGTTTAGCTACTTCAGCTTCTTATTTTATTCCCGATGGCAATCCCAGCCAACTCTATTTTTGCCAAGATAACTCTTTGACCAACCCTTGCAGCCCCGCTGACACAACAGCCCGTTGGTACAACCTGGACCCTACGAACACTTCCCTAAGATATTATCACCCCACCGCAAATCCACTGGGCTATGATGTGCTTTATACAGCCCCTGCGGGGTCAACGTTGACACTGCGTTTTGCACCTCCGACACCGCCTCCGCCTCCCGCGGTAGGCTATCAAGCATCAGTCGTTCAAATTGACGTAGCCCTAATCCAAAACCTAAACAATAAGGTAGCCGCCAGCGGTACCGCGACAACCTATGTCCTATTGAGGAACCATTCATGACTAACTTAAGACAAAACAAAGGCTTCGCCCTGGTTTTTTCACTTATCTTCATTTTTTTGATCATTAATTTCATCGCTATTTACATCCTCTCCATCGCCAATGGCTCTCTGGTGGCCAATCGGACGGTAAATGGGATCCAAGCATACTATGTGGCTGACGCCGGCTTAGTAGATGCTTATGAACGCATCACGCAAGCCGGGATCAATACTGTGCCCACTACTCCAAGCGGTAAATTTTATATCAACAATGCCTCCTATCCCATAGGCACAGCTATTGGCAATTACTCGGTAGCTATCAATAATTCAAATCAATCCCCGGTCACCTATACCATTACATCAACAGGGACCTATAATGGGGTCTCCATAACATTGCAGTTAAAAATGACCGGCGCATCAATTTCTAAATACGCCTATTGGAGCAATTCGGAAAAAAACCCCGAATATGGGCAACTAAACTGGTGGAAGACAACAACCACCGGACCTGTACAAACTAACGGGACACTCTACATCGCCGGTGATCCTATTTTTATCGGCCCGGTATCACAGTCCGGACCATCCATCCACTACGATAATCCTGTTACAGACAAGAATGACCCTAACTTGAGCAATCCAAATATCATTTTCCCCGATGGACTGACCGTTAATGCACCCGCCGTTGACATCCCTCCGCAGGCAACCTTAGGGGCCATTTTCCAAACGGCGAATAGTTTGTCGGGCGGAGTGCCCCAAGGCCTGGTATTGACCGGCCCTAGTACTATCATCTTTAATCCGGATGGGACCCTCAACGTTACCGGAACAGTAAAAGATTCCCAAGGCAATGTTACGACAGCCTATAACAATTCAACGATAGCTGCCCCTGCCAATAAGGTCATTTATGTGCAAAGCAACTGCAAAATAACCAATAATTGCCCTCCTTTTTCCAGTCCTGCCGGTGTTCCCGGCCCCCCGCCTTCGTCTGGCCTTCCATACGGCCCTCAAGATGGTGATGTCAAGGTGCAAGGGACTGTCAATGGCCAACTGACGGTTGCTGCGGACGATAATATCTATCTTTCCGGCAGCATTGCTTATAACCAAGACCCCAGGACCCCTGGAAATGCCAATAGTACGGACATGCTGGGTCTGGTGTCTGAAAATGATATCACCGTTATAACCGCAAGCGTTCCCAAAGATCTCGAAATCTCCGCTGTCTTGGTATCCCTTCAAGGCTCTTTCCGGCCAGACGCTTATATCAGCGGGCCTGAACCCTCTCATAAAATGGACATATTCGGGAGTATGATCAATTTCTACGGAGCGCCTATACAAAGCGTTTGGAATCGAACGCAATCTTACGACACCCGGCTTGCAACCATGGCGCCACCGGGATTCCCGCCTTATGTAAACAACTTACAACACGGAGTTTACTCAAAAATAAGTATTCAGGAATTATAAAAAATTAAAGGATTTTGTGAAAAAAAAAGATACCCAGCCGATACTATGGATATTTTTGATGATGGCCATGATGGGCGCCATCGTCTATTGGGTCATCGGGCCATCAAAGGTCCTGACGTCATTCATGGAGCCGAACCAATCCTCTTCCAATCATTCAAAAAACTTTTTTGCCCAATTCCTGTCTTTTTTCGGGTGGCACCTCCAAGGCGGCCCATGGTCCCAAAATAACAATGACTTTGACCAAAACAACCCTTCTTCCCAACAAATGGGAAATTCCAACAAAGGTTACCAACAAGGCCGGAATTCAATGACAGGTGCAATGACCTCAGAGGAAGGCCAGAGAGCCGGTCAAAATGGCAATAATGCCGGATATGGCGACCAAAACAGTCCAGGATATGCTTCAGGACCAAACGCGAACCAAGAACAAGGGAATATTGATACACTGGCAAACAACGGCCAAGGGCCAAGGGACCTTTCAGACACCAACGCTGAAAATAATCCGGAAAACAATGCAGAGACGACGACCGGCGATGAAAGCAACCCCGAAAACAATGCAGAGACGACGGCCAGCGATGATAATAACCCGGAAAATAATGCCGAGATCATCTCATTAAACAATCCATCCTCCGGACAAATATCAAATTTTTCTTCACGCCCTAATGACGCTCAAGCACAAAAAAACACAGCAGCCGCGAATGACCAGCCCCGTAATACCTCCGGAGACATCATCCCTATCAACCCTGTCCGGACAAATGCCGATATTTTGCAAAGTATCGCCCAACAAAATGAGAACCGAAATACGCTCAACTCCTCCTTGTCCAATAATGCCATGCTTTCGGAGCAGATCCGCCAACAAGTAGAAGCGACGAAATTCCAACCCGTTGATCCTCATAACATCCCTGCCCCTGTCATGCCTTCGAAATCTGCCAACACATCAACCAAACAATGACCAAATGAACCAGACCGCGTCAAAGGTTTAATATTTTGAAGATTGCTTTTGTAAATTCTATGTTATACTTTAGTATTGTTTAACTTATAGCAAGGAGGAGCGCCCTAGGCCCAACTTCTTCGACGTCGAATAGGACTGACTTATGATGAAAAACCGTTTTTTTAAATTTATCCGGGTATATTGGAAAGGCATCCTGCTTTATGCCATCGGGGCAGGGCTGATCTCCTTTTTGGTCATTTTTATGTATTTCGGAGGGACAAGCTTCTTTAGCATGGAAGGGTTCTACCGCAAGAACATGATGGCCCAGATGGGCATTTACTTAGTGGTCTTCCTGGTCATCAGCGTTGTGCAGGCCGTGCTTTTTTCCTGGTTCCAGATGTATTTTATGATGGGCGGGGGCATGAACAAGATGCTCAGCCGTGACAGCGCGGAAACGGCCAAAGCAGATATCAAATGGGACGATGTCATTGGCATGGAAAATGCCAAAAGAGACGCCTGGGAGATCGTCCAATTCATCAAAGATGCCAGTAAGGTCAAAGCCATGGGCGGCACCATGATCAAAGGCGTCTTGATGGTGGGCCCTCCGGGCTGCGGCAAGACCTATTTGGCCAAGGCCATGGCTGCTGAGTGCAAGCTCCCCTTTCTCTCGGCGGTGGGCAGTGAATTTGTGGCGATCTTTATGGGGATGGGCGCGGCCCGTATCAAGTCCCTCTTTAAAAAAGCCCGTCAATTGGCTGCCGTCGAAGGCGGCTGCATCATTTTTATCGATGAGATCGATTCTTTTGCCCTCCCGCGCGCGGAAGAACGCGGTTTTGGCTCAACGACCTCGAATAATGCCACCATCAACCAATTCCTCACCGAACTTGACGGCTTAAGAAAGCGTGAAAACCATATTGTGGTGATCGCCGCCACCAACATGCCGCCGGAAAAGCTGGACACGGCCATTATGCGGTCAGGCCGTTTTGACCGTAAGATCACCATTGAAAAGCCCACCGCTAAGGAACGCGAGGCCTTGATCAGCTATTACCTTAAAAAAGTCGCTGCCGAGCCCGCTATTGACGTGCAACTCATCGCTGAAAAAGCCCAATGGTTCTCTCCGGCAGACATCCATAATATGGTACGTGAAGCCAGTGTCCTGGTGATGCGTGACAGGCGGGAGAACGTCACACAAGATGATATGTTAAAGGCCATGAATGATGTGATGGTCAACCTGGAGAAGACCGGTGAAGAAAAGATCCTTTCCAATAAAGTCAATGTGAAATGGAATGAGGTCATCGGCATGACCAGCGCCAAAGAAGAAGCCTGGGAGCTGGTGGAGCTTTTAAAGGACCGTAACCGTGTCAAAAGTGTAGGCGGAAAGATCGTCAAAGGCATCCTTCTTCTGGGCCCTCCGGGCTGCGGTAAAACCTATTTGGCCAAAGCCATGGCCACGGAATCCGGGTTTCCCTTTATCTCGGCCATGGGCAGTGACTTAGTCGGCATCTATGTGGGCGAAGGCGCCCAAAAGATGAAAAGTATTTTCAAAGAAGCCCGCCAATTGGCCAAGGCCGAAGGCGGATGCATCGTGTTCTTTGATGAGATCGACACCTTTGCCACCCATCGCGTCGAAGAACGGGGTTACGGCGGCGGGATCTCGCATAACGCCACCATCAATCAATTCCTGACGGAGATCGACGGCCTTCGCCAGCAGGAAAATAATATCGTGGTCATCGCGGCCACCAATATCTCCGAGAGCAAGCTGGACCCGGCCATTTTACGTGCCGGACGCATTGAACGCAAAATTTACGTTAACCTGCCCAATCTCACGGAACGCATTGATCTGTTCAAATACTACCTGACCAAGGTCACCACGGACGCATCGGTCGATGCCCAAATGCTTGGCCGCAAAACGTTGTGGTTCTCACCCTCGGATATCGACAGCATGATCCGTGAAGCAGGACTTATCAGCTTACGGGACAAGCGGGACCATATCAACAACAAAGACCTTTCTGATGCCTATGACCGCATCCTTTATGGCGCTAAAAATAATACCATTTTAAGCCCCGCGGAAAAAGAATGGGTGTCCTATCATGAAGCGGGTCACGCCATCATCGGCTACATGCTCCATCCCACGGATGATGTCATCAAAGCCACGATCATCCCGCGCAAAGGCGCGCTGGGGTTTGTGGCCCCCCGTCCACGGGAAGAGGTGCATATCCGTAAAAAAGAATGGTTCCAGGCCCAGATCAAGGTCTTGTTGGCCTCTTACGCGGCTGAAACCATCAAATACGGCACTACGGGCAGCGGCGTCAGTTCTGATTTTCAAATGGCCATGGCCTTCGCCCATAGCATGGTCTGGGAATTCGGTATGGGCAAATCCGGGCGCATCGGCAATTGGCAGGACATGGTAGGTACTTATGGCCAGTCCTTTATATCGGAAAAATCCAAAGAGATCCTTGACGATGATGTCCAGGCCATCCTGCATGAATGTTTAGTGGAAGTGGCCAAGATCCTTAATGCTAACCGCCAACTACTGGACTATTTCGCCCAAGAGCTTTTAGCTAAAGGTGAATTAGAATATGATGAAATTGAAGCTATATTCCAAAAATTCGGCATCAAACCCACCTCACGTCCGACCTTGGCCGCCTCCTAAAGCTGTATTGGCTTGTGCACTGCTTTTTTGCATGATCGCAAGCCTGGGCGGCTGCACGTCAAAAAAGATCGCCCTGGCCCGTCCGGCCCAGACGGACCTGCAAAAGAAATTCGAGCTCAAATGCCGCAAGGACTATAACCTTAATGTCATCACGCGGCTGGTAGGAAAGACTTTCTGGATCTACGCGCCGACCGATAAACCTCTTTTTGATTTTGCCGCTGAGACCCCCTCACCGCCCGATCCCCTTAAAAAACCGGCCAAATATGACCTGCTCTATATCAATGGGTCATACAAAGACAGGACATTTTTCTTCGAGTATGATATCCTCCCGAAGATCAAATCCGACCTGCAAAACGAGGGTATCCGCAACGAAGGCACGGATTACTTCAATAAGCTTTACAACAACTTATTCACCGCTGTCACCGAGACCCTGCTCGATCCCAATACAGCCATCTCTTTTGTGGTGATGTCTATCACCGACATTAAAAAAGGGATCGAGGCCCGCTATACTTTTTATTTGGAAGACTACCGCATGGCGTCGGTGGAAGGCATCCCCTATGATGAATTCAGCAAACGCGTCCTGCAGGAATCCAAAGGAAGCACAGACTTTATCGGGGACGAGATCGGCCAGCATTTAGAGTACAACGATATTAAAATGCCGGATTTCCTCACCAAACAGATGATCAACCGCATCCGCTATAAATTCACCCAAAGCGATTTTCCGCCCCAGGAGAATTATGAGGCCGCCATCATCGGCACTATCGCCGACACCAACCGGTATTATCATTTTAAGGACTTCAAGGAAGTGCGTACGGACGATATCAGGGCCAAAAAGAGGATGATCTTCACTCCCAAGCAGCTTGACGTCTTCGGCGAAGACAAGCCGAAAGCCGGCCAGGAAACCAACGGCAAACTCATCCACATCATCTTCGAAG
>Ga0207141_10111_pt1 | contig 26998 bp, 18 predicted proteins | sample Alteio_BWMinHeat_5_FD_153553 | JGI IMG/M metagenome (GOLD analysis project Ga0207141, IMG submission 153553) | Enriched cells from forest soil in Barre Woods Harvard Forest LTER site, Petersham, Massachusetts, United States -... | ecosystem: Environmental > Terrestrial > Soil > Temperate forest >... | reverse complement strand
CTTCCAAGTTCACGTGCGGCGAAGGGATGCCCATCTGCCGGAAGAAAATGTCGGAGAGCTTTTCGTCATAGTGCTGGCCGGTGTGGACGAGGATGGCGTCAATTTCCGGATGGAGCTGCATCTCGTGCATGAGCGGCGCGATTTTCGGGAGGTTGGGGCGCGCGCCGACGATATTGAGGATTTTGAGGCGTTGGGTCATGAAGTGTTCGTTTCCAGCTTCAGAGGGCAGTATAGCATCCGGGAAATCGCCGTTCAGGGCCCCAGAATCGCTGTTCGCGCTAAAAAAGCACTGGTTTAATGCATGGAGGTAGGTATCCACTCGTAAACCTGGGTAAAATAGAGGTGTCCGGAAACGCCGGATTTTCTTGGGATTTGCGGCGTTTCGACGAGCGAAACGCTTAGGAATGAGACCTTCGAGCGGATGCGTAACCTGAACGAATCGGCGAGAGCTTTGCGGGAGTTGCTTGGGCAGCGGATCCTCGTGCTTGACGGGGCGATGGGGACGATGCTGCAGCAACGGAACCTGCATGCGGCGGATTTTGGCGGAGCTGCGCTCGAAGGTTGCAATGAAAACCTGGTTCGAACGCGGCCGGACGTGGTGTTGGATATTCACCGGAAATATTTCGAGGCGGGATCGGATATTGTCGAGACGAACAGCTTCGGCGGGGCGCCGATTGTGCTAGCGGAGTACGGGTTGGGGGCGGATGCGCACTTTCTGAACAAGCGCGCGGCGGAGTTGGCGCGGCAGGCGGCGGATGAATTCAGCACTCCGGAAAAGCCGCGGTTCGTGGCCGGCTCCGTGGGGCCAACGACCAAGGCGATTACGGTTACAGGCGGCGTGACGTTCAACGAGCTGCGCGAGACTTACTACACACAGGCAAAGGGCCTCGTCGAAGGTGGGGTGGATTTGCTGCTGGTCGAGACCTGCCAGGACACACGGAATATCAAGGCGGCGATCCTGGCCATTCACAAACTTTCGAAAGAGATTGGGAGCGGAGTGCCGTTCATCGTATCGGTCACGATCGAGCCGATGGGAACGATGCTGGCTGGTCAGACGGTGGAAGCCATGTGGGCGTCGCTGCGGCATGCGAAGCCGCTAGCGTTTGGGATGAACTGCGCGACAGGGCCAGAGTTCATGACCGACCACATTCGAACGCTGAGCCAACTGACGGGCGAGTTTGTGTCCTGTTACCCGAATGCGGGCCTGCCGGATGAAGAGGGCAAATATCTGGAAACTCCGACGACGCTGGCGGCACAACTGGAGAAATTCGCGGACCACGGCTGGCTGAATTTCATAGGTGGATGCTGCGGAACGACTGAGAAACACATTCAGGCGATTGCGCAGATGGTGGAGGGCAAGAAGCCACGCGTTAGGCCTGCGGAGGCGCACCGGGCGGTGTATTCAGGGATTGAAACCATCGAGGCGGAGGACAGCACGCGGCCGCTGCTGGTGGGCGAACGGACGAACGTGATCGGGTCGCGCTTGTTCAAGAACCTCGTCGCGGAAGAAAAGTGGGAGGAAGCGAGCGAGATTGCGCGGAGGCAAGTTCGAGGAGGGGCGCATATCGTTGACGTGTGCTTGCAGAGCACGGAGCGCGACGAGAAGAAGGATATTCCGCCGTTCTACGAAAAGCTGATTCGAAAAGTGAAGGCGCCGGTAATGATCGATACGACCGATGCGACGGCGATCGAGCTGGCGCTGACGTATTGCCAGGGCAAGGCGATCATCAATTCGATCAACCTGGAGGACGGCGAGGAGAAATTCGAACGCGTAGTGCCAATCGCGCATGAGTTCGGCGCAGCAGTGGTGGTGGGCTGCATCGATGAGGACAAGCTGCAGGCGCAAGCATTCACGCGGGAGCGGAAGCTGGCGATCGCGCAGCGTTCCTACAAGCTGCTCACGGAGAAATACGGGCTGGGGCCAGAGGACATCATTTTCGATCCGCTGGTTTTCCCCTGCGCGACGGGCGATGAAAATTATATCGGCGGCGCGGTCGAGACGGTGGAAGGCATCCGGCTGATCAAGCAGGCTTTGCCGGACGTTCGAACGATCCTGGGGATTTCGAATGTTTCCTTTGGGCTGCCAGCGGGCGCGCGCGAAGTGGTGAATTCGGTTTTCCTGTATTACTGCACGAAGGCCGGCTTGGACCTGGCGATCGTCAATGCGGAGAAACTGGAGCGGTTTGCGTCGATCCCGGCAAATGAGCGAGAGTTGGCGGAAAATCTCCTGTTCTCGCATCCACCCAAGGACGTGCCCGCCGAGGTTTCGAATGCCGCGTTGTTGAGGGACGTTCCGGCGGACTGGCGAAAACAGAGCAAGGAACAGCGCGCGGCCGTCAATCAGTACTATATCGCGGCCATCGCCGAGCACTTTCGAACGGCAAAGAAAAAAGAAAAAGCGCGCGCCGCGGACCTGCCGCTGGACGAACGGCTGGGCAATTACATCATCGAAGGCACGCGGGACGGCCTGATCGATGATCTGGAGAGGAAGCGCGCTGAGGGCGTGGCGCCGCTGGACATCGTCAACGGCCCGTTGATGGCCGGGATGGCGGAAGTCGGGCGGCTCTTCAACGCCAATGAATTGATCGTCGCGGAAGTGCTGCAGTCCGCGGAGGCGATGAAGGCGGCGGTGAGCCATCTAGAGCAGTTCATGGAAAAGGCGGACACGGCTAAACGCGGGAAAGTGGTGCTAGCCACGGTGAAAGGCGACGTACACGACATTGGGAAAAACCTCGTTGAAATCATTTTGAAAAATAACGGCTATGACGTGGTGAACCTGGGAATCAAGGTGCCGCCGGAGGAATTGATCAAGGCTTACCAGGAGCACAAGCCGGATGCGATTGGATTGTCCGGGCTGCTGGTAAAGAGCGCGCAACAGATGGTGATTACCGCGAACGACTTGAAGGATGCCGGGATCGAGATTCCCATGCTGGTGGGAGGCGCGGCGCTTTCGGCGAAGTTTACGCAGACGAAGATCGCGCCAAGCTACGGGAAAGCGGTGTGCTACGCGAAAGACGCGATGACTGGGTTGCGGCTGATGAACGAATTGATGGATCCGGCGACGCGCGAGGCGGTGCTGCGGAATCACACGGCGAGCGGAAATGGCGCGAGCGTCTCGACGACCGTGATAGTGCAGGAGATTCCCGCGGTGACGCGCTCACCGCGCGTTCGAGTGGACCTGCCGATTCCGGGCGTGCCATACCTGGACCGCAAAGTGCGGCTGGTGCCGGATCTGCGCGAAGTGTGGGGCTACGTCAACCCGTTCATGCTGTTCGGACGGCACATGGGTTTTCGAGGCGACATCGAGAAGCGGCTGGCGGAGCGCGATCCGAAGGCGGTTGAGCTATTCGAGAACATGGAAGAGGTAAAGAAGGAAGCGGCCGAGTTCATGAAGGTCCGGGCGGTTTGGCAATTTTTCGAATCGGAAGCGGCGGGCGATTCGCTGCAACTGTTTGCGCCGGGAGAGGCGACGCCACTGCATACGTTTCGATTTCCGCGGCAGAGGAAGGGCGACTTCCTGTGCCTGGCCGATTATGTGTTGCCGGCGAGAAATGGCCAGCGCGATCACCTGGCATTGTTCGTGGTGACGGCGGGCGAGGGAATCCGCGGGCGGTCGGAAAAAGCGAAAAACGAGGGCTACTATTTCAAGTCACACGGCTTGCAGGCGCTGGCCATCGAGACGGCGGAAGCATGCGCGGAATGGCTGCACCGGAGAATTCGCGAGGATTGGGGATTCCCCGACCCGCCGGAGTTGACCATGGCGCAAAGATTTACTTCGCACTACCGCGGGAAGCGATACAGCTTTGGTTATCCGGCGTGCCCGAATCTGGACGATCAGGCGGGACTCTGGAAGCTATTGAAGCCAGAAGAGATAGGCGTGCAGCTTACGGAGGGCTTCATGATGGATCCCGAGGCGAGCGTGAGCGCGCTGGTTTTCCATCATCCAGATTGCACCTACTTCTCAGCCGGGACCGGTGACGAGGCATAGACACGGCGTTCGCCGGTCATAAGTAATCCCCAGCATTGCGCAATTGTAGGTGTCAAGTCTCACTGGCTCGTACTTGCTTCTTTGCAAAGCGATGCCTCAGTTGGGAGACAGAGAGCCCCTCAAGGTCCATCATCAAGCAAAGTGCCGAATGCTCCGAGCTAACTCCAACGCGGGGGATGTCGAACCGATCCGTGGAGGATTCAACAAAACCGCCGTGCGCGGAAAATAGCGCTTGGTAGCCCGCCTGCCGGACCAATTGGCGCACCTCTTCTCGAATGTTGTCCAGACCACCGAATGGAAACGAAAACAGCGAAACGGGGGTCCCCAGGATCTGCTCCAGTTGATGGCGGCTCTCGAACACTTCCAGACGCGCCTGGTCCAGCTCTACCGAGCCAAGGTCAGCATGGTTCACTGTGTGTGATCCGATATCCAAGCCATACTTGGCAAGCGCACAGACATCCTGCGAGCGAAAATTCTCGAAGACATGCGGGTATTTCTGTTCATCGTGGGCGAAAGCGCGATCGGTGTCAATGAATCCCGAAGAGACAAAAGCGGTGGCCGGCAATCCAGCCGCTCGAAGGAGGGGGGCTGCGTACGAATAAACGTCCCGGTAACAATCATCGAAATGAACCACGACGGTTCCCGGTGGGAACTGGATGCCCTTCATGAGGCATTCGACGAGGCGGTTCGACGCCACGACTTTGTAGTTCCGCGATAAAACAATAAGGTGTTCCGCAAACCGGCGGCAACTCGTGGTTAGCACGTCGATGGAGTAGTCGTTGACCCGGTGATAGAGGAGAATGGCTCCCCGGCGGCGGCGAAACCAGCGCACGGAGCGATAGATTCCGCAGTGAAATAGAATCAGGTGGAAGAAGGTTTTGAAAGCTTCGCTGGCGTCACTTTGAACACGCCAATGCGGCAAACGGCGCTGTAGTTCGCGGCGTTGCACACGGGTGGGGGTACTCCATGGCTTTTGTTGGGTGGGCGGCTGCGGGGTGCGGGTGGCCTTGCCGACGATAAGATCGGCGACTGTTGAGGCGAGCAGGTGGGCTCCGGCTTCATCAAGTTTCGTCTTCAAGGATTCGGGCGTTTCTTTAGGATGGATCGGAACCTCAGCCGTGCCCACAATGTCGCCAGTGTCCAGACGGTCATCGACGAAATGCACGGTGACCCCCGCTGAGCTGCAGCCCTGGTACAACTCCCAAAAGCCTGGAGGCATGCCACGGAATTCAGGAACTTTTCCTTTATGCAGGTTGACGCAGCCAAGTCGCGGCACGGCGAAGGTTGTTCTCTTGAGAATGCGTGTCCCGAGAACCAGACCGAGGTCAGCACTACACTGGCTCAACCGCTTGGCTGCGGAATCTCCATTGAGATTGCCCACCTCGGCAACCTCAAATCCGTAGATTGCAGCCAGATCGTGCAGAGAGAAGCACGCTGCGGGAAAGGCTTTGCGCAGCAATTGTTCGACTTCGGCCGGCGGAGCAACCTTGGCAGTCCATTGATCAAAGATTTCGCGCAGACCCAGGAGGGCACGAAAAAAAAGATAGCTAAGACCTTCGCGCCGTACGTTGCGGCGCAAGTTCCGCAGGCGCTTGGCAAGCGTATCCTTCTGTGTATCGACCAAGACTGTTACGGGGATGACGTTGGGGACGCGGCATACGTACTCGATGGACAATCGGGTAGAAGCATTGTCCTGTCCCACCAGGAAGGCCACTCTCAGGCGCCCGTCTGCCATGGCGGACGGGCCCATATTGGCGTGTCCCGTGTCTGTGGTGTTCATGGGGCAGCGTTGAACTTGCACCCTCGGGTGCGGTCAGTCATTCGAGATTAGCATCGGCATGGAAGAACGTCTAGTTTGGCAGCCATTGTCAGTTCGTTAGGAAACAATGCGGGGACTGGGTTGAGGCAGCAGCCCCCGGCGTAGTGGACTCTCGCATCCCCGAGTGTGCAAGACCCCTCGAGATGAAAACGCGGGCGAGCCTAGGCGGGAGTGCGGCGTTGCATATATTGTCCAAGAAACTTCCGTTGTGCAGCATGTAAGCCTGCTGGTGTCTCCGTAACTCCTTTAGAATGAACATATATTCGGTCCATTCGATGGCATCTCTCTTGCGAACGAATAAGCGACCGTTGGCGGGAGTAGTGTGCGGCCCAGATCCAAGGAGAACTTGCTTGAAACATAGACTACTGGTTCTAATGTTTGTTGCCTGTATTGTGGCTATCCCCGCAGCTGCGGGCCCGGTAGGAGTCACATTGACCGGGACTGGAGGGGTCAGCCAAGGCGGAGTGATCGTTGCGCCTTACTATCTTACCGTCACTGGGCTCAATGGGGGAAAGCCGATGGCAGTCATGTGCGATGATTATACGCACAGCGTCTATGTCGGTGAGTCATGGTCGGCGTCAATCCAGACATTCGCGACCTTGAGTGGGACGAGATTTGGTGCCGGTGCGTTCCAGCAGTACGCAGAGGCGGCGTGGCTCTTCACGCAGTTTTTGGCTAATCCTTCGAAGGCCGGCAACATTAACTTTGCCGAATGGTATCTATTTGCCCCTACTCAGGTGGCAGCCAATCATGGTGGCTGGACGGCTGGCGCACAGGCTTGGTTCGCTGCCGCGCAAACATGGTTCAGTTCGAATTGTTCGGCTTCCGGAAAGAGCTGCTCGGGGATAAATCTTGCGCAGTTCATCTTCATTACTCCGACAAACCTGACTGGCCCAGGCTCGCCGCAAGAGTATATCGCCATGGTGACACCCGAGCCGGCAAGCATCGCTTTGTTCGCCGTGGGGCTACTGTTCCTAGGCTTCTTGACCCGGAAGTTTTCGGCCAAGCAGGCTTCCGGAATGACGCTCTAAGCGACCGCATCAACAGACAGTCTGACAAAGAGGTCGGGCCGAACCCGACCTTTTTTTCTTGTTTTTTTGCTTGGTTCGAAGCGTCGCCATTCCAGTGAACATTCCTGACAAAAGGCAAGCACTTCAAGAATCTCCGGATTTGAAGCTGCAAGGCTCATTGGGTGATACCTGATGATCCTCGCCGACCATGCAAGGTCGGTACGATCAACTGGCAACGTTCTTCCGCTTCAGATCCGTCCCAGGTCTTTGTATCGACGGTGACACCTGTTTGGGGTCAGTGACTGGGCAGAAAAGGATAACAATTTGCCACTTGGGGGAAGATTGTCGGGAGGGAGGAGGGCCAAAGCAGCGCTCGTTGCAGGGAGGCCAAGGAGTTTAAGTACCATAAATCAAAAGACTTACGATGCTTTCGGCCTCCCATTGGAGGCCGGGTCCCTTGGAGAGTTAGTTGCAACCTAGGAATTAGGTCTCATTCTCCCGGTGGTGAAAGGGCTGCGCTAAGTGCCCCGTCAGCGACACGAGATGGAGCCCAAACAATTGCGATGACCAGCCAACCCAGCCAGATCCTTGAGTTCGGTCCGAAAATAGGAATTGTGTGTGGCTCAGGCCAGGCCCTGAATTCTGTGAATTCGGTGGTCGCTGAGATTGCGCGTACCAACATTCCAGTCCTACTTACGGGTGAGAGCGGGACGGGAAAGGATGTATGTGCCCGGCTTATTCATCGCCTCTCCGCCAACTCCGCCAAGTTAATGAAGAAAGTTAACTGCGCTTCTCTTCGCGCGGAAAACTTCAGTGAACAGATTTGGGAGAGTGTGCACCCCAATGCGCGAGACCGCGACTCTGGCATCGGGACGCTGTTTCTCGATCAGGTCGATGAACTCGATCTCAACTGCCAGCGAGCACTCCTGTCCCTCCTCCCCGACGGAGAAGCAGAGAGCGATGGGCCGGAATTCTCGGCGCGACTGATTTCTGCCACTTCATATGAACTGGAACGGGAGGTTGAGAGCGGGCAGTTCCGGCGCGAATTGTATTTTCGAATCAACGGGGTTTCCCTGCAGCTGCCTCCCTTACGAGAACGCAGAGAGGAGCTGCCGGTCCTCCTGGACAGTTTTCTAGAAGAGTTTTCCAGGGAATTGAAAAGAAAGCGTCCTGAAGTCAGCAAAGACGAAATGCAGATTCTAATGTCTCATGAGTGGCCAGGAAATATCCGTGAGCTCCAGAACATAGCAAAAATGATGATTGTTCTGGGAGATGCGCGCCCCGCCATCGGAAAACTGCGTTCCGTTCCGCCGAGCGGGTTGGCGTCGCCGAGAACCGACAAAGTCTCGTCGCTGAAGGATGCCGCGCGTGCTGCATCGCGGCGAACCGAGCGAGAGTTGATCCTCAAGGCCTTGGAAAGGACCCGCTGGAATCGCAAACGCGCGGCCCAACAGCTGCAGATCAGCTACAAGTCTCTCCTGTACAAACTCAAACAGATAGGGATCCCCGAGTCAGAGTCACGTGGGGAAGTTTAGGGAGCAAATGCCATGAACTGGCGAAGAGATTTGATCGTCCTTGTTGGACTTATGATTGTGACTGGACGGATATTTGCCGGGCAACAAGCAGACGAAAAGGCTGCGAAGGACAAGAAAAACTTAGAAACGAACACAACAAAGACTAAAGCAACGCAAGCACAAATGGATCCCGGGTACAAAATCGGCGCAGAAGACGTGCTGAAAGTGGATGTATGGAAAGAAGCGGATATAACACGCCAAGTTACAGTGCGACCTGACGGCAAGATCTCTCTACCTCTATTGGACGATGTCCAGGCAGCCGGACTGACTCCAACGGAGCTCAGCGGGGCGATCCGCGAGGGCCTGAAGAAATTCATCACGGAGCCACAGGTTACGGTCACGGTAACCGAAATTAACAGCCGGCGCGTCTATGTGACCGGTGAAGTAAACCGTGCAGGAGCCTATCCGATGCTCCCGAACATGACGGTATTGCAGGCCCTCTCAAGTTGTGGGGGATTCACACAGTTTGCAAACACGAAAAAGATATACATCCTGAGGATGGAGGACGGCAAACAAGTGAGGATTCCCGTTAACTACAAGGACGTGGTTAGCGGTCGAAAACCGGAGGAGAACATTCTCCTCCGGACCGGGGACACGATTGTGGTCCCGTAGCGAGGAACTATCATGCACCAAACACCTTTTCATTGCCGAATACTTCCTATCCTAATCCTGCTGGCCGCGACGGCTCTGCCCGCCGGAGCACAGGAACATACGCCGCAGGAGAACGCTCCGCCAAAACCAGCTGCTCGCGAAATACTTCCCATCATTGTCCCCGGGCAGGATCAAAACGATCAGCAGCCGCAGGACCCCGTGACTCCGGACACGAGTGCGCTTACCGGCGCTGAGAATTTCACGCTTGGTGCACCAGAGATGCGACACAGCTATTGGGTACCGGGTTTTTCGATCCAGAATTCCGCCCAGTCCAGCCAGAATGGAGCGAACAACTGGATTTGGGCCAGTTACCTCTTGGGGACGCTGAGCGCCCGTCTCGCTTCGAGGCATTCGGAACTTGCGCTGAATTATTCAGGCGGCGGCTCGGTCAGCAATTCGAGTACTCTTCCCAACAGCTACTACCATGAACTTTCGTTCTCCCAAACGTTTACCTGGAACAGGTGGAAGCTTGTTTTTCTCGATCAGTTCTCCTATTTGCCACAAAGTTCTTTTGGATTCGGTGGCGTCAGTGGCATTTCCACTCCTGGCGTAGGTGGGAGCCTGGGAGCCGCATTTCCGGGGCTGCAGAACAATTACTCTCCCGGACAGAACCTTTTTTCGGCAAATGTGCTACGGGTCAACAACTCCGTTGTGACTGAAGTGGACTATTCGTTCACGCCCCGCTCCTCCATCACCGTTTCGGGTTCTTACGGGATCCTGGACTTTCTCCAGGGAAACAACCTCCTAGGCAACAATATTAATACGAATGACGAGATTGCCAGTCTGGGCTACAACTATGATATGACCAGGCGAGACACGATAGGCGTTCTTTATCGCTTTACGGGCTACCAATACGTAGGAACTCCGCAGAGATTGAAGGACCACACAATCAGCCTGGCGTACGGAAGAAAAATCACGGGACGGCTGGCACTTCAAGTCTTCGGCGGCCCTGATGTGACTATGTTTAGTGTGCCGATTGGAGGAGTTTCGGAGCGTAACTCTTTCTCCGGGAGCGCATCGCTAACCTACGGACTTCCGCGGGGATCGGTTTCGATAAAGTACAGCCATGGAGTGTCCGGAGGCAGCGGCGTATTGGTAGGATCGAATCTCGATCGCGTGGACACCCAATTCTCGAGGTGGCTTGCGGGCCGATGGGATACGAACGTAGCTGTTGGGTTTGCGCGGAACGGAGCGCTTTCTTCCAGCTTGACGGGAACCAGCACGCCGGCGCTCCTTTCTCTATTTGTATCGGCGGGACTCAACCGTCAGTTGGGTAATACAACGAGCTTTTCGCTGAGTTACATGTTCGGCCACCAAAACTCGAGCCAGGCGGTATGCCCCACCGGGGGATGTGGATCGAATTACATGCAGCATCAAATATGGGTGGGATTCCGGTGGCGTGCGCGGCCCATGGTTATCCGGTAACGGCACAACCAGCGACGATGCAAAGCGCTTCTTAGAGAAGAATGAGGATATTACGAACAGCATTTACGCTGAAGAGAGAAGCAAACATTCGATGTCAGACCAAGTGAGAGCCTGAGCCCTATGTACCATAGCTTTTACGGACTTCAAGAGAGCCCTTTCAACGTCAATCCCGACCCTCGCTATCTCTATCGAACGAAGCAGGTCGAGGAAGCGATGGCTGGGTTGGTTTATGGCATCCAAGGGCGCAAAGGATTCCTCACGCTTACGGGCGAGGTCGGAACGGGAAAGACGACCCTCGTGAACGGCCTGCTCGATTGGCTGCGCGGGCAGCAAATTAAATCGGCATTTCTCTTCAACTCCCGGATGAACTCTAGCCAGCTATTTGATTTTATCCTCGCAGAATTTGAGATCAGCTGCGAAATACGGAGCAAAAGCCACCAGTTGATGCGGTTGAACCAGTGGCTTCTGGAACGATATCGGGCCGGTGAAACAGCAGTATTGATCATCGACGAGGCACAAAACCTGACTTACCCGGTCCTCGAGGAGATCCGGCTTCTGACTAACCTCGAGACGGCCAGCGATAAGCTTATCCAGATCGTGCTCTCAGGACAGCAGGAACTCGAAGAAAAACTGAAATTGCCGCAACTGAGGCAGCTACGGCAGCGCATTACCGTAAGGTGCAAGACTTCCGCGCTAACACAAGAACAGACGCATGAATACATCGCAGGGAGGCTGCGCATAGCCGGGGCCAATGGCACGGCTATTTTCAGTGATAAAGCGATGGATGTGGCCTACAAATATGCGCACGGGATCCCCCGCGTCTTGAATTTATTGTGCGAACACGCCCTGATCAACGGCTACGTGGAGCAACAGCGGCCCATCGAGCCCGAAATAGTGGAAGAGGTCGCGCGAGACTTCCAGTTGGACGAGGTCGAACCGATCGCAACGCCAGGCAGCCTGGCCATCAGTCAAGAGGTATATACTTCTGAATCATTCCTGCAAAATCTAGGTGAAGCCCTCTCCCGATTCCGGATGAACCCAAACGCCACGCCAACGCGCGACCGAAAGCTGTAGATCAAGTTCAAATGGAACCAAAGAATGAAACAGAGAATGACTAATTCGCGAGTGGCCTCCCCGCGGCCTATCCCCCACCTTTGACTGACAAGTCCTTGTCCTACAGGGAACTTGTGGTTCTAACCGCCGAGCGTTTTTGCCCGCACCACCTGCCAGCGTATAAGGCCATGGTATTGCAGTACTTGTTTTCTTGCGTTCCTACTGTCGTGCCGATACCTAAATCAAACCCTGGGAGGGCGGACGCAGAACGAAAGAATTCCAAGGGCCCGCAACTCAAAAGAGAATCGGGATGAGGATGAGATTCCGCGTCACCAAATCTTAAGCGAATGCTCAGAGAAAAACGCGCCCCCGCGCAGCGATGCGCGGAGGCACGTGACTAAAGGGATTCGCGAATGCGGTCAGCTAGATCAGGACAGTTTAATGACTGGGTGCTCCGCTACAGGGCCAATTACCACATATTTATTCCGTTGGTATTGGCAATAGGGCCTTGCCTGTTCCACTCCAGATAGGCCTCGGTTTCTATTTAAACCGCACTTAGACGCTTAAACCGACGGCGCGCAAAGCGGCTCAGGAAGAGCAATCCGGTCCCAAAGATTGCAAGCGTCGCAGTCCCGGGCTCAGGAACGGTACTCGGCGTGCCGAGGCCAGTTCCAACAAAACCGGTAGTCGTCGCGTTGCAGCCCTGGGTCGGTTGGGGGCAGGTTCCAAGGTGGAATGCCCAAGCTGCGTTCGTCAGGTCCGCCATGGTGTAAGAGCCTGAGCTATTCGTAAGGGTAAACGTCAAATAATCCAAGGGTTGCTGCGGCTTATTGGGATCCTGAACATGGAACAGGGTGACCGCGTAGGTGCCCAGGCCTCCTCCAACGTTCGTTCCCCCATTCAAGCTGGAAAATACCAGTGGCACGTTGAAAGTGCCCGGGGCCCCGCTATTGCTCTGGAAGAAACTGGAGACGCTCACATTGCTCGACGTGCTGTTCCCGAGTTTGAAATTAATGTCATTGCCATCCGGAACGATGAAAGTGTAGGCCGGATTCACGAGCACCGTGACCGTCACGCTGCCGTTCAAATTCAAATTCATGGTTACCGTGCCAAGGACGGTATTCGCGGGAACGATGCCACATGAGAGCCCACAATTGGCGTTCGTGATGTTCATCGTGACCGGGCCCGCCGATGCCGCAGGCGCAAACCCGAGCAAGAGTAGCGAGAGGCACGCCACAGCTACATAACCCGCCGACTTTCCGAAAACCTTCATTGGAACTCTCCTTGGACGCGCACTCGCACGCGGTACACCAACGGGACAGCCTAGGGCGTGCACTCTAACTGCCAAATCGGCAAGATCTGGCCGCCACGTAAGTAGTTGCAATGAAGATACTTACGAATGGATGGCTGGCACTCTTGGCCCAAGCTTCGCATGCTTACGGCATTTCCTTGCTCAATATGCGCAACCAAGTCATCTTCCTTCCCTTATCCCCGAATGGTCAGGGACGTAACGGGGTTGTCTCTATTGGGGTGTGGAAGCACAAAGTAGCTTGCCTTCATGAGCAGATTTAAGGAGTCCCTGACAACCCGAACGGAACCCGGGCTCGACATTGAGAGCGCTGCCTACAGCTAAGGTGATGCGGACCGAAGAAGGAGCCCGAGGAGAAAGGAGGCGCGGCAACCCGGTGGCACATCGGGGATCGAATTCCTGCACCGTTTGCGTAGAAGGGGATTCCCGTTGCCGGAGCGCCAAAGGGGTGGACCGGGCAGAACTAATTGCGCTGATTCCTAATTGAGCGTCCCAAGCGCTTGGTCAGCGGTCTTCGCATCCTCACCCGTGAGTTCTAGATGCCGCGCGGCGATAAGCTGTGTTTTGGCTTTTGTTTTTTCGCCGAGGCCCAAGAGAGTCATGCCCAGGTGGTAGCGATAGAGGGCTGACTTTGGTTCCTTCTCCACACACTCTTGTAGAAGAGGCAGAGCGCTGACGTAGATGCCCTTCTTGTACATAACCCATCCCAAGGTGTCTGTAATAGACGGGATTTGGGGCATGAGCTGTTTGGCGTGCTGCGCCAGAATCAAAGCAGCATCGAGGTTGCTTCCCTGCTGGGCATAAACCCAGGCCAGATTGCCTGCGGCAATCGCAAAATCCGGATCAATGGCCAGGGCCTTCTCGAAGTAAACGCGGGCGTTCTCGACGTCACCCTTGTCCAGGTAAAGATTGCCGACCATGACGAGTAGGGGGACAAACCTGGGCTGGAGGGCGAGGGCCTTTTCGAACTCCTGGATGGACGCGTCGGATTGCCCCAACTCCTGGTACACCTTGCCGAGTTGTAAATGGGCGGACGCCTGGTTGGAGTCCAGTTCGATTGAGCGCTCGAGTTCCGTGCGAGCCAGGACGTAATTTTTCGTTGCCAAATTGAGCGAGCCAAGAATCAAGTGGCCCTGCGCGTCGTCCGGATAAGTGTTTACGTACTGCTTTAGCCGTTCGAATGCTCTAGCCGGCTGTTTGCTGGCAACCCAGACATCAGCAAGGTCGCCCAGAGCCTCGTGATCGCGAGGATTCAATTGAAGGGCGGCGCTCAGCTCTTTCTCGGCCGCTGGCAACGCGTGCTCTAGCACGTAGGTCTGGGCCATCTGCGTGCGGATTGTGGAATCGTTGGGAGCGAGCTTCTGGGCGATTGAGAACTGTTCCCTTGCGAGATCCATCTTGCCCTGCTGGACGTAAATTCGGCCAAGGAGGAGGCGCGTGAATTTATCCGCCGGCCGCAGGCGCGTGCTGCGCTCCGCGTCTTGCTGCGCCAAATCAAAGTCTCTTTGCTGGAAATGCAGGTCGGCTAAGCTGTTGAGGATATCAGCCTGATCCGGAGCCATGCGCGAAGCTTCCTCCAATTGGGCCTTCGCCTGTTCCTTGCTTCCTTTCTGAAGATAGGCCACAGCGAGGAAGTAATGGATTTGCGGCAAGTCCGAAATGTCCTTGATTACCGCTTGCAGGTTCGCAATGGCCTCGTCCTGCTTTCCCTGGGCCATAAGTAGGCGAGCATGATTGAGCAAAATGAAAGGGTCTTTCGTCTTCGGAGTAAGCACAGCCCTGTCCAGCTCGGCGGCCTTTTGGGTATCCCCCATGACTAAGCAGAGATCTTCCATTCGCTTTCTAATTTCCACATTCTTGGGGGCACTTTCGATGCCGCGCTGGTATTCCCGGAGGGCTTGGATATTCTCTTTGCGCTGAAAGTAAAAGTCACCGATCGCCATCGCCACTTCCGCGGAGTTCAGTTGCTGGCTGCCAAGCTTGCCCAGAACTTCGGCGGCCTCCTGGTTTTTTTGCTGGCTGTAGAGGAGGTCAGCCCTTGCAATATACAGTTCGGGCGAATTGGCATTTTGGCTGATCCCATTCTGCAAAACCTGATCCGCGCGGGCCACATCACCCTTTAAGCGGTAAAAACTCGCTAAATCCGTGTACGCTTGGATGGAACGGGGATCCACTTCTGTGGCTCGACGAAGATGCCGCTCGGCATCATCAAACTGGTGCAGGCTAATTTCCAGAAACGCCAGATTGATATAGGAGGACGGATCATTGGGCAGTAGTTCCACGATTTTGACGAAGGCCTCCTGCGCCTTCTCGTTCTGGCCAGTGGCAACCATGGTCGCGCCGTAGAGCTGATAAGCGGCTGCGTTCCTCGGGTCCTTCTGAAGGACGAATCGGGCTTCTTCCTGGGCCCGGGAGAACTCACGGGCGGCGAGAAAGAGCCGAGCGCGATCCAAGCGAGCATCGAGTCTTGTTGGGTCAAGATCGATAGTGTGCTCGAGAGCCACAAAGGCTTGGCGCCACTGGTGTTGGGCGAGTTCTGCTTGCGCGAGTTCATAGGAAGCTTCCGTATAACGAGGGTCTAATTTCAAGGCATTTTGGAACTGAATCGCCGCTTCCTGATACTTATTTTTCTGCATGTACCGCTTTCCGCTTTCCAAAAACTTGACCTTGCCCTTCTCAGGGTCTGTCGAACACCCGCTGAGAGAGAGGAGCAGCAGAAGGAGCAGCGCGGACTTGGCAATAAGCTGCCTGCAGCCGCGTTGCATTAATTTTGCCTGGTTTTCCATCCTAGGATTTCTCCAAAATGTGATTTTTCAACCGCAATACCTTCACAAATTCAAACCGCATTTCCGATACCCGAGAGGAGCCTGATCACTGGGCGGTGCGAGGTACTTCAACATAGAGTCGCGATGACTGCCGCAGTCTCGCCTGCCAAAAAAACCCTGTGACCCAAACTCTCACGTGAACGACTCAAAAAGTGATTGCTCTTTGACGCTTTGTTGCCGCTGAATCAACTGGGGCGTAGAAACGTCTGGTTTTCGCGCACTCAGGAAAAGTGCCCTGTCGTGAACGTCAGGGTTTCCGTCTTTCCGAGTCTGCTGCAAAAATTCCTCTGCTGTTACGTCCGCCCATCCCCCTTCATGCAACATCCTTTTGTATTCGTCGATGCTGCGTACATGAACGGGGACGTCCACATCATCCACAGTGGCAAGAGAAGCCGCATGGTCTCGATAGAGACAAATGAGCAAGAACAATCGTCCGCGCGGGGCCAGTACGCGCTGAAGCTCCGCCAAGACTCGCTCCTGATGCTCGAAATAGTAGAAAGCTTCCACACTCAATGCCTTAGTGAAAAAATTGTCCGGCAAAGGAATGTGTTCGGCGGGAGCGCAAACGAAATTGACATTCCGATATTGGGCACTGCTCCTTCTGGCGTGACGCAGCATTCCATCTGAAATGTCCATTCCGATGACGAGACTACAACGAGCCTCGGTACCAGCAATAAGACGCGAGGCAAGCCCTGCCCCGCAGGCGAGATCAAGTACGCGGTCTTCCTGGACGAGCTCCATCTTTGGGAGGGCTTGCTCGATGATTCGCCGGTGCGGGTTATCCATGCCTTCGCCGACACCTTTCGCGGCCCACAGATTGAATTCATGATGCAGCCGAACGTCCAGTGGTCTTCGGGTTACGACGCTGAGCCACACACGAAAGCGCAAGCCGAGGACACGTAAGTCCTGATCCAATTGAGGATCGAGAGGTCTCCCGAGCGCCTTGTATTTCAGCAGGCGCAATCCTTTGCGGATGCGAGAAATGCTAATCAAGATCTGCCCTCCATTCCGTAAAAGTGCACGGAACAATTGCACTCAATCCTCAAGTTGCCTCCTGTCGTTCAGGTCCTTCAAATGAGAGGAAGCCAAGGCAAAGTAATAGTCTTGGACCCGGTGAGAAAAAGTGACATCGCCATACTGCATGGCTGCTTCGCGGTTTTGCCGCGCCATGGCTTGACGCCTTTCAGGCTGATTCCACAGCCTGAGAATTCGCTCCGCTAACCCCGCGGCACTTCCTGGCTCGAAGAACTCACCTTCTACAAGCTCGCGATTAGCGGGTATGTCCGAAACCACTGCGGGCAATCCCATAGCCATGTATTCCAGCAGTGCATTCGAACTGCTTTCGCTATGCGATGGCAGAACGGCGATATCGGCCGCCCGGAGCCACGGCCGCACGTCCGCGTGTCCGCCGACCATGCGAACTATGTCGTTCAGTCTGGCATTCCTTATTTGCTCGGCGAGAGTCTTTTGTTCTGCTCCGTCCCCGACAATCAGGAAGACGGCATTGGGTAGGCTTGTCTGAAGGAGACCCGCAGCTTCAATGAAGACAGGAAGGCCTTTGATGGGCCGTAAAGTGGAGACGACCACAAAGACGGGAGCATCCGCCGGCAAACCGAGATTATTGCGCGCGACCTGCCTCGAGGCGGCAGTCGCCGGAGAAAAATAAGACAGATCAACCGAATTCGGCAGGACCGAGATACGTTCCTGCGGAATTCCCTCTTGGCTTGCAAGCCCTGCGGCGACAAATCGCGCATTGCACTGCCAATAGTTGACAGCAGGATTCAACACGCGCAGCGCCAGAGTGTGGTGGAACTTTTGCCAATATCCGGCATTCCTTCTGGATTGGACGATCACTGGTACACGATTCAGCCAGGCAGCGATGGTTCCGTAGAACATTCCATCGATGAAGAATGTTTGAACAATATGCGGCTGGAATCGCTTCAACGCTTTGCGCAGGGATAGAAATCGGTGCAGCCGAGATCGCTTTCCAATTCCTCCGATGAGCTGGACCGGGCACCCCACCTGTTTCGCAGTGGCTGAAGGCGTGGGCTGGAGGACAAAGATGGTTGGTTCAAAGACATGCGGATCCAAGGTCCTCAGCAACCGGACGATGTGCCTTTCTGTTCCCCCTTGATCCCAATCTCCGATAAAGTCGATTATGAGGGCCAGCCGGATTCGCTCGACGCATGAAGACCGATGGGTTGGAGCGACATCATTTGTTGGTCTGGCAGCCCCCGCCGTGTCTAAAGCCATTTCTTGCGTTAAAGCCTGCTGGGACGAGAACATGGCTTTGACGCACTTCTCGCGCGAACTGTCAAGAGAAGCCTTGATTGTCGAGGAAGGGAGCGGAGATTTGGGCATTCCTTGCATATACAAATTTGTACACCGTGTATCAAGCAAATTCTTGGCCGTTGCGGAGGCCCGGACGATGAGGCAAGACATATGTATCACGTTGATTTTATGCCACTTAGCCAAACTAAGCCGCTGAATAGCAGGGAAGCAGAGGGGGGACAGGTGAAAAATATTTCCACTTCTTCCCTAGACGCGGGACAAGGGAGATTCGAGGAATTGCCGGGGTCAACTAGGAACCCAGAGGGCGCAATTTGTCAGTATGCACCGCTTTGAACAGAGTCAGCCGATGCTAGTTGACGGTGAGGGTCACGGTGGCTGAGTGCGTGATGGCGCTCGCTCCTGATCCCGAGGTCGCCGTCACTGTTAGGGGGTAGTTCCCGGGTGGCGTTCCTACTTTATTCACGGAACTCGTCACTAGCCCCGAGCAACCCCCGCTCACCAGCGCTAACAGCAATAGCGCCGCTCCTAGAGTCCACCGCACTTGCTGCTTCCTTCTCCCCAACAGGCTGGCCAGCGTTAGCAGCGCCAGCAGTGCCAGTTCCCTCAGCAACTCTAGTCCCTGTTCGCCCATCGGCGGAACGATCCACCGGGGCCTCGCGCTGGGCCCCTGCATCGAGTGTGCCGTGGTCGTGACCATCACCGCCGCCGTCACTGCACCTGCTCCAGTCGGTGTCAATATGCCCGGCGTCACCGAGCAGCTCGCTGCCTGGGGCGCTCCTTGGCATGTCACGGTCACCGCTTGGTTGAACCCTCCCGTTGGCGTCACGCTTACCGTAAAGTTCGTCGGCTGCCCTCCCGTCGTGCTGACAGAATTTGTCGACGTGGTAACCGAAAAATTTCCGGCGTTGGCTGCAGAACCCGTGCCCGTCAGGCTCACCATCTGCGGGCTTCCCGAAGCGTTGTCCGTAATGCTCACGCTCCCCGTCCTCGTCCCCGTCCCTGTCGGCTGGAACGTCACAGTGATCGTGCACTTGGCGCTCGCCGCCAACGTGCCGGCGCAATTGCTCGTCTGCCCATAATCCCCGCTCGCGCTAATCCCCGTGATGGTCAACACCGCGTTGCCCGTGTTCGTCAACGTCACCGTCTGTGCCGCACTCGCCGTCCCTACCGTCTGGCTGTTGAACGTCAGCGACGCTGGTGCCACGCTCGCTGCCGGCGCTGGCGCACTCACCCCAGTCCCCGCCAGTGTCACCGCCTGTGGGCTCCCCGAAGCATTGTCCGCTATCGTCAGCATCCCCGCATATCCAGCGGCCGTACTGGGGCTGAACGTCACGCTGATCGTGCAACTCCCCCCGGCATTGAGCGCACTCCCGCAGTTGTTGCTCTCCGCAAAGCTCGTAATATTGCTGCTGACCGAGTTGATCGTAAGCGTCGCGCCGCCCGTGTTCGTCAACGTCACTGTCTGTGCCGCACTCGTCGTCCCTACCGTCTGGCTGTTGAACGTCAGCGACGTCGGCGTCACAATTGCTGTAGGTGTCGCCGGACTTGCCCCCGTACCCGTCAGGCTCACCATCTGCGGGCTTCCCGAAGCGTTGTCCGTAATGCTCACCCTCCCCGTCCTCGTCCCCGCCGCCGTCGGCATGAAGGTCACGCTGATCGTGCAATTCCCTCCCGCGGCTAACGAACTCCCACAACTGTTCGTCTCCGCATAATCCCCGCTCGCACTTACCCCTGTGATCGTCAGCGCTCCGCTGCCCGTGTTCGTCAGCGTCACTGCCTGCCCTGCGCTCGTCGTCCCTACCGTCTGGCTGTTGAACGTCAGGGATGCCGGGCTAATCCCCACTACCGGTGTAACCCCTACCCCCGTCCCCGCCAGATTCACCACCTGCGGACTGCTCGCATCGCTGTCCGTTATCGTCACTGCCGCCGCCCTCGTCCCCGTCGCCGTCGGCGTGAACGTCGCACTGATCGTGCAATTCCCTCCCGCGGCTAGCGAACTTCCGCAGGTATTCGTGGCTGCGAAATCTCCGCTGTCCGTCCCCGTGACGGCAATACCGCTGATGGCCAAAGCCGAAGCGCCGTTATTGGTGAGGGTGGTGCTCTGCGCACTGCTCGTCGACCCCACCGTCTGGTTCCCAAAGCTCAAACTGCTGCTCGATAGACTCACTTTCGTTGCCTGGGTCACGTAGCCCCCCTGATTTCTCGACAAGGGGCTAAATGAGGGCACACCATTCTGGAAATCGACTTCTGTATAGATACGGGTATTGACCAACGTGGGCATGTTGGCGACAATCTTGCGCGTGGAAGTATCAATTACATCGCCGCAATCACCGACGACCACGAAGCGCCCATCCCGGCTATGTTGGAGCCACCCCTCGTCGGGAAGTTTACAGTTTAGAGAAATGTCGGCAACGTCAATGGGAGCTGAACCAGGTAGGCCGGTAACGTCGAACACGTGGAGGTGATTATTGGGGAGGTCGATGAGGTACACCTCCCTCTCATCCGGAGAAAGAGAAACGCCATGGCTAACGCCGCTAATACCATTGAACGAGCCACTCGTCCAACAGAAACCGGGCGGGCACACCCAGTAAAGAATCTGGCCTGTCTTGATGTCGCCTACGTAAAAACCAACCTTGCCGGAAGTGGTTATGAAAGAGTAAGTCTCCTCCGCGTTGATTGTGAACGGGCGGACTCCGCCAGAGACCGGGCCAATATTCCGAATCACCGATAGTGTGCTTGTGTCCCCAAGAACAAGGTAGTTGGTATACCGCGGCCCCATATAGACATGAGCACCGTTCAGGCTCGTAATCGTGTTGTGAGGACCACCACCGAGGCTGTTGATTTGGCCGATGGGATTTCCGGTGTTGGCGTCTATTACTTCCCATATGCCTTGTTGGTAGCAAGACTCTCCCGTGGGCATGTAGATTTTCTGACCATCAGGACTAATCGACATGCTATCGATACCGAAAGAATAGGACCGGGTCCATAGAACTGTATCGTGGACCAAGTCGTACTTAAGCAGTTCACCTCCGGAACAGCTATAACTGTTGTAACTCAAGTAAAGCATGCCGGTGGCGGCACTAGCGACAGCTCCGCGTACGTAAATAGGCGCCTGTCCCTTCGTCAAAGGGAACGGAACGCTCTTCACCAAGCTGAATCCATTGTCCATGTCGTAGACATCGATCGAGCCAGGCGGAAAGACGTACACGAAATGATTTGGGCTCGCGGAACATATTCCCGCATTGAGCCCAAAGATCAGTATCGCAACGACGGCGCAAAATAGTCGTACCGTTTTCGGCAATTTCGGCATTGTCAGCCCATCGATCCATCTCAAAGATGTAATAGACCCCAGAAGAGCTTACGAGTTTCTCCGAGGATGGGGAACTGGCCATAAAGCCAATTTTCGGTCTATAGAGGCGAACAGATTGAAACCTGACCCATAGTACACTGGGGTGCTCGTGCTTCCAGGAAGTCACCGAAGCTGAACGCCCATATGGAAAGCTCACATCGCACCACAATGAAGAGTTCTAGGAGTACAAACCGAGTCCGATCGGGTCCCGTGCTGAACCACCCGCTACAGCCGTTAAGTAAAACCTACAATTACATCCGCCCTCATCAGTCTCTGGCCTGCCTGACGCCCTTAGAATTCATCACTTACTGGAAGCGGAATCGACGAAAGGCAACGTGTCATTAATCTGCTGGACCAATACATGAAGTTGACTCGTCGAATGAAGATGAATAAACTGCGTTTCCAGTTCCAATAGGCCGAAATTGTATTCCGGGCCTACCCGCAGCCAAGGACGATGACAACTCATGCGCGGTGCAAGACTCTGGCTCACCGGGGCTTTGATTCTCATATCTATTCCCAATGCTGGCGTAAATCCATTAGTTGAGTTTTCTTCAGATGCTGCGAACCCAATCCCCGCGATAAAGAATGGTCTTAAATTCACTCCGCTAAGCCTTTCAATCCGGGGGATGGGGGCGATAGAAGGAAGCTCGCCAAGGAAGAAAACCCCCAAATTTCGTCAGATCAATTCCTGCGGTACCTTAGACAGGCAAGGTGCAACGTACCTGTTGCAGAATGACGTATCGGCAGCGGGCTCGTGCTTCAGCATTCAAGCGAACAACATCACTTTGGACTTGAATGGACACCTCGTTACGTACGCTATACGAGCCGCTCAACAGCCGCGCTATGGAATCCTGGCAGAAGCCTGCTGGGACACGAGCTTAGCCGGCAACCCGTGCGGCGGTACCGCAGATCATTTCACGGTCGAAAACGGAACCATTACGCAGGGAACCGGAGCTGCGCCCTACTCTCACGCCATTCGCATCGGTCAGATAAACGATACGAACCATCTGGTTGTCCACGATGTGACATTTAACGTCCACGCTAGCTCCTCCATTCCCGTCTACACAAGTTATGCGGGATCGGAATCAGCAGTTTTCGATAACATTGTCCACAATGACGTTACCTCAGTTTTTAATCGCCATCAGATTCAAGGAGCCTCGATCAAATTCCAGAATACCCAAGCAGCCGGGACTGGGGAAAAGATTCACGACAACACGATCATAGGGGGTGCGCAGGGAGGTATTTACTCGGCTTCCCTTGGCACACAAATCTTCAACAACACAATCAGTCAAAACGGTCGCTATTCGAACGATTTTGGAATCTATGAATGGGGGAACAACACCCAGGCCTACAACAACACTCTTATGCCCACCTCGGGGCGTGGGATTCAGATCGGTGGCGGGGCCGCCAGCGTGAACGGCCATGAAATCGGTTCGCATGGCGCGGTAGCGCACGACAATAAGATCGTGGTTATCGAACTACAGCAGAACTGCGACTATAGTACGGGCGGGACCGCCTGCAATGCCTGCGAGCTTGGCGGCACGTATGGTATTCAGTTCGACGACAATCCATCGAACGGGGTAGCCTACAAGAATTCGGTGACTGCGAAAGCAGACCAATGTCCTGCACAAGCATTGCGCCTAACGAAAGTCGGTCCGGGGAATAGCTCGCATGACAACATCTACGTTGCTCAAAGGATAGGTTCGAGCGCAGCCATGGCGACGGGGCTGGGCTTTGAGATAGCACCGAATCATTTTTCGTCGATTCACGACACTTTCATCGGAGACACAGCTACGGTTTGGATAGACTGGGGCGGAGCAATTGGCGGATTCACCTGCAGTCAATGCACGTTAGGTAAGGGAACCAACCCTGCTTCCAACTATGTCACTCTTTCCTTCTTCAATGGGGGCGGAACAGTAAAGGATCTGCGTTTTCAGGACACGACATTCACTGGAGGCGCGGCAAAAGACTCGACTGATATGCGGCCGATTGACGGCAACCATCAATCCGCGGAGTATTTCATCGACTGGACCTATACGTTGACGGTACAGGACAGTTTTGGAAACACCATTTCTGGGGCTACAGTGACGATATCTGACGCACTAGGCAATCGCGTGTTTAATGGGTCAACGGACAGAGATGGGCAGATTTCTACGACGCTGAATGAATTTAGGATGTTTAACTCTGCCAGCGTCGTGACGAAGGAAATGCACACGCCGCATACGGTAATGGTGAGTGCGCAGAAGTGCCCGACGAGCAGGTCCCCGCTAACCGTAAAGATTGACCAGACAACGGTTCAAACTGTTCAGTTGACCTGTTCGGCCAACGACAAGATGCACTAACCCTAATTCCTAGAGTTAAATCCGGACCATTTGACCGCGTTCCGTCGAACGTGAGCGTCGGGGACTGGCCGCTGGTGTAAAGCGAGTACAGCCCTCACATGAGGTCTAAATCTGTCCCCCCGTCCAGTTGTTTCCCCCTCTGGCCCTGGTGAGAATGGCTGCGGAGGAAGCGCCATGCCCTCGAACGTGGTTCTACGTGTCGGATGCCGCAAGGTTGGCGGCCTTGGGACTGCGTTCCTGACGATTTTTTTAGCAGTTGCCTTTGCAATAGTACTAGCACTAGCAGGCTGCTCGGGGCTTGTGTCGTCCAACTCTCCAAGTTCAAATCCACCGCCGCCCCCCAGCTCCTTGTCAATTAGCACGACCTCTCTGCCCAATGGGCAAGCCAACGCGGCTTGGTCAGGTACACTGACAGCCAGCGGCGGAACAACGCCTTACACTTGGTCTCTGGCTTCAGGTTCGTCCTTACCTTCCTGGCTCAATCTGAATGCTTCCACCGGACTATTGAACGGCACTCCCAGCGCAGCAGGTACAGTTTCTTTCACGCTTAAGGTGACCGATTCCAGCTCCACTCCGCAGACCGCCACCAAATCGTATTCGTTCAGCATCGCGGCAGCTGGGCCGACGCCAGTATCGATCACGACCGCATCTCTTCCAAACGGGCAGGTGGGCGCGGCTTGGTCAGCTACGCTGGCAGCCAGCGGCGGAACGACTCCTTACACCTGGTCTCTGACTTCAGGTTCGTCCTTACCTTCCTGGCTCAATCTGAATGCTTCCACCGGACTATTGAACGGCACTCCCAGCGCAGCAGGTACAGTTTCTTTCACGCTTAAGGTGACCGATTCCAGCTCCACTCCGCAGACCGCCAGCAAATCGTATTCGTTCAGCATCGCAGCAGCTGGGCCGACGCCAGTATCGATCACGACCGCATCTCTTCCGAACGGGCAGGTGGGCACGGCTTGGTCAGCTACGCTGGCAGCTAGCGGCGGAACGACTCCTTATACCTGGTCTCTGGCTTCAGGTTCGTCCTTACCTTCCTGGCTAACCCTGAATGCCTCCACTGGGCAATTGAGCGGCACTCCCAGTGCAACAGGCACAGTTTCTTTCACCCTTAAGGTGACCGATTCCAGCTCCACTCCGCAGACCGCCACCAAACCATTTAGTTTCACCATCGCGGCAGGAGGCCCGGTGCCTTTGCAGCTCCTCACAACATCCCTCGCGAATGGCCAGGTCAGCATGCCCTATTCAGCCCTGCTCACGGCGAGTGGAGGCGTGACACCTTACAGCTGGTCGGTGGGTTCAGGTGCTCTGCCGACTGGGCTAACGCTTGGGGCATCCAATGGACAAATTTCTGGGACGCCGACAACATCGGCGAGTTTTCCTTTCACCATTCAAGTGAAGGATTCCAGTTCTCCCGCGCAAATGGCCAACCAGTCGTTCACGGTCCTCATCAACGTGGCCACCGCGGGAACTCCGGTTACCGCTTGCGGGACTCTCGCCAATTCGGGAACTACCTACATCCTTCAAAATGACGTTTCGGCTGCCGGCACATGCTTCGACATTCAAGGAAGTAATATCACCTTGAACTTAAATGGCCACACTATCACCTACGACACCGGACGCAGCAGTTCGGTATACGGCATCAACGTGACAGCCTCAAGTGGAACTCGCCTTACTTCGTCCGTGGCCGGTGGTACTGTCGCGCAAAGCACGGTTTGCAGGATAAACGTGCTGACCCAAGCGAACACGGCCGGAGGGTGTACTACCGCGAATCCCATCAATGGCAACTCCAACATCGAGGTTGACCACCTGACCCTTGTGGACTACGGCCTCGACAACTCGGCTATCCGTCTTAGCGGTGGCAGCGCCATGTCCATCCACGACAACACCATCTGCCCGTACCACACCAAGAGCACCTTGACTCACTATGCGGTTTTTGGCGAAATTCATGTGTTGAATTTTGCGGGCGTCGGCAGCATCACCAACAACACCATCGGTACGGCCTGCATGGCCGTCACCGGCCAGCCGAACGGGTTCGGCTACGTCGGCATCTACATGGGCGCTCCTGGCACACAAACACAAACATTGGAGATCACCAACAACCACATCTCCATGGCCGCCCCCGTCCGCGACGGGTACGCGATTGAATTTGGATGCTCGGCTAACACGCTCATAGGTTTTGAGGTAGCGTTCAACACCATTACGCAGGTCAGCGGACGAGGGATTCTATCCGCTGGATTCAGCGATTCGTCAAGCCCTGGCTGCAACACCGGAACCATCCACGACAACGTCGTCTCCGTCAAGGAAGCCGGTAACGAAGGGTACAGCAATGGCGACCCGCTGGGCATTCAATTGAGGTTCGGTGCGCACAACACGCAGATTTATAACAACAACATCACCGTTTATTCCGGCCCGGGTGTCTGCCCAGCGCAATTTTTCAGCGATAGTGGCTCTGATTGTATCTCGCAGGGAGCCATAAAGTTGATGGGCGGGACGAACGCCGCGAACAACCAAGCCTCCAACAATACGATCACAGCGATTACGACTTCAGCGAACTATCCAGTGAGCGCCATCTACGGAGATTATGCTCCTCCAGATACGCTATCAGGTTTCTTTGGGAACACCATTACCAGCAACGGCATCATAGTTGACGTCAGTCAACCTGACGGTTGCGGGAATAATTGGACTTTCAAAAACAATACATTTATTGAAGGCCCGAACCCGTTGAGTTTCTTGTCGTACCATCCGGTGTGGTTCTGCAACCCAGGTCAGTCGACGAACAATAACGTCTTCATCGATAATACTTGGCTGGGACCGGACAACAATCCAGACAATATCAACGGACCGCCGGCCGGAGCCGGGGGCTCTTTTAGTTACTTCATCCGGTGGTCTTACAATGTCACTGTGACCAACAGCAACGCAATGCCAGTTCCAGGAGCCACGGTCAGCGCGCTTGCCACAAGCGGTGGAACTGAGACGATAACCGGAACGACCGACGCCAATGGAAAAGCCACTCTGGTGCTCACGGATCATTCAGCGTCAGGCACCTCGTCGTCCTCGCCAACCATGGTGAACTATACTCCCCACTCCATCACCATCAGCAAGACCGGCTGCACCACCCTGACGTACACCAAAAGTATCAAGGCTACCACCAGCGATTCTCAAGTCCTGCAAGGTAGCGGCTGCTCCTGACGGTGACATGCCTCAGACTACGGCTATAGGCATGAAACCACTGACCCTTTCGCTGCCTTGCTTGCCCCCCTGGCCGTCGCACTCGCCGCAGCCCCCGGCGCGAATCCGAACCAAGCCAATCGCGTGAACTTAAAGGGATTGGCAGGTTGACCCTGCTCACCGACCCAAA
>Ga0207141_10110_pt1 | contig 27062 bp, 24 predicted proteins | sample Alteio_BWMinHeat_5_FD_153553 | JGI IMG/M metagenome (GOLD analysis project Ga0207141, IMG submission 153553) | Enriched cells from forest soil in Barre Woods Harvard Forest LTER site, Petersham, Massachusetts, United States -... | ecosystem: Environmental > Terrestrial > Soil > Temperate forest >... | reverse complement strand
TAGAGGGGCTGTATACTGTGAGGGCTTTTGGTTGTGCCTCCCCGCAGTCAGCTATATCCCCGATGGTTCGGATTCAGTGGTCCCAAAGTGCCCACGCATGGGGTGGGTACGGTAGTAAAGGAGATGAGGTATGAGACGAATTATCTCTGCGTTGCTAGTTCTGGCCGGATTGACGGCGGTAGTGCCCGGCGCGGTTGCCGGGCAGTTCAAGAAGCCAGTGTATTACCAGCTGAACGGCGACCCCTACCAGATCATCTCTGCCGACTTCAATAACGACGGCAACCTCGATGTTGCGGTCGCCCAACTCACCGCCACGGGAGGCACAGTAGGTGTGCTGCTGGGCAAGGGCAACGGGACGTTTCATGCGGCCCGGTACTTCACGGCTCCTAATGCAATTGCGCTCGCAGCCGGGGATTTCAACGGCGACGGCAAACTGGATCTGGCCGTGGTCGAGACGGGGGGCACGGGTGACGGCGCTTTGGCCATCTTTCTGGGCGATGGCAAGGGAAACTTTCGCAAGTCCGCTAGGTACAGGTTAGGCCCTGCTTCTGTTGCAGTAGCGGTAGCCGATCTCGACGGTGATGGCCATCTCGATATCGTGGCAATCAATGGGGGCGTGAAGGGGAACGGCAGCGTAGAGGTGTTTTTCGGCAAAGGTGACGGAACATTCAAGGCTCCCAAAACTTACAAATTGGGCGCGTACCCTGACTTTGTTGCCACGGCGGATCTGAATGGAGATCATCATCCCGACCTTGTAGTCGCGCAGAATCTTGGCTCCGTCACTGTTTTTATCAATGATGGTCGCGGAGGATTCAAGGAGCAACGAACCTATGGTGCCGCTAACGGAGCGGACGGCATAGCCATCGCCGACTTCCGCAACGACGGCATCCTTGACTTGGCGGTAAGCGCCAGCCCGAACACGGTGGCCGTCTTATTGGGGAACGGAGACGGCACCTTCGGAACGGCAACGGGCTACTCGACTCAGGTTGGCAATGGCTACGCTCGGGCGGTTGTGGCCGCTGACTTCCGCCTCGATGGCAGGGTCGACCTGGCCGTGGAGTGCGACGGCAACGCTTCTGCCTTCCTTTACGGAAACGGCGACGGAACCTTCCAAGCCGCGATTCCAATCAAAACTAGAATCGGGGGTGGCGTTTCTTTGACCGCTGGCGACTTTAACAAGGACGGTTTCCCGGACTTGGCAATGGACGCGATCGGAACGAGACGGCGAGTGAGCATCGCGGTTCTGATAAACGGACAGTAGTCGCCGGTACTGAAGAGACAATCAAAGCGTCATTTTCGGACTGGCATCCGCCAAGTCCGGTTTTCGTAACAAAAACCACCCGACCTCAATCACCAACAACAGCAGCGCCGTATCCTTCGGTTCTACGTCGAACACAAGTTGCACGGTGGTTTCGCAGCACATTGCTCCAGGCACCGCAGTCTCGTACTCAACTTCGATCGCGGGCGGCACCCTAACAAGCGGCAAATACGGACTTGACATAGTGGAGACCCGTGTCCAGTAGCGAGGGCTCTACATTCCTTAGCCCACCGAAGCTTGCGCTTGTGTGCGTCCTCCTGCGCAGCGTAGGAAGGAGTCCGGCTTACGCCTAGAACGAGGCGCGAGAGCGGATACCACGGGGCTGATCCGGCGTTTGGGGTTGAGAGTTTCGCTTCCCACCCTTTCCGCACAGAACGCGGAAAGGGTGGGGCACCCATCGTCGTTAGTCATTCGTTATTCAGTCGTTCGGAAACATGTCGAGTCCACCTGCACCCAGGTTAGCGTCCAAAGAGCGGACGCGAACCTGGGGCAGCGGGCACGAGCGCGGACCTCGCGCTTGCATTTGGCCCAATTGCAGCGGACAGGAGTGTCGGCTCCGGCCTTTTTGGTTGGTACAGGATTTGCTGTATTTCTTTGGGGGCGGGTTTTGTCTACGGTTTTTGGTGATGGAACATGGGGAGCTGCGATGGAACTCATTCGATGAGGAGTGGTTTTGTGTGAAGTGCGGGCGAACCTCCGATCACATAATCAAACAAGACGCGGAAGTTGAACTGGCGCAGTACGAGTGCCAATTGCCGTTCGAAGACCCTGCGCGGGCGTAGGGAGAGTTCATTTCGTGCGAGTTTCCGGTGTTTTCTCCAGCGGGAAAAAACCTAACAAGCAACGTTTCTACGGGTTGATTTTTATGGCTTATGGGGAGCAACCGTCCTCCGCAAAGGCTCCATCCAATGCGGCATGTCGCGGAACAGGGTTGTGCAAATCGCAATGTTTGTGGCCACCGGCCTGATGGCCGGTGGCTGGGGTCTTGATTGTTTGGCTCAGTCGGCGGCTCCGAGGGGGATCACAAAGCTTAATCATATTATTTTCCTGGCGCAGGAAAATCGTTCGCTGGACCACTACTTCGGCGAACTGAGGCAGTACTGGGCGGACAACGGTTATGCCGACCGGTCGTTCAACGGTTTGCCGCAGTTCAATCCGGCTACGGGACTGCTGCCGCATTACGGGCCTCCGCCGACGAATCCGGGTTGCGATCCGGCCTATCCCCCGCCGCAGGATTGCACGATTGACAGCAATAGTCCGAAGATCGCATCGTTCGAGTTGATCACGCAGTGCACGGAAAACACGAGCCCGTCGTGGAACGAGTCACATGTGGATTGGGACTATTTCGATCCGATGGGCCGGTCCAAGGCCAAGCTGAATGGTTTCGTTTACACGGGGGCGCACGATGGCCGAGTTCTTGGCTACTACGATAGCGACGGAATTCGCGGCATGGGCTACTACGACGGGACCGACCTGAACTACTACTATTTCATGGCGTCCAACTTTGCGACCTCGGACCATTGGTTCCATCCGGCGATGACGCGGACGCATCCGAACCGGGAGTATCTGGTGGCGGCTACCTCGCAGGGAGACGCGTATCCGGTAGGCACCGACAATGGGGACAAGAACTTGCTTACTGCGACCACGATCTTTCAGGAGCTGGTAAATGCGAATGTGAGCTGGAAGATTTACGTGAATCCTACGAATACCGGTTGCAAGGGGCCGCCTTACGATCCGGCTTGCCTGCTGCAGACCAGCTACATCAAGTATTTTCAGTGGGGGCAGACGATTCCGACGAAGTATCCGCACAACATTGGGACGATCGGCATCGCAAACTCTGATTTCGACAACGATTTGCGGAATGGCACGTTGCCTGCGGTGGCGCAGATTGAGCCGGCAACCGATGCGGGGCTGGACGAGCATCCGTCGTCTTCGGACTCATCGCCGAGCTTAACGCAGAATGGAGCTTTGTACGTTTCCGAGATCATCAATTCTGTCATGACCAGCTCTTCCTGGAAGGATTCGGCTTTCATCCTGACTTATGACGAAGCGGGGGGAATTTTTGACCACGTGTCGCCGCATCCGGCAGTGAGTCCCGACGGCATTAAGCCTAAAGATCTTCTGCCCGGCGATATTTGCAATAAGGGGCAGACTGGACCGACTTGCGACTTTGTCTTCACTGGGTATCGGGTTCCGCTGATTGTGATCTCGCCCTATACAAAGAAGCACTACGTCTCGCACACGGTGGCCGACACGACGGCGATTCTGAAATTGATTGAGACTCGTTTTAATTTGCCGCCATTGACGAAGCGGGATGCGGCGCAGATGGATATGACGGAGTTCTTTAATTTCGCGCATCCGGCATGGCTGACGCCGCCGACGCCGCCGGTGCAGAACACGGCCGATCCCTGCTATCTGAACAAGTTGCCGTGAGCAAGTGGTTTGGAGCGATGGATCTCGCGAGGTGGCAGATCGCGGCGGTCCGAAAAGGACCATAAGGCACACGAAGGCACACGCCGCCACCTGACCACGACACCTCAAACTGTCAGGTCTTTCGCAGCCAATCTCCTAGCAAATGGTGAAGCTTGGCGTACAGCTCAATGTGTCCGCACACTTCACACACACCTACCGCAACCGCCCCGGAATAGACGGGGCCGTCAAGATCGTCTGGGCGCGCGAAGTCTAGTTTCACCAACCCGCTAATCCTCTTGGAATGCTGGCATTGTTCCGAAGCCATTTCCCCCTCGCGGCAACCGGGCGCATAACGGCATGAATCTGCTGCTGTAAGCGTCCGGTCGAACCGAGAATGCAAGCTCCTACAATGGTCCCGCTAATCTACACCTAAAGCTCATCTTGTCAAGAGTTTCTTGGATACATTTGGCCTTGGAACAGCGCTAACCATTGGGTTCGCTTTGCTCGCTGCCCGGACGAGGCGTCCGGGCCTACGTGAGTCTTGGCGGCTTCGCAATCTCTTCCGGAACGACTAAACTAATGAGTTGGGCATCTGTTTTCTGAGGAAGGCAATCTGCTATGAACAGCTTTGGCAGCCGATCCACTCTTCGCGTTGCTGGCCACGACTTCGAAATTTATCGCATTGACGCGCTCGATAAGCAGGGTATTTCGACCAGGCATCTGCCTTTCTCGCTGCGCATTCTTCTGGAGAATTTGCTGCGCACGGAAGGCGCCAGCGTGACCAAAGAGGACATTCGCGCGCTGGCGGCGTGGAACAGCAAGTCGAAGCCGGATAAGGAAATCGCATTTACGCCCAGCCGCGTCTTGATGCAGGACTTCACGGGAGTGCCTGCGGTGGTCGATCTGGCGGCCATGCGCGATGCGATGAAGCTGCTGTCGGGCGATCCCGCTTTGATTAATCCGCTGCAGCCGGCTGAGTTGGTTATCGACCACTCGGTGCAGGTGGACGAATTCGGCACCCCGCAAGCGTTCCAGCTGAATGCCGAACTCGAATTCCTGCGCAACAAGGAACGCTACGGATTTCTGCGTTGGGGGCAGACCGCCTTCCGCAATCTGGCGATCGTTCCGCCCGATACCGGGATCGTGCACCAGGTCAATCTTGAGTTCCTGGCACGGGTTGTCTATGTGCAAGAGTTGAATGGAAAGCGCGTGGCTTACCCCGACACGCTTGTCGGCACGGACTCCCACACCACGATGATCAACGGCCTCGGTGTGTTGGGCTGGGGCGTGGGCGGCATCGAGGCTGAGGCTGCGATGCTGGGGCAAGCCGTGTCCATGTTGATTCCGCAAGTGGTTGGCGTGAAGCTGACGGGCAGGCTGCGCGAGGGCGCGACCGCTACCGATCTGGTGCTGACCGTCACAGAGATGTTGCGCAAGCATGGCGTGGTCGGGAAGTTTGTCGAATATTTTGGATCTGGTTTGCAGGAACTTCCGCTGGCTGACCGCGCGACGATTGCAAATATGTCTCCCGAATACGGGGCGACGTGCGGCATTTTCCCAGTCGATAGAGAAACTCTCGCTTACCTGCGGCTGACCGGACGCACCGAGGAACAGATCGCGTTAGTCGAGGCGTACTGCCGCGAGCAAGGATTGTTTCACGACGAAAAAACACCCGAGGCGCAATACTCTGAATTGCTTGCTCTTGACTTGGGGACTGTGGAATCCAGCCTGGCGGGCCCAAAGCGTCCGCAGGATCGGGTGGCGCTCAATCAGGCGCGCGAGTCGTTTGAATCGTCGTTGCCGTCGTTGCTAAAACCGAAAGCCAGCGTGAGCGTGTCAGCGCAAACCAGCGGCCCTACCGAATCCGCTAAGAAGATTGCGGGATGGGAACAGGAAGGCGGTAGTCCGACCGCAGTCGGAGTCGGAGACCACTTAGTGGAGGAGCACGTTCCTCAAGCCGCGGGGGCGGCTTTGCGGCATGGCAGCGTTGTGATTGCGGCCATCACGAGTTGCACTAACACTTCTAATCCTTCGGTTATGGTGGCTGCGGGCCTGGTCGCGAAAAAAGCGGTCGAGCGTGGCTTACAAGTTCCATCGTGGGTGAAGACTTCGCTGGCGCCGGGCTCCAAGGTCGTGCGCGATTACCTGGAACGCGCTGGGCTGACTCCGTATCTGGAGAAATTGAAGTTTCACATCGTCGGCTACGGTTGCACCACCTGCATCGGAAACTCCGGACCGCTCGCGGAAGAGATTTCGAAGGCAATCGACGAAAAGAATCTGGTAGTGGCTTCGGTGCTCTCGGGCAATCGCAACTTCGAGGGCCGTATTAATCCTGAGGTGCGGGCTAACTATTTGATGTCGCCGCCGCTGGTTGTGGCCTTCGCTCTGGCCGGACGCATCGATCTCGACTTGCGGAAAGATGCCATTGCGAACGATAAGCAAGGCAAGCCGGTGTATTTGGCCGACCTTTGGCCGTCTCGCAGTGAAGTCGATGAGGCCATCAAGAAATCAATTTCGTCGGATATGTTCCGGCGAAGCTACGGCGAGGTTTATCACGGAGACGAGCGCTGGCGCGGCTTGCCGGTGCCCAAGGGTGAGACCTACTCGTGGGACAGAAATTCAACCTACATCCGCCGGGCGCCCTACTTTGATGGCATGACACTCAAGCCCGCAGCCATCGAAGACATCCGGAATGCGCGGGTGTTGGCGGTCCTGGGCGACAGCGTTACGACCGATCACATTTCGCCGGCTGGCTCTATCAAGAAGGATAGTCCGGCGGGAAAGTATCTGATCGAGCATGGCGTGAAACCTGCCGATTTCAATTCCTATGGCTCGCGGCGCGGCAATCACGAAGTCATGGTGCGCGGCACGTTTGCCAATGTGCGCCTGCGCAACAAGATGGTTCCCAACCTCGAAGGCGGATTCACGCGTCATCTGCCCGACGGCGCGGAGATGAGCATCTTTGAAGCGTCAGAAAAGTACATCTCAGAGAAAGTTCCTCTGGTGATTCTCGCCGGCAAAGAGTATGGCTCAGGTTCGTCGCGTGATTGGGCGGCCAAGGGACCGTTGCTGCTCGGAGTGCGTGCCGTCATCGCGGAAAGTTACGAGCGCATCCACCGCTCGAATCTGGTGGGGATGGGAATTCTTGCCTTGCAATTCCTTGAGGGCGAGAGCGCGCAGTCGCTGGGCTTGACGGGTGAAGAAGTCTTCGAGATTGCAGGCATTCGTGATCTGATCGGAAGCTTCACGCCGGCACGGCACGTGAATGTACGCGCCGCCGCGAACCGCAAGACAACCGAGTTCAAGGCGCTGGTGCGAATCGACACACCGCAGGAAGCGCAGTACTACGCGAATGGCGGTATTCTGCAATTCGTTCTGCGACAATTGCTGTCGACCAAGCCGCAGGCCGTACACGCGTAAAAGTAGCTGTAGAAACGTTGCTTGCGACGTCTCGGTCTGACGACGACGCCGGGGGACCATCGCAGAAAGGCCGCCTGAAGGCGGATTGTTTCGAATGCCCTTGGCGATATGGCTTAAGCCGTATCCTGACACGGATCGTGGGCTTGTCGTAGGGAGGCTGGAGATGAAGGACCATCTCTCGAAACGAGCCCAACTCCTCGCCGAAATTCTGCGCTACATCAACGACGAAAATTACGAAAAAGCGGGGGAGGCCTGGTCATTCGGAATTGGCCTGGGCGCCTCTGGTAACCACACGAATAAGGACGCTGCGGTGTTTGGGAAGATGCGCCATCTGGTATACGACCATGTCGCGCGCACCGCTGCCATCCAACGCACCTCACTCTCAAGCCCGCCGACGGTTGATTCTCTGGCAGACGAGTTCAAGAAACTGATGGATGAGCTGACGCCCGAAGCCCGAGAGGCCCTGGGCCAGGCATTTGTTCCAATTGCGGCCGGAGAGGGTTCAGCGTCTTCTGAAGCCGCCCCTGAAACCACGAGCCAACTCGACGCGCTCGATCGTTTCTACTCCGACGAGGTTCTCGAAAAGTTGGACGGAATTATTTCCCGAGCTGCGGCGCTGGACCGTGTAGGTCTGGAAATCGTACCCAACCGAAGAGTGCAATTTCTGTTTGAAGAGGCCCATCGATGTTACCTCTATGGCTTTCATTTAGCTTGTGCAGTCTTCTGTCGCGCGATCTTGGAAGGTGCGCTCAAGGAAGTCGCCGATCCGAGGAGCGAGACGAATCAGTCGATTCACGACATGGTCGCAGTGGCCCTCGAGAGAGGCATTCTAAGTGGTGATCGGCCGCGTTATGCGCGAGAAGTGGCGAAAGCCGGCAATCGGGCCATTCACGATCCGGAGATGTTCGACCGGGATTATTCGTCAGAAAAAGTCGAAGAAATCTTGACCAACACGCGAAAAGTACTGGAAGAATTGTACCGGCTGCCCTCGTGACTTGGATGTCCCGGGCGGTGAGCACGAGCGTGGACGCTCGCGCCTACATTTGTCCCTAAAAGGCTTTCGTCGAATCCAGCAGGATGGTTACTGGGCCGTCGTTCAGCAGTTCGACCTGCATCGTCTCCTGAAAGCGGCCGGTTTCGCACATCAAGCCTGCTGCTCGGATACGCTCTACGAAATATTCATAGAGCTGGCGAGCGTGCTCGGGCGGGGCTGCGGCATCGAACGACGGCCGCTTGCCGCGTCGCACATCTCCGTAGAGGGTGAACTGCGAGACCGCCAGAATTTTGCCGCCTACCGAGGCAGTATCCAGGTTCATTTTTCCGGCATCGTCTTCAAAAACACGCAGCCCGGCAATCTTGTCAGCCAGATAATCGGCGTCTGTTTCGCTGTCTGCGTGGGCCACTGCCAACAGAACCAGCAGACCGCGGCCGATGCTGCCTAGAATCTCTTCCTCCACTGTGACTCGGGCTCGGGTGACGCGTTGTACGACGGCGCGCATAGAGGCAGTTTCCCTTTTCTCGTCCTGACTTTCAAGTGAGTGCCAAACGGTGATCACTGCCGAGCTTCGCTCAGCTGGGCGGGCCTGGGACCCGTCCCCACGCAATTAGAATCTGTTGACGTTGACCCCGGCAACGGCCAACGGTTAGGATTCTTGTGGGTCTTCTTTAGAGTCGACCGCAGCCGGAGTTCGGTTGCGGCGGGACTCGCCTTTACAGCGATTCGTGCTGGCCAGTACACTACTCGTTCCCTTTTTTCATTCTTCGGGAGGTGGATTGCTATGGCCGCTGGAGACAAATTGAAAGAAACCACTGAAAAAGTAAAGCAGATTGTCAGCGAGCAATTGGGAGTCGACGAAGCCGAAGTGACACCCAGCGCTTCGTTCGTGGACGATTTAGGGGCCGATTCGCTGGACCAGGTCGAACTGGTGATGGCGCTCGAGGAAGCATTCGATCTGGAGATTCCAGATGAAGATGCGGAGAAGATTCGCTCGGTTCAGGATGCAATTGACTATATCGAGAAACACGCGAAAGTGGCTAAGTAAGGTGGAGGCCGGGCGTCCCCGACGAAACCCCCGCCGCCACCGTTGCAACTTAAGCGGTGGTTTCGGGTGGGACTGACCCTCATTCACATAGGCAACGTAAGGAGAACGCATGGCAGCCGTTGACGAAAAAGTAAAACAGATCATCGTAGAACAACTGGGAGTGGATGAGGGCGAAGTCACTCAGAATGCCTCGTTCGTGGACGACCTGGGAGCCGACTCTCTGGACACCGTAGAACTGGTCATGGCTTTTGAGGAAGCTTTCGAGATCGAGATCCCAGACGAAGATGCCGAGAAGATTCGCACGGTGCAGGATGCGGTCGACTACATCGGCAAGCACTCGAAAGGCGGGAAGTAGTTGGCGAGACGGGTCGTAGTTACTGGCATTGGCCTGATCTGTGGGGTGGGCAACACCACGGAGGAGATTTGGCGAAACCTGCTCGCGGGCAAGAGCGGTGTCGCCCGCATTACTCATTTCGATGCGGCTCAGTTCGCTTGCCAGATCGCAGCTGAAGTCAAGAACTTCGATCCTCTGCAATTTGTCGAAAAAAAAGAAATAAAGAAGATGGGTCGCTTTATTTACCTGGCCCTGGCGGCGGCGGATGAGGCGATGAAGGCCGCGGGGCTGCAGGTTACGGAGGACATTTCAACCCGCACGGGGGTGCACATCGGCTCCGGAATCGGCGGGTTCGATGTGATTGAGCGTGAGCACATCAATCTGCTCAATGGCGGTCCCCGTAAGATCTCTCCCTTTTTCATTCCTGCCTCCATCGTGAATCTGGCCGCGGGCCACGTCAGCATCCGTTACAAGGCCAGGGGTCCGAACGAGGCTACCTGCACGGCATGTACCTCCAGCGCGCATTCGATCGGAGATGCATACAAGATCATCGCGCGTTGCGATGCCGACATTATGATCGCGGGTGGGACCGAAGCGGCTATCACTCCGATGGGCGTGGGCGGTTTCGCCGCCATGCGCGCGCTCTCGACCCGCAACGATGCGCCCGAGAAAGCCAGCCGTCCTTGGGACTCGGGACGCGACGGCTTCGTGATCGGCGAAGGCGCGGGAATCCTTATTCTTGAAGAACTGGAATTTGCCCGCCGCCGCGGAGCCAGGATTCTGGCTGAAATTGTGGGCTACGGCATGAGCGGCGACGCTTTCCACATTACCCAGCCTGCCGAGAACGGCGATGGGGCGTATCGGGTAATGCTGAACACTCTGAACGATGCCAAACTTCAGCCGCAAGATGTAGATTACATCAACGCCCATGGCACTTCGACGGATCTCGGCGACAAACTGGAAACCATTGCCATCAAGCGCGCCTTTGGCGATCACGCCCGCAAGCTGGCGGTGAGTTCGACTAAGTCGATGACGGGGCATTTGCTGGGCGGCGCCGGTGGCCTTGAGGCGGGCATCACTATACTTGCGCTTCGCGATCAGATTTTGCCTCCGACCGCCAACCTGGATAATCCCGACCCCGAGTGTGACCTCGACTACGTTCCCAACCATCCCAGGAAAGCGGACGTGGAATACGCTATGTCCAATTCATTCGGCTTCGGTGGAACCAATGGAGCGCTGCTCTTCCGGCGCTGGGCCGAGTAGTTTCCGCGCAGTTCGCTGCACGCCGTTCAGCGCTTTATCATGCGGATAATGCTAACAACGTTATGTTAGCTTTATTGTTGAGTTCTCGCTCTTTTTGATCAGCCTCAGTAACCCGCGCGCCGGCCTGGCCAACCAACATCACCCATTTTTCGTCCTGTTTTAGCAAGAATCTTTAGGGACTCCTCCCTCCAGCCCTTGGTAATGCGACCTTAGTACCCTGGGATTGGCCTTCTTCTCCTTTGCCATTGCCGATAGAGCAATACAGAATAGACCTCAGGGACGAAACACCCTTCTATGGATAAAGCCTTTGGAACCGTCGTCCTGCCCACACTTAACAGCAAGAAGGCCTTGGCCCGGGTGGCTTTGGTCGACTTGAAGGAGCCCGCCAATACCACTCTTTCGGAATGCTTTCGGCAGTTTGGGATCGAGAGCGTCTCCCTCAATGGCGGTGCTGCGGAACGCCTGCAGAAGGAGAAATTCGAGGCCTGCGTGGTCAGGCTGGCCCCGGGATCTGAGACCGTAATGGAGTCCGCGCGTACCTCGCCCTCGAATAGCCGGATTGTTCTGTATGCCCTTGGCGGCAGTGCCCAGCAAGCAATGAGCTACTCGAAGTATGGGATTAACGCGATTTTCCATGAACCGCTCGAGCGCCCGTCGGTACTGAAATTGGTACGGGCCACGCAAATGCTCGTACTGCACGAAATGCGGCGTTATGTGCGCATTCCGGTAATCACGGAAATCGCGCTTGCCATGAGCGATGGCCGCAAAGTGACGGCAACCAGCATTGAAGTCAGTTCCGGAGGGATGTCCCTGCGCAGCGCGGAGGATATTGTAGTAGGGCAGTCGGGCGAAATCTCATTTGCTCTGCTGACCTTGCCACGGATATGGGTCCGCTGTGGCGTCACCTGGCGCAACCCGGCCGGCAAAACCTTCGGAATCCGCTTCGACAATCAGGACGAGCGCCGCTTCAGAATCAAAGAGTGGGTTGACGCTTATCTGGAAGGTTAGCTGACGGAGACTCTGGCCATGGCTATTTCGTCTTCTCCAGGAGCACTACGGCGCTGGCGATCACCGCATTGTCAGTGCCCAAACCCTCCGGCGTTTTGGCTTTGAGGCCGACGCAATCCGCGGGCACGCCCAACAGTTCCGCCACATGCTCCCGGATGGCGGCAGCATGCGGACCGATCCTGGGCGCTGCCAGAATAAGCGTAGCGTCAACATTGACCACGGCATAACTCGCTGCTCGCATCCGCTTCAAAGCCTCAACCAGAAACACCGCAGAGTCGGCACCTTTCCACTTGGGATCGGATGGCGGAAACAACGAACCGATATCAGGCGCAGCCAAGGCTCCGAGCAGAGCGTCGGTGAGTGCATGCAAAAGCACGTCGCCATCGGAGTGGCCACCCAAACCTTTCGGATGATCCAGAGTCATCCCGCCAATTTTAAGGGGAATGCCAGATTTAAATTCGTGAGAATCCCATCCATATCCGATTCTCATGCCGAAACCCCGGCCACCGATTTCCACGGATTCTCACGGATCTTTTTTCTTTCATTGTCAAAGATGAGTCTGCGAAACTGGGGTCGCGTTCCAAAATTGAGCAACATACCAACTTCAACCTCGGTCGATTTCAGATAGTGGAGCAACTGAGCTTCATGAGCCGGATCCAACGATCGGGCACTCTTCAGTTCAAGCAGTACACAGTTTTCGACCAGCAGATCGGCGCGCAATTCACCGACTTTGTGGGCGCGAAACCAGACCGGCAAGGGCATCTGGCGATTCGCAGCGAGTCCTGCCTGGTGGAGTACAATCGCGAGCGATTCCTCGTACACACATTCCAGAAATCGATCTCCGAGTTCGTTTGTAAACCTCGTAGAAGGTGGCGATGATTCTCTCGGTAACGTCCGCATGTTTGAGTACTACTTCGGCGCTCATAGAGTGCAGTGTACCGCTCCCATGAATGTGACCCATGAGAATCCGTGCAATCTGTGGCCGCGCTTACCGTCTTAGGAAGAACTCTGCCAAATCCATGTCTGCTGGAGCCGTAATTTTTATGTTTCTTGTAGAGCCCATAACGACAGCCACTGCGTGTCCGGAGCGTTCCACGAGGGCGGCTTCGTCGGTTCCCACAAAGCCGTCAGCCGCTGCTTCGTCGAAGGCCTTCTTGAGGACAGCGTAGCGGAAGCCCTGCGGCGTTTGTGCCAGGACCACGCGTTCTCTCGGGAGCGTGGCCGTAATCAAAGCACCGTCGGATGTGCGCTCGACTTGCTTTACCGTGTCCACCGCCGGCAGGCCCGCAATGGCCGCACCGTATTTCTGCGCAGCCTGGATCACATCGTGAATGATTTCCTCGGTGACGAATGGGCGCACGGCATCGTGAACCAGAACAATATCGTCGTCAGCGGCGGATACGGAACTCATTGCGTTCGCGACGGAATGCTGTCGATGTTCTCCGCCTTCCACTAGATGAACCGTCTTTTGCAGAATGTCTCTTGCCTCTTTTTCCAATCGGGCGCGGAATCCCCCAATCTCATTCCCACGCAGCGCAACGTATATCGCGGAAACTTCTGGACTCGCCACGAACTTGCGCAAAGTCCGAATGAGAATGGGCGTGCCCGCAAGTTCGGTGAACTGCTTGGTCGGCGCGGGCTTCTTTCCCTTAACACCGGCTGAGGCCATGCGCGTCCCCAAGCCAGCAGCCGGAATAATCACAACCACCTTCATAGCGGGCTGTAAGTATACGGGGGTGAGTGCTTCAGTTCAAATCGGCCTTGAAGAGAAATCCGCCAAAGCCGATGATTTCGTCGCCGCCTTTCCTACAGGATTTACCTTAGACCCATTTTGCACGCATCTGGAGCCTTATTTCCCCGCCCTAACTATCACGCATTCAGTCTCGCGGGGACTACTTCGCTCCAAGTCACGCAAGTTCAGGAACTTGCCTTAAATGACGGCTGTACCGCGGTGGTACTTAAGTTGCACAACCAAACAGCGAGGGAAACGTGAACAACAGTCGCTGGTTCGGCCTCATAACGTTCTGTATAACTCCGGCCTTGGTCGTGGCTTTGGGGTTGGCTCTTCTTTTCGCTGGCGCAGCAGTTGCATTCGCGGTCTCCGACAGCGGGAAGCCGGTAGCGGCTGCAGCCCAGGCCGCGGATAGCTCAAGGCTACGGGTATTTTCTGGCCTGATTACGGACGATCACTGCGCGGCAAGGCATGAGATGGATTCGGGAATGAATCCCACAGAATGCACAAAGATGTGCGTGCGAAACGGCTCCAGATACCTACTGGTCGCGGGAGATAAGCGATACGCTCTGGAAGGAAGCGAAAGCCAGTTCGACGGTTTGGCTGGTCAGCGAGCGAGCATTGCCGGAACGCTCGAAGGAGATACCATCAAAGTAGTTTCGATAGGTTCCGGACGGTAAGAACCCACGAATTCACGTGGACTTAAAGCTCAGAAAATAGGTCCGGAATGTTTATCCGGGCGAATCCGTGGCTGGTTTTAGCTACTCTGCTGGCCGTTCCAGCACCACTGGCGCTGTCTTCTTTGGCTCCCCGTTAGGGATGGCGGTAGCAGTGGTCAGCACCACCGCCGGTCGTGGTTCGGTGCGGGCCATGGAGCGCTCATCCCATTTGCCGAAGATCATCTTTCCCGCCGTAGTCTGCAGCACCGAGGTGACCGAAATGTCGATAGTCTTGCCAATCATTTTGCGTGCGTTGTCCACGACTACCATGGTGCCATCGTCGAGGTAGGCGACGCCCTGGTTGTATTCCTTGCCTTCTTTCAGAATGAACACCTTCATGGTCTCGCCGGGCAGCACGATCGGCTTCAGGGAGTTTGCCAGTTCATTGATGTTCAGCACGGCTACGCCTTGCAATTGCGCGACTTTATTGAGATTGAAATCGTTGGTGATGATCTTGCCTTCGTAAAGCTTGGCCAGTTCAATGAGTTTCAGATCCACTTCGCGGACGGCGGGAAAGTCGTCCTCGACGATTTGTATTTGCACCGAGGCCATCTTCTGCAGACGCTGGAGGATATCGAGGCCGCGGCGTCCGCGATTACGCTTGAGAGAATCGGCGGAATCGGCGACCAGTTGCAACTCGCGCAGCACAAACTGCGGGGCCACAATCACGCCATCGAGAAAACCGGTTTCGGCGATGTCGGCGATGCGTCCATCGATAATGACGCTGGTGTCGAGAATCTTGTAGCTCTTTCGGGATTGTTTTTCTCCGCCAAAGATTCCGCCCAGCGCCGCCAGATTAAGCAGATCACCCTTGTTGGCGCCGACGATAAGGCCGACATACGCCATCAAGAGCATAACCATGATCTGCAGGAAGCTCTGGGTAGGCCCGGGAGGAATGCTGTTGCGAATCACCAGGGCAAACAGATAGGCACCGAAAATGCCAAGCACGCTGCCGATCGCAGCTCCGATCAGACGCTTCAGGCTAACCAGACGCAGGCGCCACTCGAAGGTGACGATGGCCAGGCCGAGCAGCGCCCCTACTCCCGCGTCCAGCTTGGGTTCCAGCCCGAATGGCTGAATCAGGTAGCAGGTTATGGCAACAAAGAAAACAAATAAAAAACGAACCACTATTAAGTCCACTGATGACCTCCTCGGAACCCACTTGCCTCCAAGAGGAGTCCCGAACCGGCCGCCCGCCTCAAATTATATTGCGGCCAGTAATCTAAATGCGGAGCCTATGAATGGAAACGCTATAAGACACTCGCTCCGCTCCCTGTCCAAGAATCGGACAGGCCATCCTACAAATATTCCAGTGGAAGTATATACCTGCTGAGGAGCCTGCGGGATTACGCAAGTCATTGTCCAAGGTGATAAGCGCCACGGCTGGTAGACTGGAAGGTTATGAAAGCTATTGTCATCAGTCGGTTAGGCGGACCTGAAGTACTCGAGGTGCGAGATGTTCCAGATCCCGAGACCAGTGCCGCCGGACGCGAGTTGGTAGAAGTGCAGGCTGGCGGACTGAACTTCGCCGACCTCATGGCGGTGCAGGGCGGTTATCCAGGGACGCCAAAGCCTCCCCTGGTGTCGGGGCGGGAGTTTTGCGGCGTGAGGGAAGGCGATCGGCAGCGGGTCATGGGCTATACGCAATGGGGAGCGTTCGCTGAACGGGTGGCCGCGCGCTCCGAGCTGTTGTGGGCGGTCCCTGAAAACTGGACCGTGGAAGAGGGAGCGGCTTTCCCGGTCAATTACTTTACAGCGTACTTTGCATACTGGAAGGCGGGGTTAGTTGGTGATCCAATGAGTACGGTTCACACTAGTCCGCGAGTCTTAATTCACGTGGTAGCTGGAGGCGTCGGAACAGCTGCGGTGCAGATCGGAAAACTGCTTGGCGTCGAAATGTATGGGACCTCCTCTTCCGACGCCAAGCTCGCGCGGGTAAAAGGACTCGGCTTGCAGCACGGCATCAACTATAAGCAGCGCGATTATGAGGAAGCCGTTAAAGAGTTAACCCACGGCAAAGGTGTGGACGCGGTGTTTGAAATGTTGGGTGGCGAGCACACAGCGAAGAGCGTGCGCTGCCTGGGTGATTTTGGCCGCGTGATCGTGTATGGGAGTGCGACCGGCCAAAAACCGGAACTGGATACTCGCCTGCTCTACGCCAAAGGAGCGAGCGTACACGGGTTGTGGCTGACATATCTATCAGCTAATCATGAACTGATGAAGAATGCTTGGACACAACTTTCTACTTGGACCTCGCAAGGCCACTTGCATCCAGTGATCGGAGATGTTCTGCCGATGGAGCGCGCCGCCGAAGCCTATCGATTGTTGTCCGAAGGAAAGAACTTTGGGAAAGTAGTTCTGAAGATCACTTAGCTGGATGCAGACGCGAGCGTCCTCGGTGGCGAAACGGCTCGATGTTCGCTTTCGAACGCAGCAAATCCATTAGCGGACACGCGAGCATCCTGCAGGTTCGCCCTTCCCGCCTGGAATCAACACTCCTTTTTTCCGCTGCTGGAAACTCGCGTGCAAGATTCACTGTGAATGTTACGGGTTTGTTAAATGTTGTGATGATTCGTAAATTAGATTCGCGCCGAAAACAAAACAAACAAGGGTTGTGTCCGTGCAAACGCATGCGCACTTGCTAACGAGACTGCCGATGAAGCGTCCAACTTGGTAATTGCGATTCAAAGCGAATGGAACTTTTCAGGATCGAGAAACGTATCCTGACATCGATGGGGGTATAGGAAGATAACGAGCCGGACGGTTAGCCGATCCGGGCTTCGAAACAATTTCAGGGGTTAAGGGACTGGCTCAATCTCGGTTTGGCGGCCCAGGTGAGCGCAATCCCTGCAGCAGAGAGCCCGCGGTCTTGCGGCCACGCGCTTTCTCCTTAACCCCGCGGCAGCATTGTAAGGCTTTCACGCCAAAACGCAAGTTCTTCGTGAAAGACGAGTCCAAGCCGCCCAGAACCGGTTCCCGACGCTATCGGGAAAGAAAAAGGAGTTTTATGAAATTAGCACACGTTTCCAAGGGCTTGCTGCTGGGATTGGCTTTGCTGCTGGCGACAAGCGCATTCGCGGCTTCGAACAAGGGATCCATGCAGTTGCTGGACCCCGTGACCGTAAGCGGAAAGCAACTACCCGCGGGCGATTACCTGGTGAAGTGGGACGGCAGCGGTCCCAACGTTGAGTTGAACATTCTGAAGGGCAACAAGGTCGTAGCCACAACGCCGGCGCGCCTGATTGATCTGAGTCAAAAACCAACCGGCGACGCCGCCATAATCAAGAGCAACGACGACGGCAGCCGATCACTCCAAGAAATTCACTTTGGTGGGAAGAAGTACGCGCTGGCCGTTGGCCAGGAGACAGCCAGGATGGAAGGCAGCGGTAACAAGTAGATTTGCCTATCTGGTTTGAAAAAAAGGGAGAGCATACGCTCTCCCTTTTTGGTCACGAATTGCCGCCAATCGCGCTATCGCTAATTTGCTGAAGCCAAGACATCATCGAAGTAGTTGACGACAGCACGGCGTGGTCTGTCCTTTGTCCCTTTAAGAGGAATTTTCTGTTCCAACGTGGTGTTGCCGACTAAGCGAGCGCGTCCCAGGGCGAACATGCGCCCGTCCGCCAGTTCAATGTAAATTGGCACCAGCATTCGGAAGTTTTCATTGACGTGAGATTGGGTCACCTTGAGATTGAACACCACATCGCCGCTGGCATCCATGTCGAAGGTCGATTGCATGTTGTAACTGGGCAATGCGGTCCCATACACGTATTCATCGAAAAACCAGTCCATGTTTCCGCCCCCCAACGCGGCCATTTCAGCGGTCATGTGTTTTTCCACCATCGCTTTGAAGTCCTCGGTGGTGGCAGCGCGGCCGGCATAAGTCTTAACGAAATCGTGCATAGTTGCTTTAAAGTCCTGGTCGCCGGTGTGACGGTCCCACATCATCATGCGAATCATGTGCAGAATGTAGGCGCCCTTGGGATAGATGAGATCGCGGGTGACGTTCGTGCCGGTGCGGCTGTTGTTCATTCGATAGCCCATAGTGACAGGTCCCGCATCGATGGCGCGGAAACCTTCTCTATCGCGCTGGGTTAACAAGTAGCGTTCGTCGTCCCAAAACTCGATAAACTTCTTCGGGTTCTTCTCGATAGTTTGGATAAAGAGCGAGGCGGACATGTCGGCGAAACCCTCGCTCATCCACTGGTCGCGATAGGAAGCGAAACCCACTTCATGTCCCCACCATTGATCTGCGACCTCGTGGGGAGCGACTGTCTTCCAGTAGCCGCGATCGGCGAAGTCCAGTCCCAGTTGATGGCGTATCGTCGAATCGAAAAAGGAGCAGAGCGGTAGCCAGACCAGGCCGGGCCAAGATTGCCCAAAGTTACACGCAGTTTGTTGAGTCATCGCCAACCGCTTGAACGGGATCGGACCAAAATAGTCGGTGAAGAGTTCTATGGATATCTCTCCATCGGCCAGCGCTTTCTTCTCCAGTGCGGTCGTACCCATATTTCCGAGGGCGACCTCGGGCCTTCCGCGCATACCAGTGCTAAATCTTCCATCTTCTAATTCATTGCCTTCCGCCGCGTGCTGTAGGCCTTGGACCCATGCGGGTGGCTCCTGATTTGCATATGACTGCACCAGGTACTCCGGCTTCGTCAGTTTGGTTTCGAGCATTTTGAACTTGCCGAAATTAAAGCCCGCCACAGTCTGTGGAACTTCGCTTTTCCAAACTGTGACGTCCTGATCGCCGTCGTTGCTCTCGCTCATCAGGGTGCCTGTGGCCGCGATTTTCATTCCTTTCGGAATGCGGAAAGTCAAATCATAGGTTGAGAACTGCCCGAGAGAGACCGTCGCGTTATTCGGATACCAGTTGTGGCGGGCGATGGGAAAATAATTCCCATTGCCTTCGTTGCTGACTGCATCCTTACCGCTGTAATTGGTAGTGACGGTGAATTTTTCACCCAAGGCCAGCGTTTTTGGAAGAATGACCGCGAAGTCGGGATCCTCTTTCTTGTCTTCCTGAATGAAAGACAGCGCCTGCCCGTCTTCCGCGGTCACGCTCTGGACTCGCAGGCTGCCAAAAAGATCGAATGGGATTACGCGGAGGCCATTGACCTGGGAAACGAATGTAGTTGTAGACTTGCCGATCAAGTTAGCGTTCTTTTCGATGGTTGTGGTGAGTTGCTGATGCTCGATGTGAATGGCAGAGTTTTGCTGTGAGCCGGTAGCAGTGCCGTTCTTATACTCAGAAGACAAGTGAAAACTCGCCCACACCCCGACTTTACTATCGTCGTAAGTAACGAACTGCTCTTCTTCCGGAGCGACCGAGATAATCAGCGGCGATCCGCCTTCAGGCTCGATTGAGAAAATCTCCTCGCTGTTGTACCTCTTGCCATGGACGAACGCCAGGAACAATCCTCCGGGTCCCGGCCCGAGCACGTCTTGCAATATGCGGGCATCGAGGTTGTAGTGCAGCTTCCTTCGGATAGCCTTTTGAATATCCTGCAGCAAGCCAGCATCGCACTCGCCAGAGGCCGCGACGCCCGCTTTCCTGATCTCATCGTAAGTGGTATCGGTGAAGCGCATGACCAGGTGGCTGAAGTTTTCGCTGAACTCATCTTCTTTGGTCAGCAACTTGAGGTTGCAGCGTTCGCCCGGCAGCGGTGGGTCAAGAATCATGTTTCCATCGCCCACGAAGACCGCTCCCGTAACCTTGCCATGCACCGGTGTGACGAAACATACGGTGCCGGAACGCAGGTGAAACGTTGCCGCATCGCGCTGTAGTGTGAAGTCTTTCACAGCGACAGCCTCGCCGCTCAACCCGATGCTGCGTAGTTGCCGGTAACTGGGATCGGAGTTGGGAACGGGCGGGTTAGCATTTTCAATCGCCAAAGCAGCAGAGCACAGCAGCGCGCACACGAGGGCACGCACACAGACGCTGTAAGACGAAGACAACATGAAGCCTCCTTTTTTGGGGGAAGGAGGGACGCGCTATTATCTCCGAGAACAGAAAAAAAGCAAGGAGCTAAATCACAGCGTCAAGATTGTCACCGCGCTAAGTCACTTCGTGAGCGGGTTCTAATCGCCCTTAGTACTTAGGCATCTTGGGATCGACGCGATCTGCCCAGGCCAGTATCCCGCCCGCGAGATTGTGGACTTTCTTGAACCCCGCCTGTTGCAAGAAGGTCACGGCCTTCGCACTGCGTACGCCAGAGCGGCAATGAGCCACGATCTCGCGGCTGGAATCGAGTTCATGGACGCGTTTGGGCAGATCGCCCAGCGGGATCAAATGCCCGTGAATATTGCAAATCTGATACTCGTGAGGCTCGCGTACGTCGAGCACGAAAAGGTCTTCGCCCGCATCCAGACGCCGTTTGAGTTCTTCGACTTGTATTTCGGGAACGCCTGCTTCCACTGGTTTCTCCTCGCCGCGGATTCCACAAAACTCGTTGTAGTCTATCAGTTTTGTGATGGTGCGATGCGTGCCGCAGGCCGGGCAATCGGGATTTTTGCGCAGCTTGAGTTCGCGAAACTTCATGCCGAGGGCGTCGATGAGCAGCAGACGTCCGATGAGTGGGTCACCCTTGCCCAGGATCAGCTTGATGACTTCGGTCGCCTGAATAACTCCGACGAGTCCCGGCAAAATGCCCAGCACTCCACCTTCGGCGCAGGAGGGAACCAATCCCGGCGGAGGCGGATCGGAATACAAACAGCGATAGCACGGGCCATCCTTTGTGGCGAAGACGCTGGCCTGTCCTTCAAAGCGGAAAATGGAACCGTAAACATTGGGCTTGCCGGTGAGCACGCAGGCATCGTTCACCAGATAGCGTGTGGGAAAATTGTCAGTGCCATCGGCAATGATTTCGAAGTCACGAAACAGTTCGAGCGCATTGTCGCTGCTTAGACGCGTTTCAAATTTGCGGATATTTAGGAACGGATTGATCGCCTTCAGCTTCTCGGCCGCTGAGTCAAGCTTCTTCCGCCCAACGTCGGCGGTGGTGTGGATAATCTGCCGTTGCAGGTTCGTATAGTCCACCACATCGAAGTCCACGATTCCGAGCGTGCCCACTCCAGCCGCGCCCAGGTAAAGCGCCAGTGGCGAACCCAGCCCGCCAGCTCCAATACACAGCACGCGCGCCGCCTTGAGCTTCTGCTGGCCCTCCATGCCCACCTCGGGCATGATCAGGTGACGTGAATAGCGCAGAACTTCGTCATTGCTAAGCGTAGCGGCGTCGGGGTTCGCTTCGGTTGGTTTGACTTCTGGAATGGTGGCCATAAAACCTCTGATCAAAACTCTTGATTTTCGCTGATTACGAAATGGACAACTAGAAACAACAACAACAGAACGGACAACAACAGCAGTTGCTGTGGCGGGGCATTCGAAGAGCAGTCCATCCGCGAGTCATTAAGTCACCGGCCTCCGGCAATCGAAGGCACTATCGAAATAGTATCACCGTCCTTGGTTGCGGTGGCTTCTTTTTGCATGTAGCGGACGTCTTCGTCATTCAGGTAAACATTCACAAAAGACCGAAGTTTACCGTCCTCGGTGTAAAGATGCCGCCGCAAGTCAGGGTGTTTGGAAACCAAGTCGGACAAGGCTTCCGCGACAGTGCCGGCTTTAACCTCAACCGTCGGATGCTTGCCGGTATATTGCCGCAAGGGAGTAGGTATGTTGATCTTCGTCATTCTGATAAAGGATGCTGGAAAACAGGCTGGGGATTCAGTCCGCCCGAGACGTTGCAAGCAACGTCTGTACAGACACATTACCGGCGCATTTATTGCAAAAAACGTAGCTTGCTACGTTTCTGCTAGTTCCACTGCAATCTTCTCGTCCACCAGCTTCTTGTCATTCTCATCGTTGCCTGTCAGTTCGAATGAATTCGTAATCGCGGCCTTGCCTTTTTCCACGCTGGTAATCACATAAGAGCAACCCAACCAATGTGCTTCGGCGAGATCGGTCGGCGACCAGCGCGCGGGATGGTCGGGGTGCGAGTGGTAAAAGCCGATGATGTCTTCTCCCCGCTCGCGCCCCTGGCGCTGGATGCGAACCAATTCGCGCGCATCGATGCTATAGCGATTCTGCGGCGAATCGGTGCGCGTGTTTCCACAACGGGCAATTGAAGTGACCCGACGGCCATCCCCGTTCATTTCACCAAGCAGCACTCCGCAGCACTCGTGCGGATAGGTTTCCTCGCCGTGGTGACGAATCTCGTCAAATTCAGTCTTGCCGATCTTCAACATAGGACACGCACCACAGATACACAGAGAAGTCTTTTTTCTTCTGTGACTCTGTGTCTCTGTGGTAAAAGATTCACTCCTGCCAGAATCTCTCGCTCAAATACTTGTCGCCCGAATCGCAAAGAATCGTCACGAACACGGCATGTTCATGTATTTTCACCTGGCGCGCCAGTTGCAGGCAGCCAACCACGGCCGCAGCCGCCGAGATCCCCACCAGCAAGCCTTCCTCCCGAGCCAGACGCTTGGCCATGACGTAGGCGTCCTCGGTGGAAATGCCCAGATTGGCGTCAGCCAGTGACGAATCGTAAATCTTCGGAATGATGGCGCTGGCCATATGCTTTGCGCCTTCGATTCCATGAAATGCCGAATCCGGTTGCAGCGAAATACAGCGAATGCGCGGATTCAATTCCTTCAACCGCCGCGTCGCTCCAACAAATGTTCCACTTGTGCCCAACATCGAAACGAAGTGCGTGATGCGCCCTTCCGTCTGTTGCCAGATTTCGTTGGCTGTGCCATCGTAGTGAGCCTGCCAGTTGGCGTTGTTGGAATATTGATCGGCGTAGTAATAAAGATCGGGATGTTTCGCTGCGAGTTCACGCGCCATGCGGATGGCGCCATCAGAACCGTCGGCAGGGTCGGTGTAAACGATATTTGCGCCGTAGGCATGCAGGATGCGCTTGCGTTCTACCGATACATTTTCCGGCATGCACAACGTCACCGGAAAACCCTGCGCTGCGCCAATCATGGCGTAGGCGATTCCGGTGTTGCCGCTGGTCGAATCGAGCAGAATTTTACCGGATGTTAACTTGCCACTGGCCCGGGCCTGCGCCACGATGTTGGCTGCAGCGCGATCTTTAACTGAGCCGCCGGGATTGAGCCACTCGGCCTTGCCGAGAATCTCAACTCCGGGGAGATCGCTGGCGATACGGGCGAAGCGAAGCAACGGCGTGTTGCCAATGCGATCCAGGCTGCTCTGGCCTAATACTGATTTGCCGGGCAGATCGCTTTTGCTCGCATCTGCTGCCGAACCAGGCGTTTCCAGGATATTTGGAGATGAGGGCTGCATTAACTTAGAACCTTGAGACCATGACCTACGTAATGTCCCTTAGAGGCGAAATTACGCACCAGGAACGGTTGTTTAGATTATAAGAGAGACTGATTAGTTCCATGGAAGATGCGCTCGCCGCACCTTTTTCCAGAATCCGCATCTAAAGCTTAAGAGAGCGAAGGAAGAAATGACATCCAAGGTAGTAGAGGAACGGACTTATGAAGAGGCGCTGAACTGGCTTCGCGATCATGGTTTTGATCTGCTTGAAGCCCCGGGCACGCAAGCGCGGGTATTCCTGAGGAAATACAACGTATCGGCCGCTATTCAGAAGAACGGCGGCGACGGAGTAAAGATTTTTGCTTATCCCGGCTACCTGATTGGCAGCGAAATTTCGAAGCTGGTCAACAAGGGATACCAGCAGTTTCTGAAAACCGCCAAGACCGAAGTCCCCGCAACCGCAGACCATCTGAAAGCCCTGCAGCAATTCACTGAAGAATTGAAAGAAGGCTTGGGCCTGCCCACCTTGTACAACGAATCGCTAGGCACGGTCAGCGAATCGTATCACTACGACCGCGTCGAGAATCGCGACAAGCCAGCCGCCGCCAGGCCCAAGCGTCCGTGGGAAAAGGCGGGAGTCATAGCCGCCGCCGTGAAAAAGGGCCGCGCGTAGCCCAAACCGTCAGTTGTTTCCTCTGAACGACGAGCGTCCCTAAGCGCTGAATTCATCCCCCACCTGGTTTATCCCGCAGGCGTTCGATCTGCCCGCTGTTGCCGCATTGTGCGACACTAGTTCGTCTTGGGGAGGTTCTTCCGAATGCGCATCGCTGCGGTCACGCTGATTCTCTATCTTTCTCTGTTTCATGCCGCCGGGCAAAATTCGATGCCAGACGTCAAGGACGCTGTTGGCCAGGTTTTGCTTCGGCAGCAGGAAGCCTGGAACCGTCATGATCTAGAAGGCTTCATGTCGGGTTATTGGAAGTCCACGGATTTAACCTTTTTCTCTGGGGCGCAGAAAACATCAGGTTGGCAACAGACCTTTGATCGATATCGCAGGAAGTACCAGGGCGAAGCGGGAGAGATGGGCAAACTGGAGTTTTCCGACCTGAGCATTCAAGAACTCGCGCCGGACGCCGCCTTCGTTCGTGGCGCGTGGCATTTGACGACGTCCGAAGGCAAGACGCCTCATGGCTTATTCACTCTGATCTTTCGCAAGTTCCCGGATGGATGGAAAATCGTCCATGATCACACTTCAGCGGCTGACAACTAACCGCCTCTTACTCAAGACATCAAATGGGGCTATTTGACTTCACTTTCGTAATCACAAAAGCTCTTCCGTGATTCGTCAACAAGCCTTATGCTGGTTGAGACATTGGGACTGTTGACCGCGCGATTTCTTTCCAGAAGTCATGATTCCATTTCGCCTCTACACTATGATCTTTGGCGGTGCTGGCGCCCTGCTGGCGGCGTACCTCCTACTGCGTCGCAAGACCAAGGAGCCCGATGAGGTCGAACGAGAGCGGCGGTCGTGGCTCGATCGTGTAGGCCGCATTACCGACGGGACGGTCATCGATGTTCAGGAGATGCAGCCCGATGGACTCAAGCCCGCTACCTTCCTGATTTTCCAGTATGACGTTGCCGGCGTGTCTTACGAGGCCTCGCAGGACGTAACCTACCTGCGTCAACTTATCAACCTGCACTCCTGCCGCCTGGGCTTGCCAACGTCCGTGCGCTACGATCCCCACAACCCAGGGAACTCCATCGTGGTTTCCGAGCGCTGGATGGGGCTGAGACAGTAGATCGGTCGTTGGTCGTTAGCCCTTGGCTGTTGGCCAATAAAATTCCAACATTTACGTGACAAGAAACGCGGGATGAGGTGAGAGAAGTTCTTGTTCGGCCAACGACTAAAGACGAACGACCAACGATGCCTCTAGCTTCCTGCCGCGAATCCGCCGGCATGGGCCATAGTCAGCCGCAGGAATTTGTGGGGATTGACTGGCGTGTCATTGATACGAACTTCATAGTGCAGGTGTGGACCGGTGCTGCGACCGCTCAACCCGACATATCCGATGGTATCGCCCCGGCGGACGTACTGTCCGGGGACAACCGCATAGCTGGCAAGATGCCCGTAGCGGGTTGTAATTCCATGGCCGTGATCCAAGGCGATCGCCCGGCCATATCCGCCCATGAAGTCAGCGAACGTTACTACGCCATCGGCCGGAGCCACAACCGGCTGACCGTAGGAAGCCGATATGTCGATTCCGCGGTGGAATGCACCCTCGCCGTTGAACGGATCAATGCGCTCTCCGAACGATCCCGTGATCGGACCTTCCACCGGCCAAAGGTTCGGAGCCGAATTGGCCCGTAACCAGTCTGCCGTGGTTGCATTTCGTGTAAGACCGAGAGAGATCCCGGTCGCGGCCGCCCCGCTCAGAGCCGTATCCTTCAAAGCATAAAGCCGGTCGAGGGAAGAACTGACTTGCGCATCCTGAACATGATCGGACGACTCCGATTCGAGCGTCGGGTTCGATTTCAAACCGTAGAGCGAAGAAACTTCGCTGGCCAAGGAGCCCAGCGACGCTACTTGAATGTCTCTTTCCTGGGCAACCTGTTCCAGGCGCGAATAGCGGTTTTTCAGCTCGTCTTTCTGGATGCGCAGCTCGTTGTAGTGCGAGACCTTCAACAGCATTCGCATGTAGGAACTGGCAATACCCGTCAGGCTCAAGGCCCCGATCGCCGCGCCCACAACCAGGACGTACAGGTAGTGGACCGGAATGGGAATTTTCCGGAGCTGACCGTCGTCGCCTCTCGCCACGAAAAGTATGTAGAAACGCTTACGCAATATTGTCCTTTTACGGCGAATCGAGCGGTCACGGCAGGTTCGCCGCCTTTGATCCTAACCGCCTGATCGCTCAGGCCTACCCGAACCAAGGTGCGCCCCAATCCTCTGTGTCTGCAATCCTAACCGCATGCAGCACTTAGCTCGGCCAGAGTATGTTGGAAGTAGCTTCGCAACGGTAACAAAGTAGGTCTCGCCTGTCAATGTCGAGGGCACAACCCACGGTTACGGAAGACAGGGGGAAACGGTACTTCAGCGGGTTACCAAGCGGTAAACTCCTGCAGCATAAAGATCAATTCGCCCTTGGACGCGGCCCGACGCAAATGCCCGCCAGCCACGGCCCGCAACCAAAATCGCCTGTTGGATGGGAATAAGCGCCAAGGAGTTGCCCTTCTTGAAGGTAAGCATTAGTTATTCATCAGGGTCCTGCCTAATCGTCCGGGGTTTGTATATTAAGCTGTCAGGGTTCATCGGAGGGCGTTTTGCCGCAGGCCGAAAAACTATTGATCTCGCGCATTCGGCATCGGGCCGCCCGAAGGCGCGGGATTGTAAGCGGCATCGGAGATGATTGTGCCATCCTGCAAATTCCGGCTGGACACCAGACGCTGGTTACTACCGATTTCAGCCTTGAAGGAGTTCACTTCCGGCGCGAGTGGCATCCCGCCGAGACGGTTGGACATCGCTGCCTC
>Ga0207141_10109_pt1 | contig 27062 bp, 22 predicted proteins | sample Alteio_BWMinHeat_5_FD_153553 | JGI IMG/M metagenome (GOLD analysis project Ga0207141, IMG submission 153553) | Enriched cells from forest soil in Barre Woods Harvard Forest LTER site, Petersham, Massachusetts, United States -... | ecosystem: Environmental > Terrestrial > Soil > Temperate forest >... | reverse complement strand
TTTTTTGTTAACAACGTCTACTTTTTCATCATCATGTTGACGCTTTGCCTTGTTGATGGCATGCATAATGAAATTCATATTGTCGTATATGGGCATCATCCAGCTGTGCATTTTTTCTTCCACTGTGCCGGGCAAAAATCCAATGTCTCTGCCGAGTGGTACTACGGGGCGTGATATGAGCATACCGTCGTAATTTTTAGTGGAAAAGAGCTGATGAAGTCCTGCAAGAAGCGTGAGAAATGTTTTTCCGGTGCCTGCAGGGCCAAACAAACATGCAAATTGTATTTCGGGGTCAAGTAACAAATTGAGTGCCATGAGTTGTTGAGGATTACGTGGTTGCAAAGGCCAGTTGAGTTGTGGTAGTGAAACGGCTTTAAAATTTTCACCACCATTGTAGCGATAAATGCGATAGTTTTGTGGGTTGTTTTGACTTTCCGCGAGTACAAATTCATTTTTTTGAATGAGTCCATCTTTGGCAAATTGGATCAGCTCTTTGGGTGATTCATTTTTTAATTCAATGGAAGGAACGGCAACGCGAATCCATCCTTGGTAAAATTCTTTTTCACTAATGTATTCTTTTGAATAATCTTCAGTTGCAATACCAAGTGCATCAGCTTTAACGCGTGCATTTAAATCTTTTGATATAAATACGACATCGTTCCCTTTTTCTTTAAGAGCAAGGGCAGTGAGTAAAATTTTATTATCGCCCATTGTAGATATGAAAGGCGTTTTGTTGATAGTGCTATCAAGATAAAAAAGAACTTCTACGGTGCCGCCGTTATCGAGCGGTACACCATCATGCAAAGACCCTTGCTCGCGTAAATGATCAAGTTGTCTGATTGCTTCACGCGTGTTGCGTCCACGATCAGTGCCTTCGCTTTTAAATTGATCAAGTTCTTCTAAAACAACTGCAGGAATACCTAGGCGAGCCCCAGCAAATGCAAATAACGATTTGGGGTCATGAATTAATACGTTAGTATCAAGGATGTAGATTTTTTTATTTATCGACATCTTCTTGCTCCTTTGTTTAATTATTACTACTCGAGGCAAGCCTATCATAGTGAACGTGTGCACGCAATAAAGCGCTGGGTGAGGGCTGCTTTTTTATCTAATAATGGTATGATAAAAGATAGTTTATTGCGTAAAAATGTAGTAACAATGAAAAATTACGGTAGAAGGATATTTCATGGATGTGAAGGATGTTTCAATTTTACGTCATTCTGCTGCGCATTTGCTTGCACATGCAGTAAAAGAGTTATTGCCAGAAACTCTTTTGACCATAGGACCAGCAACAAAGGATGGTTTTTTTTATGATTTTTTGCCGCAGAAAAATTTTAAAGATGAAGATTTGACAGTAATAGAACAAAAAATGCATGAAATTGCGCGTCGTAATTTGCCGCTCACGCATGAACAAGTTACTAAAGATGTTGCACGTGAATTGTATAAAAATAATCCCTTTAAACTTGAATTGATCAATGATATTCCTGGTGATACAGTGGGTATTGCGCGGCAAGGCGATTTTTATGATTTATGCAAAGGTGGTCATGTTGCTTCAACGCTTGATATTAATCATTTTAAACTATTATTTGTTTCAGGATCATACTGGCGAGCAGATAAAGATAAAGCATCATTGCAGCGCATTACGGGAACTGCATTTTTTACGCAACAAGAGATGGATACGTTTATTCAGCGTCGTGAAGATGCATTAAGATATGATCATCGTCGACTTGGTAAAGAATTAGATCTTTTTTCGTTTCATGATGAAGGAGTTGGTTTTCCTTTTTTTCATCCCAACGGTAAATTAATTTTAAATATATTGATGGATCATGTGCGCAAATATATGCGACGTGCACAATACAAAGAAATTTCAACACCGGTGATGTTGAGTGATGAATTGTGGCAACAATCAGGGCATGATCAGCATTATCGTGATAATATGTATTTTTCTGTTATTGATGAAAAATCGTATGCAATTAAACCAATGAATTGTCCTGGTGGTATGCTTTTATATAAAGAACGTCCACGTTCATATCGTGAATTGCCATTGCGACTTGCTGATTTTGGTATTCTTCATCGTCATGAAATGTCAGGTGTATTGAGTGGTTTATTTCGCGTGCGCTCATTTACGCAAGATGATGCGCATATTTTTTGCACTAAGGATCAAATAGAATCAGAAGTAGAAAGTTTTATTAATTTGTACGATACCGTTATTAAACCATTTGGGTTTACTAACATTACTATCGGTGTTTCAACGCGTCCTGCAAAAGCAATGGGTGATGATGAAAATTGGAACATGGCAACGGGCATTTTAGAAAAAGTACTTAAAAAATTAGATAAAACGTATACAATTTATCCTGGTGAAGGCGCGTTTTATGGTCCAAAAATTGAATTTGGCATTGAAGATTCATTAGGCCGTGTGTGGCAGTGTGGCACCATTCAAATTGATTTATGTAATCCTGAAAACTTTGATCTTGCTTATATTTCTCATGAAGGTGTACGCGAACGTCCAATAATATTGCATCGTGCAATTTATGGATCTTTTGAACGCTTTTTGGGCATTTTACTTGAGCATTATAAAGGTAAGTTGCCATTTTGGTTGTCTCCGGTACAAATTAAAGTATTAACGATTACTGATGAGCAAAAAGAATATGCACAAAAACTAATGGCACAATTAGCACAGCATGATGTGCGTATCGAAGGTGATCATTCATCTGATCCTATTTCTGGTCAAATTAAGCGTGCGCAACTTGAGCGTGTGCCGTGGATGATTGTGTTGGGCAAAAAAGAAGTTGAAAATAATGTTGTTACGTTGCGATACCTTGATGGCAAACAAGAGTTTGGTGTACCATTTGATCAGCTGTTTGAAAAAATACGCGCGGCGATGATGCAATAAATGCACTATGGTGTAGCGAGTTTGGAAGATTATTTTTTGCTGATCGCTGCTTAACGATGCTGTGTAACACCGTTTTGCGGGCACAATGGGAGCAGTGGGCATATTGAGCAACGTGGTGAAATCGGAACGCATATATTTTGTCCCCACATCACCATTAAAGAACTGTACTCTCGCCAGTATTGAGGCGGGAGTATTTTTTTTAGTTCCTTTTCAGTCTTTTCGGGTGTTTGAGTGCTCACTAGTCCGAGTCTATTTGATATGCGATGCACATGAGTATCAACGCACAGCGCAGGAATATCAAATGCTACACTGAGCAACAAATTGGTTGTTTTTCGTCCTACACCGGGTAACGTGAGGAGCTCTTGTTCTGTATGTGGTACCGTGCCATTAAAATTTTTCAAAAGTAATGCGCTTAGTTTTTTTATCTGTTGTGTTTTTTGACGATAAAAGCCAGTTGGGTAAATTAATTGTTCAATTGTTGTGCTTGAGAGAGTTAGCATTTTTTCAGGAGTTTGGGCATGTTCAAAGAGGCGAAGTGATGCGGCGAGTGAAGTGGAATCTTTTGTACGCAAGCTGAGGATGCAGCTTATAAGGATCAGGTAAGGATTTTTGCCATATTTTTTGACAATACTCGTCGATGCAGGTTCAGTAAATGTTTTGGTTGCAATTCGCATTAATTCAATAATGCGAATTGCTCGTCGTTGATTATCAGCAGACGTACTCATCACATTACCACCTTTTTTTATTGTGTCGGCACTTGGTATAGCATAAAAATTATGCTAGGCTGGAAAATATGGTTAGTTCCAAGGAGGCCCATCGCCAAGTAAATTGAGTACTAAGAGCAAGGCAGCTATAATTTGGTGGTAGTTGAAATGTATGTTCATATTTTCTCCAATAAGTTTAAGAATATGATAAGTAAACATCAAAAGTATAATAAAGCCTTTTAAAAACCGCAATGAAATCATGTTTTTTGTGAAATATTTAGATATTTTAAATAGTCTTCAATTTGTCTTCGTTGCGACAGTGCCTGCATTTGTACTAAAGTTGTGTTTTTTTATTATCTTGTTAAAAAGATCAGCTGATTTTATAAGAATTGAAAAATATTTTTATTTATTGCTTGCAATTGTCTTAGGAAGCATGTTTTCTGATTTTGCATGGCTTACTAAAATTATCAGTAAATTGTTTTTACCTGCCTTTGATTTTAGAATAGTTTTTTTAATTATACGTTTAGCATGGGTTTTATTTATTATCCAATATCAAGCATTAGCATTATTTATTGAGAATTTAGTAGAGCAAAAATATGCTTTACCATTGCGGCAAAGATTTTTTTGTTTAATAAGTGGAATTTTTTGCGTTATATTTTTAATGATTGCTATTTTTGATTATGATTGTGTTGATTTTAAAGATCGTTTCTACTTGGAGCCGTTTTTTCAGGATTTATCAGTTGTTTATGTTCTTTTTCCCTTAATTCTACCAAGCGTATTTCTGGTATTACAAAGGATTAAAGGAGAGGGTATACCGTCATTATTAAAAAAACAGATAGCTATTTTGATGAAGGGATTTATTATTCCTTTATTAGTTGCTGATTTTATTCAGATGTGTCCATTCAAACTTAGGCCATTAGAAGCCTTTGCACATAATTACATTGCCGTGGGCTTTACCACCATCGCCCTCACCCTTGCCATCTATTTTTGCGCTCGCAAAATATTCTGCCTACGCTTTTTAAATATTAAAAATTATGTCCAGCAACCGATGAATATTAATTTTATTAACGATTTTAAAGGCGCACTTGAACAACTTGGTAGTGTTGCTAATTTTCGTGAATTAAATCATGTGGTGCAGCAGTTTTTTAAAGAAACGTTCTTCATCATGGCAGGAAAAACGCGTTTATATTTAAGGCAGCAGGACAAGCATGGATCTACTAATAAACTATCACAAGAGGAACAAGAATCAGTTATTGCTTTGGTTGAAGCATTTCTTGCTACGCATGCAAAAGTAATAGAACCTATTTTAAAAGAAGAAAAGATTTTTATTTACGATGAGATTGAGTTTACGCATTTTTATGATATGTGTGAAACCAGTACTATTATTTTACAATTTTTGCGCGCGATTGATGCGGACATATTTTTACCGATTTATGAACAAGGCAAATTGATAGGATATGTTATCGTTGAGCGTTATTCACGACCAGGGAATTTTTATAATAGTGTTGAGTCGGATGAGTTTATTGTTTTTGGTAGTTATTTGGGGAATATTATTAATTTATTGCAAAATAAGCGATTGGATTTATTGATTGAGCAGGAGCAATATTTAAGAAATGAGTTGTATCAAAAGCATCAAGAAGTTAATCAATATAAAGAGAGTATTCGTTCATTTGTTCGTAAAAGTAAAGTGAGTCAAGTTGGTATACTATTTTATAAAAATAGACATTTTGTGTATGGAAATCAGGCAGCAAAAGAGTTGATTTCTCTTAATGTTAATACGCAACAGGGTCATCCTATGGTGCAAGCACTGTGGCGTATTGCGCAGCATGTTGAATCGTTTAAGTCTCCACAATCGGCGATTGTAAAGGATGCAGCGAGTGAAAGTAATTTAGTAATTTCTGCCGTGCCACATTTAGTACAAAACAATGTTATTGTTACGGTATCTTTACCGGATATTTCTGACACGTTGCGCTATTATATTGATTCATTACGGGATTCTTCTGAGTGGGATTATCTTCTTTATTTACAAACAACGCAGTCAGGAAAATTAGTTAATAAATTAATTCCTGGTGCAGGTCCATCGTTTCTTAATTTTAAAATTGAACTTCTTAAGCTTGCATTGGGTAATAAAGCAATTCTTTTGACCATGGCAGATCAGGATTTACGCTCTGTTGCAGAAATTATTCATCATATTAGTTTGCGTGAAATATTACATACGATAACATTACAAGGGCCGTCGCATGATTTTGACACAGCGATTGCTTTGTTTGGTATGAATCCTATTTTTGGTATTGAAGCGCGTGAAAGACAAGCTCTTTTAGAGAAATTGCATTCAGTTGGTACGCTTTTTATTAAAAATATTCATTTTCTTGATTTAGAAACACAAGAGAGTTTGGCGTTGTTTATTCGATATGGTTATTATACTATATTCAAAAGTGATCAAAAAATGGTGAGTGATGTTCGTATTATTTGTTCAAGTAATCAGAATTTATCATTGCTTGCGCAAGAAGGTAAATTTAGCAAAGCGCTGCTCAATGAGCTGAAAGCAACTTCACTGTCGATGCCATCGCTTATTGCACTCCCTGAAGATGAATTACAACAGTTAACTGATGGTTTTATTGAGCAAGCGTTATCTTCTGATGTATTGCAACATATGCTAACATTAACGGAAAAAGAAAAAAATTCTTTGGTAATCAATAGACCGGTGAGTTTGCAAGATTTGAAAATGCGAGTACAGCAGTTGTTGGTGAAAAAGTCTCAGAAAAATTTAGTGTATCAAGAAATTCCTTTTAATACTGATTATGATACGTCAGACCCTGATCTTATTGCTGCGGCACGTTTAGGAAAACAAGCGCTCAAAGATTCTAAGACGATGATTTTTTTGTGGAATAAGTTTAATAAAAATCAAAATAAAATTTCTGCTTTTCTTGGCGTAAATCGGTCTTCAGTGAATCGTCGCTGTAAAGAATATAATTTGTTATGATAAAGTGCGCACCATATAAAAAAGATAGATTTAAGCTTTTTGGGGGTACTCATGGAGATTATGGAATTTGGCAAACACAAAACAGATTTTCTTTTATATTTAAAAGCAGAACGTAACGTTTCTGAGCATACTATGCGCGCGTATCGTGGGGATCTTGAGCAATTTATTGTTTTTTGGTCTACGATGACTAAATATGATAGTGACAATTTGGGATTGCGACAAATTATTGAACGTTATCTTGTTGCATTGTTTTATAAAAAAATTAGTAAAAGTTCAATTGCGCGTAAATTTTCTTGTTTTACGTCATTTGAACGTTTTTTGGAAGGACGTGGCGTTGTATTGAATCTTAATTTAAAACGCCCGCGTATTGATAAAAAGTTACCGATATACTTTAGTGTTGATGAGATTTTTCATCTTTTAGATTCTATTAATAATGAAGATTTACCAACGCGTCATCCGATACGCGATAAAGCTATTTTTGAACTTTTATATGCAACGGGAGTTCGTTGTTCTGAACTTGTTAATATTTGTATTGCTGACTTAGATATGGATGCGAAAAGTATTCGTATTATGGGTAAAGGTAGCAAGGAGCGCATGGTATTATTTGGATCAAAAGCGCATGAAAAAATTCTTGAATATTATAGGCATGAACGTCCTGAGATTAAAAATCAAGAAGAGCCGTTATTTCTTAATTATCGCTACGGTAAATTAACTTCGCGTTCAATACAGCGTATCATTAAAATGTTTCGATTATTTTTGCATATTCAAAGACCATTAACGCCTCATAAATTACGTCACTCGTTTGCAACGCATTTACTTAATCAGGGAGCTGATTTACGCTCAGTACAAGAGTTACTTGGTCATAAAACATTATCAAGTACGGAAAAGTATACGCATGTTTCTTTGGAAAAATTGTCACAACTATGTGATGAAATTCATCCTATTAATGACATGATAAAAAAATAAAAACGGTATGTATTTGTCACGCATTGCGGTTAATAAGAAAATAATCAGTATTGTTTGTGTAACATTAGCGGCTTTTTTTGTTATAAGCGCGCGATTATTTTATTTGCAAATTTGTTGTGTTGATTATTTTTCATTGCGTAGTGAGAAGAATTTTATTCGTCGTGAAGCTGTTGATTCTTTGCGGGGAAATATCAGAGATATACACGGTAATTTTTTGGCAACCAATCGGCCAGTGGCGTGTCTTTTGTGGCAAGGGACGGGGAATTGGCGTTTATCTGAGGAGCAGCAAAAAGCGTTGCAGCTTATTGAAGGCTTAACAAACAATTGTTTCACCGATGGTGAAGCAGTAAAAAAAATTATTAAAGCAGAAAAAAAGAAACAAAAAGTGGTGCTTCTTTCTGATATTGATTTTACCTTGTTGAGTAAATTATCTGAAATTTTTCCTACGCATGAAAACATTATTATTGATATGCAATTCAAACGTTTTTACCCTTATGGGCGCAGTGCGTGTCATGTAGTGGGTTATTTAGGGAATATTCATGTTTTTGCACACGGGCAGCTTGGATTAGAAAAAATTTTTGATACTTCTTTATGCGGTAAAAAAGGTTCTAATCAGCATATAGTCAATTCAGTTGGTCAGCGTATATCACAAGAAAATCTGGAAAAAGCATTATCAGGTGATGATGTTCAAACAACGATTGATATTGATATGCAGCTATTGTGTGAAAAAGTATTTCCTGAAAAATATCAGGGCTGTTTTATTTTATTTAATCCGTTAGATGGTGCGGTGGTTTCGGTAGCGTCACGTCCTAATTTTGATCCTAATATATTTTTAGACCCCATTTCTTTTGTTACTTGGCAAACGCTTCAAGAAGGAAATCCATTCTTAAATCGTGCTTTTGATGCTCATTATCCTTCAGGGTCAATTTTTAAACTTGTTACTATCAGTGCAGCGCTTGAACAAGGTTTTGTTGCTCCTGATATGGTGTGGGATTGCAAGGGATATACATTATTTGGTAAACGGAAATATTGGTGCGCGCATCGCTGCGGTCATGGTGAAATAACGATTAAACAAGCTCTTGCGCAATCGTGTAATACACTGTTTTTTGAAATTGGAAAACAGGTTGATATTGATTTGCTTGCGCAATACGCTTATAAATTCGGTTTAGGAGCAAAAACGAATATTATTTTTCCTGAAAAAAGTGGCTTGGTACCCAATAGAGCATGGAAAATGAACTGTAAAGGTGAACGATGGTGGCCAGGAGAAACATTGTCGGTTACCATAGGACAAAGTTTTTCTTTAGCAACGCCTATTCAGGTTGCGCGTATGATTGGTGGAATTTTTACCGGACATTTAGTTTCACCACGTTTACTCCTTAATGAACCAATTATAACAACAGCACTTGATATTCAATCTGCGACAATTAATTTCTTAAAAAAATCGATGAAGATGGTAGTTCGTCATGGAACAGGGCGAAGCGTGCGAGAAGTGAAGGATATAAAAATTTATGCAAAGACGAGTACTGCGCAAACAAGTGATTTTAATAAAAGAAAGCTTGATCAAAAATATTTAGAACATGGCTGGTTTGTAGGATATTTTCAGTATAAAGATTATGATCCTCTTGTTATGGTACTCTTAATTGAGCATGCGGGGACTGCTCAAGTTGCAACAAAAGTAGCAAAAAACTTTTTAGTTGAGTATAAAAAGTATAGAGACATTTTGTATGAGGCATAATAGTGGCAGTAGTGTAAAAATTAACTTTTATACGTAAAAGAGGGTAGAGATGAATTTTTTAAAGAAGTTTTTATTGTTATTGATTATATTTTCTTCAGCAGTTTCAGTTATGCCTATGCAGGCATATCAGGTTAAAGAGCGGAAAGCGTCTACGCGATCAAATTGGAATGCATTGTGTAAAAAATATTTTCCACCGATGATTATTAGTGGATTGGTTGGTGGCACTACGGGTGGTTTTGTGCGTTATGTTGAAAAAGAATTAAATATTCAGCAATCTCCTGAATATTGGGCATGGCTTGTTATTGCATGGTTTACGGAATATAACATTCGTAATTCAATTATTATGGGGATACAAAGAGATTTTGATGAATGTCGTATTCCGCATAAAAAGAGCATTATGCATATTACGGCATGGGTAGCATCATGGCTTGCGTACCTTCATTCGCAATAAATAATTTCAAGTACGTCAAAGGTGTTATGAGCTTATAAATATTAAAATTCTATTGAATAAAGCGTAGGAAGAAGCCACAGGTGGTGATCTGTTATGTAGTTATATTGGATAGAATTACGTATCTGTTGACTAATTTCTTTACTCTCTGCTCTTTGATAATCAGGTAATTGCATGCTGAGTTCTTCCTTTTCTTTTTTAGGCAAGCATAAAAGGCGTGAAAGATTAAGGTTTTGATCGTTACAGCAACAGAGATCATTTTTTTTATTTTCAATAAATTGATTGAAATCAAGACCATCTTCTAGGTCATTGGAAAAGTCAGGGTCTTTGGATAAAGGGGTGAGCATAGAGATTTTCTGTTTAACAAAGTTATTCATGGTTTGGCATGATAGGGGATTGTATTTGTTTTTGCAGAAATCACTGAAATTAATTTCATGAAGTACCTGTTTCCACATGCGTGCTTCAACACTGTTTAATAATAGCGTGGTGTAGCGATTAAGTATTATATTTACAACATCATCATAGCCACTATCTATACCGTATTGTTCTAAACTGTAGTGTGTTGTACGTTCTTTTAACATAAATATTTTCTCTAGTGTTGCATCATTTGATGATTCCGTTCGAAGTTTATGGTAGTTGTAAAGGTTTTCGTAACCAATAAGTTGGTAAGCAGTTTCGCTATTGTTGTTTTCTGCCATTAGATCAGCACCCATTTCAATAAGATATTTTATAAGTTCAAGACAGCCTCTTTTTTTAGCAGCCAAGTGTAAAGGAGTGTTTCCTTGTTTATTTTGAATATTAATATCAGCTTTTTTATTCATTAAAAGCTGTAAAATGGACCATTCATCTTTTTTATTTGATGCAATATGACAAGTGCTTATTTGATGTAATACTGTGTCACCATTTTTATCTTGTGCATTAGGATTGACGTTATTTTTAAGAAGTACTTGTAAGGTTAATGGTTTTCTGTATTTACACGCCATGAATAATTCAATAATTTTGTTTTTTTCTGTAGTAGATTTATGGTTGATTAAAAGTTTTATAATAGGCAGATTTTCTTTAGAGCATGCTATTTGCAAAGGGGTTTGATTATAGTTGTTTCCTATATTTACATCACTGTTCTTTTCTAATAAGAGCTGTACAATTTTTGCATATCCTTTTTTACAGGTTATATGCAAACAGGTATTTTTACTGCGCCCCCATCCACTTATGGTTTTTGCATCTAATCGGATTTTCTTTTGATTGACCAAAAAACGTACCATTTCTAGATCGTTATTTTTGCATGCTATGTGCAAACAGGTATTGCATTTATTATCTTGCGCATTTATATCAGCGTCATGTTTTATTAAAAGTTCCGCTATATCAATATTTTTATTTGCGCATGCCATGTGTAAGGGGTTTCTGCCGCTACGATTTTTTATATTCACATCAGCTTCATTTGTTAATAAAGTTTCGATTAAAGCTCTGTCGTCATTTCGACATGCAACATGCAAAAGAGTGTCGCCATCACGAAGAGATTTTTTTGTTTTTCTGTAAGCTGTTTGGTAGAGGTCATGTAACATGTATGTCGTGCAGCATTGACCATTTACATAGGAGCTATTTTGTATGCAATCATTGAGTATTGTTTTATCGTCTATAAGATACGCAATGAATGGTTTGTGCATGTCGTGCGGAGGAATATTCAAGAGATATTTAATTATTTCAAGATGATTATTTTCATATGCTTCATTTATATATGTATCGCCATGTTTTACTATCTGTTCTGCACCAAGCAGGTGAAATAATTTGATTAAAAATAAGTTGCCAGTTTTGCATGCGTTGAGTAATGTTTCGTGGCAATTTTCAATTGCAGGTGCAATGAACCATTTGTAGGCTACAAAAGATACATTAAGGGCTAACGCAGTTCCGATAGCATATTTGTTGTTGTTCAAAATGCTTGATATTGTGGTTTCAAGTTCTTTGACGCATTCACTTGCATGACACGGCGCCCATGAGAGGTTGGTGGTCAGAAAGAGAATTAAGAGAGATTTTGCTATTTTCATGGTCCATTTTCTGTACAACGGATTATTGACTATAAGTATATATTTATTATAAAAGATTGTGCTGAAAAGGCAATAAAAAAAGAATATTTAATCAAGACGACGATTACGTTGTGGTGGACGATAGGAGTCTGGAATATTTTTATAATCAATTAATTGCATGCTGAGTTCCCTTTTTTCTTGTTCAGGTAAGCGTAAAATTTCTAAGGGATGGTGATCATTGCATGAGCAGAGATTTTTTTCTTTATCTTTAATCAAATCAGTATTGTCTTTGTTCTTGGATAGAGAGGCAAGATCAAAGATCTCTTCTTTTAGTAAATAGTTGGCTTTCGAACATGTTTGAAAAGCGGTATGTTTGCAGAAAAGTTCACGCAGGACAGGCTTCCACATGCGTGCTTCAACGCTATTTAATAGCATGACAGTAGATATTGTATCGATAATATCTTTAGGTAGCCAGTATTGTTGTTCTGCGTCGCTTTGCAATAGCCATCTTTTTTCTGATATTGCGCTGCTTGATGACTCTGTGCGTAATTTATGATATTTGTAAAGATCATCGTATCCAATAAGTTGATACGCAGTTTCATTTTTGTTATTGGTTATTTCTAAGCTTGCACCAATATCAATAAGATATTTTATAACTTCAAAATGAGCTCCTGCTTTGCATGCTAAATGTAAGGGAGTGTCGCCATTGCTATCTTGCATGTTAATGTCGCAGCCCTTTTTTACCAAAGATTTTATTATCTCTAAATTTCCTTTATGGCAAGCCAATAGAAGGCCTGATCTTCCTTCATTATTTTTGGCGCCATGTAAGATCAAAAAACTGACGATTGATTCATGTCTGTAATCTTCTGCTAATTGTAGGACAGAGTCACTATATAAGCCTTCTTTATTTACATCAGCGCCTTGTTCTATTAAGTATTGTACTATTTCTAGATGATTACCTCTGCATGCGTAATGTAACGGAGTCTCATCCCTGTTATTTTGAGCATTAATATTTGCTTTATTTTCTACTAAAAGTTGAATGATATTTCGTTTTCCAAGTGTACAAGCGATATGTAAGGGAGTTTCGCCGCTGTTATTCATTGCATCAATATCAGCATTATTAGAAATAAGATATTTCATTATTTTTGGATAATTATTTTTGCATGCGTGATGTAAAAGGGTATCACCATATTTACCTTGTACGTTGATATTTCCAACTTCTTTTATGAAATAACCTATGCTCTCTAAATTTTCTTTATTGCAATTCAATATAACGCATGTTTTTCTCGTGCAGCTGTTGTCGGCGCTATAAAAAATTAAGTCATTGATTGTTATTGAATTTTTCTGATGTTTACTATTTTCTAGTGGCATACGACGATTTTTATTTTTTATATCTAAATCTGCGCCTTTTTTTATCAAATATTCTGCTATATCAGTACGACTTTCGCTAAAGGCTATATGCAAAGGAGTATCGCCATCATCATCTATTGCATTAACATCAGCGCCTTGTTCTATTAGGTATTGTACTATTTCTGGATAATTGTATGTACATGCATAATGTAGTGGCGTACGGTTTCTATAATTACGTACGTTGATATTGCAACCTTCCTTTACTAAAGATTTTACTTTTTTTAGTTCGCCTTTATGGCAGGCTTGTAGAAGAAGATCTGATCTTTTTTCTTTATCTGTAGCTTCATGAAGAATTAAACTGCTCGTTATTAGTGAATGTTGGTTGTTTTCAGTTAGAATTAGAGGTGTATTATCGTTATGATTGTCTATATGTACATCATTTTTTTTGTTTAATGAAGTTTCAACAAGAGATTTATTATCATTGCGAGATGTTATATGTACAGAAGTATCATCATGATCAAGTGATTCTTGTGTTGTTTGGGATATCGAGTCTAGTGAATTGGTAATAATATTGGATTGAATGTTTACAACAGGGGAGTTATTTTGCATACAATCCGCAATAAATGGTTTGTTCTTGTCGTGTGGAAGAATATTGCGAAGATATTGAACAATTGGATGGTGATTGTTTTTATCCGCTTCATTTAAATATATTTCACCATTTTCAGTTATTTGTTTTGCGCCAAGCAGATGAAATAGTTTGATTAAAAATAAATTGCCACTTCGACATGCATTCAGTAATGTTTCATGGCAATTTTTAATTGCAGGCGCAATGAACCATTTGTAGGTGACAAAAGAAGCGCCAAGAGCTAATGCAGTGATTTTAAAATATTTGTTGTCTAAAATGCTTGATATTGTAGTCTCAATTTCTTTGCTGCATTCGCTTGCATGACACGGCGTCCATGAAATATTGATGGTCAGAAAGAATATTAAGAGATATTTTGTTATTTTCATGGCCTATTTCTGCACAACGGATTATTGACTATAAGTATATATTTATTATAAAAGATTTGGTTGAAATGGCAAGAAATGGGCATGAATTTTGCTTAATGTGCTGGTTTTGATATAATTTTAATTATTGATACTTGTAAATATTGTACGTTTTTAGGGGGTTTTGTTGTGAGAATAGTTGGACTGTTATTGTTTTTGGTAGTGAATACGTGTTGTATGGAGTTGAATTTAGATACTCGAAATGCAAGAGATGAGCGTATAGTTGGTTATTTTGAAAACATTTCGCATGATTCATTACAGAAATATAATAGCTATAATCAGTTAGGTGATGATGTTAAACAGTTGATATCACAGCGGCAAAAGAATAATGCCCAAAATCGAGAAAGAGATTGGCGCATTGCGTGTTTTTTTATAAACAATATTCCCAATGAAAAAGAGGAGGGTTTTTCAAGTTTATTAGATGTTTATCAGACTTTTTATAAATTAGACGCAAATGTGCAGAATTTGATAATATCAGATGACTCGATTGCTTTAAAATTACCGAATGGATCACGTGCTTCAAAGTCACCATTTGTTCAGCTATTTACTGTCCCCAAAGACATTTTTTCTCATATTATTAATTGTGTTATTTCTGATAGGGAAGAAAAGCGTGAGGTTAGACTTATTGATTCTCCGTATACTTCATATGGCAGAGATGGTCATCCTAAATTTGATATGAAAATGGGTTATAAGCCACCAGTAGATCCAGCCCTCGAATTAATTTCAACGGCAGCAACAAAGAAAAAAATATGGAATTTACCGGTAGTTGAGGCATTAGGCATCATTGGTCGCTATAATGATCAAAAAATATATAAAGTAGAAGATTTTGTGGAAAATCCTATGAACGCCAAAAGTTCTTTAAATTGTGGCCCATATCAGCATAATGATATATCAAAAAAAATGTATTGCTTTAGCTTAGAAGATATGGTTCGTATAAATTATGAACAAATGAAAAAAATTGATCAGATTATAAAAGAACCTGGTCGTAGGGATTGGGATCGTTATAAGATGACGCAAAAAGATATTGAATTATTAAAACCGATAAAAGATATTATCGATGTAAATCTGTTACTTAAAAATCTTAAAATTGATATTGCGTGTGAAGAGTTATCAGTTTTTGAGAAGATAAAAGATAGAACGTTATTTATCATTCCTCTTTTTGCTTCAACAGCTATGCCAGATTTAATTCACCATAATTGTTCAGGATTTTTGCAATGGTCGGCTGGTGCAGCGGGTGCATGGGGAAGTGGTTATGTTGCAGGTCATTATGTGTCTCCCGCACTTGATACGTGGAAGTCAGTTGTGGGGAGAATTAATACATGGTTTGGGGAAAAAAATAGATTGTCGATAAGTAGACGATGGGATTTTGCAATGATAGGCTTATCTCATTATTTTTTGACTTCGTTAGCGGGCAAGTGTGTGAATAGTTATTATATGCCGGTGCAGTGGATGGGATATGGTCTTACTGCAATGCGCGGTTATGTTTTCTTATGTGAATCTTTTGCATCAAATTGGCGACAATCATCCTTTCATATGAATAAATATGAAAATCCAATAGAGCATAGAAATAAGGATGATAAATCGTATACGTTAGGTGATTTGATGAATGGCCCATTGGTTAAGAATAAAAAAACACCGAACTTCTTTTCGAAATATGCGGTGTTTTTGTTGTTTCTTTCAGCTATTTTAATTAACGCACGCACGCTGTAATTTTGATGTTAATTGATTGCTGTTTGATTATGTGATTTTGAAGAGTGTTCTTCCATTAATGAGAGGTAGAAAAGTGTTGCGGGTATAGCAAATCCTGCTAGAAGCTTTGCTATTTCTTTTGCAATGCGGCATCGGTATGACCATTTATTTATCGTACCATGGTTTTCAAGAGTTTTCTGCAAAACATTATTTTGTGTTATAGCTGTCCAATGATGAGGCGTGCACAGTTGATTGTCAATGATATTTTGATTAGCGCCTTTTTCCATAAGAAGATCTATAGCTTGAGCAGTTACATCACTATTTATATTTGCGTGCCTTGAAGAAAGTATATGGAGAGCTGTTTCGCCATAATTATTTTGGGCGTTAACATCAATTTCTTTTTTTATTAAAAGTTGTATGAGTTTTATGTAGCTTTCTGCGGGAGACGTTGAGTTGGTGCAAAGGCTATAGCAAGCTTGATGTAGCATTGTGTGTTTGTTTTGATCGGTATATTCTGTTATAGCAAGATTGTTATTTTTGAGTAGATATTTAACTAGGTGGTAATCACCTTGATAGCATGCGCAAAAAATAAGATTATCAAATGTTGGTTTGCCTTGTTTGAGAGCGGCGATAACTTCTGTAGTTATAAGTGATTGTATGTATTTTTTCTCTTTGTAAGTGTCGACTAAATTTTTGCCTTCTGTTGCGAACAATTGATAGTTTTCAGGAAGAGTATTAGGCTTTAGGGTACATTTGATGTCTTGTAAATTAGCTGCATTAGTTAGTTGGGGATTTAAAGTTTCGTTGGCTATTTGTTTGATAGCGTTAAATCTTTCAGTCTTTTTTTCTTTCGGCTGATGATTCCATATAAATTGAGCAACTTCGGGGTTTGCTTCATGAAAATTCATAAGAGCGCGGGATGTTTTGTGAAAACTTTTAAAGTGCTGGGCGATAATTTGTTGATCAAACAAATCTTGTGATTTGAGTAGAGTATTAGGATTGCATATTGCATGTATTTTTTTAGATGTTGTGCTCAAATTGCTGAGTGATTTAAGGCTGATTGTGGGAATGACGTGGTGTTTGATAGTTTCTTGTGGTAAAACTTCAAGAACGGAACATGGCTGTTCTGAACACGTGATAAAATTAAAAAAAGAAATTGAGGCGAATGTGAAAAAGATTAGTTTATTCATCTTATGTGCTTTATTGAGATAAGTTATACGATAATATTTATTATTGTGCCGGCTTTTTGCCAACCAACAACATTACCCTTGCTTCTTTTTTGCACATCAGCGCCGCCATAAATAATATAGCCATTTTCTGCCTGTGTATTACTGATGGTATTCCATTTTTCTAAAGATGTAAAGAAGCTAGCAATAATGGTTTGCCCTGATTTAATTTCAATTGGTGTGAGTTTGTTGTGGATTTCGATAAGACAATCGACTTCAATAAGGCCGTTTTTATCGCGCCAGAAATAAAGGGGAGCAGTAGTGCCTTTGTTGAAAAATTGTTTGTAAAGATCTGCGATTATGAAACATTCAAATAAATGTCCACGAAATGGGCTTAATTCTAGTTCATCGGATTGCTTGATTCCTAGTAAAGAACAGGCAAGGCCCGTGTCATAGAAGTAGATTTTTGGTGTTTTGGTAACGCGTTTGTTGAAGTTGCCGTGGTATGGTTGTAATAAAAATACAATATAACTTGCTTCAAGAATGGAAATCCAATGCGAAGCAGTTTTTTGAGTAATGCCGCAGTTGGTGGCAATATCAGAAATATTGAGTAATTGCCCAACTCTACCCGCGCATAATTTCATGAATTTTTTAAACGTGCTGAGATTTTCAATGTTTGTTAAAAGGCGTACGTCTCTTTCAACGTATGTTTGGATATAAGAGGGATACAGTTCGTCAGGAGTAAAATTGTCGGTGAATAATCGTGGATAGCCGCCAGTAATGATGAGATCGTTTGAGTGGGGTGGTAACATGTTGTTGGTATGTAATTCATTAATTGATAGTGGTAATAATGTTAAAATACCAATTCTACCTGCAAGTGACTGCGTTATTGCTTCGTTCATTAAAAAGTTTTGTGATCCGGTAAGAATAAAATAGCCGGGTCTTTTTTTTTCATCGACTTCAATTTGGATGTATGAAAGGAGTTTTGGAAAGTGTTGAAACTCATCTAAAATAATACCATGTTCATTCTCGTATGTTTTTAAAAATCCTTTAGGATCTTGGGTAACAAAGTCCAATGTTTCAGGATTTTCAAAGTTAAGATAAACGTGATTTTTAAAGATTGATTTTACGAGTGTTGTTTTTCCTGATTGGCGAGGGCCGAAAAGTCCTACGACAGGAAATTTGGCAAAACGTTGAAGGGTATCATGGATATCGCGTTTAAAAAGCATTTTTGATCCTTTTCGTGCTAATTTGGTTATTGACTACCAGATTAGCACGAAAATTTAACCAAAGTAAAGAATCGGAGAGTGTTTTGTGTTATAGTCGATTGCTTTTAATGGTATGCTTTTTGGATTATATTTTTATAGATGTTCATAAAAGTTTGGTTTATAAAATAGGGGTGCTGTGATGATTAGGTCAGGTAAGAGAGTACGATTTATTATGTGCGCATTAATAACCAGCTGTTGTTTGCATGGAATGAATAGCCAGAGTGAAGTGCAAAAAGATGTAATAAAGGCAGATGTTCCTTCTTTAAAGACGTTAGCAACGAAAGTAGTTGCTCATAAAATACAAGATTTTTTTAATGATCCGAATCAATGGTATTATGTTTTTGAAAAAAATGATCACCCTTATAATGCTATTGATCCCCATCTGCTTTGCTCTATTATGCAAGAAATACCATCAAAAGAGCGGTGTTTTATTTATGATGTTGAAGGGTGGGATGCTTGTTGTTGTGATTCAGTAGAATTTGATTCTACAAATAAGCGATGTGCTTTTTGGAATTCACAGGGTTCTATGCTTGAGCGTTGTGGGATTCACGTGTGTGGTTTGAATGAGGGAAAGATAGTGGCGCATAATGATTATATATCACTTGATAATGTTGAATATAGTCCATCAGGAAAAAAAATTTTAGTGCAACGTAGCGCAAGGATATTTGGTTTGTTTGATGCAGATATGAACCTTCTCAAGAAGAATATATTTAATTCTTATACTTTTCGAAAGGGATCATTTTACGGTTCTGATGATATTTTGAAAGTAGTTGATTCAAGGGGGGTTGTTCATGTTAAAAATATTGAAACAGGTGAGCTATTGTATACTGCTGATCCCTTTGATTCTTCGTTAGATGGTTCCGTTGTTGTGCTTGGTGTATTAAAAGAGGAATGGATAAAAGAGGATTTGCATGAGACTTTACAAGTATTGCGTAATGGTGAAAAAATTGCTGAGTGGAATGCTTATTGGCACAAATTGAGCCCGAATGGTAAATATCTATTTCTATGTTTAGGGGGCTATCGATACGTTATTGCGAATATTTTTAATAATAAAAAAATAGAACTCGCGGGATTGCAGGGCGGTAAAATATCTTCGGATGTTAGATGGAGTTCTGATGGAAATTATGTGTTGTTTTCAGAAGGATCTTTGATTAAGTTATTGAGGATTAAACCTTGGAAAATTTTGTTAGGAGATGTAAGAGTTACGAGTGCAAAACTTGTGCTTGATGAACAGTATGTGTTTATAACTTTGTCTGATTATGATTATAAATGTTTGGTTAAGATTGATGATACCTTAAGGTGGGAGACAGCTTATTGGCTTAAGTCAAATATACGTTTGTTGTGTAGTCCAAAAAGAAAAAATATATTTGAGATAGATGAAAAGGGGAATGGTTTATTATATTGCGATACGGATCAAGAGGCTATACTGTATGATATTGAGTGTAATCATGGTAATTGTTTGAGATTTAAAAATGTAGAAAATGCATTTTGGAGCCCCGATGGCAATACTCTTTTGGTCATTAGTAAAGATGGTTGCAAGATAGTGCGTTTTTTTGAAGATCTTACGGTTCGGCAATACGTTTTGAAGCAGTTAATAGAAACTAAGGCTATTAATTATAAAGATATTGTAGGTGATCAACCATTAAAAAAAGTTTTTGATCAGCTTTTTGATGGTCAGTTGAGACATTTTAAAAATGTTTGGGATGGTTCTTTTAATCAATATTTATAATGTGAGACTAGAATGAAAAAGGGATGCCTTAAAAAGCATCCCTTGCTGGTTTCGAATATTGATGCAGGACTGTTACTTGTATGCTTACGCCAAAGTAATAGGAGATACTATCAATATCCACGCAGTAGTACGAGAAACAGTTTTAAGCATCGCTTCGTTAAACATTTTGTAGTGATTTTTATTGTCAGTTTCAATTGCTTTTGCAACAAGTTTCTCGTTAAGTGCATTTCCCCATATTTGTTTGCAGCCAATTTTTGTCATTAATTTAATGATTGGCAAAATAGCAGGAATAGATGCTTGAAGAGCAGTGCATTTGCTATAGTCTATCATGCTACCCCAGCCGATGTATGTGTAAGGCGTACCAAGCATAGTTAATATGCTTTTTTCGTTGAGAATGGTATCTAAAATAGTATTGACTATAACGGCTATTGCTCCACCTGATAAAGTACCAATTGCAAGACCTGTAAAAATTGTGTTTCCGACGATATCCGGTTGTTGTATTGTTACGATAGCTTGTTCTTCAGCTGACGCATTATTTTGTGCGTCAATAACACATGCTCCAATTGTTACGTTTGATATTTCTGTTGCACGCATAGCAACTGATGTAAAGCATAAAAGTGATAATAAAAGTGCTTTTTTGTTCATAATATAACCTCTTGTTTTAAATGAATAAGATTTAGTTCTTATTGGTTGTTAGATTTATTCCCTTTGCGTATGCTGCCCATGAAGCTAACCATGCCGCGGCATACATTCCACTTTTTCCATGGGGAATGTAATATTTATCAAATTCTTTTTGTATTCCTTCAATTACTACATTTCTTATATTCCATTCGATAACCCAGACTATCCAAGCTGCCAGTTCTGATTTTTGACGCATTGCTTCGTCTACTGCACCGGCTGATAAACCCCCTGTGATTAATCCGATTGCTCCACCTATTACTATTGAAGAAGCGTTATCTCTGAAAAATTCACGCCATTGAGGAGATTTTTTCGTAGTAACTTCTAGTACCTGATCTTGTGAGGGTTGCGCCTGCATAGGTAGGATTGATGCAAGAAAGATTAAAGATAATGAAAGTTGTTTTAATAGTTTCATAAGTAATAATTTCCTTTTGATGAGTTTTAATGCTTTATCATACTAATAGAATACTTTTTCTTTGTTTTGATGTCAAAGGGGGTGGGAAAAAAACGATTGTATGCTTGCTTGTCCTTCGTAGCCTTGCGCAAGCTCGACGATTTGTTCTACGAAGTTTTACCTGTCCTTCGGAGCCTTGGCGTAGGGGGAACGAAGTAGAAAGCCTTGGCGAAGTATGGGGCGTAGTAGGATGTAGGAGGCAATAAAAAAAGGATGCTTTTGAAGGCATCCTTTAATTTTTTATACGAAAAGAGATAAGAAAAAGAGGTAAATTACTGAGCTGAAGCAGCAGTAGCAACTTTTTTAGCTAAGCGGCTGATTTTACGAGCAGCAGTGTTGTGGTGCAAAAGACCTTTGCCACGAGCTCTTGAAATTTTGCTTTCTGCAGCAACAAAAAGAGTTTTTGCAGTTTCAACATCTTTAGCTTCAATAGCAGACATTACTTTTTTAATGGCTGTTTTTAATGCAGATTTTCTTGCTTGATTGCGCAACTGACGCTTAGTGATTTGGAGTGTACGTTTTTTTGCTGATTTTATATTTGGCATAATCGTTTAACCTTGGATACTAAAAATTAGATAACTTTTTGAACTTTGCCTGCTTTCATACACTTTGTGCAGACTTTTGAACGATGAACGTGATTTTTTGCGTCACCTTTGAGAGTAAAGCGGATAGTATGCACGTTAGGGTATACCCAGCGTTTTACTTTATTATTAGCGTTACTAACTAAATTTGCTACTTGTGGGCCTTTTGAGCACACTGAACAGATTCTCGACATGATGTTTACCTTCCTTAAAGCCAATTATTTATTCTAAAGATAACAAAATATAAATTTTTATCAATTAAATTTGTGTGTTACGCGAGGTTCAATGCCCAATAGTGTATATATTTCTGCAGCGTGGAGTGTTTCTTTTTCAAGAAGCCCCTGCGCAAGCAGGTCCAATTTGTCGCGATTATTTTCTAATAATGCGCGTGTTTGGTCGCTATACAGAGCCGTCAAGCGTTGTACTTCAGCATCAATGCGCTCTGCAGTTTTTTGTGAGTAAGCAAAATCGCCGTGTTGTTGGCCATAGATAATTTGGCCAAGTTCTGGTGACATACCATATTGAGTGACCATGTTGCGTACAATGCGGTTAGCCGTTTGAAAATCGCTATAAGCACCAGTAGTAAGCTTATTAAATACAATTTCTTCAGCGATTCGTCCACCGAGTGCCGACATAATCATTGCTTCCATTTCTTCTTTGGTAGAAATATATTTTTCACGCTCTGGTAAATAATGCGTTACACCCAGCGCGGAACCGCGCGGGATAATCGTAACTTTTAAAAGAGGATCAGAATCTTCAGGTAACAAAAGACGCACTAAGGCATGCCCTGCCTCGTGATACGCAATAAGTTCTTTGTCTTGTTTGGTAAGCCTGATGCTTTTTGATTCTTTACCGAGCATTATTTTATCACGGGCTTCTTCAAAATTATCCATTGTGATCTCTTTTTGATCCTTTTTTGATGCTTCAATAGCAGCTTCGTTGATCAAATTACTCAAGTCAGCACCAGAAAAACCAGCAGTACCTTGCGCTATTTTTTCTATACTTACTGATTTTTTAACTTTAACTTCTTTCATATGTACCGCTAAAATCTCTTCTCTGCTTTTTAAATCGGGATAGGGTACGGTAACTTTTCGATCAAATCTGCCTGGTCGTAATAATGCTTTATCGAGAACATCAACACGATTAGTTGCTGCGATAACAATGACTGGTGTGTCGGCAACCTCAAAACCATCCATTTCTGCAAGAAGTTGATTAAGCGTTTGTTCGCGCTCGTCATTACCACCACCCATACCGCTACCACGGTGACGTCCTACTGCATCAATTTCATCAATGAAAATGATGCTTGGTGCATGTTTGCGTGCTTGCGCAAAAAGATCACGTACGCGCGCGGCACCGACGCCGACAAAAACTTCAATAAAATTAGAACCACTAATACTAAAAAAGGGACAATTTGCTTCGCCAGCAACAGCACGAGCAAGTAAGGTTTTACCATTTCCTGGTTCCCCTACGAGTAGTACACCACGGGTGATTTTTGCACCAAGGCGCTGATATTTTTGTGGATTTTTAAGAAAATCGACGACATCAGCTAATTCTTCTTTTGCTTCCGCTGCTCCCGCTACGGAATTAAAATTTTCTTTAATACTTGAAGGGAGGTACATGCGTGCACCGCTTTTGCCCATGGTAAAAATATTATTACCACCATTATTGGCGCCGCTGCTGCGTTGACGGATGAAATACCAAATTGCCCAAATAGCAGTGAGTAAACAAGAAAAGAGGAAAATATACCATGTATTAAGTTGGTTTGATGGTGACATAATTGAAAATTCTATGCCATGAGAACGTAATTTTTCCCAATCATCAAAATTATTACTGATAACGGTTTCAAAGCGAGTGCCGTCTTTTAAGACACCTTCAATATCTTGTCCTGAAACATATATTTTTTTGATAGCATTATTTTCTACTTCCTTTAAAAAAGCAGAGAAGGTATACGTTTGTACGTGCCTACCTGTTTCTATAAGGCGGTTGAGAACAATGAGTATTCCGAATGCAATTAATAAGCAAATGAGTGCTGTTTTATAGTGTTTAGAACTTGCATTCCACGGTGTATTTTTTTTAGGTTTTTTCATAGATTTTTGTACGTTTTGAGTTGTTACAATATTATTTTTTCTTTAGTGTACCACATTGCAATAAACTGTCGATTGTGTGAATAAAATTTGTGCAAAAATAGTATGTTTTATATTTATGTCACAATAGGAAAGTGTGCATAGCACGCAGACCAGTGAGGATGGCTACACTGTTCTGATGGTTTAGTAATATCCTGTGATGTTCGCGTGATACGGTTGAGCATAGTAAGTTTACTGGTATTATTATATTCTTGCCTGAAAAGTAAATAGGTGCCGCAGGGTGATTGTGTTGTTTCGTGTTTGTTGGTAGTGCTGGCAGTGATTTGAGTATGTGTTTTTGTTGCACAGTCATATTCCATGATTTGCATGTAATTGTTAATTTTTTTGTGATAGGCAATCGTGTTAGTTTTTTTGCAATAACTGGGTGAAGTGCAATAACCACCGTTGGTGATGCGTTGTACGTGTCCGGTGTGTATATTGCCAATGTACAATTGTGGGCTTTTTGTTTGCGCATCAGAACAAAAACAGATACGGTCATTATCAAGAAATATGGGTGAAATGTTGTTGCCATCGTTTCTGGTAAAACAACGTATTGACGTAGGTGTATGATGATACAATTGACAGTTACCGTTACCATTTGATGCGCTATACATGATAGTGCTTCCATCAGGAGAAAAACCAGGCAGCATAGTAATGCCATCTAAATTTGAGGCAATTTTTTTATTTTTGTGCATGTCTACAGAAACAAGTTGTACATTGGTATCGGTATAGTGTGAAAAAAAGATAGTAGGGTTTTTTAAATCAACATTCCAGCGTGGTGCCATAACGATTGATGGCGTTTCAATAAGCAATTCTTTATGGCTTCCATCGAAATCTGCAACAAAAATTTGTCGTACAGTTTTATCGTTTTTACGTGATTCTTGGCAATAAGTGATGCGGGAAGAAAAAAAGCCATCATTACCCGTGAGTGCATTAAGTACTTTATCGGCAATTGCATGCGCCCATCCACGTAAAACAGTTCCTTTTTTTTTGTATGTTTTTCCTGCAATCATGGTGATATTCATGGTATCATAAAGGCGCCATTCGATAGAATTGTTTTCGCTTGCGCTGAGACACAGTGCAATGGGGGTGCCGTTTGTGCATAATTTTTTTATGGTTGTCTGTAGTTTTTTTGGTGGGGTTGGTGCAGACAGTGCTTGTGTTGTGGTAGTAAATTGATTGGTAAAATTAAGATCTTTTTTGATAATTTGTGCGACGGTATTAAGTTCCTGATTAGTTTTATCAAGTGTTATGATGCGTAAAGGCATTTTTATTGATTGCGCACCAGAAACAGTAAGATTTTCTGTGTGTGTGCTGGTAGCAAATAGAGTGATAAGTGCGATTATTTTTTTCATGGTTAACTACTGTCTGAAAGTAATGGTTATTGTTTTATTGTAAGTCCATTGTGGCATTTTCATAGTACCTAAAGCATGACGCGCGGAAAGATCATAAATAAAGATACCAGAGCTTTTTATTATAGTGCTACTCTTGATTATACCATTGTCTCCAACGCTTAATGATATTTCGCAGTGCGCATCGCTCGGCATTCCTGTGGGCGGCTTCCATGCAGCGATAAGTTCTTTTTGTAATAGTGCAGTGCGGCGCAGCATTTCAACTTCTTTATAATCATGAGAAACGTGAGCATTTTTAGGAACAACTCGTTGTTGAGGGGCGGTAGATGCTTGTTGTGTTGATGGCGGTGATGTCATTTGTGCTGTAGTAGATTTTTTTTCTGTCGGTGCAGCAGGTTTTTCAGAATTGCTTGGCTCAACAACTTTTGGTGTTTCGGGTGCTACTATTTTTTCTTCTTTTTTTTCTAATTTAGACGTTGGTACGGGCACTATTTTTTGTGTTTGTTGGGGAGATTGTTTAATTGTTGTTGCAGGCGTTGCTTTTTTTTCGGGTACATTTATTTTTGTTTGAGCGAGTGTCGTTTGTTTTGGTTGATTGGTATTTGTTAGTGCGCTAGCAGTATTTTCTTGTGTTGTTACTGTTTGTGTCAATGGCACAAATAAAATAGGCGCGGAGTAATCAATGTGTTTATTAAGGGATATTGCAATGGTGTGTGAAGAACGCATATCATTGATAAATATGCACCATAATAGTATGCAGTGTAAAACAAAGAATAGACTAAAAATTTTAAGCCACAGATGATGTCTTTTGTGAATTTTTTTGTGTAGCAAGAGCGACATATTTTATACCACCAATAAATTTAATATCATCAACAAGTTCGAGTACGGTGCCATAAGAAACGGCAGTATCAGCTTTGACGTACACTGTTTTTTCTACATCATTACCAATTTCTTTTTTAACGTATGCAATAAGCTGGTCTTTATCTACTTTTGTTGTTTGTACAAAACAATCACCATTTTTATCGATATATACTACCAATTCTTGTGATTGGTTTTTTAGCGTCTTCTTGTGATTGGCCGCGGGGCAACGTAACTTTAATTGCATTGTGTAAAATAGGTGTTGCGACCATGAACATGATAAGTAGTGTTAGTGCTACGTCAATAAGTGGTGTCATAGAAAGCTCAGCAAGATGCGCTTTTGTTCTGAATCGTTTGTTATTTCGTATACGCATAAGAATGTTAGTTCCTTTTTTGTTTTTGTACGATGAACATCATTCTATCAGCAAGAGTAATAAGATTGTGTTCAAGGCGGCGCATTCTTGTTTGGAGATAGTTGAACATAACAAGTGCTGGAATTGCAACAATAAGGCCGGCAAGTGTAGTGATAAGAGCTTCAGCAATGCCCGGTGCAATTGTTGCAATGTCGGCTACTTGTGTTTCACTAATACGCATAAATGCGTGCACAAGTCCCCACACAGTTCCAAAAAGTCCCAAAAGTGGCGCTACTGCTGCGCTTGATGATAATATTGAAAGATATGTTTCGTTATGAATCATCATTGTTTCGAGCATATTATCATTATTTTTTTCAATTAAAATCCAATCATTATCTGAAATAGTATGATCAAAGTTTGCTTGCGTGGCTTCTTGAACAAAGGTAAGATTTTTTAGTAAAAAATAGCCAGGAGCAGTGTTTTTTAAATTATTAGCGATTTCCGTGAGCTGCGTTATATTTTGCGCGTGAGAGAGCTTTTTATTTGCAGCATTAAATTGTTTATTCTTAAGGCGAAAGATAATAAGTTTGCCAAAAAAAACTGTCCAGCAGACGATTGACATGGCAAGCAGGGTGAGGAGTACCAGTTTACTTGTTGTGTCAGA
>Ga0207141_10106_pt1 | contig 27503 bp, 23 predicted proteins | sample Alteio_BWMinHeat_5_FD_153553 | JGI IMG/M metagenome (GOLD analysis project Ga0207141, IMG submission 153553) | Enriched cells from forest soil in Barre Woods Harvard Forest LTER site, Petersham, Massachusetts, United States -... | ecosystem: Environmental > Terrestrial > Soil > Temperate forest >... | reverse complement strand
GCTCTGGGAAAGAGTTCGGCCAGGCGCGAGGACCCTTCGCCGGTGCCGCATCCGGCGTCGAGTATGTGAGCCTCGGCCGGAAGCGCATAGCGACGAAGTAACGGAACCTCTTGCGGCCAAATCGCGCGTGCCTGCGCATCCAAGCCGCGCACCATCGACTCGTCGGCCATTTGTTTCGCTTGTGGGTTGAGATCGACCATTGCGTCATCCTGGCGGCTGCCAAAATGAATCTCGATGCAGTCTACTCGATGCGCCGATTGTGCGCTATTGGCGGCAAGCCACAAGTTATCGGTTCGTCCGTCGGATTAGGATGGAGAGGTCTTGATTCTCTTAATAGATCAAGTCTGCAGGATCTTCGGCCGGGTGCGGTAGGCCCGCTGTACGGTATTAGCTGTGGATCTGGAGAGTAATGGCGATGGGCATGCGTTCAAAGAGCTGCCTGATCTCAAGGCCAGGGGGCTCTGCCAGGGAATGCAGACTATAGTCACTGCCGGTGACGACGGTGGGCGGGGAGAGCAAACAACCTTCCGCCAAGCCGGCGATCTTGTTCTGAAGTTGCCCGCCACCATGTTGCAGACTTCGCCGAGCACGTCCGACACCCCTGCGCCAACCTTGTCGAGTTGAGTAACCGTTGCGGAAAACTGCGCGGAGTCCCCAATGACACAGAGGCTCCAGATCACAAAAATCAAGATGAATAGCCATGACGGCCCAGCAAAGAGCCAGGTATTTTACCTTGCCATTTGGTTGTGAATCTGCGCATGACATCTAACGCAGAGGGTGATCAGATTGTCCTCGGAATCGTGCCCGGATTTGCTGCGAAACTGCTTGTGGTGAACCTCAAGATTGGACATCGTGCCGCACGATTGGCATCTCCAGTTGTCCCGGCGGAGCACCTGGTTGCGAAGCTGGCCGTACAATTCGGAATCCGGGGACACACGTGCGTGCTTCGGTCGAAGCGGGTTCAAGAAGCTTTCCCGATTTCGTGCGCAAGAAACGCTTTTCTTTTTTCACCCGGAAGGAACTTGAACAACCGTAGGATCGAAAGCAACAACACATTCGAATTGCCAGAGTCGAGGTTGGCTCCTGCAAGGAAATCAGCACAGATCATCTCCAGGCAATATCCTCGCGACTTTTCAGTTCCCAGCATCAGAGCGGCGGTCTCGATGGCCTGCTCGATCACGGGGATCTGGCTCTTGTAGAACTTGAAGTAGATGATTTCACTGGGTTCGGTGTCTAGCCCAGTGAGCTCCTTCTCCACTTCGTGTTTGAACTGCTCCTTCGGCATCTCGCGGGCTTTGTGCAACCAGGTTGCACAATCGAAGTCCTGACCATCCCGGCGTGCCAGTTTCGCCAACTCCACACCCTTGGTCCATCCGACCGCTTTTAGTTCCCGCCGCGCCTGGGGAGGAAGGTGCTCGTGGATTGACATCAGGTAGTAGGCTTTCCTTCTCGATTCCGGAAATCGTCGAGTAAGGAAATCATCGAACGATGCCAGCTTCTCAACTCGCCAGTACTGTCCAGCCCGAACTTCGCACAGGTATCGCCCGAGTTCCACGAAACGGGTGTCGCGTTCTGCCTCGTTCTTCTTCTCCCAGGACAGAATCTCATCGATCTTCGTGAGGACGAAGAGCGCTCGTCGGTGATTCAGCTTCGGTAGCACGGGCGGATTCCTAGTAAGTAAGCTCGTCAAGCCAACCAAAATTTTCTGCTCCAGGGCGTCGAACGAGACGAGTTTCGGCGGCTTGCGGTTTCCCGAGGCAGAGACCGACGTAAGGGCAACTGCTGCAGGGATTTTGCGGGAAGCGAACTCCGCTGTGAGGCAGGAAGTGTGCTGACTCGATGCGCCCAATCGTGTCTTCTGCCAACTGGCCGAACTCGCGGCGTTGTTCATCGGTGATGGTCGTACGCAAGTATTGAATTTCGACCAACCGCTTGCGCACAAAGACGACCTGGGCGACGTGAGAGATCCCCGTCATCCAGGAATAGCAAACGAGTTGCGGATCTAGAGCGAGCACCCCATCCGGTTCCTCTGAGTAGCGGCTCGAAGTGGTTTTCCACTCGATCAAGCGGCGTTCTCCATCCAGATGACCGATCGCGTCAACGTAGGCTACGAAGTCATTGTTTCTGGAAACGGACTGTGTGAACTTCATCTGCAGTTCGCGGCGCGGTCGGCGAATACGAATGCGATCGTCCTGGCAGAACCGGTCTAGGAGCTGAATGCCCTGTTGAAGCATCCGATCCCAGGTGTCGCCCTTTGTGTAGTGCAAGCCTTGACTCTGGCAGCGCGACCATTCGCGGAGCAGGACCGTTGCCGCGTCTTCGTGTAGAAAGTAGGCAGATAGAGCTTGTTCGAAGGCGCGCCCGAAAAGCATGGCGGCTCGACTATCTTTTTCTTGCCAGCCATCGAGGTAACGGTGGCGGTAACGGCGCGGGCAGGTTAGATACTGGCTGATCTGGGTATAGCTGTAGGTCATTTGGACACCTCTGACGCGGCGACAGTCGGAAGTGACGTAGTCGAAAGTTGTCCCCATTGGCTCGCAGGCGCGAAACCATCGAGGGTGAGCACGGAAGCGCCATTTACGACAATGTGTCTGACCTTGATCACGCCACGCAGGCCAAGAAGGTTCTTGTCATCAATCTCGTCTTGTCCAAGTAGCTCCGTGTCGTAGCCGAAGTCGCGCAGAAGCCAGTTCAGTTTCCAGAGCGCTCTGGGCGTGCAGTAGAGGCGGCTGGCAATCGAGTGCCCTGTGACTTCCTTGGGCTCGAGGATTGAGAAGCGGAGGAGATAGAACGGTTTTCGCGCGTCCCATCGATGCTGAGCTCTCTCAATGCGAACGAGTAGCAGACCGTCGCGAACTTGAGATGGACCAGACTGATCGGCCTCGTGCAAGCCTTGGATGTGGCGTCTCACGCGGCACCTTCTTTCGCACCGAGATAGCCGTTGAGCTGGCACAGAAGAGCATCGCGATTCTTATCGGCCCAATCAGCCAAATGGGCGACGAAGTTTTCGATCTGGTCGCGAGTAGCTTCCCGAAGCGTCCTCACCCCGCAGAAGTCGGTGGCGTACGATTTGACCAAGGTGGCATCTAGCTGATGCTGGCGAATAAGCTGGCAGAGGTGGTCACGCACTGTTCGACCACCATAATTTCCGTTGGTCCGTTGCGGAGGAAGCTTCTTCGATTGGGGGGAGGATGTAGACCGTTCCGTGTGGGAACCAATCTCCTCAACTGAGCAGATGCCAATCCCGTAGGCTTTGCGCAGCGCTCGATTCACAGCACGCGTTTCGGCAACTCGCATTTCGGCGCCCTGAACAAGGAACGAAACGTTGGACGGATCGGCATCGCCGTAACCAATGAACCCCTCAGGTCTGCCGACACGGAAAACCGTGGCTTTAAAGGTCCAATGGTTATTTGATAGGTCGCAGAAATGTGGAACTATCTCAACGTGAATACCCGTACAGCCACGCCGGGATGACAACCGCAGCAGCCCAGCGTGCGTAACGTACCAGCCTCCATCCAGGCAGATAATGTCGCCCTTGCCAACTGAAAGACCGTAGGTGGATGTCAAGCCTTGCAGCGAAGCCAAGAGAGGCGGTGAAAGCCTACCCCAAAGGTGCTTCGCTAACCGTTTGTTGAGTCGAAAGGCCTCTGACATTCGTTTCATGCATCCTCCTCTTTAGTTCAACTGGCTGGACAAAGTGCTTAGTTGTGACGTCACAGTGACACCATAATAGTAGCGCTACTATAGCGCTATTGTCAACGACACTCTTTGGTTACTTTAGGCGTTTGTGGGGATTGATCCTGCGGGCCCCTTGCAGGGCAGCTGTGGCGATAAATGAGCTTAGACTGACGCCCTGGGAGGCTGCAGCGGTGGCGATTTCCACTTGCTCGCTCTCAGTGTAGTACGAAGTAATCCTTTTCCTGACCAAACTGGTTAGTCTCCGGCGGCGTAAGATTTCTTTCTTCCGCATGACTGCATCTTAACTCCGCTTTGGCTCGAGCCGGCTTAAAAAATGAGAACTATCGAACGGCAGCAAGCCGCGTACTTGGCGGGTGCCTTCGCTCCACGCTCACGAGTCGGGCAAAGGTGTTCACCAGCGAAGTCAAAATGCCAAATTGCGGAGTGCCTGGAATGGCGGCTAGAATCCTTGATCCGCGTTGTAAGGGCCGCGCCAAAAGCGGCAAGCCCTGCCGAGCGGCAGCAACTGCTAGGGCTCTCCTTAACTTCCATGCCAATCCCAACAAGGCCTCGGAACTGGGACGAATCGGAGGTAGCAGGAAGCGCCACGCTGCCGCGGAAAGCGCCGATCCGCTGCCCACATTGGACACTGCAATTGCGGTGCGCGACACCCCTTGCGCGCTTAATCGCCGACCGCACGCGGGCGAGCTGTCGTCCAGGGTCGCCTCCGGCCTGGCACCCTCCTGAATTTGCAGTTGCGCGCGATTGAGACAACGGATATGGAGCGGCGCCTCGAAGCTGAGCCTGCCCGAAGTTTTGATGGCGGGGACGACTCTTAAATTACTGGACTCCGAGGAACCCCAGTCCGTATAAGACGTACGGCTTCTTTCATGGCTAAGACGTCAAGTAATCATAGATTGGGATGGCAGAAGCGCTCGCTCACTGGAAAGCAGGTAAGCGACAGTTCCGCGACCTCGAATCGTATACCCCACTCCTGGAACGCGCACAGCTCGGCGTACAATCCGTGCATGGTCTACCTGAAATCGATTTTCGCTGGACTTTGCGCTTCCGCACTCACCTACGTTTGCTTCCTCGCTTGGGAGTACTCGAATGCCACCTCCCTCGCTGAAGAACGTGACACAATTGGCTTGATTCCAATAACAAGCAGCCAGTCTTATGTGCCGCATTCGCCCGGTTTCGGCGTGGGGTTCATCCTCCTTCCAACGTCGACGACAGCGTAGTCTTGAAAAGATTCTCGATTCCCTGCTTGTATTAAATGAACAAGATATTGTCTTTTCTGTCCACTTCAGGACGCGGCAGCACATCGCGGAATTCGACTTGAAAATAGAAAGACTTCACCTCCTACCGCCCGCGGATAAGCTTGCAGGTTTCTTGTTCACTCGTTCGGACGGAACAGATCCTTGCAACGCTGGCATACCTGAAGCCCTATGGATCGGATCGGACGCGCCCAGGAAGCGCCGTACTGAGATTTCTCGGGAGAATGCTAGAAGGGGCCGGGTACGAAGCCCTTAGACTGCGCCGAGCCATCGGCACCGCAGATGAGCTTGTTCCATGCAAATTCCCAATAAGTCACTGACGGGCCAGCGTTTTTGGAGTCGTCCGGTGATCGCATTCCGCAGTCGCTTATGGTACAATTGTGCATGCCGCTATGCGTGCGAGCACTCTGTGGGCTGTATTTCCAAGCTAGCTCATGAACTGGTAAGTCTATTTCACGTCACGGTTCCACTCCTGGAACCCGGTAAGTAAAGCAATCCCCCCGTAATTCGTGTAGGTGCGTGGTTCGGTTTAGGCCGGAAGTCACAGCTGTGCTTGCCAAGACCGTGCCTTCGTCGCCGCCACGCCGTACGGGAACTTAAACCAGGAGAAACGACCATGAAAATCAAAAAGACAATTTCAGAGAAAGTTATCCTCGCGAATCGCGAGAATGCCACACATTCCACGGGACCTCGGAGCACCGAGGGAAGAAATGCTGTTCGCCATAATGCTCTGAAACATGGGCTGCTCGCGAAACAGTTGGTGTTCCGCGACGAGAAAGAGCGGGCAGATTTCGAACAGCTGCTCGATCGACTGGAACAGAACTACCGGCCACAAGATGAATTCGAATGGATGACCGTAGAGGAAGCCGGCATATCTTGGTGGATATACCAAAGTACGCTGAGGTGGGGGATCCAAGAATCCGCGAAGCGGTATGGCACTTCACTGGGTCTTCTGCGTAAGCTAACCACAACCGACGAGGATCAGTTCGGCATGTTTGGGTATGCAGATCCCACCATCGGGAGCTGGGAGTGCGATGAATTCACTGTGAGAAGTAGCAAGGAGCATAGAGAAGAGAAGGAGGACACGGATGCCGGAGAGGGCAAAAGGGGCGGACGCGTAGAAATTGAAGCTAGGGTCAGAAGCTCGACCGATTCGGTTCTCAGGGTACAGGCTCGCGTGAAGCGTGATTTTTACAAGGCAATTGACAAGTTGCTCGAATTGCAGGATCGGCGATCCAAGCTGTCACCGCCGCCTGCGATTGCATCGCGGAAAAAGCGCCGATCGTGACCGGTTTTGCGAAACAAAGCCACTAAGTTCATTGTGCTCAACAAGCGAAAGTTGCCGATAGGTCATTCTTTGCATGAGCTCTTTGGGGCGGGGCAGCCGGTTACATCGGCTGCCCTGGCCGCGCAGCGGACAACGACTGCTGTTGTGGGTTCTGATCTTGTGGTTCTGAAAAAGCAGCCGCCGAGGCTGGCACGGCCGAAATGCTCGTGGTGGGCAACCGCTGGTGGCTTTGGTGCACTTGAGCGACCTACTGTGCCGCGCGGCCTGGGTTACGGCTACTATGAACGGCATATGGTGGATTTGATGGCGGATCCAGCGTGGGCCATCCTTTTGAAGGAGCATCGCGATATCGACGGTGTGGACCTGGTGCGGTTCACCTTTGAGCTCGATGAAGCGGTCGAGGAAATCCACGCCCTGGTGGCTGCGGTATTCGCGACGGCGGCGTCCCGTACCTGACACTAGGCATGAAGTGTCGGTGCATTAAAGGGCTGTGGTGCGCACACCGCCAGCGCCAACCCCAGCCCCGTATGCCACGCAGAGCGCAAACAACCTTCCGCCAAGCGGGCCAGAAATTGAATTTGCTCAAACTCAGTAACGCTCGTGTGAAATAGTTCCGGCTGTTGTCCATTCTCCGCGGATATGTCCCCCGCCACACATCATCATTTGGTGATTTTTTTGAGATGTTGCGAAATCCTTTGCACAATAGGCGCATCAAAGTGCAACTATTTACTGCAACCGCGTAAATTCCACTGCTCAAGCCGGATTTCACTTGACTTTGATGACAGGCGAGATAGGATGCTTTTCCGCAGGCCATATCGCTTCTGGCGCGCCAGAAGGCAAGAATGGCCGTGTGACATTGTTAAGAAGTAAAAACTTAGGAGGAAACCTCAGTGAACAAAACGCTTCGTGTATTACTCTGTTGTGCAGTTGCGCTTACCGTGGTCAGCTTCGCAGCCGCACAAGACATCGGTCACATTTCAGCCGGTGCAGTTCTACCCCCAGCCGCGACGTATTCCAATTGCGGAACCGGCTGCACCAGCTACAACACGGGTAGTGGATACTTTGTAAGCGGCACAGCTAACACCCTTTCGGCAGGACAGGTACTCGCCCAGGAATTCACCAACAAAGGAAAGCCGCTCACCCACGTCATCGAAGCCAATGGTATCTACACTGGCGCACCGGCCCTTGGCGCAATTTTGTTGACAGACGTTAAGTCCACCTCTCTACCGGGTGGCGCAGTAAAAGGTGGCACGCTGAAGATCGCAAAGAGCTGCCCCCCACCTACTGGCAGTGCACCTTGCACCTATAAACCCAAGAAGGCTGTACTGACCAAGAAGGGCCAAGACATGTGGCTCTGCCAGTACCTGCTCTCAACCGGCGACGGTGCAGGCGACACGGCCCTGTGGATGCTATCGAACAGCGACGTGGCTACCGACAACTTCGCGTTCATCAACGGACCCACTTCCAACGGCAGCTGCCTCAAAGAGCCGTGGATTCTGGCAACCGGATCAACCCGCTCGGCGATGGAAATTAACTAGCAGAGCGTTGTTAGTGAGGATTTTGCTCTCGGGAAATCCCGAACAGGCCGCTACGATAGCGGCCTGTTTTTTCATGTGCCGAATACGGTCGACGGCTTGGCTTTGGACACGGCTCTCACCGGCAATTACGCGTGTTAGGATTTAGCTTATTATCCGTTCCAGAGGCTTATATCAGATGCAGCAAGGCTGTTTGGGTTTGATCCTCTTTTCGTCGCTGAGCTTGGGGTTGATGGGTGCCCAAGGCCAAACCAGTAGCCCCCCGAGCAATAAAAACGCAGCCGCCCCTGGTCCCACTTCCAGTGTGGCGCCCGATGCCCCGGTAATCACGATCGAGGGCCTGTGCGGCGATGTTCCTTGGTCGGTCGCAAAGTCCAGCGGGACCCCGCCAGCAACTGGCGCCGCAAAATCTGGAAGGGCCACCTCGGTTGGCAGGGATGCTGCCTGCAAGACTGTCATCACCCGGGCAGCTTTCGAGAAACTCGCCAGCGAGGTTGTTCCTGGTCAACCCCCGCAAGCGAACCTCAAGATCGCGCAATACTACTGCGAACAACTCATCTTCGCCCATCGAGCGCATCAGCTAGGCCTCGATAAGGATCCGCATTTTGAATACTCAGTGAAATACCAAGATCTGCAGGTCCTGTATCGCACCATGAAGAATTATCTCGAACAGCAGGCGGCCGACATTCCGGAATTCGAAAAGTATTACCAGGAGCATTCCAAACAATTCGAACAGAGGGAACTGTTGCGGCTTACCATTCCGAAGACAAAGGATCATGGTTCCGAAGCGCGCTCTTCTGCCCGTTCAACCCGCGTGGACACGGCGGCGGATGAGGCGGCGATGAGGGCAGAAGCAGACAAGCTTCACAGGGACGCCGTTGCCGGTGGAGATTTTGAAAAGCTACAGGACGAGGCGTATGCAGTCGCCAACCACGACGAGAATCCCCTCGAGCCAGCCATGGGCAAAGTGACTCGTGGTCGGCTGGGACAGTTTCAGGACCTGGTATTCGACGAGTTGCAGCCGGGACAAGTCTCGCAGGTGGTTTCACAGGCGGACTTTTGGGTTATTTTTAAAGTAGTTTCCCGGGGGATGATGCCGCGGGACGAGGCAAGGGAATACCTCACGCAGCTGCGAATGAAAGAAGCATGGGATTCGCTGCAAAACTCGGTGAAGCCTCGACTCAACGACTCCTACTTCAAGCCGGGCGCGGACACGGAAGATTCCGAAGAGGCTGCTCCCGCTAAGCCCTCGGATAACAAGGGCGCATCCGCTTCCGTTCCTGCTTCCAATGTAGCGCCCGAAGACTCGGTAGTCACGCTGGATGGCCTATGTGGCGATACTCCCTGGTCGATCGCGAAGCCAGTGGGGACGTCGAAAGCAGCGGATACCGCAAACTCCGGCAGCGACGGATCTCAGGCCAGCGATGCCGGCTGCAAGAATGTCATCACCCGGGCTGCATTCGAAAAACATGCCAGCGAGATTGCTCCAGGTCAACCTCCTCAAGCTGCCATCGCGATTGCCCGCGGCTACGCCGCGCAACTCGTGTTTGCCCATCGAGCCCACGAACTAGGACTGGATAAAGATCCTCATTTTGACGACATCGTGCAGTTCACGAATCTACAACTATTGTCCCACGCCATGAGCGATCACCTGCAGCAACAGGCGAAAAACATGCCAGAGGCGGAGTTCAAAAAATACTACGAGGAGCACCCGGAAGAATTCGAGGAAGTGGACTTGTTGCAGCTTACCATCCCAAAGCATAAGGAGCAGAGTTCCGAATCATACTCCCTCGCTGCTCCACCCCCGGTGAACACTCCCCCCGATGAGGCTATGAAAGCGGAAGCAGAGAAGCTTCGCCGCGAGGCAATAGCCGGCGGAGATTTTAAGAAGTTGGAGGAGGAGGCCTTTACCGTAGCAGGGGATGTCGAGCTTGCCCCCGATCCAGTGGCTGGCAAAGTTACGCGCGACACCGCCCGTCAATTTCAGCAGCTCGTATTCGACGAATTGCAGCCAGGGCAGATTTCAGAACTGGTTACATACCAAGACACTTGGGTTATCTTCAAAGTAGTTTCTAAGCAGGTTATGCCCCTAAATGAGGCGAAGAAGTTCACCGTACCATGGACACAGGAGGCGTCGGATTCGCTGAAAAAGTCGGTTCGGCCGCAATTCAACGAAAGCTACTTCGTAACCGACCGAACCGCAGCAGCTAAGCCTAGCGGAAACCATGCGAATTGAGTCCGTCTTTGTAAGGCGCTGGCGGGTAGGGGGAGAAAAAGCTTGGTAGGACCAGTGGCGATTCGGTCATCCTTTGGCCAGCTGTTCTCAGTTAGCAAGGTACTTGCTTCGGGAGGGTCCCGGCCCACCCAGTCTTTTTCACCCGATGCCACGGCCAACCATCCCATGGATCGAAGACGCAAGCAGCTCATCATCATCTCTTGCCTGTTTCTGGCCATTGGTACTTCAGTTCTTTATAGCTCCGTGGCGCGCCATCCTTTCATCGATTTTGACGATCAATACTATGTCACGAATAATGCCATCCTCCAGGCGGGACTGAATTGGAAGGTTTTCATCTGGTCTTTTAATGCCGGCTATGCACAAAATTGGCATCCTCTCACATGGCTTTCCCATGCGCTGGATTGTCAACTTTACGGATTGAATCCGGCCGGCCATCACCTCACCAATCTTGTGCTTCACGTACTGAACGTGGTCATTCTGTTTCTTTTGTTGCTGGGGGCCACAGGTGCAATAGGGCGCAGTTTGCTGGTCGCGGCATTGTTCGCGATCCATCCCCTCAACGTGGAAACCGTGGCCTGGGTTGCAGAACGCAAGAGCACTCTGAGCACTTTTTTTTTCTTGCTCGCGCTTGGTGCCTATGGCTGGTACGCTCACAGCCCAAACCTCAAACGCTACCTTGCCCTGGCGGCATTGTTCCTGTTGGGGCTGGCGGCGAAACCGATGGTAATTACTCTCCCTTTTGTGCTTCTACTGCTTGACTTCTGGCCGCTAAAACGAATCCAGGGATGGGACCCGCTATCTGCACCGAGCCGCAAGGCACACGAACCAGATGAGAAAGTGGGATTCAAAAAGTCTGCCTCAAAGCCGGACTCGGCTTTCAGCCAGGCGTCTTTCTCGCGCCTGGTTCTGGAGAAATTGCCTCTCTTGGCGCTCTGTGCTGGCAGTGCTGCGCTCACGATCGTGGCCCAGCGAACGGTTGCTATTCGGTCCCTGGAAAGCTTCCCGATTAATGTCCGGTTGGAAAACGCTATCTACGCCTACGCGATGTACCTCTGGAAAGCATTCTGGCCCACACAGCTTGCTGTGTACTACCCCCACCCCGGCAACACGCTGGCCGCCTGGCGGGTCGCAGTGGCTGCACTGTTTCTCGCGGCCGCGTGTGTTCTAGTGTGGAGAGAACGCTGGACTCGCCAATACCTTGTGACCGGATGGCTCTGGTATCTGGGTGTGATGGTGCCCGTCATCGGTTTAGTTCAGGTTGGCGATCAGGCCAGGGCTGACCGTTACGCCTATATCCCGCTGATCGGAATCTTTGTGATGGCAGTCTGGGGCGCTACGGACTGGGCGGACAGCAAGCGGATCGGATTCGGGTGGCGAGTAGCAACTGCGGCAATCATTTTGGCGGTGTTGTCATTACTGACGGCACGCCAGATCGGCTATTGGCGGAGTGAGTACGATCTGTGGACGCATGACCTGGAGGTGGCGCCGGGCAGTCCATTAGCTATAAGTAACCTTGGGGACGCGCTGAACAAAATGGGACGCGCTGAGGAGGCGTTGCCGTTTCTGGAGAAATCGGTCCGGCTCCTTCCCGCGGACTCGGTCAGGCACGGGAACCTCGCTGTCGACCTGGTGCAATGCAGCCGTTTACAGGATGCTATCCCAGAGTACGAAGCGGCCATTTCATTGACCCGAGAACCTGCAGTGCAGTCGCACTACTATGAAAGCCTTGCCGCCGTGTATGACGCGCTCGAGGACTATCCCAAGGTGCGCTCAAATTACCGCCAGGCATTGAAGGTTAACCCCGAGCGTACCGCCGACATGGTCCAATGGCTGACGCAGAGCGTTGCCGCAAAGCCCTCGGCTCCTCGCTACGTAGAGCTCGGAATATTATTGCAGGAAACCGGCAAGCTGTCCGAGGCCCGTGCTGCCTACGAGCAAGCGCTCAAGCTGGACCCAAAACTGAAACAAGCAACGGAATACCTGGCCGCACTGGCTCAGAAAGAAAAATAGATGACATAGATTCCAGTCAATTTGTAGCGAGAACGGGGCGACGCAGGATGCAGACAGATGGAACTTCCGCGTGTAGCCCGATGCTGCATCACGCCGTCCAATGGCCCCCAAAAATCCCAACTTTGTCCTTATAGCTTGCCTCTGTCTCGCGGTCGCAACCGTGGCGGTTTACAGCCGCGCAACGCGCAATCCGTTCATGCATGTGGACGATCAAAACTATGTCACCGAGAACCCGTTTGTTCAGGCAGGAATGACCTGGCAAACTTTTACCTGGGCCTGGACCGCTACGGCTGCGCAGAACTGGCATCCACTCACCTGGCTTTCCCACGCGCTGGATTGTCAGCTTTACGGGTTGAATCCGGTGGGCCACCATTTTACAAACATTCTGCTGCACGTCCTCAATGCGGTGCTGCTTTTCCTGTTGCTGCTGAGCGCAACCGGGGCAAGAGGACGGAGCCTGCTGGTGGCCGCCCTGTTTGCGCTGCATCCGCTGAACGTGGAGTCGGTCGCCTGGATCGCCGAGCGCAAGAATGTTCTCAGTACCTTGTTTTTCCTGCTGACGCTTGCGGCCTATGGCTGGTATGCGCGCAGCCCCAAAGTTAAACGCTACCTCGCAGTGGTCGTGCTATTCGCCCTAGGACTCGCCGCAAAGCCCATGGTGATCACACTTCCGTTCGTGCTCCTGCTGCTCGACTTCTGGCCCCTGCAAAGAATCCAGGGGTGGGACCAACGGGGCTCAACTCAGCGAGGACGCAAAGCTAAAGGACGATCACAGGATTTAGTTTCTCAGCACGTGTTTCCGGTTCCTCAGTTCCAAGTTCCGCGTCTAGTTCTGGAAAAAGTGCCGCTACTGGCGCTCTGCATCGGCAGCGCTGCAATGACGATCATTGCGCAGCGGGCACAGGCGATCCAGTCGTTCGAAATCTATCCCTTTACCGGAAGGCTTGAAAACGCAATCTTTTCCTACGCAGCGTACGCATGGAAAATATTTTGGCCGGTGCGGCTCGCATTTCTCTATCCCTATCCGAGGGAGGGATACGCAGCGTGGCAGCTTGGATTGGCGACGCTGTTCCTCGTGAGTGGAACGGGACTCGTTTGGAGACTGCGGCGCACTCGCCCCTATCTCGTAACCGGTTGGCTCTGGTATCTCGGAACCTTAGTCCCTGTTATCGGACTCGTTCAGGTTGGCGACCAGGCCATGGCGGATCGCTACGCCTATATACCGCTGATCGGACTCTTCATGATGATTGTCTGGGGCGCTGCTGACGCGGGGGACCGCCGACAGCTCAATCTTCAATTACGCACCGCGATCGCCGCTGTGATCCTGGCTGTCCTGGCGGTTCTCAGTTGGCGCCAAATCGCCTACTGGCACAGCGACTACGATCTGTGGTCGCACACGGTCAAGGTCACGAAACACAACGTAGTAGCCGACGAATCCCTGAGCAAAACCCTGATGCAGCTTGGCCGTCCGCAGGACGCAGTGGCCGGCTTCGAGGAAGCCACCAGCCTCAATCCGAGCGATCCTTTCAGACATGTGAACCTGGCCGCTGCTTTCCTCGAGTCGGGGCGCCTCAGGGAGGCCATTGCAGAGTACGAGTCCACCATCAAGGTTACTTCGGATCGTGAAGTACAGGCTCGCTGCTACGAAAGCGTCGCGACGATCTCCGATCTTGTCGGCGACTACTCAAAAGTACGCGACAATTACCGGCTGGCTCTGCAGGCCGACCCCACGCAGGCTTCCGGCATGATCGAGCGGATTTCACAAGATGTTGCCACTTCACCATCGGCCCCGCGCTACCTGCAGCTTGGAATGCTGCTGCAAGAGATCGGTAAATTATCCGAAGCTCGCAGCGCGTATCAGCAAGCACTAAAACTTGACCCTACCCTAGGGGACGCAAGAGCCGCCCTGGATGCTCTGGGAAGTCGCTGACCAAAGATGAAGTTTGACTCTGGAAGCGAGGTTTGTGGGTTCTTTCTTGCTTACCTTCATGTCCTTTGTGGCTGCCGCATCAACTTTGCGTCTGCCGAAACAAAACGAATATTTTCCGTGGTGACAAAAATATGACGGAGATTTGACCAGTTCGTGACAATCTCCGACGCCTTCCGTTTTTATCTTCAACTTGTCACTGAAACAGCATGCTTGGGGTTAGCTGCTGTTGCCTCATCGAAAGTCGAGACTTTTGCCTTCGGTATCGGCAACGATCATTGTGTGCCCGAAACGTTAAGGAGAAGGAAATGGGAATTGCGGCGGTGAAAAGGGTTGGCACGCAGTGGTTATTGCTGGCGGCGCTGTTGGTTTTGGTTCGGCCTGCGTCCGCGATTCCCGCGTTCGCTCGCAAGTACGGCCTCCCTTGTTCTGCTTGTCACCAGGCTTGGCCAATGCTGAATAACTTCGGACAGACATTCAAAGATAATGGATATCAACTGGGCAACGACCGCGACGCTCCGATCTATCAGCAGCCCGCGTACTGGCCAATCATGTTTCGCACGACTCCTAACTGGCATAGGGAAAGCAACAACCGCGTAGCAGTAGACAAGGTTGCCGGCAATTCCACCAGCGGTCTCGTGGAGACCACACTCAGCCCGTCTGGATTTGACCTGCAGGGGCTCGACATAATCACGGCCGGTACGCTCTATAAGAACATCTCATTCTTCGTGCAGCCGTTTATCGGCGCCTCCGGCGGCACTAGTATCCAGCAAACGTGGGTGCGTCTGGATAACCTTTTCCGATCACACTGGCTCAACGTCAAGATGGGCAAGTTCGAATTGGATGAGATGATTTCTCAGGAACGCATTCTCACTCTTAGTAATTCAGGGACCATTTACTTCAACTACTTTTTTACTCCGCCTGGCGATAGCAACATTTTCAGGGGCATCGGCATTCCTCAGCTTGGTGTCGAGGTTTCCGGTCACTCTGACAACGATTACACGCGATACTCGGTTTCGGTACTCAGCAGCAACGACGGGCAGACCGGGCTGCCTGCTGGCAATACTTACGACGTTTACGCTAACTTCGCACAAGCCGTTGAGGTCCCGAAGCTCTGGTTACAGCGGGTCGGCGTATACGGATATTTTGGCCAATCTTCCACCTTTTTTCAGACCGCTGGAGGCCATCCGATTCCGGGAAGTGGCATGGGAAACCGAAGCTTCTATCGAGCCGGTGCGTATGGACAGTGGTATCTGGGCAAGTTCGATTTTCAAACCTTTTACCTGCATGGATCCGACAACGTTTTTCTGGGTAATGGCGTGCCGGCAAATCAACCATCCCTGCTTCCTGCTGGGGCGGTTGCCCCGACCTGGAATGGAGGCTTTGTCGAAGCCCATTACACCTACAATCCGCGCCTCATCGGGATCGGGAGATATGAGATGATCCGAATGTCGCGCCAGGCGAATCCCAGCATTCGCGCGAATGCGGGCAATCTCGACGCTTGGACCGTGGGCTATCGTTGGTATCCGATCATGAACCCTCGAGCTGGTCTCGCCTGGGTGCAGGAGTTTTCACGCATCGTTAATGCAGGAACGGCGCCGATCTCCGGCAAAGACGACATCAGCAACAGCTTTCTGATGGGACTCGACTTCGACTTTTGAGGAAAAAAGGAGAGCAGTGTTCATGCGATTGAAAATCAGTTTCGCGATGGCCTTCGTATTCCTCTTAGTTAGTCTGAGCAGTCCTGCGCAAGAGAGCCATGTCGGAAACCTGGTAGGAAATCCCAAGAAAGGGAAGGCCCTGTATCAACGCTACTGCGTTTTCTGCCATGGAGCGTACGGTGATGGGGCGGGAGACAGCGCGCCCTACCTTGATCCCAAGCCTCGCGATTTCACAAAAGCCACATTCAAATGCAGATCGACGCCGAGTGGAACTCTGCCGTTGGATAGCGATCTGTACGACACCATCAGCCGTGGTGTTCATGCCAGCGGAATGCCGTCCTGGAAGCCATTAACGCGTCAGGAGCGAGTCGACCTGGTGGCATACATCAAGGGCTTTTCCCCGCGGTTTCAGGAAGAGAAACCCGGGGCGCCGGTGGCGATTCCTCCCGAGCCGCTCACCTCGCCGGACAGTGTGAAGCGCGGCGGAGAACTCTTCCAAAGCATGAACTGCTGGCTTTGCCATGGGAAAGAGGGGCGGGGAAATGGTCCATCTGCTTCTTCGCTGACTGACAGTAAAGGCAACCCGATCACGCCGTTTGACTTAAGCAGCGGAACGCGGTTCAAGTGCGGCGATTCAGACCAAGGGCTCTTCCGCGATTTGACGACCGGCATCGATGGTACTCCCATGCCTTCGTTTGCTGACGCTCTCAAGCCAGACCAGATTTGGGACGTTGTGCATTACATACACACGCTTCGCTCGAGCAACCGGAGTCAGAGCAGCCAGGCGCGGGCCGAGCCTAAGGCGGAGTAGTGTGCGAAATCCAACTCCAGCCTCAGGTCTCAGGTGAGGAGTTTTATCGCCAACAACAACCGAAAGAAAGCAGGTGTTACATGCAACCGAAATACATTTTAGGTGTGATAGCCGCTCTACTCGTCCTATCGTTGGCCGCTTATGTTCCGGCAGGCGCCGCAGGTCCGGCAGATGCGGGAACTGGTGGATCGTTGAAAGGCACTGCGAAGTTTGAGGGCTCAACCCTCAAACCAAATCGCATCGATATGTCATCCGATCCTAACTGTGCCAAAGCACATTCCACCGCAGCAACAACCGAGGATGTGGTGATCGGCGCCAACAATGGGCTGGCAAATGTCATTGTGTATGTGGCTGACGGTCTGGGCGATCGCACATTTGAACCACCCCAGCAGCCCGCTGTTATTGAGCAGAAAGGCTGCCAATACAAGCCGCACGTGATCGCTCTGCAGGCGAATCAGAAGCTGGATGTGGTGAACAGCGACCCGACCACCCACAATATCCATCCCCTGCCGAACAACAATCGGGAGTGGAATCGTACGCAGCCGCACGGCATGCCCATCGAAGAAAGCTTTGCGCGGGAAGAGATCGCTATTCCAGTCAAGTGCAACATTCATCCCTGGATGCACGGCTACATCGCGGTGTTCAAGCATCCCTATTTTGCGGTGACAGACAAGGACGGAACCTTCGATCTGAAAGATCTTCCGCCAGGTACCTACACGATCAAGGCGTGGCACGAGAAAGCAGGCACTCTGAGCCAGAAAGTTACCGTTGGCACAGGTGAAAGTAAGACGGTGGAATTCGTGTTTAAGGCAGGCTCTTGAGCTTCACCACTCACTGCTCTTGACGCTGAAGTTGAAGGGAGCAAACGCATCTTTGGCAAACAGGATTGTCGGCGATGTTAAGGTTTGCCCGGAACTGCAGAGCTTCGGGGCTATTCACGATGTCGGCCAAGGCCTGGCGATGGATATTGCCTAACGCCGGGTGGAAAAAGCAGGGACGCACGTCACCAGACGCTTCGATAACGGCCGAAACCCAAGGTGCATTGCAACGTGGCGCGACATGCGGTGCGAGACCAAGGTGAGCGCGGAAGTGAAGCGCGAGTCGTCGTAGTTTAGCTGCTGATTCAACCACGAACCCAGAATCCAGGTCGAGGCAGTGCTCGCGGATCAGCCGCTCAAGCTCTGCCTCCAGCAATGCGATTTCTTCAATATTCAGAGCGACCCGATTCTGGCGATCGGGTTGCCAGCCTTGAGGACGATTGAAGGCGGCGGAGGTGAGATCAGCCGCAAGAAATGAAATCGAGTTTAAGCCAATCTCTTTCGCCGATTGCATTACCGCGCAAAGCGAATGGTAGTTGAGCCTCTGCACAGTGCATCGGCCTCGAACCGCGATTTCGGGACGGATCTGCCGCAAAGCTTTGATGCCGGCGGCTAGTTGTCCAAAGGCGCCGGGGACACGCCGTATGCGGTTGTGCACGGCAGGCGGCCCGTCCAGGGATACAATCACGTCGTCGATGGACGCGGCAATGGATTCCGCGTGGCCCTCTAGTAATAATCCCGCAGTGAGCATAGTGACGCGAATTCCCTCGGTGCGAAGCATCAGCGCCAAGGCGCCCAGCTGATCGTTCAATTGCGGCTCGCCCCCGGTGAAAACCACCCAGCGAACGCCGAGCTGGCGAAACGAAGCCAGTTGCCGGTCCAGATCGGCAGGCGTGATTTCCTGCGGCTCGCGAATCCGCCAGATGTCGCACATCACGCAACGGCAGTTGCACTGACTATGAGGTGAAATCACCACGACCGGCAGGGTGCGGATCTGGTGTGCAGCAGCATCACTGTCGCGTAGCGTCGAGATGGATACGAGAGCGCTCATCGGTGATTCAAGCTCGCAATGTCTCTCCGTTGGAACTCCAGCAAAATATGGTCGGCCAGCGAGCGGAACCCGAAGCAGCGCCCCAAGACGAAATCGGCTCGAACGAATAAGCCGAACAAATGTGGAAATCGATTCGCCCAGGCTTCGAGATAGCTCGGGGGTACCGAGACACCAATCCCTTTGATGGACTTAAGCTGAAACTCGGGGGAGAACGTGCGCGCGAGCGAACGTACAGAAGGGTAATGCACGCGGATCGATGCTCCCTCGGCCAAGCGTGCGGTTACGCCTCCACGCTGGAAGCGTCGAAAAGCCCTATGCGGATCTCCGTGACCAACGTACCACATGACTTCCCACAAGCAGGACGGGCCCATCCAGCACAGCAAAGCAGTTGCACCCGGTTTCAGCAGGGCCGACAAGTTTCTGGCGACTTGGGAAAGATCGAGAACACAATTGAGCGCGCCGAAGTTGGAGAACGCACCGTCGAAGCCGTCACCGTTGCGCAGGCTGGCGACATCTTCTGCAGCCAGTAGGTGGGTTTGGACCAGGCTCTCTTTTGCGGATTCAGCAACTCGTCGGTTCGCAACTTTGATCATCTGAGGCGAATTGTCGCAAGCGACCACTTTCACTCCAAGGCCCGCCAGGAAGCAGGCGTCCACTCCAGTTCCACAGCCGAGCTCAAGAACACAGTCCCCGGGCCGAAATGCCGTCTCGAGCTTCTTCCACACCGATGCTCGCTGGGCCTGTCCGATCTTCGATCGCGTGAACGTATCGTCGTAGCGCTCCGCGATAGCGTCGAATGGGGCTGCGTAGAATTGTGCCGGAGCGATCGCCATCGGCTCAGACCTCCACCTCTTGAGCGGTCGCGGTCAGGCTTGCGCGAAAATCAGAGACTTTGTTTTGCAAGTCCGAAATGGCGTCACCATCAACAATCGTTTCGTTGCGCAAGCGTTCCAGTTCGACTTCGCTGCGGAGCAACTTATCGGCAAAACTGTAGAATTGGCGCGAATGGCGTCCGCGAATGGCCACCTCGCGATCTGAGCCAACGGCCCATGGCTTCGAGCTTTCCACGCGGTCTGCGACCTGGGTGAAGTAGGGCGTGCCCTTGATCGGATATGCAACGGTCGTAAAAAAGATATCTGGAGCAGTGTTTTTCACGTGCTCGATGGTTGCTTCAATATCGCTGAGTTCCTCGCCTTCATATCCCCACATCAAAAACATTCCCGTCTTGATGCCGTGCGACTTGCACATGGCGACCGCGGAGCGCACTTCTTCAGCAGTAACGCCTCGCTCCATGGCGTCTAGGATGCGCTGCGAGCCGCTCTCGGAGCCGATCCAGACGCGAAAGCAGCCCATTTCAGCAAGCGTTTCGACGACCTTCGGATTCAGCCGGTCGGCGCGAGAAATGCACTCGAAGGGCAGCTTGATCTCGCGTCGCTTGAGTTCGCCCGCATATTGGAAAAGCCAACCGTGATGGATAGTGAAGACGTCGTCGGCCATCCACGCCATATCTGGTTGGTATCGATTGATTAACCATTCAAGTTCCTGGGCGACGGATGCTGGCTTTCTGCGACGGTGGGTCTTGCCAAACACTTCGTGGCTGCACCAGCGACAGTGGTAAGGGCATCCGCGAGCCGTGATCAAAGATACTGAGCCCATGCCGTGGTGCTCGCGCCAGACTTCCAGATAACGCGCCGAGTCGATTGCATCGCGTGCGGGCCACGGTTGGACATCGATGTCTCGAATCTGATCTCGTGGTGGCGTGCGGATGGTGACGCCATTCGCAGCGCGGAACGCGATGCCTTTTACACCTTCCAGCGCGTCGATGGAATTCGAACGCAGGGCCGGCACCAATTCCTCTAGCGTGATTTCTCCCTCGCCGATCACCACGATGTCGGCGCCAGCGTCGAGGTATTCGCTGATGTAAGCCCCCGGCTCCGGACCGCCCACGACCGTCTGCCATCCTGCCTCTCTTGCGACACCCAAAATTTCGACAACGTTGGCACGGGTCATCAGATTTGCGTAGATGCCGATCACGGAAGGTGGACCTTGCCGGAGCAATTCAAACAGCTGCTGACGAGACGAGAACGTCGAGTCAAACACTTCAACGTCAAGACCCTTGCTCCGCAGATGAGCGCAGATATACAGGATCCCCAAAGGCGGATACGGCTTCATGATCTGAAGTTCCTTCGGGTCCTCGTAGAGGAAATAACCGTGAGTCAGAAGTATGTCCATGAGCGCAATTAGCTTGCGAGAATGTTCAGAATCTCGTCAAAACTCTTCGCAGGACTGGCTGTTTGCAGTTGCACCAATTTCTCGTTCGCAAGGCCGCCGAGAACGGTGGGGCGCGAGTTGCGGCACGTCTGTTCCAGTCGCATCACATGCTTCCACAACTTGTCTGGGTCGCCGACTGAATGCTTGCGCCGGGCAATCCTTGCTTTGCGCGAGTTCGGGGAATCAACTAGCGCATGCAGCGCGTCGTGCAATGCTCGGTAGAACTCATTTGTGTACGCGCCTTGGAACATCATGGCAAGGTCCTCGCTGTCCGACCAATTGGTCTTTTCGCCCAACTGTGCTTGCACTCGCTCGAAGAATTCGGTCCCGGGCAGGGGGTAGGAGACAGAGACGCCAATGTCGTCGGGACGTGTGTCTCGAACCAGTTCCACCGTCTTTTGAATGTCTTGCCAGGTCTCTCCTGGATATCCGAACTGCAGGAAATAGCACGCCCGAATCCCTTCCTGGCGCAGGTTTTCGCGGGCTTTCACGATCTGTTCCACCCGGGTCCCCTTATCCATAGCGTCCAAAATCTTCTGCGATCCGGACTCCGCGCCCATCCAGACCTCTGCGCAGCCGGTCCGGCGCAAGGCGTGCACGTTGTCCACAGTCATCAGGTCCACCCGGGACTGCATTTTGAAAGGTACCGCTGCGTCTAATTTCTCCACCTCCACCGCAAGATCGCGGACCCATCTTGCCCGAAGGCCGAAGATGTCATCGGCAAACCAGAGATGCTCGGCGCCGAAATCGTACTTAAGGCGTCGCATCTCCTCAGCGACGCTGCTTGCCGATCGTACGGCAAATGAGTTGCCATAGATTGGCTTTGCGCACCAATTGCAATGGTAGGGGCAGCCACGGCTGGCGACGATATTCATCGAGAAATAGCCATGAGCGGTTTTCCAGGCGGAACGGTATTGATCAACATCGATCAGATCGCGAGCCGGAAACGACAACAAGTCGAGATCGCGCATCGGAGGCCGGCCGGCCGTGCGGATGAATCCGCCAGTCTTCTCATCGAGGAATGCGAGCCCCGGAATCCGCGGCAAAGCCTGCATCTGCCCTTTCAGGAGATGCCGGACGATCTCTAACAATGTCCATTCCCCTTCGCCCAACAGGACGCATCCGAAGCCCATCCGTAAATAGTCCTCAGCACGATCTGAAGCGTCAGAGCCATTTACCAGGACCGCAGCCCCCGCCCTTCGCGAGAGGTCCAGAATGTGGTAAGCCACCTCTCGCATCCGCGTGAGACACATTTTCGTCAGGAAATTGAAGCTGTCCTCATAAACCACCACTACGCGCGGACGATGCTCTTCGAGAGCGGATTGGAAGCCACCCTCCGGATCGTTGAGCATAGTGTCGAAAAGCGCCACTGAAATGCCTGCGTCACGAAGCAGAGCCGCGGCATAGAGCGTGCCAAGTGGAGGATAGGGCTGCATCTTCCGCGTCTGCTTGCGATCGAAGTAGAGATGGTAGGAGTGAGTAAGCAGAACGTCGGTCACTTGATTTCCTCACTTGGCGGAAGTATGAACATCAGCACACTTCCTGCGTACGTTCGGTCAGAGCCTGACCCGTCAAAAGAGATCTCCGGGTGACAACTCTCTCCACTGTGCGCGAGACCCAGAGTTCCCATGGAAAGGAGTAGCGGTTGTTGCCAATGCGCCAGCGTACGGGCGCTCCGAGCATCCGCCGGAAACGCCTTCGGAGCCATGGAACTTTCTTCGTCACTTTTCTGATTTGATTGTTCAGCAGGAAGTACTCAAGGCTTCGTCGTAACCGCTGCAACTCTCGACCCCGCAGCCAGGGAAGTACATTGGTGCCCAGCGCGAGGGTCTCCCACTCCGTCAGAGACTCCGGCTCGCGGACCCCCAGCTCTTTCAGTTGCGGCCAGATCGGAATGCCGGGATAAGGAGTGAAAATGTTGGGTGAAAAGCTGACGTTCGAATACTCCCGGGCGATGTCGCTCATGATGCGAAAGGTCTGCTGCCGATGCGCCTCGGTTTCGCCCGGATATCCGAGAATAATGTTGAACACAACGTGAATACCCGCCAGGTCCGTCTTGCGCGCGGTTTCCACCATTTGCTCTACATGTTGGAAACGCTTGTTCATGAGGTTCAATACTTCCTGCGAAGCCGATTCGGTGCCGAAGCCGATGTGGCGAACGCCACTCTCGGCGAGCGTGCGGACGTCTTCTTCGCTCATGGTGGCCAGAAAGTCGGTGGACGTCTGGAAGTCCCACTGAAAGTTAGTGTGGCTCTCGATGATTCCCCGTGCGATTGCTACTGCGCGCTTTCGATCCACGAGGAAATTGGAATCGAAGAAAGGAACATGCTCAATGTCGTAGCGGGGAACGAGTTCGGCGAGGTCGTTGACCACCCGTTCAACAGGATAGGCGTTGAAACGTCGTTTATAAAACACTTGATCGGTACAGTAATTGCATTGGTATGGGCAGCCTACGCTGCTGGTGTAAGCCAGCTGCCGAACGCCCGACGCGGCAGCATAGATACTCAGGTCAGCCAGGTGATATGCGGGCGCAGGCAGTTCGTTGATGTTTGCTACAGGCCGCTCCGGCTCGTGATGAATCGCCCCACCGTCGTTGAACGATAATCCCCTGACCCCGTGCCAATCCTTTCCTTCGACGATTCGCTGCACGAGTTCGAGCAGTGTGAGTTCACCCTGGCCTCTCACAACTGCGTTCACAAAAGGTTCGCGCAGCGTTTGTTCCGTGGCCAGGCTGGCGTGCCAGCCTCCAAATAAAATCGGCAGCTCCGGTCGCAGTTGTTTCACCGCTCGCGCCACTCGGATTGCCGCTCCGATGTGCGGCCCCGTCAGCATGGAAATGCCGAGGCAGAGCGCGTCCGCGGTTTCGCGCAGAAGGGTTTGCTCGTAGTCCGGGGCGATCAGGTTATCAACGAGCTTGACTTCAAATCCGGCTTGCAACAGCGGGGATGCCAGGCAGAGCAAAGAAAGAGGTGCACCCAGCGGGGGCCCGTCGTAGGGGGGATAGAACAGAACGACTTTGCGCTTCGAGGTCACTTTGCCCGGCGGCATTGTTAACAAAAATGCCGAAATCTAGGTTCACGCAGTGTTGCCCAAGACTTTGACAACCGTCGCTATGGCGTAAGAATTCATACTTCTTCCATGCTTGCGGCCTTCGAGCAACGAGTGTGTTCAACATTCTCGCGCCTGGAGCGTCAGCTAGTTGTCAACGCCTTGTCAAATTTCTGTCAAGTTTCTCTTTGCGCGGAGGCTGACTCTGAAGGTCTAACGTTGGCCGGGATCGGAATTTACAGAATCGTTACAATTTGGAGACAATCGCCGCCGCTCCCACTGCTAATTTTCAGTTTTCGAATCACGGAATTCCGAGAGCTGCGTTCGGGTAGCGCGTATGCCGTTTTCGCAGTTCCGGAATCTGAAGCGGGAACAAGGAGGTGACTCGTGAGGTCATCCAAGAAAATCGTCTTCTTCGTCGCCTCTTTTTCCAGCATCGAAGCCACAGCTCCCCTTGGAATTCTCGCCATTTCCACTCCGCTGCTGCAGGCCGGCTATGACGTTCGAATTATCGATTCCACGATCACGCCTGATTACAGGAAGCGGGTTTTGCACGAGGTAAAGGACGCTCTTTGCCTGGGCATCTCCGTCGTGACCGGACCGATGATCCGCGAAACCGTGGAGGTGGCCAAAGCGATCAAAAAGTGGGATCCGGACTTTCCCGTGATTCTTGGCGGTTGGCATCCTTCGCTACTTCCCAAGCAAACTCTGGAAGCCGGATACGTCGACGTCATCGTTCGGGCTCAGGGCGAAGAGAGCATGCTCGAAGTTGCCGAACGTCTTCGGGACGATGCGCCTCTCGACGACGTTCTTGGCATCGGGTTTAAGCGGGACGGCAAACTCCACCTCACTCCCGAACGTCCTCTCAAGACGCTCGATAAAATGCCGGCAAAGGCCTACCAACTTGCCGATTTCGACGGCTATGCGAAGGTCTGCGGCCGTCGGTGGGCGATGTACGTTTCGAGTCTTGCTTGCCCATTCAATTGCTTTTATTGCACCAATGCGGGTGTCTACGGTCGCAAATGGAATGCGCTGCCGGTCGAGCAGGTCGTCGAAGAAACGATCGAGCTCACACGGCGGTACAACCTTGAGCTGCTATGGATGGCTGACGACAACTTTCTGGTGGACCTCAAGCGGGCGCTGGAAATCGCGGAAGGACTGGTCCGCGCCGGCGCTACCTTCAAGTGGAGTGTCCAGGCGACCACGAACCTGACTGCCCGCCTCAGCATCGAGGAATTGTCGCTGCTTAAGAGGTCGGGGCTGCACCAAATATGTCAGGGAATCGAGACTGCGTCTCCTACCGTCATGAAGTTGATGAACAAAGATTTCCAGATATTGGGAGACATTTACGAGTCCACCGAGCGTTGCATCAAGGCGGATGTCATCCCATCATTCAACATAATTTTTGGCTATCCCGGAGAAGGTGCGAAGGAACGACGGGAGACCGTTAACTTCATGATGGACGTTTGCCGTCGTTTCCCCGGCGCTGAGTTCTGGACCAACATCTTTACTCCGTATCCCGGATCTCCGATATTCAACCAGGCGGAGAAGCTTGGGATTGAGGTGCCCAAATCACTCGAAGGCTGGGTCGATTACTTTCCTCGATACACCGTTTTGCCTTGGCTGAAAGGCCGCGATCATCAGCGAGTTCAAACCATGCGGGATTATCTGCGAATCGCTTTCGATCGCGCTCCCATCGCCCTAAAAGGTCCCGGTACCTTCGCAAAGGCAGTTCAGCATTTGACCGCATACCCCGCGCGCTGGAGATTGGACCACGACTTCTACAGCTTTCCAGTCGAATTGTGGTTGAACCGGACGTTGAAGAACATTGTGAAACTACCCAAGCCCATTGTGGACGCCAAGATGATGGGGCCAGAGCAAGCACCGAGTTGCACCTGAGAAACTTGAGGCCGGCACACTTGCGTTACCCGCGATTGCGATTAGGACTCGTCGCATGATCCTTTTCTACAACCCGAAAGCGACGAGGTTCCGCAACCGTCGTCTGCCACTGTCGATTCTGGCAATCGCGGCAGTTGTAGAAGGAAAAGAGGAGTACGCCATCGTCGATGGCAACCTCGATCCTCATCCCACAGAAAGCCTGATCGCGTTGATTCAAGAGCGTAACGTGGAGTTGCTGGCAGCCACAGTCATGCCCGGCCCGCAGACGGTCGGCGCCGTCGCGAGCTGCCGTGAAATTCGAGCACGCTTTCCGAAGATTCCGATTGTGTGGGGAGGCTATTTCGCAACGAACTACACCCGGGCCGCTCTCAACGCCGGTTACGTGGATTATGCAGTTCGTGGCCAAGGGGAACTAACCTTCTTGGAGTTGCTGGAGGCGATTCGCGGACGTCGCGAGCTAAAAAGTATTGCCGGACTTTCTTACAAGGACGCCGCCGGAGTTCCGCAGCACAATCCCGAACGCCCGATGCGAAGTCCGGACGATTTTCCATGGTATCCGTACCATCGTGTTCCCATTGAAAAGTACCTGCTGCCCACTTTCCTCGGCCGCCGCACCGCAGTCCACCAGGCCAGCATTGGTTGCCCCTTTCGCTGCAACTTTTGCGGGGTAGTCAATTTTTCAGGCAGCCGCGAAAGAATGGAATCACCATCTAGAACGGCGGATATTCTGCGCCATCTGGTCCAAACTTACGGCGTTGACGCGGTCCAGTTCTACGACAACAATTTTTTCTTGCGTGAAGATCACACCCGCGAACTGGCGGACCGCATTGCCCCGCTCAATCTGCGCTGGTGGTGCGAAGGCCGAACTGACATCATGATGCGCTACTCCGACGCGACCTTCGAAGCCATTCGACGCGCTGGCTGCGCCATGATTTTCTTTGGCGCTGAGTCGGGCTCGAACGAAGTTCTGAAGGAAATGCAAAAGGATCTTTGCGCGGAAGATACGCTGGCCCTGGCCTCACGCATACGCCGCTTCAACATTATTCCGGAATTCTCCATCATCTTCGGCAATCCCAAAGATCCGGAAGGAGATACACGTGACTGCATCCGATTCATCCGGCAGTTGAAGCGGCTGAATCCGGCGTCTGAGATCATCGTTGAGCACTACACCCCGGTGCCGCAGCGCGTGCGAATGTACGGCGGCGTCGAGGATCAAATTCAGTTTCCTACCACACCCGATGAGTGGGCCACAGAACGCTGGCAACGATTCGCCACTCAGAAGGATCCCAGTACGCCTTGGATCAGGCCTCGCACCAAGCAATTGATCGACAACTTTGAGTTAGTCGTGTCCTCTCGCTGGCCGACCGTTCAGGATTTACGATTGCCGAATTGGGGACGCTGGGTGCTCAAGATTCTAAGCAGTTGGCGCTACAAGCTAGGTGTTTATACAGCGCCGCTGGAACTCAAATGGACGCAGCAGTTCATTGCCCTTCGCAAGCCGAAGGAGGAAAGCTTGTGAGCATTGTATCCGAACCGAAAACGCCAATCGGGGACGATCTCGATTTGGCCGCTTTGGCCGCAGACGCTCCGAGTGCTGTTTCCGCGGCGGAAGGCTATGAACGCTGGGCTTCGAGTTATGACAGTACGCCAAATCCTCTTCTCGCTCGCGAAGAGCGGTATCTCATACCCTTGCTGCCTGATCTGCACGACAAGCGTGTTCTTGACGTTGCATGTGGTACCGGTCGCTGGCTCGAAAAGCTTTTGGCTGAGGGAGCACACTTGGGCGTCGGCGTGGATTGTTCGACTGAGATGCTCAGAATCGCACAAAGAAAAGTCGAACTCACCGGGCGACTGGCGAGGGCTGACTGCCTGCGGCTTCCGTTCCGCTCTTCGGTCTTTGATTTTGCAGTCTGTTCCTTCGCCCTGAGCCACGTGCGGGACTCGAAGCAAATGGCGCACGAGCTGGCGCTTGTGATGAAGCCCAACTCCGACG